>Ga0307514_10002821_pt1 | contig 17414 bp, 5 predicted proteins | sample 16_EM_MG_FD_203088 | JGI IMG/M metagenome (GOLD analysis project Ga0307514, IMG submission 203088) | Populus trichocarpa ectomycorrhiza microbial communities from riparian zone in the Pacific Northwest, United States - 16_EM | ecosystem: Host-associated > Plants > Roots > Unclassified | place... | reverse complement strand
AGCTAAACAATGGGCGACAGCTCACAATTATACCATAACCACGTCTTATAGATTCGCTTATTAAGGGGTAAAAGATGTGAACAAATGCACTCCCTATCTTTACAGTCATCCCTGTGATGGAAATGCGTTTATCAGCCAGACTACATAATGAAGTAGTAACGAAAAGAACAGGATGCCTCACCGTGCGCACCGGTTCTTCAGTTCTTATGCGTGCATTAGGACGAGCAAGCTTGGATTCAAAAGGAGTCCTAGGCCTCACTTCTCTAAACTCCTCCCATTCCTCGCGAGTAAGCATCCTAACTGTGCCTTGACCAACTGGGGCATTCTTAATTTTGCGCTCTATCATTTCTTGCGAGTGTGAATCATCATACTTGAGTTCAATTACCAGACAACAAAATCAATCCATTTAATTCAGTAATCAACAAAATCCAAAACCAATCATAATCGGAATGTCACGACATACCATCATGAGTAGCTTTGCAAAGAGTGCAGTTCCAACAACAGTGAGAATCATGGGCATAGTTGCAGTGTCAAGAAATGACAAGGATTCTGGAACCTGGACAAAAATGTCGTCTTTTTTTTAGACTTCTTCTTTGACCTCCTTATTTTCTCCAATTCCGTTACTCTTCTCTTCAGTGTTTCCGTGGCACCATCACGGGACACTTTTGTATGCAAGTGTCTCCCACATGACATAACTGCCTTCCCAAACCCTAAACCAATACCACCATACATGACTTTTCAAGACCAATAACGCAATTGATTCGGCCCCAAATGAATCAGAGAGAGAGAGAGAGAGAGAGAGAAGGATCTTGCATCATTTACAGACCTCCATTGCAGTGAGCTGGAGATTTTCTTAGGGTTTAAACGATCAGGGAAAGACAGATGTAACAGAAGGAGAAAGGTCTGATATTTGTAGTATGTGGTGGGCTGTATGCTTATTTCACTGCTTTCTGAGCCCATCCCATTAACTCCATCATGATTAAAGCTTGTTTATTAAAGTGATTGTGATTGCTTTTTAAATAATTTTTCGTGCTGAAATGTATATTAATGATACTTTTTTTATTTTTAAAAAATTATTTTTGACATCAGTACATTAAAATGATCCTAAACATACAAAACATATTACATTTTAACAAAAAAAATTTTTGAATTTTTTGAAAACGCGGTTTGCACCGCGTTTCCAAACTGTGTCTAAGCCAGTCGTGCTAAAAAAACAATTTCTCTTGATATTAGGTAGCGCGGTGCCCAAATGCTGTTTAGCAAAATTCTAAAAAATAAATTTGTTTAAAATTAATATTTCTTTATATTTTTTTATTGTTTTAATGTCCTAATGATAAAAATAAATTTTTTAAAAAAATAAATGTATTATATATATCTTTTTTTTGTTTTGGTAAATTTTTTAATTTGAGAATTTTTTAAAATTTTATTATTTAACATTAAATTGGTTTTTAATTGAACTTGAGTCTGCAATTTCACAAGTTGTAAATCTGAAACATTAATTCATGTTTAGAAGATTTGCCAGGATTAATTATTGTTGATTAAAATAGTAAATTTACCATTTTATCCCACGAAAACTTCTACATTTGCCCACCTTCAATTATTGTGGATTAATCATGATCTTATGAGCAATTTGATCTTTTAATAATATCGATAATAATCATTAAAAAAACCTCTTTTTTTTTGTTTCATTTTTTGATATTGGATTTGTTGGGAAATAAACTTCATGAGTGCTTTTTTTTTCTTGTTTTTTATATGGTTATCATAGTTTCAAACAAACATTTATTTTAGTGTTGGTGCTTAAAATTGCGAGCATTAATTTTTTATCATATAATTAAGTAAACATTTTTTTAAAAAAAAGTTACTAAACCCAGTTGACTCCATGAATCAAGTTGTGGAGTGATCGAAGTCATCCAATATGCCATCGTCTCAATACTTAATAAAAAAAAAATTTATCTTGGTGTTGTTTTATAAGTTAAGTCATGTTTTTATTAATTATCTGGATTACCTTTGAATCCATGACATAAACCAATTCACACCGGGTCAACTTTAATCCGGTTTAATTGGAAACTTACGCTATGTAAAAAGTCACGTCGAGAGGTTTTAAGATTTACTTGTTTCCCAAGTTTAATGACATTGTCAAAGAATCCGGTTTTAAAATTCTTTTTTATGTTTAAAAAAATTTAATCTAGCCCGCGATGGAACACGGGTCAATGGACTAGTCTCTACATATAATTTGGGTTCGAGTAAACTTTTTTATTTATTTCTTACCGCTATGAAATCATCGATGTTCCAATTCTACCTTTTATAGTTTCAAATATCTAAATATCACTTTTCTAGTTGTTGAAATGTTTAAATGTTAATTGTTATCATTAAATAGTTTGCCTTTTCAATTGAGTTCTTTTGGGTTTTTAAGTGTTTTTTATGAAATATGATAAAATACATGAGAGTTTAATAGGAAAATATCAGCATAAAGTGTTAATAAAAATACAAAGAAAGAGAGCTTTTCGTTACTTATTTAGTAGTAAGGGGTAAAGTTGAAACTTTATAAAGTTACAATGGAAACTATTGATATCCTAAAAAATCCAAGTAGCATGGAGACAAAGCATATGTCTTGGATAATTTGTTAATCTCTTGGTTCTGGCAATCTGATTCATTCTCTCTAACCAAAATGGCTGGAGGCAGGTGCCTGATACTTGCAGAAGATCCTCTTTGATGAATTTAGAGACTCTCTGATGATTAAGTAACTTTTCAAGAGAAAATACAATAATAATACATAGAGATATTCTAAAAATAAATATCTTGTGGAGAATGAAGATTTTAAACTTTTTATTTAAATGATTCATAGTCTAGTTATAGTCCATAAGTCTTTTTATAGAGAGGAGTGACTAAAGTATAATATTGCCCCAATAGTATTAAAGATGGAAATATATGTGATATATATTAATGAGGAAAAATATCCCTAACATATGTATTGATTGGGATGGAAATATAGTGAGTTCTTAAAGGACTTTTACACACTATCTTTTACATAACATTAATATCGATAGAAAATATGATGAGTCATTATAGGACTTTTATACTCTTAATAGGCGTGGAGAGAGTATGATCCAAAACGTATTTGTGCCTAAAGGAGATGGGTCACTCTTTTAGCTGAGCCCAAGGGAGGTTGGGTTTTATAGGGGGGTTTTAGACCCCTAAATTTAGGTTTATTAGTAGCCCCTAAGTCTTTATGATATTTATACACAAAAATTTGTAAAAATACTTGGTACGGTGAGTTTATCTTTGTTTTAAATCGGATTAAATATGCCTAAAACAAACTTACTCAGACATGTATAAAAATGAATTTATAATTATCCTATATTTACCCATTCATCCTTTTCTTGTCCAACCTTTAAATGTGTTTGATGAAAATCATTCAAGATGCCACTTAATAGCTTTTATCTAAGCCATGAAACATCTATAGTTTGTGGATTGCATAACCTTGGAATCATAAAATACAACACATGAAATGTATTATAAACTTAACCTTTTGCAGGTGGGTTTCCTGTGAAGCTCACAACAATGTTTTATGGATTAGTCCATCAACATGTTATTTGTTCTTATAATGATTTGAGCTTTGAATGAAACTCTATGAAATGTCATACTTTTGGATAACCATATTGAGACATGAAACATCACAAAGAAAGAAAATGAGTTTAGTCATCTTTTATCGATAGAGAACGAACCATGCTACCAGGCTTTATTGATGAAAGATACACCTTCTTCAACCAATACCACACCCCTCCAAACAAATAAAAATACTCTTTGAATGTTTATTAAAGAGATTCAAAATCTTGATAAATAAGGACTTGAAATAACAACACATATATAGATAAAACCAAATCTAAAACTAAGATCAAATGAAACCATAAAGTTAGATCCATAGAGATTTAGATCTTATTTATTCAAAATAGACAAATAAAAAAGATATGCAATTAGAGATCTAGATCTAAGACATGGAAAAGGAATACATAAAAGAGAATAATAGAAAAAAACAAAAAAGATCTAAAAAAGAATAAGAGGAAGTAAGGAAGATATAGGGGCTGGTCGTCAACAAGAAATAGGCTGGTGGTATCCCCCGATGACTATAGGGAAAAGTTTTATTTTTGGTTTAGGGAGAAGCAAGGTTTTTTCTCTCGTTAATAATTTTCAATGAAAAATAAAAAAATGTGGGTTTTATCTCTATTTTAAATTGAATTGAATGTGCCCAAAACTAATATATTTAGACATGTACTAGATTAATGGTCTGTGTTATGTCGTGAGTTGGGCCAAAAAATATTTTTAGCGTAAAAAAAAAGAATGTCCATGCGCTGCAGGTATGTTTTAAAGAAGTAAAAAAAATCTATTACTAGAATCATAAAACCGACTAGATCAAATAAGCTAGTATTAGTTATTTAGATGATAAAAAAAATGGGCAACGATACTAAATTGACCAAATTTTTTTTTTAAAAAAGTGATCATAATATCCTGCACAAAAAGAGCATTTGCTAAAAGTAAAAAACGTAATGGAGCTTAATTCCTAGCCAACCCAACGCGAAATGATGATATTGAAAAAAACAGCAACAAAAATGACATGAGTTAGAATGCCAAACATGCAAACCGGGTTATGAGGCTGCAAACCAAATAGAAAGAAAAGAAAAATACAAAGCCCTATTCCAAAGAAAAAAAACCAATGTAGAAGAGTGAAATAAAAAAAAATCAATAAAAAAGGATAAAAAAACACCTATAAACCTGGGTAAGGCCACCAAACCCTGCTACCTGGATTATGTGAATGGGATAACCCAGTAGAAGACAAAATAGAAAAAAAATTATAAAGTTCAATTATAAAATCAATCAAACATTGAAGAATAAAATTAAAAAAATATTAAATTAAAAAAATAGCCCTATGAAAGACCCGAGTTAATCAGGGCTAACCTGTTAAATTTAAGCTCAGTCATGAAACTAGAATAACCGTATAAAAAGAAAACCGAAGAAAATCACAAAATCCAATTTCTAAAAAAATCAAATGTTGAAGGATAAAAATGAAATAGAAAATCAATGAGAAATATATCCCTATAAAACACTAATGTCAACTCGGGTTAACTTTTTAAAGTTGTGACCCAGGTTAATTTTTAGATTGGGATCACCCTACATGGAAAAACAACAAAGCTTAATTCCCGACAACCCGATATCAAAGGATGAAATTTAAAAAAAAAATCAATTTTATAAAAGGACCCTAAACAAAAAATAAAAATCAAAAGAACGGGGATGAAATTTGAAAAACAAAATTGAGAGGACAATTTATAATCTTGGTTCAATGGATGAAATTGAAAAAAAAAATCAATTTTACAAAAAGATCCAAAACAAAAAATAGTGATAAAAAATGATGATCAAATTTGAAAAAAAAAAGGACAATCTAAAATTTTGGATTAAAGAGTGAAATTAAAAAAAATTGCAAAATGATTGCAAAAAAAATAAAAAATAAAAGAGTGAAGACCAAATTTGAAATGACAATAACATTAGAGGACAACTTTGAATTGTGAATAGATCAATTTAAATTCCAATGAGAAGATAGAGAAAAGAGGGAAATAAGAAAGAAAGTGCCATATGCGACATGTTGTCGATCTTCAAATGACATGCGTCACCCTAGATGAAAGAAAATGTCGTGATACTAACACAGCCATAAAAAGCGGTGTTTAGCCACTGAAGGAAGCCATATGTGCCACTAAAGTGTTGTGACTTCCTTTACTCATTGATGCGTGTATTGCACACCTTGACCGATCTTCACATGCTTGTTAATTTTAGTCCCCTGTATTTGTTTTAGTATAAAATTATTGGGTTTCCCGAATATCGTACACGTAGTGAAAACTATGAAATAAAATTATTTGAGAGTCCTTAGGATCTCATTAGATAGATCAAGAGTTGTTTAGGGATTTGTTACCTGAAGACCTGATCTTTTTTTGCTTTAAATAGATTTTTAAAGACTGAGTTGTCGCAAACCATAAGTCATCTAATTGTCCGACCTCCAATAATAATCCACACAAACCACTCGTGAGAAATCTCTCAAATCCTTATTTAGGAGAGAAGGATTGCTATGACTAGAGTGTTTACTCTAATTTTATGTTTGTATAATTTTTTTGTCTAATAGACAACCACAACTATATAAAATAAGAGACATAACTTACTATTTATAGAGAAATCTGAAAAACCTTATAAATTGGCAAAATATCAATTTGCTCCCTGAATAATATCCATATATTAATCAGGAGAAATTAACTTAATCAAGTTCTTCGTGTTTTTTCTAGGTCTAGAAATATAATCCATGTATTAATTATATTCCAGTCTTAATTTCTAAAATATATTTGAATCAAGTCATACTTCATTAAATCATCACAATTTAATTTCTAACTAATAGTTTTTAATGTGTGTGACGCATTAGGTTCCTAATAAATTGGCCCAAATATAAATTATAATTATAATTAAATAGAATTAAATAAGTTAAACAATTTAATTTGCTATCAATTAAACAATTGATAAATTTATATTTGAAGTTCAGTTGCATCGTTTAGCAACGTGTTATGATCCCTCAAATATTAGAAAAGTCATTAGTGATTTGACTTAACCTTTTAGTGATCAATTTCTCAATGTAATTAATATCTCTTTATCAATAATGTTTTAATTTAACAATAAAACATGAAATATATCTGTCATGTTAAATCATGTTTGTTCTCTACATAATAGTCATTGATCGTTTGAATAACATCTGAAACTCTTTTAAAATCTCATTCCACACTGTCTAAGGATTTCTCAATCAATACTATTAGAGAACATATGAAATATCAATTTGCCACTGAATAATATCCATAAATTAATTCAGGATAATTTTAGAAATTAACTCAATCAAGTCTTTACTTGATTTTTTAGGTCTAGAAATATAATCTCTATATTAATTATACTTTAGTCTTTAATTTTTAAAATATATTTTAATCAAGTCATACTTAATTAAATCATTTCAGTTTTAATTTATGACTAATGATTCTTAATACGTGTGACCTATTAGGTTTCTAATATGTTGACCCAGATATAAATTATAATTCTAATTAAATAGAATTAAATAAATTAAACAATTTAATTTATTATTAATTAAACAATTGATTAATTTATATTTAAAGATCAGGTGCATCATCTAGTAGCGTGTCATAATCCCCAAAATATTAAAAAAAAATATTTAGTGATTTGACTTAACCTTTAAGTGACCGGTTTCTCAGTGTAATTAATATCTTTTTTATCAATAATGTTCTGATTTAACATTAAAGCATGAAGTATGTCTGCCATGTTAAATTATGTTTATTCTCTACATAATAGTCATTGATCGTTTGAATAAGATCTGAAACTCTTTTCAAATATCATTCCACAGTGGCTAAGGATTTCTCCATCAATGCTACTTGAGAACAGATAAAATATTTTTTTATAATTCACCTAAGGTGATGAATCCTCTCTTGATTATTCAAGTACCCTCATATAGTTTATGATATACCCAATGTATGTCCTTTTGTTACCTCGATTAAGATAACATGTAACAGAATCAAAATATAACATTCTCTATATAAGATGACTTAGTGATCTCAAGTCTAAGGATCACATACACAACCGTCACGTGAGCCTTTCCATAGATATAGATGATCTCTACATATAGAATTCTCATGCGGTTCAGTTTAGTGTGCATATCTTATGACAAACACCTACATAATAGTTCTAGGTATCCCTTATACCTCAACTTATGAGAATAACTATTTTCTTTTATAAATGAAATAACATAATCTGCACCGGTCTTTACGGCTCTAATGAATGTCCAATATTTAAGAGAGCATCGACCATGAACATTTTAGAAACAATGTTTTGATGCAATAAGAATCTCATAATTATAACAACTTTATAATTTCATTTGCAAAATATTTGTCCCATAGACTTAATCTTTACTCTACATTTATTAATTTAAAATTATATGATTATTAAAGATAAATTAAGTCTTTATTAATAATAAATATGTATTTACATTAATATAATAATGTCATGTCTAACCAACCAATTGACTAAATGATATATTAAACTAACAAAAATTTGGTTTCTCAAGTCCTAATTACTTTAAATCAACAAAATTTAGTTTTATTTTGACAAACTAAACATCAACCGAACACTGAAACTTTTAATTGATATTGCGTGATCTCTATATCTAGGCAATCAAAATAAACCATTACATCAATTTCTAAAAAAAAAAACATCTGAAAGGATCAAATAAAAAAAAGTTGAGTAATGGGGAAAAAAAACCATGAAACTCCGCCTGCATGTACAACCTAGTCCTTAATGGGAGAAAATTAAAGGGGATAAATATTTGCCAAAGCTTAAAATTCAGTTATTAAAGTTTTAATCGTTTTAAACCAATAAAATTAAATTTTATTCTGTCAAATTAAGCAATAAAATATTTCCTGAACATTTATACGTAGACAAAACAACCCATGGAGCCCAAGCCTATATCATCACAATGTCAAAGAGCCAAATAAAAAAAAAATCAATGATGAAAATGTAAAATATCAGAGTAAAAAAAAAAATCCATTGTAATCCACAATGTAAATTCAAGACGAGTAATTAAGATTTTTTTTTTTAATAAACAAAGATGAATTTATAATTATCTCATATTCATCATTTTCTCACCCAACCTCCTCTCACCGTGTCCGATAACACCCCCCATTCAAGATATCTCCTGGAAGTCCAAGCCATGGAGCATCATCTATAGTCTGCCTACTGCATAACCTTGGAATCAGAAAATACAAACATGAAATATATAAAAGTATAAATGGGTTTCCCATGAAGCAAGCTTACAGCAATGTTACATGGATTGTTCATGTAAATCTCTTCGTGGCATTCTTTGTACGACAGGAATGGATCCCGTGAAATGACTTCCATGTCTCCCCAGCTGGGATAAAACAACGACGCCACCTCTGCCGAATTGATGTTTCCTTTTTCTTTTTCGCTGTAATATCAAATAACTTGCATGGAAAGATGTTATTGTGCTTCTTTTATAAGAAAATGATATGCAATGCAAATAAATTATTTATGAATGTTTATTCAAACTAATAGGTCATTTTGTGATTAATTAAACATGGGTCATGTCCTATGATATACCTGACTGATTAGACTCTAAATTTGCTCGGTAAAAATCACCAGTTCAAGTCTCACAAATTTTAGGGTCACTGAAGGTTTGCATGATTGTTAACTTTAGGGCCCGTGAGATTAGTCGAGGTATGCGCAAGCTAGTCCAAACACCTACATTAATAATAATAAAAAAAACACAGGTCACAAGGATTTAAATGGTTGGTATTCTTTGATAAATGATGTGATCCTTGTCATTGTCTCTCGTAGAGTATTTCTTAGGGAGTGCAATGGATAAACTCTCAAAGTTCAAAGTTAAAAAAAAACAGAAACAGAAAGTCAACCTTCTTAACCACTTAAACAAAATCAACATCTCTTTCGACTAATGTTGATTTTCAATGATAAGAAGTGAAAAAAATAACAAATGTTGTAAATCATAACAGTATATATTTTGTTAGAAAGGAGCTAGCATTGCAAAAACCGACCCACATAAACCGAGAGAAAAATATACTTAACCAATAAAAAAGTATTTAACACCGTGTTTTAATTGGAGTTTTTGAATTTTTTTTATTTTAAATTAATATTTTTTGATATTTTGATGTGTTGATATTAAAAATAAATCTTAAAAAACAAAAAAAAAATTATTTTAATATATTTTCAAGTAAAATTCATTTTAAAAAACAACCCTTACTTATTTAGGTCTCGAGGGGCATCTTTTACTTCCTAGTTAAGTAACATACCCTAGCACTTTGATCCAGATGCAATGGACTGCTGAGTGTGAAAGGCATCAATAAAACCTACGTGTACATTTTGTTTTTTTTATGGAAATAGAGAGAAATGAAGTGTCATTGGGCTAGTAAAAAGGCTCTACAATCTTCTATCCAATCCAATCCATTGCTAGTGATGGCTAAATATTTTGTTCAATTTGTATATATTCGTTAAGTGTTTCCACCCACAACTTTAGTGTCATATCATTGTAAATTCCCCTTTAATTTGGAAGCGATTAACGAGCATGAACAATGAAGGGATCGAGGGACGAGATTGCCTAATATCCATTTGTTTGGAGCAGAATTGACAAAATAAAAAAATTCTGTCCTTGATGATAATTTGATCACATTTTAGGGACTATATTGATGTTTCTTCTAAGAAATTTGTAATAAAAGGTAAGAAACCATTAAGCCCTACAATTCCAAGCCACACTACAACATACATTTTGCTCCCTCCCTTTCTTCTCCTCCCTCTTTTCTTCTCCTCCCTCCTCTCCCTTTCACCTCCTTCGATCAATTAAAAAAAAAAAAAAAAATCCTGATCAAAACCCAAAATCACAGTCCAACCAACCCCACCTCTCAATCATATAAACCCTAACAAGCTCTCGTAGCTTCCTCCCATTTACTCGTATAAAAAATAAATACACTCAATATCTATTATTTTAATAAAAATAGCCCATACTTGATTATTTTTTTTACATATATATTTATATTTATAAGGAGGAGAGGGGGTTGGTGTTGGTGAGAGTGAAGATGAGCGGTGGTGGGGTTAGGGTTTCAATCCCGAGCAACGCGAGGAAGACGATCCAGAACATCAAGGAGATCGCAGGAAATCACAGTGACGAGGAGATTTATGCAATGCTCAAGGAGTGCTCTATGGATCCCAATGAAACCGCTCAAAAACTTCTCTCTCAAGGTCTCTGCTCCTCGTCCTTTTCATTTTGCCTTGTGGGGTTTCTTGTTCTCAAGCTCATTGCCTTAGACCGTGTGGATTCTTCTGGTTTTGATGTGATCCGTCGTTAAAGACTTGATTTTTTTTTTTAGGTTTTGAATTCGGTCTATGAGAAATAGGGGGTTTTCTTAATTTTCTTTTGTGGGGTGTTTTTACTGTATTTTGTTTTCAACTTTTCGTGAACTTGTGGGGCTAATAAGTTAGATTTTGCTATAGTTTTTTTTTGGCGACTTCTTTTTGTTCCTGGAAGGAAAGCTTTGTCCTTGGCTTTCATGTTTGAATTTGTGGAAATGAAATCATTGCTTATATTTTCAAAGTGTTAACGAGAAGAATTAGATGCACCTTTTTTAGTGAACTTTGAAGTCGATAATTGGGGTCCTATGAATGGGGTTTTGGCTCCTACCATACTGTGATTTTTACATCTTGCAAGTTGTTTTCAACTGCTCACTAACTTTATTTCTTATTGTTCAAGAAGCTGAGGATGAATCGTGACACTGAAATTGTCTCTCTGTAATTTTTGATTCCCTTTACAACTGAGACTACAAGCATGTCTATCGTTTTGCAGATCCATTTCACGAAGTCAAAAGGAAGCGTGACAGGAAAAAAGAGGTAACTTCATTTGTTTCTCCAAACTCTTACCTGTCACTGGCTTCCTTTCCTGCTAAATGATTGCAAGCAAATCTGTTGCAATTATTTTCACTTTTATAAGACTGGTATAATAATGTTGTTCGGGATGCAATATTGCTTAACATGACATATTTTTTAATGGAGTTTTATCCAATTACTGAATTGAGATAATGCCTGTCTGCTTCAGGGACATTAAGAGTTCATAATTTTTTGGTGCCTCTATGTAACTTGGTTTCTGTATTTGAACATCTATAAACATATTCTTTGCTGGTGCAATTGGATGTGAGAAAGCTGTGCAATTTTAAGAAAAACTTTGAAGGCGGGACAATGCTATACAATTTCCATAGGATAATAGCAGGGGTTTCTGAGAACTAATGGACTAGGGCAAGGGGATTGATGAAGGGGCTACAGGTTAATGATGAACAGATGATATCGAGGCATTAAAGGCTCAAGTGGCAGGGATTTTGGGCTTAGACAAATGTGGCGGAAAAGAAGTTACTTATTTTTGTTTGATTATGTTGGCCTTTTCATCACGTGGTTACATGAAAGCGCATTTAGGAAAGATGTAATCATTTTTTTGTGTTTCATATACAAATTCTGAGCTCTAATAGCATTCTACTTCTTTAAAGCAGAATGCGCACAACAGAGAGTCTGGAGATTCTCGATGGAGGTCTGGTTCACAGGGGCGGGTGAGTAGAGGCAGTCGCACGATCTTCTCACCTCGTCGCACAGCACATGGTAAACAACTGTTTTTAAACACAGCTTGTTGAAGATTAAAGTTGCTGGATTGCTCCCTTCTTTTTAAAATATGTGGTTATGCTTCAGTATTTTCATGTCTTATTTTGTTGGCTGTCATCTTTATAAATACTGCATAGGCATGCAAACAGTATATCCATATAAATAACTTTATACTAAGAGTTTTACGGATACCATTTCATTGATAGTCTCGAATCCCTTTTCCCTTCACTATTTTGGATGCATGATTTGTAATACTGGATTAGATACTTGCTATAGTTATGACAGATAGTTTGTTTTACGAGTAAAGTGTATTATACCTGCAAAGCTGATTGTTGGCTGCGATCCTTGGTTAGATACTGGTGGTGGAAGGAACTCTGCTGCTGGAAGGGACAATGGAATCAGCCATGCTGCAGAGAAGGGCACTGGCTCTTCTTTGTCAGCCTCAGAAGAGAAAAGCAAAGAAACTACTGCATCAGCAAGGTGACTTTGATTTTTAAATCCCACTTTTTCAAGATATGGTTTAACAGAGGTTATTGTATGAGCAATAATTACATTAATTATCAATTGCAGCTTGTCTGCAGTTGTGGCCAATGGTCCAACTGGTGTAGTTTCTGGAAACTCTAGTGCAACCCATGCCTCAAATTTACCTACAGGAAGCGATCAACATGAAGTGGCTCCGTCACCTATTGGTGTTAATAATGTGGGAAAGGAAGTGTCCCGCATTGATGTTGATAATACCCCAACTATTGCATTTGGAACTGGGGACACATGCAAGGAGTCCGTGCCAAGCTCTAGTAACTCCTCCATGTCTGTGACTCCAGCATCTTCATCAACAGTCTGCTTCTCATTGTCAGATCCTGTACTGATACCTTCTAATGAATTGCATCCTCCTGGTACTGTGGGTGCAATTAAACGTGAAGTGGGGATTCATCGAACTGCGGGTGAATCAAATGCAGTTATTCCTTCGGAGAAATCAGGTCAGGACTTGTGATAATTTGATTATATTTTGTGCACTTTTAGCTTTGTTGTGATGGTTTGTAAATTAACTGATCACAGCTTCCGAGATTGGCCTTCCATTTATGCAAGGGAAGCTGCCAAGCAAAAACCAAGGAGTTGGGAAGAACCAGCTCAGCGAGTCTTCCCAGCCTTCATCTGCATCAATCCAGGGTGGCTCTTCTGGCAGCCGGCCTTCCTCTAACTACAGTAGCAGGTCACAACAAATTGGCCCACAAAAAGGTACACATTTGTACTGGGTTTTGCAATAACTTTTGTTACATTCCTGTTCTGACATTGTTAAGTTTTGTACTAGTGTGACATTAAATCTTCTGTCGATGTTAAGGTTGAAGCATCAGGTTTGTTCCGGACCTGCTTACATGTGCTTCGTTTGAGCTTTTTTGAAGGCATAATGTTGAGAATATTTCTTTCTAGTACAAGTTTGTTGATTTTAAGGTGAACTGTGTAAGGGATACTACTGCAATCCTGTCAAATATACTTCACAAATAGGCTTCCCCATATTTTGTTATTCTACCGCTCCTTCCTGGTTTATTTCCTTTTACTTGATTGATTGCTAGATCAGGCACATGCCCTTTTCTTTCCGTAACATAGAAGTGGTTTCCATTATAGTTCAATCTGAATTCTCAACTGAAAATCAAAATCAATAATGTCAGCATTTGAGGTCATGTCTTTTTAGTTTGGCATGTAGCATTGCCAAACAGTTCTGCATAGTGTTCTTTTTGTGGTTACTTTCTATAAAAAATAGGAGCCTTCTTCGACTTGGTGAGAACATACTGTTGGATACCATAATGTGAGGCAGCTGAACTTCAGAAACAGAGAGGGACACACGAGATTTTCCATGCATCCACTCTTCTGTTTATTTTTTACACATTTATTGGTAATAGCTTACTAACTTACTTGGGTACTTAATAATTAATAGTCCCTCTGTCTTCAACAGTTGGCTCTAATAAAGAGTGGAAACCAAAGTCCACAAACCCTAATGTAGCACAGGAGTCTGGAACAGCGGGTTTATCTGCCATCTCTAATATTCCACTTGAAGCCAGTGGCCATTCACAGCCCTCATCAGGTGTCTTTGATTCAGAAGAAGCAACTGCTAAACTGCAGAAGAAGCTGGAGGAGTTGCATCTTCCCCAGCGTCAAAATGTTATCATTCCTCACCATATCCATGTTCCTGAATCTGAGAGAACAAAATTGAGTTTTGGAAGTTTTGATGCTAGTTTTGGGGTGCCATCATGCCATGTTAGCCCCCCCGAGAGTGATAAGAGTTCCACACCTGTGTCTGAAACTTCTCAGGTTATTGAAGAATCTGTGGAGGAACAAGCTCAAAGGTTTGTGCCAAATAGTGTTTTTGGTTTAGTTTGAATGTCATCATGAGTATATCCTAGTCCCCTAGGTTATGGATTTTCTTTGCGCCTTCCCTTTTTATTTCTGTCATGTCTAAGAGGTAGATTATAAACTGGAATGTTATTTTGGCTGTTGAGGTCCGTTCTCCTCCATTTTCTTGCTTTATATATATATATATATTTGAGAAGAAAGGTGGGAAAATAGTGTAGGCATATATGATGAAATAAAACCAGGAAATCTATTTTTAGCTTTTCAATGAAGTAATTGACTGAACACTTGACAAATCATTCTAGGAAAGAAGTATATCCTTGACTCGTCCAGCTAGAGTGAGTTTGTTACCTTTAAAGTGATTATAATAATAACATCAATGATAAACAGATTAATGCATATTAAGTGGTGCTTTGTATCAAAATATTTATTTACTGTATTTAGTTATTAAATTGATATGTAGCCATCCAATTTACCACCTAATATTTTTTGGTAGCCAGTCCTATGAGTTCCCGTGCTTTTAAAGAAAAGGTTCTTCCCCTGTATTTAGGGAGTTTTTTTTTTACAAAGAACACAAGTTTGATTTTTTACTTGTTTGTATTTTTTCTATGGTTTATTGAGTATGCAGCATGCAAATTCAGCTGTTACTTTCATAGTAGTTCCTTCTCTCCCTCCCTCCCTCCCTCTCTCATCTTATTTTCTTGGATCCAGCAAACAAAATACACTGTTGACTGCTGAGGAGGGAAATTATCCTGATCATCCACAGTCGCCTTCACATGTCCCTGGAAAATTATCAGCTGAGGGTGATGTTTCATCCAATGCAGTGCCTGATTATGAGTCCAAACAGGAGGCTGCATTGTTGTCTGGAGGCCATCAATACTCGGTGGTTCATACTTCTCCAAGCTACAGTTTTGGATTTGTTCCTCCAATGTTAGGTAGTCAGATTGCACCATTTGAGAACTCAGAATCTCAAGCACGTGATGTTTCTCGCCTTCCCAGCTTTGTGGTAAGCCTCCAAAACTTTGTTCATTATGATATGTACACTGAATTGTGAATATTTTGCTTACTTCATGGGTGCAAGTGTTGATGTCTGGTAATGATTAGATGAACATTTTGCTTGACTCATATAGTTGTAATTAAGTATTTCTGGTTATTCCAAACTTGGAGGTTATGTTAAGATGATGGTGATTCCATGTACAAGTTTCTGAATTAGTTTTTGAGATATTGTCTGGATAATTATTTTGGCTTTAACATGCTGGTGGTTTTTTGATTGTCTAGGTCCAGCAACCATTTGACCCTACAAGTTATTACGCCCAATTTTATCGTTCAAGTGCTGATAGTGATGGTCACGTTTCTCCCTTTCCTGCACCTGGAGTTGCATCCAAGTACAATGGAAATGTTGCAGTATTGCCTCCTCATACTTCTCAGTCTCCCCAAGAGGTTTCAATAGATAAAATCCTCTCTTTAATTATGCTTCTAAGCAAAACCTTTTGAGTTTTTGTTGATTGTGTTCTTCTCTGAGAAATAGAACTTTTTTGTTTTAATTTTCCTCTTCGCTGGTTAAATGCTTTAAAATTTTCTGGGGCATGGTTTGGGCATACCCTAAACAAATACCGTGTTATCTGCTACCAGTTATTACCGTGTACAATGCAATAGCCTGTTACTGTTTCACCGCACAGTTTGCCCCCAAATTGCACAAATATGGTGTAGTTATTTTGTTGTCGGGTCATGTTAACTTCATTCGGGCTGTGTTTATTTTGTAGTCCTCATGCTAAAGGTCAACTTGTTTTTTCTTTACCCTTTTGCTTAGTATTTTGAAGTAAGTGGCAAGGATCTGTTAATCTTATTTAGTAGGACTCCTCTTACATGTTACAGAAACTGTCATAAGTTATTCTAAGCTTTTGTATAGGGCATGTTTTTGGCTCAGTAAAATTCTGTTATTGCCAATTTATAGTGTGCTGGTCTTTGACATCAGATATCTATTTTTTTTTTTTAATCACGTCAACATGCTGTCTGTTTTGGATGGTCAAATCAGGTAATACATCCCATTTGGATGATCTTTATTAATGACCTTGTGGCCTGGTATCACATCTAAAGTCAAGTTATTGTCTTAGCAAGCTGCTGCCCTGTATTATTGATCTTGAGATTTGGGGAAGAGTCAGGGATTTCAAGGGGCAATATTGTATAAGGATGGCCATTCTGGCTGCCCAGGGCAATCACTGTGTGATGTACTATTTCATTCTGAATGATGCTTTCACTGGCTCCTACATAATCCACCTCGGTGCATTATTGAAAATTATGGCGGCACCAATAGTTAGTAGAGTGATGACAATTATGGCGGCACTAATAGTTAGTAGAGTGATGACAGGGAAGAATTTCTAGGTACTTGACACCCATGCATTTCTAGAACTGATCTTTATGAGGAGTGGAATGACATAGCATGACCAAAACAATGATAGCAATTGCAGGTCATTTCTGTTGAAGGCACCACACCTAGCCACTGGTTGTGATATATAGTAATTGTGCACTGTGTTTCCTAATGTTAGCTAGCAGTTTGTTGAATCATCTTTTGTACATCTACAAGTAAGGCTGGTTCTTTATGAGTGATTACATTCATTCACGGATAAGACATTTTGCAACTAAAAAGTGTAAGGTGATTTTATGAGCTTCTAGTGTTGCGGATCTATTTATATGGAGTGCCTGATTCTGTCTGTTTGATGAGAACACAAGCGTGCTTGTAGATATTTTCATACGTTTCTGAATTCTAATGATGCACATCTCTATTTGCAGGGTGGGAATTCTTTAGTTCTTTCCAC
>Ga0307514_10002820_pt1 | contig 17424 bp, 9 predicted proteins | sample 16_EM_MG_FD_203088 | JGI IMG/M metagenome (GOLD analysis project Ga0307514, IMG submission 203088) | Populus trichocarpa ectomycorrhiza microbial communities from riparian zone in the Pacific Northwest, United States - 16_EM | ecosystem: Host-associated > Plants > Roots > Unclassified | place... | reverse complement strand
ATTCATTTCTTACTGTTGCCTTGAATTTTAATTCACCATCTCCTGTAGCAAGCGTGCGTTGAACATTTCACGCGCGCCTGCTGCCCAACTAGATCACTTGCTTGGACAAATGATCGAAACGGGTTGGTCTAGCCCAGCTTTTACGGGCTGTGCTAAACCCAATCAAAAAATATATATATATATAAAAAAAACCAGTTGGAGCCTGGCCTCAGGCCCAGCCAGCCTAATTTATTTTGATCCAAGAGTATGTTTAGCAAAACACACCTTTGTATCGATCCCTTTTATTTTTTTTTTTTGTTTTGATATTTAGCTAAACAAGTCTTTTTATCATATCAGAAAATTTCAAAAAAATTTGTAGATCTTTTTGAATTTATTTGTAAGTCCCTCACATTTTTTTAGGTATTTTACTGTATAATTGATATGTAGATTTTTACTGTGAAATACAAATCTAGTATTAGATATATTTTTCTCTTTTTTAAAAAAATATGTATGCATTGATTTAAACTCATTTTACTGGTTTATTCACTGACCCTATAGTCAGGAATACCATACGTTTTTTTGGTTGTGTAATATTTACCAATGCTAGAGTTAGAAGTATCCATAATTGAATATTTATTGACGCCAGAGTCAGGAATATTACAAGCAGACCATCGGTAGCATAGTATAACAAACCCTTAACAATCTTAAAAACTAGCAATGCAACCTACCTTAAATAGGACGCTTAAGGGATGATAATATCTTCTCTTTTGCGTAATCAGTCTCGTACCATAAAATCTGTGTTGACCATTTAGGGTTCCTAGTGACCATAATACTAGATGACGACTCCTTAAACAAGATCTTTCCCTATCAAAGAACGAGATGTTAGAAATCTATTCTTTTCATTGATTTTTTTTAAGACTGCAGTGATATCAGGTGCGACACTTATATTAGAAGTGAATGAGTTGTATTACTCTCAATAATATTTTGGATATTGACCCTCATACAAGTTTTTTTATCCTTATATCAAAAGTGAATCATAATAAATTATTATTCTTACTAATATTTTGGATATTAACTCTTTTGTAGGTTTGTTATCTTTATATTAAAAGTGAACAATATATTTTCTTACAAAAAAATAAGTTTATATTATTTTTAAAATGTAGGTCAAAATCCTTTAGAATTTACAATCCGGTTGTAAAATTCATAAAATACTTTCTATATTTTTAAACATTCAAAAACATTTTTTGAATTCTTTTGATTTTAAGAAATGCTCCCATAATTGTTTTAGGATTTTTGCTCATATACAAGGAAACCTTTTGTTTAACCCACACAAGGCCTTACCCATCTAACCTGAATTTGACTCAATTAGCTTGACTTGAAATATTTAGTTTGACCATAAACCGAACAAAAAATTTGTTGGTTTGACCCGAAAAACAAACCAAACCCTAAATTAAAACCTAAAACAAATTAAACTTGCAAAAAACACAAACATGAATTTTTTTGTTAAAAATTAATCAAAACCCAGACAACTCAAAAACACAAAGAACAAGTCTAGCAAACATGATTTAAAATCCATATTAGACATGAACAAACCTTAGGATATAGGCATGATGGAAATCAATCACTAAACAATAATTAAGTATGAAACATTATCGATTATAAATCAATAATCACAATTTGATCAAAATAGGTTTTGGTTCAAAAGCAAAACCCTATGATTAAAACTAAGAAATCATGACTATTGATGTGAAATGACCCTAAATTATTGATTCACGAACTCATGTGAAGATGTTGATGCAAATAAACAAAGTAAAAATGGTCAAAATCAAGTAGCTACCACAATGTTTATACGAAGAACATTGTCTATAATCTACCTAGAAATGCAGGAATGTCATTCAACCCAGAACTAGCTTTTAAGGCCTACACGTAAACCTGATGATAACTTGGTTGCTCCCATCACAATAAGTTCTAAAAGACTCCTTTTGGGTTGCAAGCTAATGAATCTAAACTATTAATTAACTATCATAAATTTAATAATAAAATAAACCCTTAAACAATATCTAATACAGTAGAAAAAAATTCAAATTAAAAATAATTATTTAAAAATAAATAAATAAATAAATAAAATGGAATAATAAAAAAGGCTTCATGTTAAAATTCCTCCATGTAGTCCAAATCTCTAATGTTTCGCAAATTCTTGACAAATTTACATGAAATTCTCTCTCGTCTGGATGAATTAGTGGACCTGCGATATATGGTTGGAAAGCTTCAGATGTCTAATTTGTAGCCCAACTTTAATCGAAGGTCTTATTTGACATAATTGACAATATCAGTTTACTAACTTGACCCTCTAAAATATTATGTTCCCTAATTCCATTTGACTTAAAAATTTACCACAATATATTTTTATGTATATAATATTTCCTGTAAAATTCCAGTTTTTTTCAATATATGGTTTGAAAGATATGCCCAATCTTACAAAACTAGTCAGTAGATATTTTAATGTAAAATTTGGACCTCAATTGACCAACAAACTTTCAATTTCTTCAATTTGGCCCTTGATTTGGTAAATTTCAGCCCCTGTATTCACGCATCTTTTCCAATTTAGTCCTTGACATTAGATTTCTTCAATCAAGTCTCTAATTGCCCATCAAACTTTAATATTTATGCAATTAAACCCTTGATTTGGCCAAATTAACTACTAAAAATTGCAATTCAACCCCAAAACTTTAATTTCTTTCAATTAAAGTATAAATTGACTTTAAGAATCAAAGTTTCTTGCAATTAAGCCATAAATAAATTCATTTAAACCTTGAAAAATTCCAATTGAGTTCTTGAAAATTCAATTTTGAATTTCCCTTCTCAAATTGAATTTTCTTTGCCTATATGGTCATTATTGGTTGAAAATACACTGTCAAATTTTCTAATCTTGTATATTTAATCTTGTATATTTTGATCTTTCTCAACTAGTCTTTAGTGATTTCCTGGGTATTCTGGTACATTCTTCTTAATTATATTTTTATTTTATTTTCCTCCAACATTGTTTTTTTAATTTTTTTATATTTTCTCTTTTCTTCATTTTTTTTGTTTATGTGGGGCCCTAAAATTGGTAACAAAATTAGGTAGAGTATATTAGGGGTGATATTGTCTTTCTTACATACAACCAATACTCTTATCAAGACTTTATAGACTAGTTAAGGTTTTTAGTGATCAAAATACAGGTGACAACTCCAAACTTTTTAAACCATAAAAATGACAAGAATTCTTTGTTATTTTAACAACTTAAAAATCTTAATTCAAGATGATTATCGCGACGCCATACACATGTGACACACACGTCCCTAGACATTATCGATGGGTGTGGAAATGCATTAGAAGTAGGGGTGAGCAAAAAAACTAAAAAATTGATTAAATCGAGAAAAACAGAAAATCAATAACCGAAAAAACCGAACCATGAAAAAAACGATTAAACCGATTAGAATTTTGAAGAAACCAACCAGTTGGGTTCAGTTTCGATTTTATAAGCCTGAAACCGAAAAAACCGAACTGAACCGAACGCAAACAAAAAAAACCGGAAAAAAAAACGAGCCAAACCGGTTCGAACCGGTTTTTGTTCTAAAAAAATCAAACCGAACCGAAGACGGTCGGTTTGAACCGGTTTTGCTTTTTTAAAAAAAAAAAATTGGTTTGGTTGCTTTTTTTTATAAAAACTAAACCGAACCGAAAATAATCACCCCTAGTTAGAAGCTTTGGTTGTGCATACTAGGTGCAAGGCTGACATGCTGTCTTGATTCACTTCTGATTCTATTAGCAACCACCAGTTTTTATGCTTATTTCATCCACCATTGAAGGTTGAAGTTGTTTGTTCTTAAACCCTAACATTTATAAGCTCACTCTATGAATTTGTGTTTGTACATTAAATTGAACTTTATAACTCATATTCTGGAATTACATGTGATGGACTATGAGTTTATTTTTTTGAGTTGTGTTTGCATTTAAACAGAGATAATAGTGTCAATTAATATAACTTTATTATTCACTAAATGACTATGAGATGGTGAGGTCCAATATTAGACCTAATCTTTGAATGTTGTTTAGTGGATCACAATAGTTTAAGCAGACCATATAAATACATTTAACATTTAAAATATAAAACATAACTTACTTTAAGTAAGATGTATAAGATAATGTTTATCTTTCTTATTACATAACTAGTCTTTTGCTCAAAAACTATGTTGACCAAGAAGGATTTTTAATTACTCTAAAATTAGGTTTTATCATATTTTATCCTTTTTACACATAGCTCATTGGATATCCTTGAAACAATAACCATGTACAAATAAATATTCAGAGACTAGATTAGTATCTGCGTTATGATAAGAAGGCGAGTCAAGAAGATTATCTACTACTAATCTTAAACTATTAATTTCTTTTTATTCCATTGAAATTTCGACTCAATTTTGTGAATTGTTTTCATTTAAATCAACAAAACTCAAAAATTAATAAACAACTTATATCAATATATAAAATCCATACCAAATGAAACCTTAATCGCGGAGTAAATTTTCCATCTTTGCAACTCCCTTGTTAAACAACTTTCCAACCATTCATTAGGAGATGAAGACGCTACGGCTTGATGATGGTAAGATGGAACTATCATTGTATCTGTTCGAGCAAGGCTGTAAATGTCACGATCCAACTTACCAATATTTGAAACAGCATTATTTTTTGTTATCAGATGAACCCCACACTGTTCAACTCCACTGGAGCTTATTTCTACATTCAGCTCCAATTCCTCCACTCCTTTCACTGCGCATCGATACCCCCCAATCAACGGTAGACTCAGAATCCAAGAATTCCTAGTGGAACTTGGGTCAAATTTGATGCTGCTGGACCTTTCAAACATTACCTTACCGTTGCTCTTATTTCTTAAAAGAGTTCTACACGGAGCAAATGACCCTTCTAAAGAGGTGGCATAGACAACCCCAATAAGCAGCCCTTGGAGTTGATTACCATATGAACCTAAAACTGAAGGTAAATGAAATGATAATGAAGATCCTTCTCCCCGAAGGCTGAACCATTCTGGTATCTCACTGGCAGAAAAGCTAATCTCACACATTTCACCTTTGAACAATTCCTGTTGTTTTCAAGGAAATAAGGTAAGTTTTTTTTGTTTTAATTAATTAACAATTCAGATGCTATTTATGTATGTTCAAGAGTAAGAGAGAAAAAAAGGAGAAACAGAGAGTACCTGAACAAGAGTTTCCTTATAATTATTTGATAAATCGTTGCAGTCATCAAAGTTCAGAATGGATGAGCTAGTGTCCAGAAGTTCCATGTGCCGAAACTCTATTAAATTTAGGCAGCCAACTGAAGTAACTAAGAGTCTCTTTTCTCCCAGAACTGGCACTCTTTCCATTGTCGAGCAAATACAAGCATACAACCTCGTCAAACTTAATGGAAGTTCTGAGGTTGATAGGAATAGATTTGGGCATCTACGAACCCACAAATCCTTAAGATTAAGAAGGTGCCCAATACTAGAAGGCAGGTTGGAGAATTTGCTCCCTGACAAATTCAGCTTTTCAAGACAGGACAAACTCCCAATATCAATGGAGCTTGAAGCTTCATGTAGACCACAATAACTTATATCTAGTTCTTTCAATGAGGTCAAACCAGTTAAAGGAGTTGGTAGCATAGCTATGGAGGTAGAACAGCTTCGCCATGAAAGCCATGAAGAAAATCGAGAAAACCATGATTTAGATTGTAGATCATGTTTGTAGCTGTCTCCAACCAATGATAACCTTGTTAGCTTCTTCAAATACCCAGTTGAAGCGGGAAGTTGCTTAATTGCAGTTCCATTTGCTAACAACTCAGTTAAGGATTCCATATCACCCAAGAATTCTGGCAATTTCTCAAGTTGTGAGCACAAACTAATATTTAGAGTTTCAATGGATTTCAAGTTGCAAATGCTTTCTGGAAGAGTTTTTAGCCTGCAACATCCCTCCAAATTCAACGAAACAAGCCTTTTTAAATGTCCAATAGATGGATGTACCTTGGCCAAACTCGTGCAAGCTGTAAGTTTTAGTATCTCCAAACTAGGGAGTCCTTGGAAGTTTGGTGTTTTGACAAGGAGCTTGGAATAGCTAAGATTGAGGATTTTAAGCTTATTGAGAATCTGTCAAAACAATTAACAAAATGAGAGAAAGTTAGTCATGTGAAAAATGTAACTCTAAATTAAATTTCATTATGGAAAATTTGGGAGCCAATTGGAAATTTCGTACCTTAGTCCCCTTCCAAAGTTCTTCGATGTTACTATGCTGCAAATCAAGAACAACCAGGTTGTTTAGCTGGAGATCAGATGGCAAAGATTTCATAGGGCATTCAAGCCAACAAAGCCATATCAACTCATTCGGTAGAAGCTTGTAGCTTCCGGCAAGATGTGCTCCATTGATTTGGAGTAATTTCAAACGTCTCATATTTGTAAATGATTTTGTGCTAAGAGATGCAACTGTTGATGCTCGAACATCTAGTGCGAGACCCTCCACAGCATCTGTTCCCTGAAAATTAATGGAGAAAAGTAGAAAACTATCACTTACGAGAAAAATAACAAAAGTATTTTTTTGTTCTGCTTACATTAAATTTGATAGTATATAAGATTGTTTTGAGGTCCAGGACCATAAGAATTTAGTTCTTACCGTCTGGTTGTTGAGGACATCTAAGGCATCCTCAAGAAGCCAAATTCTGTTGCGTTTTCCAGGATGGTCATATGACACTTCACGAGCAATCTCCCTGCCCATGTCTCTTATGAGGTCATGCATGTTTAACTCATTTTCATCATTAATTGACAAGAGGGACCTTTGGATGAGAATATCAATGCCGATATCAGGAAAGAAGCCACGACCATCGAGTATTTCTACTACATATTCTTTGTCCCAACCAATGAAAAAGCATGCAATATCGAGGAACATGGCCTTCACTTTGTCATCATCCAAGGTGTCAAAACTTATTCTAAGTGTTTTCTGAATTTGTCTGTTTGGAATTTTCCGTAGTTTCTTAATAGCACTTTTCCATACAGATATGTTTCTTCTGAACAAATAAGAACCTAAAACTTCAAGAGCTAAGGGAACCCCTCCAGCATAGTCAACTATAGCATTCGATAGCTCCACATAATCTTCCTCTGGATGGGTGTCCTTAAAGGCGTGCAAACTAAAAAGCTGAAGGGATTCATGTTGATGCAATTCCTTAACATGATATTTCCCATCCACTTCAATTTGAGTTAGTAAATGTTCATCTCTCGTTGTAATGACTATTCTACTTCCTGGACCAAAACAATTTCTCTCTCTCACCAATGCTTCTAGTTGTTTAAGTTGATCAAAATCATCAAGAACAACAAGAACTCTTTTGTTACGAAAACGATCTTTCATCAAATTGACTCCTTTAGAAACATTATCGATCTTCCAAGTATTTGGTTTCAAAATATCACAAAGAAGCTGCTCTTGTAATTGCTCTACTGTTTTTTCTTTGACATTCGAAATAAAAGAGCTTCCCTCAAATCCATGACATAGTTGATTAAATACAGCTTTCGCTATTGTTGTTTTACCTATTCCTGGCATCCCATACACACCCACAACTCGAACATCATTTGAGTGGATGCTTAGCAGGTCAATAATATAATCAACACGAGACTCAATACCTACAGGATACTTGGCAACGTCTAAGCATTTGGGACCTAATTTATGCAACAAATCTTCAACAATCTTTTGAATAAATTTCGATTCATACCTGTTCATTGCAAAATCAAGTCATATTCGGAAGAGATAGCTAACCATATGCAAAGAAGCTTTTTAAAGTGTCTGTGTGTCTGTACATATAATGGGAGTGAAATCAGGCTAGTCATAGCTATGCTAAATCGAAGCAATTAGGCATCTACTCCAATGGCTGCTTCGATTTTACTAATTGGTTTTAGGAATTGTTTTGATTAAAAATTACACTATTGAAGAGTGAAATTAGATGACAGAGAGAAAGACATACCCGTTTGCCATATCCTTCAGAATCCATCCAGATATATTTCCAGCCTCATCAAGAGCTTCTCTCCACCTTTTCAACCTCTCCATTTCAATCTCAAAGTCTTCTTCTTTTCTCTTAAGAGCTTCACCAACATTCCATTTCTGTTTTCGCACATATGACGGATCGATATCATAGAATATAGGAACAAGAAGCTGCCCCATGGCATGCCTACACTCAAGAATCTTTACGAGTTCGTCAAGACACCATCTAGAAGAAGCATAGCCTTTGGAGAAAACCACTACAGAAATCCTTGATTCTCGGATTGCCCTACTGAGTTGTGAGGAGATTTCCTGTCCTGGAGGAAGTTCATTACCGTCCCGAAACGTATAGATACCTGCTTGGTCTAAGGCAGCATAAAGATGATCTGTAAAATTGTTGCGAGTATCTGCTCCTCTAAAACTCAAAAAGACATCGTAGGTCGATCCATGTCTAGAAGAGGATGAAGAAGAGGAATGGGACTCAAAGGATACAGAAGCCATACCAAGACACGGTTTAGAAACCTAGGTAGCAAATTGGAAACGTTGGTTGAAGAGCATGGAGAGGAGTGATCACGGAAAGAAGTAGCAAGGCATGTGAACTGTGAAGGGTTTTTCTTACAAAGACGTGTAAATATCAGTGAAGGGTTTTTCTTGTATCTGTGAAGTAGCTTGCATCTATGTTTGGGGATCAGTCGAATGGAAAATGTGTGGTGTGTGTGAATGTTACCTGTTCTAAGATATGAAACATTTTAAAGGCTGACATGACTTTTATTTGATGTATGCCAGTCAATGCAATGCCGCCAGAGTAGACTAATAAGATATAAAAAAAATTGGTTTTTTTTTTAAATTCTTACGTTATTTTTATTTAAATAAGATATAAAAAAACTCAAAATTTTGCAAAATCGTTGCAAAAACAAACATTTCTTTAAAAACTCTCTCTCCAACGTAAAATGCATTCTAAAGTAATCTGGAGTAATTAATGCAAAGGTTAGAACTTTGGAGGATTGAAGCCAATTAGTATCGGGAGACATTTATTTTTATCTGCCAAACTGTAGATTACTAGTCATAATTTTCGGTAGACAAGATTGACTTTGTTTGTCTAAATCGTGTGTACCACCATAAATGCCAGAAATTATGCTTTTGGTCAGAAATTTAATCTTGTGCTACTATGAGATGGTGACTAAATTCAGAAATTTTTCAAGGCTTAATTATACCACCTGCACTTGCAATTTCTTTCCTTCTAGTCTTTTTGAAGAATGTCTAGAACCTTTCACACACTACAAAAGTTTAAATGTATTTTGAGTCATGTTGATAGAGACCTAGGAGTTGTAATTTATTTTTTATTCTTCTCAATTTACAGTTGAAATGTCTGTAATCTTCCCTGTCATCATTTTGTTTATTACTAGAATCATGTTTGTTCAGCCATTTTTTGTTTATTATCTTTAGGAATGAAGTGTTGAGAGTGTTTCATAGGAGTTGAAAAAAATATATAAAGATTTTGTATCTCATAATAAATCAATTCAAAATCAATTTAATTATATAATTATAAAAATATTAAATAAATTATTTATAGAGGTCCAAAAGTAAGGATTGGGATGAAAAATAATAAAAGAAAGAAAGAGAAATGCATAGAGTCCAATAATTTTCTCCCTTAGAAATCTTTTACCCTTATTTTTCTTGTCTTGTAGTTATTATTTTAATGAATATCACTAAAACAACATGAGAAATAAATTTAACTTGTATTCTTACGTATAAATTTATTATCATACAAATCACCAAACTGATTTTGATGAGTTAGCATAGAATATAACTTAAAATACAAATAATTTATTTATATAGGTCCAAAAGTAAGGATTGGGATGAAAAATAATAAATGAAAGTTAATTTTTTTCTTTAAAAAAAAAAAGCGAAATGCATATATTGTCCACCTCCAACAATTTGATAAGAGAAATTGGATGCAGGATCCAAACCAAGCTAGCACACTTTCAATCTTCTTTCTTTTCTTTGGCGATCTAACTCCCTGATCCTTTGATCATCTTCACTATTCGCATTTTATGATTGGCTTTCTAGTTTCAGTCTTGAATCTTGAGATCATCTTTATCAATAATGACGGCTTTTGTTCTCAAACTTTTGTCTAGGAATGGTTTTTTTTTTTTTCCCCCTTAGGAACAAGGATACTAAATGAGCTTACAAATTCATCAACACCATTAATAGGACTATCGACATCTTCTTCACTAGTTGCACTCTAGGTTTTCTTGCCAGACTATTATCTAATTATTTTTCTCTTGTCTTGGGTAAAATAATACCAAATGGGTTTACAAGCCCTTTGTCAAAAGACCCATCAACATGATGTTTGATGATCACAAAGGCTACACCCAGACACCATCTCTGATTAAATTCTTTAACTTTTTCTTAAATTGAAAATCATGATATTCTTAAACAATTTAAATGTTTATTTCAAAACCTGTGAAATTCAATATCATCTAACTTGTCCTTGTTACACACATGAAAAAATGGGTTCTATTGAATATCTACATCATCAAATTATTCAACTGGGATTAGCTTTATTTGCTCATTCTAAATTACCAAAAACATATATATTGGAAAGATCCCTTTTTAACTGCAACATGTATTATTAATCGTCTTCCCTCCAAAGCTCTTAACAACAAATCCCCGTTTGAACTGCAACATATATTATTAATCGTCTTCCCTCCAAAGCTCTTAACAACAAATCCCCGTTTGAACTGGCATATCATTAAAAACCAAACTACGTATTCCTGCGTGTTTTTTGATGTGCTTGTTGGCCAAATTTACATGCTTGCAATGAACACAAAACTGTTTTTCATTCTAAAACTTGTATTTTTCTTGGTTACAATCTCTCAAACCAAGGCTACAAATATCTTGACTTGGCCACGGGTAAAATATTTGTTTCTCGCCATGTTATTTTTTATGAGTCTTTGTTTCCATAGGAGCAAGAGTCGAACATGTCCACTCCTCCTGCCCCATATATCTTATCCTTACCAGTTTCTATTTGCTATTCCCGTAATCTAACTACTAGTGCAGCATGATCAGGCCATTGCAACAAATCATCCATCTTTGGATATTTATCCTACTATGTTATGCTCAGATGATGCTTCAGTGCCAGTACCTCCACGGGATGCCTCTCCCCATTCCACCATTGTTGTTAGCTCTTCCTCTCGTGATGTTTCCACAATCACTCCTGCTGCACAGCCCCGCATGATTACACGGTCTCAGACAAATTCCCTCAAGCCAAAGATACCTTATACTGGTATGGCTAGATATCCACTACATACGTGTTTTCTTACTCATTCTACCCCTTCTCTTATAAAGCCTTCTTGTTTTACTTAAAGGACATTTGTTTGTTTTTTAAGTAGTTTTTATGGTTGTGGTTTGAAAAAAAATAAGTTTTAAAAAGTATGGTTAGTTGGATTTAAATACGTGTTTGGTAAAAATTATATATGGTTGAGGTTTATGTGCAGCAAAAAACATGTATAAAATGTTTGGTAGTTGTGTGGTTGCAGTTATTTTTCTAAGTGATTTTTACCTGGAAATGTATCAAAATTATTTTTTTTTATTTTTTAAAAATTATTTTTGATATCAACGCATCAAAATGATCTGAAAACACAAAAAAATATTAATTTAAAGTAAAAAAGATATTATTTAATATATATATATATATATATAAGTTTTTTTTTCTTGTTTAAGAATTTCATATATATTTTTACTTTTATTCTTGTATTCAATTTTATTATGTGTTTCTAGTTTTTCAATTTAAAAGGCATATAGTTCATCCATGCCCTTCATCAGTCTCTATAGCAAATCCAGATTTTTTAAGAGTCCCCGCATCAGATGTTGACACTATTATTATGGATTTTCATCTTTATAGCAATGAAAAGTGAAAAGTAAAGCTCTTTTTCATTTTAATACTTCAAATTTTAAGGTTTTTTTTTTAATTTATTTTTTTAATATTGGCTTTAACGGGTATAGAACTTTATAATTTATTTTAATTTGCTTTATATAAAGTTATTATAATCTCATAACTTGTATCGTGAATTTTGTGGGTTAGCTTTGTTGACTCGAGTCATTTTATTTTTATTTTTATTTGGGTTGATAAAATTCAACTTTGAGTTGATTGGAAATTAAAATCTATAATTTTTTTAACTGCTTTCTATAGAGTTATCTTAATTTTTTTATCTAGGTTCGACAAGTTACCCCATATTGATTTTGGTTATTTTTTTATTTTTATTTTTATCTTAAAATTGAGTTGATTGAGAATTGAAATTTAAAAAATAAAATTATTTATTTTCTATGTGATGATCATGGTCCTATGACCCAAGTCGAGAGTTATGCCGATTGACTTGAGTCTTTTGTTTAGTTGAATTTTATTATTTAATATTAAATTAATTAGAAATAAAACTTTATAATTTTATTTTAATTTTTACCTTTGTAAACTTTCAAAAAATTTATATTTGGTTGTCTAAAAATTGCAACCTGGCCCAAGAAAGCAATGGGCCATTTCACAGTCTTGCCTGCCTATGGGCTAAGGACTGTTTAATATCGGGCCAGGTACTCTTGCTTCCTGGTCTACTATTCGAATTCTAAACCCCTAGTAGATTTACCTTAGAATGAATCAAGTCTAATCAAATGGGCTGTTGGATGCCAGAATGATGCAGAAAATTTGGATAAATGCCCTGCAATCCATTCCGACCGAAGAATATCACTGAATGACATTTCAAAGATTAGACAGGTAATTAAAAGTCCAAGTTCATGAGAAGTTTCATAGAAGTTTGGGTTCAGTAAGTCCTCAACGCATGCCATAGATCCGTCGACTACTTCTCGAAAAATATCATTGAATGCAATGCCGCCATGGTGGGACATGATGGGTTCCAGATAGCATGTAAGCGCTAAGAAACGAATCTATGGAAATTTTCTCTGGATTTTAGCAAGAAAATTATAGGTTTAAAGAAGGAAAAAAAAATAGGAGATACATGGAAAACACATTGAGATTGCACACTAATTTCCCAGTATGTGATTGAATTTTTTTTCCATGTGAATAGGCAAGAGGTGAGCACCAAGTCAAGAGGAAATTCATGTGTATTTTAATTGACCTGTTCAATCTCTGCCTTTGTCAATAAATACAATTACTCTTCCTATTATATTCTTACAATTGTGTTCCTAAACCAATCTAGCAAAGCACAACTCAACAATGAGCCAACATCCTCTGTAAGCAAAACGTTCTAGCTATATTCTATCCTCCTTCCCTGGTAAAATTTGCATTTTAAAGCCATGTTACATCCTTATTTTCTAACAGGCTCCATGTTCCTCTGTGTGTGTGTTTTGTTCTTGTTTTTTATTGCAGATTTATCAGTGGACTAGATTTGGCGGACTTAGTGGTGAACTCTGATTTGCTCGAGCTATCATGCGGTGCTATAAAGGACCTTCAAACAGAAGCCAGTTCAGATCAGCAAGACTCTTGCAGTCTCTCCCTAAGATACAAGCTCGAGAAGAAATCAAAGTATACCCTCATAGCCTTCACCACTTCTACTTTATCAAGGAAAGAACTTCTTCAACAGGGAGGAGATTTGGTTTCATCAACAACTCTCATGGAGATGGATTTACCTATCTTTGACTTCTTATGCACTGAAAGAAACCGGTCGTTTTCCATTCATAGAGGTGCAATCACCCTTTTTAAGACCCATTTTAAGGAGCTGTCCCAGCTCAAAACTCAGGTATCCTTCTGAATCTTTTTTCAACATTAAGTGTACATTATTGAATCATTTAAATCTCACGTCATTGAATCAGAAAACTACACATTGACCATAATTATTAGGAAAATACATATTGAAGTAACACACAAACGCCAAATTTTCTTCTGGTCCTTAAATTAAGTTTATGATTTTGTATGACTAGATCCTTGACAAACCAGACTAAACGACGAAAATAAGAGAAGGATCCAACATGGAGATTATTATTTTACGAAAATATGTTCCTGTCTTGTTTCACTGTATCATGGTCCTGATTATGAACTCTTTTAGATCCATGATTCAAAGACCGGTGAATTGCTGCGCACTCCATTAATTGTGACTGGACACTCAATTGGAGGATCAGTTGCTTCTCTATTTACCTTATGGCTTTTGGACAACATAAAAAGAAATCAGCCACCTCCGAAACTCCCCCTCTGCATCACTTTTGGCTCGCCATTTATTGGCAATCAAGGCCTCCGACAAGCAATGTTAGAATGTTTAACATGGAATTCTTGCTTTCTCCATGTCGTCGGCAACAAGGACCTATTTCCAAAAGCTTCCATTTCCCACTACGATAGTCCTACTCAATCTGCCATAGAGGAATACAAGGCTTTTGGTACATTTATATTGTGTTCTGAGAAGGGATGTGCCTGTGTTGATGACCTTGAGGTTGTTTCAAGGTTATTGGAAATCACAAGAAGGCAAGCTTCTTGTGAAGCACAGGAGATAGATTATTATGTTGAGATAGTGAATGATCTGAAATCCAAAGTTATCATCAGTGGGGATTCTCAGCTTGATCTATCATACGTGCAACCACTTAAGGCAGGAATAATCTTACAACTGGAGGCAATTGGAGTTGAAATGACCACCCAGGTAATGAGTCTAATCCTTGATAAACTACACTTTTATATTGGTGTTGATTCACTGCCAGCATTTATCAATGTCACAATCCCTTGGAGCTTTGACTTGGGTTTTTGCTTGTCAAATGTAAGAAATGTGATGCACCAAGATATGTCAAAAAATAAGCTTGTGACATATCCTTATGAGGATGCACCTGTGATGCATAATGCTGCATCGCAAGTTCGTTTAAGAATGCATTCGCAATCACTGTGTTAGATGTAAATATTAGCAAATATTGATAAACTTTTCGCAAGCCAAAAAGTTAAGATTCATGTGTTTTCGTTATGTTCTTTAAGTTCATTGCATAACTAATGTCCAATCCACTTGAAATTCAGCAACAACAGAGAAAGGTGGACAACAAAAATCTTATCTCCAAGTTAGAAGAAAGAGAAAAGGTCCTAATGGCAGAACGAGTGCAGACTATGGACCCAAGAAAAAGATTAAACCAGATAAAGATAAAAATGGCTCACCTAGAATGGTATCATAAGATTTGCAAGACTAAGGGGATAGGCTACTATGATTGTTACAAGAATCAACTTGGCAGCAGCGATAGGGATGTTACCAGGCTCAAGAAGTTTCTCACTAATTACTGGAAAAATTTTGTGGAGGGCGTGGAGAGAAAGCCTCAGAAAGAAGGCGCATTCATCCGGGGGACTTGGCTTTATTCAGGAAGAAACTATAGAAGAATGGTTGAACCACTTGATATTGCTGAATATTATAGAGATAGTGATAAAAGAGACTATCAAACTCATGGAAGATCTAGGCATTACATTTTGCTGGAGCAGTGGCAGGAGGATGATGATGCAGAGAAACTCAAAAGCTCACCAAACAACAAGAAGAAACAAAATGTGGCTGGCATTCTCACAGAGGATTCTTGTTTCTGGGCAAAAGTGGAGGATGCTCTCATTTCATGCAAGTTGTTGAAGTCTGGAACCTCAAGTGCTGTGGAGAAACAATCTGCAAAAGAGAATCTGGATATGTTTGAGCAATATGCAATGAACCAAATCAATAACTATGCCGTATCTCCAGAAATTTTCTTGAAAGAAAGCAGTTTTATGAAATGGTGGAAAACGTTTCAGGAAATTATAGAAACATCCCACGATTCTCCACTCTGTGACTTCATGAAGAACGGAAGATATCTTCAATATGAGAAGGGTTCTACTTTCTTGCAGTAACTGTACTTCATGTCTAAGCAGTATTATTGAGAAGTGGTAATTGTGGATCGTAACTTGCTGCCAGAAAACAAAAGAGTCATGGAAACTGTAAAAGAAGAAGCAGAAATTCTTTACTTTGAAATGACATTCGCTTTTATGGTCTCCAGTCTCCACTCAAATTCAATAATTAACCTAATATTATTCTAAAATTTCAGTGGCTAATAAATTGGTATTGAATACGGACCATAACATTCTGACTGAAGTACCAAACAACTCCCGGAAAATTGACAAAAAATAAAAATAAATAAGAAAAGAGGACACAAAATTACCAACCAACTCTAACCGGAAAGATTGATGTACGTAGAACTTTCTTTAGAAAAATAAATATTTTATTATTATTTTTTAATTTAGAAATTTCATTTTTATTTTCTTATTCATCTTTACTAAAAAAATTTTGTTTTTTTAATTAGAAAGAATAATTTCTTTTTCATATTTAATATTAATAAGGTTTTTCTTTGCCATCTACTAGATGGTTATTTTTTATATAATTGACTATTATCTAAAAAAAAAATACTAATAAGGTTTTTTTAAAAAGTTTATTTTATATAAAAAGTTATAATTGTTTTTTAAAAAATGCAACTAGGATACATGAAAAAATAAATATTTAAGTTATAATATTTTTAGTTTTTAAGAATTTTAACTTGAAATAAATGTCATTATTCAACGAAGTAAATTGATAAACAATATGAACACATAATTAATGTCTTCATGTAGTGACCAGAGCTTATCATAGCACACATTTATGCTGAAATGCAATTTTTTATGCGCAAGAATCCAGCGTGAACAGATCACTAATATTAGATGAAAGCAATCGGCTATGTTCTCAATGAGAAAAAAAAACAGTTGGCCATGGAGCAACATCCAAGGATTAATGCAGCTCATTCTGGCAAGCGGCGTTATCAATTCCTCATGCAATGTTTTTGGATGGACTATTGTGTCTGTCTTGTTAACTAGTAGCAACAGGTAGCTAAAATACTCCGACGGCAAACACATCGATCATGGAGAATTTCCAGCCACCTACTGGATGCCGGCTATCATTGATACCAACAAAGTAATACACATTCTCTTCCTTTGTCTCCCTATATAAAACCTTGTTTTTTAGGTTGTTTCACCTCAAAATAACCAGCACTGTCTACTTCTCTTACTACTATGGAAAACAGGAGGGTCAAAATCTTGCCAACTATGGCGGTCACTATCCTCCTTTTTCTCACTTTCATGTTTACCTCATCACGAGCTGTTATTCATTCAAAAGTCCGTTCATCCAGCGCTAAATCCATTATTAAGCAGGAAAGAAAGTTGAAAACTTACATTATCTTCTTAAAGAAACCAGAAGGCATGATGTCCGCAAAACGTGAAGATGTAGATAGCTGGTATCGATCATTTTTACCAACAGTTACCACCTCAAGCTCCAACCAACAGCGCTTGGTACATTCCTACCACAATGTGGTCACAGGGTTTGCAGCAAAACTTACGGAGCAGGAAGCAAAGGCTATGGAAATGAAGGAAGGGGTCGTGTCAGCC
>Ga0307514_10002819_pt1 | contig 17431 bp, 16 predicted proteins | sample 16_EM_MG_FD_203088 | JGI IMG/M metagenome (GOLD analysis project Ga0307514, IMG submission 203088) | Populus trichocarpa ectomycorrhiza microbial communities from riparian zone in the Pacific Northwest, United States - 16_EM | ecosystem: Host-associated > Plants > Roots > Unclassified | place... | reverse complement strand
CCATCGGCACCTGGCCTTCCAGCAGCGCAGCGACCAACGGCCCGCCGCCTTTGTAGGGCACGCCAACGATGGAGAGGCCCTTGCAGTCCCGGCCGCCTTGGGCATTGCCCAGGCAGACGCTCAGCGACTGCTTGAGCAATTCCATGGCCACGTGGCCGGAAGATGCGTGCGTGAAGCCGTAGCTGAGCTTGCCGGGATTGGCCTTGCCGTAGGCGATCAGCTCGGCCAGTGTCTTGAACGGTGATTTGGGGCTGGCGACCAGCACATTCGCACCGGAATGTACCTGCGTCAGGTGCGTGAAGTCCTTGATGGAGTCATAGCCGACCTGCGCATCCATGCCGTGCGCCACGGCGTTCTGGCCAATGCCGCTTTGAATCAGCGTGTAGCCGTCGGCGGGTTGCGACAGCGCCTTCAAGGTGCCGGTGACGCCGCCGCCGCCGGCGATGTTTTCCACGTTGACGGGCTGCTTCAGTGCCACGGCGAGCTTGCCGGCGATCAGCCGGCCCATGAAATCGCTGGTGCCGCCGGGCGGGAACGGGACGACCAGCTTGAGGGGCTTGGTCGGCCATTCCGATGCCTGCGCGTGCGCAAAATGTGCGCCCAGCAATGACATGGTCAAGCCCAACCAGGTCGCCAGCAATGAACTGCAACGTATCACTTGTGTTGTCTCCGTGGGTCTCGAATGCGAATCGTCTAATCGTCTTTTAGCCAAGTCTGCAGCGCGATTCGGCGGCCAATCTAACATCGCTCGCATTCGCCACCAAGGTTTGGTGGCGAACATGCGTGGCATCCTGCCGCCTTCTTGAAGACGTCAGGGCAGCTCGTCAGGCGCTGATCCGGAGGCGATGCTGGTGCAGCAAGGCGTAAGCCGGGCGACAGGCCTCGGCCACGGCCAGGGCCGCACCTTGCAACTGAGGCGAGCGAGGGCGCCAGGCCTCGAAGCCGGTCGACGCCCAGACAGCGTCGTACCAGTGGGGCGCCCAGATGCCGTCGCTGTCCCGCCGACCTGCGGGCCAACTGAGCATGCGCGGCGTGAAGGCGATGCCCAGCGCGGTGCAGACCGCTTTCAGGTAGGCCTCGGGCGCCTGCAGGAAGTCGTCTGCGGCGATCACCATCGGCGCCTGGCCGCTGCGCTGCGCCAGTTCGTCGAACAGCGCGGCTTGCTGCAGCAGGCCGATGTCGGCCGGGGCCACGGTGGCGCGGCTCTTCAGATAGCTCTCCACGACCTGCGCCGGGTCGCGGATCAGCAGCACGTTGTGCAGCTTGTGCACCCAGTCCGTCGCCATGCCTGGCAGCAGGTGATGGCTCATGTGCTTCTGGTACCAGACCGGCTGAGCGCCAGGTGCCGGGCCTTCGCTCAGGGCCCGCGCCACGCGCGCTGCGTCGATGTCGCCGTCGGCAATGATCTCGTCGCGGCCCGGGTGGTCCAGGCCCGTCGCAGCCAGGTAGGCGGCGTACAGCGGTTCGTCGCTGACGGCGCAGTCACCGCGGTTTTCCCAGGCCCGCATCATCGCGGTGGAAATGTTGCGCGGGCCGCTCCACATGGCCACGCGCAGCGGTGCTCCGGCGTTCATGCCCATGAGCCTTCTTGCGCTGCCACGTCGCGGGCTACCAGCGCCTTGTACAGCGCTTGCAGCCGCAGCACCATGGGTCCCGGCAGCCCACCTTCCATTGCGCGGCCGTCCACCTCGCGCACCGGCACCACGCCAGCAAAGGTGCCGGTGCAGAAGGCCTCTTCGGCGCTGTAGACCTGGGTCAGGCTGAAGTTCTTCTCGAACACCGGGATGCCGGCTTCGCGGCAGACCTGGATCACGTTGCTGCGCGTGATGCCGCCCAGGCAGTAGTCACCGCTGCTGGTCCACACTTCGCCGCCACGCACGATGAAGAAGTGCGTGGAGTTGCAGGTCGCCACAAAGCCGTGCGGGTCCAGCATCAGCGCTTCATCGGCACCTGCGGCGGTGGCCTGGATGCAGGCCGTGATGCAGTTGAGCTTGCTGTGGCTGTTGAGCTTGGGGTCCAGCACGTCTGGAAACCCGCGGCGCACGTGCACCGTGAACAGCTTCAGGCCGGCGTTGACCGTCTCCGGCTTGGCCAGCTTGAATTCCGGCAGGATCACGATGGTGGCCGGGCCCACGGTGACGCGCGGGTCCTGGTATGGCGTGCGCTTCACACCGCGGCTGACCATCAGCCGGATGTGCACGCCGTCGTGCATCTGGTTGGCCTTCAGCGTGTCGTAGATGGCCTGCCTCAGTTCGGCCTTGCTCATGCCGATGTCCAGCATGATGGCCTTGGCACCTTCCCACAGCCGCGCCAGGTGCGCATCCAGGAACACCGGATGCCCCTGCACCACGCGCAGGCCTTCCCACACACCATCGCCGAGCACGAAGCCACTGTCGAAAACCGACACCGTGGCGTCGGCGCGCGACTTGAGCTGGCCGTTGATCCAGATGCGGATGTCCGCATTGCGCGGGTCGTCGTGGAAGTCGTGAATGCTTTGCGACATGTTTCGTCAGGGTTCCCGGGTGATCAGCCAGTCTAGCGGCAGTGGCATCATCTCGGGCTGGCCGTCCCACCAAGGGCGGTTTTTGGGGCCGGTCATCGCCGGCCATGACAGCAAAGGTTATCGAATGCACTCGTTCCAAAAGCACTCCCTCGCCGGCGCCGCTGGTCTGTTGCTGGCCCTGGTCGCCAGCCTCGCCGCGGCGCAAGACAAGCTGCAAAGCCTTGGCAATGCGAATGCCAAAGCGTCGGTGATGAGCCGCGAAGAGCTGCGCGCCTGCTTCAAGGAGCAGGACAGCATCAAGGCCGCGAGCATTGACCTGGGCACCAAGCGCACCGCGCTGGACGCCGAGCGCAAGCAGCTTGAAACCGAGAACGAGGCCATGAAGCAGCAGCGCGATGCATTGGCCGCCCGTGTCAACCAGAACGCGGCCGACATGAATGCTCGCGTGGCCGCACACTCTGCCAAGGTGGAAGCCTTCAACCAGAAGATGGACGCGTTGAACGCCGCGGCGAAGAAGGGCGAGAACATCGACCGCCGCCAACAAGTGCTGGAGCGTGAGGGCAAGGAAATCCAGAAGACCTCCGACGAGCTGAACGAAGCCGGCAAGGTGTTCCAGGCCAGCGTCGATGAAGACAAGAACAAGCTCGACAGCCAGTTTCAGCAGTTCCAGGCCAAGACCGACCAGTGGAACACCCGCAACCACGACATGGATGTGGCCGCGGCGAACTATGACGCCGACCTGAGCTCATGGAAGACCCGCTGCGGTGGCCGCAACTACCGCGAGAGCGACGAGAAGGCCATCCGCGCCGGCAAGTAAGACAGCGAAGCCCGCCATGCCGCAACGCCTGCTGATCATCGGCGGCACCCGCTTCGTCGGGCGCCACCTGGCCGAGGCGGCGCTGGCGGCGGGTCATGGCGTCACGCTGTTCAACCGGGGCCAGAGCGGCGAGCCTTTGCCAGGTGCCGAGTCAATCCGGGGCGACCGTCGCGGCGGTCTTTCCGCGCTGGCTGCCGGGCGTTGGGACGCGGTGGTCGACTGCTGCGGCTACCTGCCCGGTGAGGTCGCCGCGATGGCGCAGGCCTTGAAGGGCCGTGTTGACCGCTACGTCTTCATCTCCAGCGTCTCTGCCTATGCCGACTTCCGGCAGCCCAATAGTGAGGACTCACCGCTGGGCGTGCTGAGAGATCCGGACACCACCGTGGTCGACGGCGACACCTACGGCCCGCTGAAAGCAGCCTGCGAGCAGGCGGTGCGGCAGGTCTTCGGCGAGCAGGTGCTGCTGATCCGCCCTGGCTTGGTCGTCGGCCCGCACGACCACACCGGCCGCTTCACCTGGTGGCCGGCGCGGGTTGCCAGTGCGGCGGATGGCGAACCGCTGCTGGCGCCGGGTCATCCCGAAGACGAACTGCAGTTCATCGACGCCCGGGACCTGGCGGCCTTTGTGCTGCATGCTGTGGCGCAAGGCGAGTCCGGTGCTTTCAACGTGGCCACACTGCCCGGCGCGCATCAGTTTGGCGACCTGCTGCAGCATTGCTTGGAGGCTGCCGGCACCCGGCCACAGGTCTGCTGGGCCTCGTCCGCCTGGCTGCTGGCGCAGCAGGTATCGCCCTGGGACCAGATGCCCTTGTGGCTGGGAGAGGACCCTGGCTACGCGGCCTTCCAGCGCAACAACACCCTGCGCGCCCATGACGCTGGCCTGCGCTGCCGCCCGCTGGGGGAGACGGTGGCCGACACGCTGGCCTGGTGGCGCGCCTTGCCGGCCGAGCAGCAAGGTTTTCCGAAGACCGGCCTGCCACTCGAGCGCGAACGCGAACTGCTGAGCCGACTCACCACAGCCCAGGCTTCGTGACCATCAGCCAGAAGGTTGCGAGCATCGCGACGAAGGCCGGATAGCCCAGCCATTCCCACAGCCTGGCCTGTTGCCAATGCAGTGCCAGCGGACGTCCAGGCAGCGGCTCATGGACCGGTGGGATCTCATGACCATGTGCGCGCCAGCAGTTGGTCCGGCGGGCAGGGTGCGTGGCCCAGCACGGCAGCGAACTGCGCCGCTTCGGCAACGCTCGCGGTGTTGTCCCGCTGCAGCAGGCCCAGCGTCTGCCGGCCCCAGGGTGTGCAGGGCAGCAGGTCGCCTGCCCAGGCGCTGCCGCGAGCCAGCGCCGCCGGCATGGTGCTGACCCGCGCGGGCTTGTCGCCGCGTTGCTGCCGCAGCGAGGCCAGCAAGGCTTCGAGGCTGAGCGCCTGCGGTCCCGTGCAGACCAGCAAGCCGCGGGTTGCCGAGGCCGGCCCAAGCAACTGCGCGCAGGCATTGGCCATGTCCGGGACGGCCACCGGCTGAATCAAGGTGCGCCGGCCTTCGGGCGGCAGTGCCAGCCAGCGCAGTCGGGACATCTTGACGAACAACTCGCTGCCTGCACCGCCGCGGCCGAACACCACGCTGGGCCGCAGCACCACGCCGTCCAGCTCACCGCGCTCGGTCAGCGCCAGTAACGTGTTGTCCGCCTCGGCCTTGGTGAGGGCAAAGGCCGAGTCCTGGCCTTCAATGCCCAGCGCGGAGACCTGCAGCACCCGCCGCACGCCAGCATCTGCGCAGGCCTGAAACAGCGCCTGCGGTGCCTGCGTGTGCAGCAACTGCATGGGCTGCCGGCGGCTGTCGCGCAGCACGCCCACGGCGTTGATCACCGCGTCCACACCGGTCAGCAGTGGCAGCCAGTCGCTTGGCTGGGTCAGCGCCATGAAGTTCACGGCCAGGGCCTGCTGGCCGACCGCTGCCTGACCGCTCCGGCTCGCAGCCAGCACCTGATGGCCGTGATCCCGCAGCGCGCGGGCGATGTGCCGGCCGATGAAACCGGTGGCGCCACAAAGCAGCACTCGCATGGCTCAGCGCTCCGTGTGGGTGTGAATGTCGCAATGCCCTGCGTGGCAGCGCGAGGTGTCGCTCGCGGCGCGTTCCGCCGCCCTGCGCAGCGTGGTTTCGAACAGCGCGTGGCTGATCCAGTGCGGCAGTGCGCGGCGGTGCCTGGCGATCCACGGATAGGTCCGCTCGGCCAGCCGGCCCAGCAGCGGCTGGTTCAGCAGTTGCGACACCCGGGGCAGGCCGGCCGCCACATAGGCCAGGCGGAACACGGCCACGCCGGTCAGCCACGTGCCGTCGGCTCGCTGGCCGCGCATCAGCGTCAGCATGTCGGCCAGGGTTGGCCCGCCTGCAGGCGGCACGAAGCCCGGCGCGCTGACGTCGACAAAGCGCAGCAGCCCGTCGCGGTTGCGCAGCATCAGGTTGCGCATCTCGCCGTTGCACAGCGGGCAGGCCGACTCGTAGTAGAGCGTTAGCGGATAGGCACCAGCGTCATGGTGCAGGGGATGCACTCTCATCATCTTCTCCGTTTGAAATTTCAGTATAAACAGAAATTTAGGCTCAAAAAAAGGGGGGCTGCCCATCGCCTTGTTGCGACAACCCGTTCAGCTGTCCCCACGCACGAAGCGCTGCACACTGGCGCCGAGCTTCAGCACCTTCTCCAGCGTGGTGGGCGAGAGCCGCAGCATCTCGTCTGACCACAGCCCCAGCGTCTCCATGAAACGCAGCGTTTCGCGTACGCGGTCCTGCGCGTCGGCCGGTTCCTGCTCGAAGCCGGGCTGGGCCTGCAGCTCCTTCAGCAGGCGCACGGTCGGGTCGAACTCGCGTTCCTTGCGCTCGCGCACGATGGTGCGGAACAGCTCCCACACGTCGAGCGAGGTCTCGAAATAGTCGCGCCGGTCGCCCAGCACGTGGGTGGTTCGCACGAGGTTCCAGTTCAGCAGTTCCTTCAGGCTGGTGCTGACGTTGGAGCGCGCGATGCTCAGCGTCTCCGAGATCTCCTCGGCGTGCAGCGGCCGGCCATGGAAGTAGAGCAGGGCGTGGATCTGCGAAACGCTGCGGTTCACGCCCCAGTTGCTGCCCATCTCGCCCCAGTGCACGATGAAGCGGCGGGCGGTGTCGGTGAGTTCCATGGCTGCATGCTAGGTTTCTTCTTGTATTTCTGTCAATACAGAAATTAAGGCGGTGAATGTGTTGTGTGACAGCCGCCCATAATCGGCTTCCCATGAACTTGCGTTTCGTGGAGGCCTTCCATTGGGCGGTGTCGCTGAAGAGCGTGACGCGTGCGGCCGAGAAGCTGCACATCACGCAGTCGGCGCTGTCTTCGCGCATCTCGGCGCTGGAAGAGGAACTGGGCGTGGTGCTGGTGGACCGGCGCGACAAGCAGTTCCGCCTGACGATTGCCGGCCAGCGCTTCCACGTGCTGGCCATCCGCCTGCTGGACGTGCAGCGCCAGCTCAAGGAGGAGATGGGCAACCATGCCAGCCGGCCGGTGGCGCTGCGCATCGGGGCGATCGAATCGGTGGTGCACAGTTGGCTGACCGGCTGGCTGCAGCAGATGCGCCGCACCCACCCGGACTTTGCACTGGAGCTGACGGTGGAAACCTCGCCGGTGCTGGTCGACCAGGTGCGCCGCGGCGCGCAGGACCTGGTGTTTGCCGCCATCCCGGCGACCGACGCCTCGGTGCGCACCCGCCCGCTGCCGCCCATGCCCATGGTCTTTGTCGGTCATGCCGAGCAGCACACCAAGCCGCGCTACAGCCTGCTGGACCTGTCCTGCATCGAACTGCTGACCTTCCAGCGTGGCTCGCAGCCGCACCAGGCGCTGCTGGAGCTGTTCCAGCGCCACGGCGCGCCGCTGCCGCGGGTGCACGCGATCTCGTCGATCTCGGCCATGGTGCAACTGGTCGAAGGCGGCTTCGGCATTGCCACCTTGCCGGAGAGCGCGGCGCTGCAACTGGCACGCCGTGCACCGCTGCGCTGCCTGTTGGCCGACGCCACGCTGGCGCCGCTGCCCATCCACGCCAGCTACCGCGAGGACCCCACGTCCTCGCTGACCGAATCGGTGCTGGACTCGGCGCAGGCCTACCTGTCGCAAGGCAGCGCAACAGCGCCAGTCGAGCCCGCAGCCTGATCGCGCTTTCCGTTCACCGTGACGGTGCCCGCTGGCAACGGGGTTTGCACCAGGATTCATCATTCAAAAATTCGATGGGACCAACGGGAAATTTCTCGTTGGAAGCGCGGTCACCAGACTTTCACAATGCGCCGCATTCCCAGGTCTTTTGAGGCCTGCCGCCAGCAAGCACCAGGAGTTGCCCCATGAACGCGAGCACCGCCGCTTCCTTCTCAGTCATGACCCCGGCCGACCTCGGCCTGTCCGCGGCTTCCACCGGGCGCGACGTGCGCCTGGCTGCCCGCAGCGGCGGCTTCCTGGGCCACACCAGCGGCCTGGCCGCCGAGTACGTGCAGGTCAACCTCGCCATCCTGCCGGCCGAGCTGGCCGGCGACTTCCTGCGCTACTGCCAGCGCAACCCCAAGCCCTGCCCGCTGCTGGGCGTGTCCGAACCTGGCGAGTGGACGCTGCCGGATCTGGCCGAGGATCTGGACCTGCGCACCGATGTGCCGCGCTACCGCGTGTGGCGCCATGGCGAGCTGGTGGCCGAGCCCACCGACCTGCACGGCCTGTGGCGCAAGGACCTCGTGACCTTCGCGCTGGGCTGTTCGTTCTCGTTCGAGCACGCGCTGCTGGCCGACGGCATGCGCCTGCGCCATGTGGACGAGGGCCGCAACGTGGCCATGTACCGCACCAACATCCCGACGCGCGCGGCCGGCGTCTTCCATGGCCCGATGGTGGTCTCGATGCGCCCGCTGAAGGCCGCCGATGCGATCCGCGCGGTACAGATCACCTCCCGCACGCCCGAAGTGCACGGCGCGCCGGTGCACCTGGGCAACCCGGCCCTGATCGGCATCCGCGACATCATGCAGCCAGACTACGGCGACGCGGTCGAGATCCGCAGCGACGAGCTGCCGGTCTTCTGGGCCTGCGGCGTCACGCCGCAGGCGGCCATCGCCGCAGCCAAGCCCGCGTTCTGCATCACCCATGCGCCCGGCCACATGCTGGTGACCGACAGGCTCAACCAACAGCTCGGCCGCAGTTAGGCCTCGGTTAGGCTGCAGTCAGGCCAAATTCAGGTCTCTCTTTTCTCTTGTCGGCACCCCTGGGCTGCCGGCCGTGCCCGAAGTGGCAGGTGTTGTCCCCTCGCGGCGGTCTGGCCAGGGCCGCGGCGGGATGTCACGCGCCGCAATCCCGCCCCACCCACGCATCTCCACATACAGGCAGGACCCCAACCATGTGGCTCAAGCACACCAGCGCCGCCGAGCGGCGTACCCTCGTTGCCACCTTCGCCGGTTACGGCGTTGACGGCTTCGATTACATGATCTACACCTTCCTCATCCCCACGCTGCTCGCGGCCTGGGGCATGAGCAAGGCCGAGGCCGGCTACATCGCCACCGGCGCGCTGCTCACCTCCGCCGTGGGCGGCTGGGCCGCAGGTGTGCTGGCCGACCGCTACGGCCGCGTGCGCGTGCTGCAGTGGACGGTGCTGTGGTTCGCCAGCTTCACCTTCCTCAGCGGCTTCACCTCGTCCTTCGGCCAGCTCTTCTTCACCCGCGCCATGCAGGGCTTCGGCATGGGCGGCGAATGGGCCGTGGGTTCGGTGCTGATCGCCGAAACCATCTCGGCCAAGCACCGCGGCAAGGCGGCCGGGCTGGTGCAAAGCAGCTGGGCGGTGGGCTGGGCCGCCTCGGCGCTGGCCTTCTGGGGCCTGTATTCGGTGCTGCCGCCGGAAACCGCCTGGAAGCTGCTGTTCTGGATCGGCATCATCCCGGCGCTGCTGATCCTCTACATCCGCCGCAACCTGGACGAGCCGGCCGTCTACCGCGCCGAGCAGGCCCGCCGCCGCAGCACCGGTGACCGCGCCAATTTCCTACGCATCTTCCATCCCTCGCTGCTGCGCACCACCGTGCTGGCCAGCCTGCTGGCCACGGGCATGCAGGGCGCCTACTACTCGGTCACCACCTGGCTGCCGACCTTCCTGAAGACCGAGCGCCATCTCTCGGTGCTGGGCACCAGCACCTACCTGCTGGTGCTGATCGGCGGTTCGTTCGCCGGCTACCTCACCAGCGCCTGGCTGAGCGACGCCATCGGCCGCCGCCGCTGCTTCATGCTGTTCGCCGCCATGGGCGCCGTGCTGGTGCTGAGCTACACCCAGATCCCCATCACCGACGGCCTGATGCTGGTGCTGGGCTTCCCGCTGGGCTTCTTCCTCTCGGGCATCTTTTCCGGCATGGGCGCCTTCCTGTCCGAGCTGTTCCCCAGCGACGTGCGCGGCTCCGGCCAGGGCTTTACCTACAACGTGGGCCGCGCCATCGGCGCCATCTGCCCGGCCCTGATCGGCCAGCTCAGCAGCAGCATGCCGCTGGGCCAGATCCTGGGCTGGATGGCAGCGGGCTGCTACGCGCTGGTGATCCTCGCCGCGCTGGTGCTGCCCGAGACCCGTGGACGCGAGCTTGCTGCCGGCAGCGAAGCGCCGAAGGACGGGTCCGCTGACGCGCCGCGTGCCAACCGGCTGGCTGCCTGACTGCCAGCGCCCCATCGCATTCCCTGGCGGGCCGCGCAGGCGGTCCCGAACAAGACATGACTGAAAACTTGACCTCCTCCGACCGCTGGCAGTTCTGGATCGACCGCGGCGGCACCTTCACCGACCTCGTCGGCCGCGCGCCGGATGGCACGCTGCACACGCTCAAGCTGCTCTCCGAGAACCCCGAGCAATACCGGGACGCCGCGGTCGAAGGCATCCGCCGCCTGCTGGGCCTGCAGCCCGGCGAGTTGATCACGCCCGAGCGCGTCGAGTGCGTGAAGATGGGCACGACGGTGGCCACCAATGCACTGCTGGAGCGCAAGGGCGACCGCACGCTGCTGGTCACCACACGCGGCTTCCGCGACGCGCTGCGCATTGCCAGCCAGGCCCGGCCCAAGCTGTTCGACCGCCACATCCAGCTGCCCGAGCTGCTGTACGAGCAGGTCGTCGAGGCGGACGAGCGGGTGGACGCGCAAGGGCAACTGCTGCAACCGCTGGACCTCGCCGCACTGCGCCCGAAACTGCAGGCTGCCTTCGACAGCGGCCTGCGCGCCTGCGCCATCGTCTTCCTGCACGGCTACCGTTCCCCGGCCCATGAGCAGGCCGCGCAAGCGCTGGCGCGCGAGATCGGCTTCACACAGGTCTCGGCTTCGCACGAAGTCAGCCCGCTGATGAAGCTGGTGCCGCGCGGCGACACGACGGTGGTCGACGCCTACCTCAGCCCCATCCTGCGGCGCTACGTGGAGCAGGTTGCAGGGCAGATGCCTGGCGTGCGCCTGTTCTTCATGCAAAGCTCCGGTGGCCTGACCGAAGCGCACCGCTTCCAGGGCAAGGACGCGATCCTCTCCGGCCCGGCCGGCGGCATCGTCGGCATGGTGCGCACCGCGCTGGCCGCGGGCCATGAGAAGGTGATCGGCTTCGACATGGGCGGCACGTCCACCGACGTGAGCCACTTCGCCGGTGAGTTCGAGCGCGCCTTCGACACCGAGGTGGCCGGCGTGCGCATGCGCGCGCCGATGATGAGCATCCACACGGTCGCGGCCGGCGGTGGCTCGGTGATCCGCTTCGACGGTGCGCGGCTGCGCGTCGGTCCCGAGTCCGCGGGGGCCAACCCCGGCCCGGCCAGCTACCGCCGCGGCGGCCCGCTGGCCACGACCGATGCCAACGTGATGCTGGGCCGCATCCAGCCCGAGTTCTTCCCGCGCGTGTTCGGCCCCAAGGCCAACGAGGCGCTGGACCGTGAGGTCGTGCAACAGCGCTTCGCCGAAATGGCCGCCGCGATGACTGGCGCGACCGGCCAGTCCGTCAGCGCCGAGCAGGCCGCGGCCGGTGCGCTGCAGATCGCCGTCGGCGCGATGGCCAATGCCATCAAGCGCATCTCGGTGGCGCGCGGCTACGACGTCACCAGCTACACGCTGCAATGCTTCGGTGGCGCTGGCGGCCAGGCCGCCTGCCTGGTGGCCGACGCGCTGGGCATGACGCGCATCCTCGCGCACCCGTTCGCCGGCGTGCTCAGTGCCTACGGCATGGGCCTGGCCGACCAGATCGCGATGCGCGAAGCCTCGCTGGAGCAGGCGCTGGACGCTGCCGGTCTGGCGCAGGCCCGCGCGCTTGCCGAGCGACTGCGCGAGCAAGCCGCGCAGGAGCTGGTCACGCAAGCTGTGGCAGCTGAAGCCGTGCAGGCCGTGGCGCGCGTGCAGGTGCGCTACCAGGGCACCGACACGACGCTGCCTTGCACGCTGGCCGCGCACGTCGGCAGCGAAGCCGCCATTGCGGCGATCCGCGCCGAGTTCGAGCGTGGCTACCGCCAGCGCTATGCCTTCCTGATGCCGGACCGCACGCTGGTGATCGAGTCCGTCAGCGTCGAATGCCTGGCCTCAGGCGAGCGACCCGAAAGTGTGCCCGCCGCCGCGATGGCCGTGGCGCACCAGCCCGCGCCGCGCGCCCGCATCCGCATGTACTGCCTGGCAGACGAGCAGCCCGCCGGCTGGCGCGAGGCCGAACTGCACCAGCGCGAAACGCTGGCGGCCGGGGCGCTGGTCACCGGCCCTGCAGTGATCGCCGAGAAAAACGCCACCACGGTGATCGACCCCGGCTGGCAGGCCAGCCTCAGCGCCCAGGGTGAACTGCTGATGCAGCGCGTTCGCCCACGTGCCGCGCTGCGTGCCGCCGGCACCGAGGCCGATCCGGTGATGCTGGAAGTCTTCAACAACCTGTTCATGAACATTGCCGAGCAGATGGGGCTGCGGCTGCAGAACACCGCGTATTCGGTGAACATCAAGGAGCGGCTGGACTTCTCCTGCGCGCTGTTCGACCCGCAAGGCCAGCTGATTGCCAACGCGCCGCACATGCCGGTGCACCTGGGTTCGATGAGCGAATCGATCCGTTCGGTGATCCAGCGCAACCCGGAGATGCGGCCGGGCGACGTCTATGTGCTGAACGACCCGTACCACGGTGGCACGCACCTGCCGGACATCACTGTGGTGACGCCGGTGTACCTGGCCGAGGCCGACGTGAAGCCCAGCTTCTACGTTGCCTCCCGCGGCCACCATGCCGACATCGGCGGCACCACGCCGGGCTCGATGCCGCCGTTCTCGCAAGGCATCGAGCAAGAGGGCGTGCTGATCGACAACTTCCAGCTGGTCGAACGCGGCAGGCTGCGCGAGGCCGAGCTGGTCGCGCTGCTGCAGTCCGGCCCGTACCCCAGCCGCAACCCGGCGCAGAACCTGGCGGACCTGCGGGCGCAGATCGCGGCCAACGAGAAGGGCGTGCAGGAGCTGAAGGCAATGGTGGCGCAGTACGGCCGCGAGACGGTGCTGGCCTACATGCAGCATGTGCAGGACAACGCCGAGGAATCGGTCCGCCGCGTGATCACTGCCTTGAAGCCCGGATCGTTCACGCTGCCGATGGACAACGGCGCCGAGATCCGGGTGGCGGTGACGGTGGATGCGAAGCAGCGCTCGGCCCGGGTCGACTTCACCGGCACCAGCGCGCAGCAGCCCAACAACTTCAACGCGCCCAGGTCCATCACGATGGCTGCCGTGCTCTACGTGTTCCGCACGCTGGTGGACGACGCCATTCCGCTGAACGCCGGCTGCCTGAAACCCATCGAAGTCATCGTGCCCGAGGGCTGCCTGCTGAACCCGCGCTTCCCGGCTGCCGTGGTGGCCGGCAACGTGGAGACCTCGCAGTGCGTCACCAATGCGCTGTACGGTGCGCTGGGCGTGATGGCTGCCAGCCCCTGCACGATGAACAACTTCACCTTCGGCGACGACGAGCACCAATACTACGAGACCATCTCCGGCGGTTCCGGCGCGGGGCCGGGTTTCGCCGGCACCAGCGTGGTCCAGACCCACATGACCAACTCGCGGCTGACCGACCCCGAAGTGCTGGAATTCCGCTTCCCGGTTCGGCTGGATGCCTACGAGATCCGCTCCGGCACCGGGGGCACCGGCCAGTGGAACGGCGGCGATGGTGGCGAGCGCCGCGTCCGCTTCCTGCGGCCGATGACGGCGTCCATCCTCAGCAATGGCCGCACGCATGGCGCGTTTGGCATGGCCGGTGGCCAGCCTGGCGCGGTGGGGGAGAACTTCGTGCAGCGGGCCGACGGGCGCACGGAGGCGCTGGGCCACATCGGGCAGGTGGAGATGGGCGTGGGCGATGTGTTTGTGATCCGCACGCCGGGCGGTGGCGGGCATGGCCAAGCCAGCGGCCATGCAAAGGCAGCGGGCCAAGCGTGAATTGATGCCGCCGATGGCCCCGGAATAGGGCGCTTACGGATGGCCCGAAGGGGCTGGGCGGCTGATGATGGACCGGCGGGCCGCTGTTCCGGGCCCGCGGAGAGGCGTCCATGTACGGATTGGTCAACCAGGGCCTGGAAGATTTCGTGGTCCAGCGGTTCGGCGGCGACACCTGGCGGCAGGTTCTGCAGCGGGCCGGCGTGGCACAGGAGATGTTCATCTCGATGGACAGCTACCCCGACGAGTTGAGCTTCAAACTCGTCGGTGCCGCCAGCGAGTTGCTGGGCATGGATGCCGATGCCCTGCTGGAGGCCTTCGGCCAGCACTGGGTGCTCTACACCGCGCAGGTCGGCTACGGTGAGATGCTGGCGATGGCCGGCTCGGACCTGAAGACCTTCCTGCTCAACCTCGACACCCTGCACAGCCACGTCGGCATGACCTTTCCCGACCTGCGGCCGCCGTCGTTCGAGGTCGAGTCGCTGCCGGCAAGCGAGCAGGGTCTGCTGCTGCACTACCGCAGCGAGCGCCAGGGCATGGCGCCGATGGTGATCGGCCTGATCGAGGGCCTGGGGCAGCGCTTCAGGCAGCCGGTGACGGTGCGGCAGATCGCGTTCCGCGGGCCGCAGGACCACGACGTCTTCCGCATCGAGTACATCGAGGTGCCCGCACACCCGGCCGCGTGATGTCGGCTGCCTCGCTGAACCTCACGCCGGCGCAATTCGCTGCAGCGTTTCCTTTCCACATGGTGCTGGACCGGCAGCTTCGGTTGCTGCAGGTCGGCACAGTGCTGGGCCGCGTCTGCCCGGAGATGGTGCCGGGCGCGGCGTTGGCGCAGCAGTTCAGGCTGGTGCGGCCGGTGCTGGCCCAGGTGGACTTTGAGGCCATCGCCGCGCGGGAGAAGGCGCTGTTTGTGTTCCGCCACCGAGAAGGGTTGCTGCAACTGCGTGGCGAGATGGTGGTGCAGGGCGAGCAGGTGTTTTTCCTCGGCTCGCCCTGGGTGGGCGCCATGGCCAGCCTGCGCCGCATCGGCCTGACGCTGAACGACTTCGCGGTGCACGATCCGGTGGTCGACCTGCTGTTCCTGCTGCAGACCAAGGACAAGGCGCTGGCCGATGCACAGGAGCTTTCCCGCCGGCTCAGCGCGCAGAAGGACAGCCTGAATGCCGCGCATCTCGCGGCCGAGGTGGCGGTGGCCGCCAGCCGCACCAAGAGCGAATTCCTGGCGGTGATGAGCCATGAGATCCGCACGCCGCTCAATGGCGTGCTGGGCATGCTGCAGTACCTGCTGGCCAGCGACCTGCGGCCCGACCAGCGGCTGTGCGCCGAGACGGCCGCGCGCAGCGGCAAGACCCTGCTCAGCATCATCAACGACATCCTGGACTTCTCCAAGGTCGAGGCCGGCAAGCTGGAGCTGGAGCAGATTCCGCTGGACCCGCAGCAGCTTGCGCAGGAAGCCGTGGAGCTGGTGGCCTTCCAGGCGAGCGACAAGGGCTTGGCGCTGGCCTGCGAGGTGGCGCCTGGCGTGCCGCAGCTGTTGCTGGGCGACCCGGGCCGCATCCGCCAGGTGCTGGTCAACTTCCTGGCCAACGCGATCAAGTTCACCCGCGTCGGCCAGGTGACGCTGCGTGTTGGCCTGGTGGCAGAGACCGACACGCACGCCACCTTGCGGCTGGAGGTGCAGGACACTGGCATCGGCATCGAGTCGGTGCGGCAGCAAAGCATTTTCGAGCCCTTCACGCAGGCCGACCTGTCGACCACGCGCCAGTACAGCGGCACCGGCCTGGGTCTGGCGATCTGCCGCAAGCTGGCCGAGCTGATGGGCGGCGAGGTGGGCCTGCAAAGCCAGGCCGGCCAGGGCAGCAGCTTCTGGCTCACGGTGAGCCTGGAGAAGGCGAAGCGGGAGGACGGGCCGGCCGCCTTGCCACTGAAGTTGCCCAGCCGCTTCTCCGGCCACCTGCTGCTGGGCGAAGACGATCCCGTCAACCAGCAGATCGCGATGCTGCACCTGGCCGCGCTCGGGCTCACGGTGGATGTGTTCGGCAACGGCGCGGACGCGATGCAGGCCGCTGCGCACGGCGGCTACGACATGGCGCTGATGGACTTGCGCATGCCGGTGATGGACTGCCTCACCGCCTGCCGCGCCATTCGCCAGTTGCACGGGCCGGCAGGCCGGTTGCCCATCATCATCTGGACCGCCAGCATGCTGGACGTGGACCAGCAGCGCATTACCGAGGCTGGCGCCAATGGCGTGCTGGGCAAGCCGTTCGAGCTGGATGCGCTCAAGCGCGTGCTGGCCCGCTTCCTGCCGGCGGACAGTGCCGCCTCATGAGAAAACGCAGGGCCGCCCCAAGTTTTCTCATCCCCCTCGGGGGGCCTGACGCGAAGCGGCAGGTCTGGGGGCGCTCCGCTCATCAGGCACCGAAATCCGCATAAGGTCGCGCGAGGACGCTTCATCAAGGCAGGCGATCCCGCTGTCTCGACGCCTTCACATCGCCGCAGTAAGCTCGTCGCAGAGGATGTCGATCTGCAGTACGTGGCGCGCGCTTTCGCGTCTGGATGCATGGAGAGGAACCTCAGCATGTCTCAGCCTTCCGCAGTTCAATCCCGGACCCCGCAACACTTCCTGCGCGACAGCAAGATCAGCGCACCGCAAGCCGACCTGCTGCACGGCGCGCACGCCAGGCACGTCGCCGAGCTGGCTTCCAGCCCGGCCGGCTGGCACGGCTCGGACGACATCGAAACCCTGGTCGGCCTGGCCGGCGATTTCCTGTGGTCCGAAAACCCGTTTGCGCTTGCGCGCATCAGCTTTGTCTTCGACGCCGGCCACCTTGGCAGCCAGGGCAGCTACCAGATCATCAACGGCCTGCTCACGGTCGAAAAAGGTGCCTTTTACAGCGTGCCGAACAACCCGGCCATCGGCTGGGCCGCCATCTCGCTGGCACCCACCGGCGCCTCCGAGCTGCGCTCATTTGGCGTCGCCGGCATGTTCACCGACGCCAACTGGACCATCGAAACCCTGATGCTCCAGAAACTCGGCCCCAGCGGCCCGCTGCTGCCGCCGTTCTCGGCGGTGCGCCTGGCCTGAGGCGCTTGTGCCTCAGTCGGCACGCGTGTAGCCGGCTTCTCGCTGCGACCTGATCGCCAAGACCAGGATCAGGTCGTCCCCTTCCTGGTAGCGGTACAGCGCGACGTAGCCTCGCGTGCGTTTGCCGATCACCAGCTCACGCAGGCCGCTGGTGGTCAGGCGGCCAATCATCGGATGCTGGGCCAACACGTCCAGCGCCGAAATGATCTCGTCCGCCCTGTCGTCGAGGTCACTGCCTTCGTGCGCTTCCAGGTGGGCGACGATGCGTTCGAGGTCCTCGATGACCTCTGGCGCCAGCTTGACCGCCGTCACTTCTTGCCGCGCCTTGCCTGCCCAGCCGTCGTGCGTGTGCGGGACTTCAGCCAGCTGCGCGCGTCCGCCCAGTCCAGTGCGTGCCCGGTGGCTTGCACGGTCGCTTCGCGGGCCAGCGCTTCGGCGACAAAGCTGGCTTGCTGCTCGGCCCGCTCGGCCTTTTCGGCGATGGCTTCTAGGATGAAACTGTGCGGTGTCATGTCGGCCTGCTCCGCGGCCTTCTGCACGCGCTGCTTCAAGGGCTCGGACAAGCGGATGGTGGTGGTCGACATGGCGTTTCCTTTCAGGCGAAGAGAATG
>Ga0307514_10002818_pt1 | contig 17433 bp, 7 predicted proteins | sample 16_EM_MG_FD_203088 | JGI IMG/M metagenome (GOLD analysis project Ga0307514, IMG submission 203088) | Populus trichocarpa ectomycorrhiza microbial communities from riparian zone in the Pacific Northwest, United States - 16_EM | ecosystem: Host-associated > Plants > Roots > Unclassified | place... | reverse complement strand
TAAATTAATAACAACAAAAAATCATGTCCTAATTAATTAACAATTTTACTTTCAATTCCCAACTAATCCTAACATACCCTTTTTTCTTGCTACTAACTATCATTTTAGGTAGTACCAAGAAAAAAAACTATCATTATAGGGCTTTTTTTTTTCTTTCACTAATTCAAGGAACAAATTAAGATGAAATCAAAGAATAACAAAGCCTTTTACCACATCCAATTAACTCAATTTAATGGGTATTTACAATGAAATTCAAGAACAAACCTCTTTCTTCATTTCCTTTAAAACTTTTCTCACCCAAACCGAAGATTTCTCCACCAAAAACCACTATAACTCTCAATTTCTCTCTAATCTCAAAAGATTATGTTGTTTCTTATAGAATTATAACCTTTTTACTACCAATCATGCATGAATTTGGAGAGAAAAATGAATTAATTGTAAGCTCTCTTCATTCCTAAATAGCATCGACCTATATAGAACAAGGAAAGGAATTTATTTTCGCTTCCCTATTTATAACTTTACATTTTTTGTTTTATACCTCTCATGCTTAATTTTTCCTAAATTACAAATTTACTCTTTATTTTTATACCGATCATGTCTAACTTTCATTAAATCTTTGACTGTAGATATTTTTTGTATAACTATTTATATTTTATTTTTGGTCAACGTTTTACACCATTAAACGTGGGGTTTACAAAGGCTTTCTTAAATATGTTTGAGGATCTCCCATATGTCCTGACCCATTAATTAATTCCTTAGACCCCTAAGACAAGATGTACCCTAGAAAGCTTTGAAGGTAATCTACTTTGGCCGGGTAACTTAGGATGTCATCTCCTTGTGCTAGCATAACCAGAATTCTCTGGCAATTATCAACAAATCTTTTATTTATTGATGATTTTCTCCATTTAATTCTACTTTAGATTTCCAAACCTCTCATACAGGTGGAGGAGATAACATAGCCAACAAATCCTCTAAAATTTTTCTATAAAACAACACCTCTATCAGGGGTGATTATTATTTAGAATCAAATAATAAAGTAATTTAACAAGTTTACTGTAACATTCCCATTTTCGGAAAAACCCCAAAACATCTAATGAAAGCGATATGAAAGCTCCTTGAATTTTCAATTCTGATTCAAATACACAGAGTTAAGTATTCAGAGTTTTCAGGAACGCGAGAGCAGTTAATATGTTCAGAAACCATCTTAAATTGAAAATTTTGAATTGCTAGGCCCGTGAGTAACTTCATCTATTGGATCGATTGCCATTTCGAGTTGCTGCATGAATGGTGGCCACTGAACCAGAACAGTTTTTCCTAGTATAACGAACTACCAAAACAGCAGTTCAAATGTTCAGTAGAGAGGGTTGTTCCACTAATGTCGCACTAGAGACAACTATGGTTGTATCCACTATTTTGTCTCTTGGCAATTGGCATTGCCCGGAGCAGTTTTTGAAGGGGCTCTTGATCCCAGGGAGACCCCTTTATTGTTTACGCTGCATGGCTCAAGAAAATATGGTCACGAGAGACGATGTGGAGTAATATTTGGGATTCGGGATTCGGGAATTAGCCTGTGGATTTGACTTGGCTTGATTATACTTTGATAATGATGCATCACCCTGGTTGTATAATTAATGTGTATTAATGAAGGGTTGAGTGATTGCAAAATCATTGCATGATAATAATGCAGCAGTTGACCATAACTGTCAATTTGACCAACCACTTAGTCAATCTTCCTACTGTATTAGTAGGGGTCATAATTTGCGTAGTAGTACGAATATATAAGTACAACAAACTTGCACACATGTTGAGGAGTACGATATAATAGTAGTTTGAGATTACACCAGTGACGGGGTTTTGTCTCTTGTTTTGTTTCTCTCGCGAAATTGAATTTTTTTGAAAAAAAAATTAGAGTCATAAGAAAGTTACCGAGGAATGACTCGATTTGAAATTTTTTTGAAAAATAATATAGTTTAACAGCACTGGTATTCATAATCATGTTTTTTAAAATATTATTGTTATTCTACATTACGAGTTTAGATTATGCATTTTAGTTTTGCATTGAATTTTGTTAAAAAGTTGTCGAAACTTGGGATTTTATTCAATTGAGATCATTTAGTCTTTAATTGATTTAATTAGATATGTTTTCATTGATATTATTAAAGTCAAAGTAATAACAATTAGGGTTTGCATTGGATTGTGAGATAATTTGATTTTGATGAAATGAGTATTCTTATTTTACATAATATTCTTTAAATTTTTTTATGTTGTATCATTATGGTAGTACTATTATTTCTAATACGATTAATAATGTCGCTTATATTGATGGATGTACTATGTTCTTGAATGCTATAGAGGCATGTCATTTAAAGATACCAAAAAAGTTATATGCGGAAGACTTGGTTTGAATTATAATGATGTTGAAATAGATATCACTTGAAGGTCTCATGTTGGGGAACATCAATATTTTTTGATATCGATTGCATGTGATGTGGATTTTAAAAATATGATGGAATTGTTTGTCTAAAGTGGAACGAACATGATGAAGTTGTATGTGAGTAGTCAAACTAAACTTAAAGGCTCATATAATGTGGGTATGAAGATACTGATGTATCTATACCCATATCTACTCTGCCACTTGGACAATTATCACATTTAGCTAGTACTGGTACATCTAGGACATTGAAAGATAGGGTTATGAGAATTTGTGATGAAAATAGAATTAAAACTGTTTGTTGTGATCAGCGTAGGTATGACTCCTCCAAACCTAGTTATAATAAACATGAGGGTATCATATGTTTAGTTGAAATATCGTATGATAATGATGATAAGGTAATGAGCCCTCCTATTTCATAATTTGGTCATGATACCAGAGTTGATAACATGGTTTATAATGATTGGTTTGTTTATCGTAGAAAATCATCTGGTAGTGGTGATTTGGTAGTTGGAAAAATTATTGCATCAAAATAAACACACATGTAGCAATACATACAAACCTTTTCTTTTATTATGTAGAATTTGGGTAAGATATACTACGTATTATATAAGTTGATATGGCTTCCAGATCTTGTGATCTCATACGTCATACATGCGGGTTTTTATTACATTACATGTCTTCAGCATATAAAGATGGATAATGACTTGTTCATGACACTTGTCGAGAGATGGAGACGGGAGCCTTACACATTCCACCTTCGTTTAGGGGAGATAACGCCTACATTATAAGACATCGCTATTCTGTTTAGTTTACCTGTAGATGGGTGAGCACTTACTATCATGGTTATCCAAAATAAGATCACTTTATGCGAGCATGCATTTAGACAAGTGCCCTTTCCAGAAATGTTCTAGGATAGTATAAGATGGCTTTGGAAAGAATTTCTGCATTACCTGATGATTATGATGATGAGATCTTACGAAGTATGCTAGAGTGTACATACTTTATATATTTGATAATATATTTTTCATGAATCTCAGTGGGATGCTTGTGCCATTGTTCTACCTACCACTGCTAGAGGATCTTGAATCCATTCCACTATATAGTTGGGGTTCATGTATCCTTGCATGTTTGTATAGGCATTTTATATCATGCTAGCTTGGAAAAAGCAAAGCAAGTTAGAGGATGTTTATTGATTTTATATGTAAAATAAATGTAATAAGTTTTTTAATTTTGAATGATGCTTTTTATGTTATAGTTGGTTACTAGTTATTGTATGCTTTTTGTTCATAAAGCTATGGCCATGTGAGCATTTACACTTGGAGCGACCATGAATTGAGTCTAGACGTGTTATGTCTATTCAGGTTTTAGAGGTTGAGCTACAACTTCCATTAGGATACAAGTAATAATGTTATTGATAATACAAATTATGTTATTTAGATTAAGAGTATTTTTCATGGAAACATTATTTAATAAGTTTCATTGCTTATTTACTAGCAGATGGTGTGAGAGTAAATATTTTGAAAATAAACCAACCCATGTTTTGTTATTTTATCACAGCAAGTTAGATAGACAGCGATCAAATCAAATATGTTATAATAAATTGCAATGTTGATGTTAAAATTGATGTTGGATTTTTTTTATATTGATAAATATTGGGAAATAATTGCATAGGTTGATGTTGGTAAATGATGAGAAATAATTGTTTATGTTGATGATGGTAAATGACGAGAAATAATTGCTTGCGTTGATGTTGAAATTTTTTTATATTGATAAATGTTGGGAAATAATTGTTTATGTTGATGATGGTAAATGATGAGAAATAATTGCTTGCGTTGATGTTGAAATTTTTTGATATTGATAAATGTTAGGAAATAATTTCATAGGTTGATGTTGGTAAATGATGAGAAATAATTGCATCGGTTGATGTTGGTAAATGAGGGAAAATAATTACATTGTTGATGTTTCAATAAGTTGTGTAGAATCCTTATTTGGTAGATAATATGCTAGTTGCTCTAGTTATATACATATTGACCATGGACTTATCGACATCGGTTATCCCCCTCATATTTTTTGAGCTTATTAAGATGCATAGCTTGTTATAGATTTGAGTGATCAGTTGTATTCCATTAGTCGTTTGGGTAGGCACACTGATTATAATTTGATGATCCACCATCTCCAGTATATATTGATGTGGGATGCATGAAAAAATTTTATTTTTAAAAAGATGCATCCTGTAATTTTCGAGTATGAATACATGAGTTGGTACCTGAGTATAACACACCGAATCATTACACCAAACTCAGCACAGGTTCCTCCACGTGAGGAGATGGAGTATGAGCCACATGAACGTCGAGTTTAGAATGTTGTAAGTGTTTGTTATTTTTTATAGGCTTGAACAAAGCCCTTGATTTATTTATCGATTAATAATTTATATTTGTTTAATATTACATTGGACAATTGTTACATGGTGGTCGACATGTTGCGGCTGATCTTTGTGATCTTGATGATGATGATGAACTTGGTCATTATTATGCATCTCTTTGGTTTTAAGACATGCCAAACTATATTTGACTTGCTATGAGAGACATTGAGCTTAGATGATATTGTCTTAGAGGATGAGACCATACAAACAAATGGAAGTCGTGCTATTAATGAAGTCGACGTATTCACTCAACGTCGCAGAAGACATAGACAGGCTCAGATGTATTATTATGTTGTATTATTTTTTTAGTTAAGAGTTATTTTTATTTTTATTACTTTTGTAATATTATTTTAGCTAATTATCATGTTGATTTTAATGTTGTCTTACATATTATGCATTTTCATACTTATTTTAAATAAGCATGATTTAAAATCATTAATTAACAGGTGAACATCGTGACCATGTTGTTTAAAAAAAACTAAGATCCAAAAGCGTTGGGTTTGTCTGCAAAGCTATTATTATTATTATTATTATTATTATTATTATTATTATTATTATTATAGTAGTAGTAGTAGTAATTATTGTTATTATTATTATTATTTTAATTTTACCCTTCAAGAGATTTGGGTCAGGCATGAGTGAGCGAGTCTGTAGACCCAAATACTTGTCTATAGAGGCGAGCGGGTCTGGCCCTAGCGCCTAAGGCATGGGAGTCATACCATGCCCAGCACCTGGGCCTGCAAGCTTACCATGCCCCAGTAAAATTCTAATTGATCATTTTGTTCCCAATCATTCTTTTAATGTCAAATACATCCCATAAAAAAAGACAACCCTGCCTCTCACTGTATGCTTAGCAAGTTTTTGTAGCGAAAACAATTTTGTTATTACACTGCTTCAATCTATAATAATTTGTGTTTAGATAAATAGTGGGAGGAACACTGAGCTTTTTTAGTATATTGTATAATATAAGTTGAAGTTGGATTTAAAGGGTCCGGACCTTAAAATTAATAAAAAAACAAAAAACAAAAGCTTGATTTGACGCAGAAAATAGTGAATTTATTGTCTATTAACATGAAAGTTGTGCAAGGATATTCTACTAGGCGTAGACGTAAACATAAAGATATATTCAAAATAGTTTTTGTCAGCACTATTTAATGATAAATAGATTTTATTAAACTTGTGGATGTTGCACAATCTGCAGTGAATTGATTGATTCCAAAATATCTTATAGAATAATTAAGATGCACCTTTTGCATTTTTTTAATTTTGGCTATGATACCTCACATATCCGCTCTGCCTTTAATGAAGATTTTGTTGAAAGTTCGAACTTCGGATATGGTAAAAAATTCACAGAACTGTATCAGTGAGATTTTTAATTGCAAACAGAGAAGAAATAAAGTTCATCGCAACGGCAATCATGGTGCTTACCTCGCCATGAAGATCAATGCTTGCCTTTATCTCAAATCATTCTTGCATATCTGGTTGACTATTGTTGACTATATAGGAGCTACAAGGCATATAAAACATGCCACTATTCGTCATAGAAAAATTGGGTTTTTTTACCTTTCCAATACTACATTCCATAAGTTATCAAATTAAAATTATTTCAGTATCTCTTCTTTAATTTTCAACTTCGGTGAAAACCATAAAAAATAAAAGATTTGAACTCGTAATTGCTAATTATTAAATTTCTAATATCACATAAAAAAAAATATCACAAGTCAAACACTTAAACTAAAATGTGAAACATGTTGTTTTTCTGGTTATAATCATTACTAGATCACACAATTAATATTTATAATAAAACAAATAGTAAAATTGGATTGCTTCACCTTTCCAATACTAGATTCCATAAGTTATCAAATGAAGACTATTCTTTGATCTTTCAATTTAAAGCTTTTAAATAAAGAGAAAAAAAAACCCCTAACTCATAACTCAAACGCTTGAATCATCAAGCGATTCCATAGATAAATTTACTTTAACTTTTTAGGAAATAAAGTTAATTGCGGTTAACGTAAAAGAAATAGTCAAATTTAAAAATGATCAGTAAAGGCTGGCTTCACTTTTTTTAAAAGGAACTCCTATTATAAAAGGGAACAGGATTTTAACAAGAATCATCCATTCCGATCCTAATTAGATATTTTTATAACAATAAATATTTTTTTATCTTTTGTTAACCTAATATCAAAAAAAGAAATGAACCTATTGATATGATGGGATCAAGAGTTTAATTTAGATGAAAATTGGCTTTCCTTTTGTTGATGGTCAACTTGTGGATTTGTGTTGATCTCTTGGTTTTGACCCATCAAATGAATGACTGCCCATCGACTGATCAAGACCAATGACTTGTTCAGTTGGTGGGCCGTCCTCAACCCAATTTACATGCGAGGTTGGTGAAAGGCATTATCAACCTTTTATCGTTCTTGGCGTTACCATAACCTATCCGTGCCTCAATGGTATAACACGGCCAGTGTTTCTCCTCAGCCAAAAAAAAAAAAAAAAAACAGTTTGAGTCTTTAGACAAAGCTTTCTACTGTACTGATGAATATTCATAAATGGAAGTGGGATTGAGAAGGACTAGAGAGATGATTCAAATAGAGAATGGTCTTTGGGGGTATAAGATGATAAGGCTAGTAAGTAGTATACAATTATTACAATAGAGTTCAAGAAAAAGTAGAGCCCTGTCTTTATTGGAGAGAAAATAATTATTATTTTTATTATAATAATTGTAATAGTAATGATAGTGTAAAGTAAGAGTATTCTCCCAAGAAGCCAAAACATTACTGATCACACACGCACCTCCTTATAAATTCTTCACATCAGTAATTCAATCTCACCTCACAGTTTGTCTTCATTCCTTTTCTAAAGAAAAATACACACACACACCCCCACAAATATCTTCTTATTGTGCTGGTGAATCTTGAAAGCTAGCGAAAATGGTGGCCAAGAAGCCAAGAATCGTTATTATTGGAGCGGGAATGGCAGGTCTCACAGCTGCAAACAAGCTCTACACTTCCAGTAGCTCTAACGATATGTTTGAGCTCTGCGTTGTGGAAGGTGGTTCAAGGATTGGTGGAAGAATTAACACTTCAGAATTTGGTGGTGACAGGATAGAGATGGGTGCAACATGGATCCATGGCATTGGAGGCAGCCCAGTTCACAAAATTGCTCAGGAAATCCATTCACTTGAGTCTGAGCAGCCGTGGGAGTGCATGGATGGACTCTTGGACGAGCCAAAGACCGTCGCTGAAGGCGGTTTCGAGCTTAGTCCATCTCTTGTGGAGTCAATATCCACAGTCTTTAAGAACCTGATGGATTATGCCCAGGGGAAACTGATTGAACGTGAGGAAAGCAGTGAAGAGGTTGATTTCTGCAAGCTTGCAGATAAGATTTGTAAGATTTGTCCAAGCAATGGCGGTGGTCCTGGAAAGCTCAGTGTTGGTTCTTTTCTCAGACAAGCCCTTAATGTTTACTGGGATTCTGTGAAAGAGCAGGAACAGATCGAAGGGTGTGGTAATTGGAGCAGAAAGTTGATTGAAGAAGCCATATTTGCAATGCATGAAAACATTCAAAGGACCTATACTTCCGCGGGTGATCTCTTGACTCTAGATTTTGATGCAGAAAGTGAGTATCGCATGTTTCCAGGTGAAGAAATCACCATTGCTAAGGGCTACTTGAGTGTCATTGAATCGCTAGCTTCAGTTTTACCTCATGGCCTAATCCAATTAGGCCGCAAGGTCGCAAGAATTGAATGGCAGCCTGAAGCTCACCAATCAAGCGGACATGGTTGTGCTGGTAGGCCTGTGAAGATACATTTCTGCGATGGATCAATAATGTCAGCTGATCATGTTATAGTTACAGTTTCACTCGGGGTACTTAAAGCTGGAATTGGTCCAGATTCAGGTATGTTCAACCCCCCTCTTCCAACTTTCAAGACAGAGGCCATATCCAGGCTAGGATTTGGTGTTGTGAATAAGTTGTTTTTGCAACTGAGTTCAAGGCACGATGGCAGAGATGGTGATTACAGCAAGTTCCCATTCCTGCAAATGGCTTTTCATCGCCCAGACTCCGAATGGAGGCATAAAAAGATACCATGGTGGATGAGAAGGACAGCTTCTCTGAGTCCAATTTATAAAAATTCTGGTGTGTTGCTATCTTGGTTTGCAGGGAAAGAAGCTCTTGAGCTCGAAACTCTTAGTGATGAAGAGATTATTGATGGGGTGTCAACAACACTATCTAGCTTTTTGTCACAGCCCCACAAACAATTGAATTCTAATTCTCATGGAGTATGCAATGGGAAAGAGAAATCTGTGGATGGGAATAGAGTTAGATTCGCCAACGTATTGAAGAGTAAATGGGGTAACGATCCTCTCTTCTTGGGATCTTACAGTTATGTTGCAGTTGGATCAAGTGGCGATGACCTAGACACATTGGCAGAGCCATTGCCAAATACTGATACTTTAGGATCTGCTCCACTTCAAATTCTGTTTGCAGGGGAGGCAACACACAGAACCCATTATTCTACTACTCACGGAGCTTATTTTAGTGGTCTTAGAGAAGCCAGTAGGCTTCTTCAACATTATCATTGTGTTGGGGTTTAGACACTTAGTGGTTTAATTTTGATCTTTTTTTCTAAGACACTTAATTTTCTGATATCTTTTTTTCTTTCTTTCAATTTCCTTCCGTCTAAAACATCTCTCTCTCTCTCTCTCTCTCTCTAGATTTGAGTACCACCAGAGAGCAAAAGGAAAAGGAAAAGGAATGGGATTAGGGAGGGATGAAAGAGATAGATGGGGACATTTTTAGATGTATTGCCTGAATTAAAGAACCTTCTTTCCATTTTCTAATGCTTTCTCTTTGTTTGTGATTGCGCGAGTGTGGTTTCTTTCTCTATTTTAAGTTCTATTTGATCTTCAAAGCAAACCAATTAAGATGATGTTTGTTTGGCATTGATTGAATTTTTTCGAAGTTCGAGGCAAAAAACAAAAGAAAGCTTTGGATCCCACCTCTTTGTTAAGTGTATCTTTTTGCTTCCTCGGTCGACAGGATCCGATAAACCCGGCTCTTTCCAGCTCGGAGTCTCTTCATCAGTTGCCCTACAGCTTGTCTCTCTGCCCAACCCCTTGTTAACTCCAAACACAACTTGGACATAGAATTTACACCACCATCACACAGCTAGGGACAATCAATGAGCTGGCTGTAAGAGTATGTGATTCACATGAAAATCTGGATATGAACCGAGCCTGGGGTCCCATGCCATGCCATACAGTACATCTACTGTATCAAATTGCAGCCACGATGGGCCAACAGGGAGTCAGTCAATCAGACTGGTTGCCAAAATGTCCTTAACAACGAGACATGGGTGGAGATGCGTATCGTCTCCTGATCGCTTTCGTCTTTAGTGCTGAAGCTCCCTCGTAGCCAGGGGATGGGAGGGACCCATGAAGACACGATAGGTCCCCTCCCATGCATACGTGAGTTTATGCGTTTAACTTAACTACTCACCGCTCAGTAGACAACAACAGTAGCCTACTGCTTGACCCACCACTTGTTTGCTACCTGGTGGTACCATTAGATTTCTCTTCAGACACCAAATCCTTACTCTGTATGCTACAGACAGAAATCGACTGTCCTTATTAACACAAATACTTCTGTCCACGAGCCTCTCAATAATTTCTTTATATATAATATCTTCTCAACTGAGATTAAACCCACCATTTTACGGACCCGATCGTGCCTGGTTTTGAGTCGATTTTTGGAACTCACATCACATCTTTTAAAAGCTAGGCTCCTTGAATCTAGTACCAGTTCATATTCAATGTCACACAAGGGAGGAGGAGCTTTTCACTAACCTGAGAGAGTCATTCCGGTTGGTCCACAAGCTTTTCAATAATTGTCTAGCAATCCATCGCAATGTTCTACTGCTGCAGCGTATGCCTGCCAACAAATTCAATCGAACCAGGGTCGTAGATACCATTTGTTGTCTTCGGTTCGGGTTGATATTTTCTTGATATTCTTATATCATTTTAATATACTAATATCAGAAACAAATTGTAAGAAAGAAAGATTCCACCTCCAAAACTCTGCGGACTGTATGGTCAAATCAATGGAGAGGGATGCTTTTCATATATCACAGAGAGTTTAAGATTTTCCAGGCTCTCCCGGAAAAAAGAAAAGAAAAGAGGGAATGGCCCACTTGCTGTCTCTCTTTGCCACTTGTTCAATCACTCTTTGATGATTGTGCATATCACATCCCAATCTGTCACCCAGTCATTTGTCTGATTCATAAACAAACAAGAAAGAATCCCCCATCCTCCATTACCCCTCCACAGTCCACTCCCACCCACTGGCCACCGCCTCGTCCAACATGTTCATTACTTACCTTGACCCTCTTTTATTTTGGCCTCTAATCATCATTATCAACACCTTTAATCCTTACACTTAATTGGTTTAATCAAATCTCTAGTCCTTACTTGCCACAAGCATAATTTGCCATCACCATACCCTCTGATCGATTTACAGGTGTTTTCAACAATCAAAAACCCAGCTAATTACAGTTCGAAGCTAAGGATTGGTTTCCCTTCTATCGTATAAATTGAGGAGGAGCTGAGATATCCCCAGTACTACAAAGCATGCAAATACATTTTTTTAGCTCATTGAATTCGGGATGATATTTTTATTTTTTACTCAATTTATAATATAGTACGTGTAATATATTACTTGGAAGGCTTCAGAACAATACTTTCAGTTATTCGGTTGGGTGGTTCTTGTGAAATTATATGGAAAGAACAGGGACAGCATTTCCATGTCCTTGTAGGTGTCCAGTAACTTTAAAACAATGATCCATTCTCTCTTTTTTGTTTTTGGCAAATCTTAGATTAAAAGTCTCATGATGCATTAGGAGCTGTCTACTTTATTCTTTCCAAACGATGGAGAGTAACTTTTCTATCCTTGAGAGAACTAATGATATTGAAAGAGAAGACAAATGGCATCTAACATCTGCTTTGCAAGGTCCTTGTGATGATAGGTAAACCCTTTAACTAAAAAAATCAAGTAGCACATATCAAAAACAATTTTATGTCAAGGAATCTAGGCGTCTATTCATAGAGTAATAGGGCCATTGGAGGGCTTCCCCAACTCTCTCACAATGTAACAATTAATCATCAGCTTTTCTGGCCCAGATGACACTATCTCTTACCTACAATCGGATTTATGATGATGCAAAGCACCATCTTTTTCTAAGATCTATCCTTCACTTCAATTCAAGATACAAAATCTCTTCTTGGTTTTGTCCAATTCATTCAAATTCATTGTCCAGCAATGTTAAAAAACTGGCAGTTAAAACCAAGCCTATGATCTGCAGCCACCTGCATTTTTGCTGGTGGGGGATCCATCATTCAATTGGTGAGCTCTCAACAACAGCTAGCAACTGTTGGTTTGAAGATTGCAGGTCTTCTATATTGTTCTTGACTAGGTTGTTGTCCGAAAAAAACAAAAAAGATTGTCTTTAAATTGGTGTCAAGAAACTTTCAACAGAAGATTTAGTAATAAAAAAAAAAACTAAAATTCATTGCATTGAAACAATATAATCATTATTTTTCCCTTCAAAGAAAAATTCATGAAGAAAAAGTAACACAATATTCTCACAAGTTCTATTGGTCATTGTCAGAATAATCAAGCACAAACCAGTCTTTTAGTTTCTTTTAACATAGTGCAATGACTAAATTATCTTTAAAAGAAAAAATAAATAAATTGGCATCTAGAGTTTTTTTGTTTTTTGAATTTTCATATCTTTAAACACAATAAAATAACTAAATTACCATTATAAGCTAAAAAAATTGAACGGGCATCCAAATGCTTTTTTGTCATTTTATCCTAGATTGTTGGTTATAATCAAGTTAACTAAAAAACAATTTGATATTTTAATAAATATAAAATATTATTTAAAAACTAAAAGTGGTTGGCGTGTACAATGACGCGCTAGCATGTGGGATATACCTGTGCTCTTCGAGTAGTGCATGCGGCGTCTCCCGATAGCCAAAAATATACTTCTACAACAGCGCATCGAGCTCTTCCAAGTGGTGGAGCTTGTATAGACGGAAGACCAAAGATGTGGCTTTGACGGGCAATTTTTCTTCTCCTCTTTTTTATCTCTCCTCGCCTCGAGTTTCACACCATGATAGTTTGTATTGTATCAATTTTGATCCTTATTTTTTCACTACTAGAAAATTAAAAAACACCGAGGAAAACATTTAAGAGCACAATTGGTCAGTATACATTCTCATAACAAAGAATTCAATCATGTAGTAAAGCATCAAACTTTAAAATAGAAGAGGCCTTCACTAGCACTTTTCTTTTATTGTCCTCTCCTTTTCTTTTGTTGTTCATATCTAAATTTGTTGAAAGAGAAATAAATAAAGGATTATGACACTTTTCAAATAAAGGCATTTGTAAAGTAGACATCAATATAGAAAGCCTACCATAGAATTGTATAGTGCATTAATTTTGAATGAGGTCGTAATATGGGGTTCCCCACCAAAAAAGAAAGAAGATAAGCAATTTTTTCCATCACAATATTGTTCCAGCAAAGGGCCATATCTATTACTCAAAATCAATAGATAAGCACAAAAAACAGGGCGATGCAATTTCATTTTGGTTACATAAAGAAAAGAAAACAAAAAATAGTGCAATGCCTAATTGAAAAGACATAATGGTTTATTTTTTTTTCAATAAGATAGACCATTAGAGAAGGCATGAACTATACAACTCGAAATGAAAGCATGATTTGTGATAAATCTCTTTTTAACAGGTCTAAAAAATCATTATGACCCTTCTCCTTTGGGCACGCCCAATGGAAGGAGCATGCCTTGAGTGGGGGCTTGGCAGTGTATCAAGCCCCGAGTATGCTGAGTCTGGCACTAGCCAGATCCAAATGCAATTGTGCTTAGCAGTGTGCCAAGCCTCGACATGCTGGATTTGGTGTCAGCCAAACCTAGACGCTTTTATACTTGACAGTATACCAAGCCCTAGGCACGCTAGCTGCCAAGCCTTAGGCATGCACATAGAAATGTGCATCCTCTCTTGGAACGCCCGATGGAATGATCATGTTCCTTTGGCACACCCGAGAGAATGAGGTAATGTGGATTTGACAAACATGTCAAATCCAAAGCACATGATGTGATATGACCAACTCATTTCCGACAATAGCCCTTTTTGTCAGTTACCAAATTCCAAAGCCTAATTTTGTAGGTAATATCCTTCATCAGGTACCTCATTCCTACGCCCATGTTTGGGTATTAATCCCATTGCCGGGAAACAAATTTCTCTGCCCTTTACTGGACATTAATCTCATTACCGAGAAACTAATTCCTTCAATCTTAAACCATGATTTCAAACACAATATATCATTACATTTACAAAAACTAATATAATAAATTAAGTATAGGAAAATGACAGTGAGCAAGACACCTACCTCCTGTCGAAGCTCAAGTAATACCTCCATACTACTGCACAGCTCGCATGTCCTCTCTTGTATTAACAGGTTTATCACATTATATTTCATTTCATGTTTATTTTACATAATATTATTCTAGGTTTACTCCTAATAATTTAACCTTCATTTCCACTTTAATTCTCATTAAATTTTATTTGCTTACAATTAAGCATGAGGAATTTATTCATTCCTAGACACATTCTTCAAATCAAATTACACAAGACACATAGAACTCATTAACTTTTAACCATTTTAAATTTAAGAATTATAAATTCATTTTTCCTTTTATTTTTCTGAAATATACATAATAAAAGAGTATGTGAATTTTCTTCAAACTTTCCCATATGGAACACATTGTCTAGACATACAAAAAGTTTTAACAAACTAAATAACAATTTCATTAACACTATTAACTTCTCATTTGTATGATCATATCCACACATGTATTATATCGCACAAACATTATCACATTTACATAAATTTTCACTTTATTCTTTTTTTGGCCGCCACCATAACTTCTTCTTGTACCATGATTTATTTAAATTTCTTTTCATTAACTCTTCCTTTACATGAGAAGTCAAACACATTTATAATAACATTCATCTTTAAGTTCAATAACCTCCTTTAATTTTCAATTTTCAACAACGTAAACATTTCAATCAATCTATATAACGTAACTAAAATCCTTTAAAATAATTTTCTTCATAAAATTCTACATTAATCTATCACAATTTCACTTAAATAAACACAATCTAACTATATACAAATTGATCCTCTTTTGGCTGGCCCTACATGCTTTTAAGAACATCATGTTTTTCTTCATTGTTTCTTTCAAATTTAATAGTAATTACAAGTTATTCTAACCTAATTTATTCAATTCACAATCCATTTGTATTTTTCCCAAAATTTATACTATGAACCCTAACATAAAATTCATAATTTAACATCAATTGCCTTCCTTTTTATATAAGCTTGCTAAGCTAGGTTTCGAGCCCCTTCCCAAGTAATATTTTCACCTTCGAATTCTAAGGAGTCAAAAATTTTCACGTCCCTCTTTCTTCTTTTTTTACCGGGTCAACTCAATTTTTTAATCAGATCAATAAAGTTTTTTTTCTTCAACTCGAATTGGGTTGACCCACAAGTCCCGTCTAGCTTTTAAAACGATGCTCCCTACCTTTGCAAATAAAAAAAAGTTCCTATATATATATATATATATATATATATATATATATATATATAATAACTTATAATTTATTCTAGTGTTTTTTATGCTATTGCAAGTTTATTCTTTTGTTTGTTAAAATCATAAGTTAGTCCATCAAATGCACTTTTAATTTATTTTTATTTTTTTGTAGCTGGTACAATTGAAAACTTTGATTATAAGGGAAGGGTGTTTAGGTAAAAGAATAATATAATTGTGATAAAAAAATCAAATATGAAAACATATGGACTTAATATTATATTTTTTAAAACAAAAGGATCAGCTAATTATTTCATTAAAAATGCAGGGATCGAATAGTAGTATACCCTTTATGTTATATAGTAATATTTGCTTATGAGTGGCTGTTAAAATGATATTGGCGATGCTTGCATGATTGTAAATAAATCCTAATAGCATATATCATATAGTAATATATGTTAATTAGTGATCGTCAAAAAGAATACTAGTGATACTTGCAAGTTTGCAAATAAATTTATACATGAATTTTACAACAAATATATATATATATATATATTCGATTGGAGTATTTACTTTAAATATACAATATTCCAAAAAAAGTCAACTATTTTAAAATTATATCAATGATTTACATAATAAGAAATTAAGTCAAATAATAATGCTCTCGTTGAAAAGTCAACTATTTTTAGAATTCTCGTAAGAGAGAAGAAAAAAACAATCGGGTGATTTTATACTGTAGAGATCCCTTATTGGGCTGATTTGGAAGCTTCATTGCAAAAGTATAAAAAAGAATGAGCCCCATCTCTACTAAATTCGGCAAAGGTGGTGTTTTATTTATTTATTTATTATTTTTTTTAATTTTCTTCATATGGATGAGCTTGCCATGTTATAAACATTAGGCTCTACTATCATGAACTAATCCATATCAAGATTTCCTAGTCGTGTGGATCCTAATTTAGACTTTGATTAATTTATTATATGGGCCATATCCTAAATCCTAAATCAAGTGCCTCATCCATGAGAAGGATATGCCTAGGCGTTTATTCCCCTTTAAGTAAGGTTTTGTGACCGGACGCCGTCGCCCTTCCACCTCCAAGGCGGAGGTCCTGCTAGATAAAAATGTTACACATGTGGTTCAAATTTAGTTCGATGCTAGATAAAGAGTTGGGATCATCCATTGCTACAATAACTACTATACTGTTTGTTATGATGGTAGCATTGTATTTTTTATGTAATTTTTTTTGATGTGCTGATATTAAAAATAAATTATAAAAAATAAAAACACAATTAAAATTGGCCGTGAATCATGTCACATCTGCATGCACTACTTGAAAATTGGCAAATAGCAACAGAAACACAAACAAAAATATTTTAACGGAAAGTTTTCATTGGTGATTTCTGACGGAAATAGCGACGAAATAGAAAAATAAAAAAAATCAATTAAAATTCCATCGACAATTCCATCGGGAATTTAACACATCAGAATGTTGACAGAATTGTCGATTGGATTATCATCAATGTTTTTAAATGAATTAAAACCCGAAAATTCTCTCTTCCTCCCATTTCTTCATCTTCATTTCCTTAAAAACATAACACTAGCCACCCTTTTCAAACCTCTTCAAATCCTCATGGCCCTCTTGCAAATCTAGCCACCCAACACGATGGTGGCGACCAACATTTGTTAATAGTGTCGGCTTTTATCTCTTGGTTCCATTTTTTTGTCAAGTTTCACACCATAAAATTAGTAAATACACATATTTTTTTGTAACCCATTTATGTTTTAAGTTCATTTATTGAAATTTGTTTGTAGTATTTTTTGCTTTTTATATATTTAAGTGTTTTACAGCTTTTTTCTAGATAATTTTGTTGTATTAATATATAATTTGTATGTTAGGGTTTATTCA
>Ga0307514_10002817_pt1 | contig 17441 bp, 21 predicted proteins | sample 16_EM_MG_FD_203088 | JGI IMG/M metagenome (GOLD analysis project Ga0307514, IMG submission 203088) | Populus trichocarpa ectomycorrhiza microbial communities from riparian zone in the Pacific Northwest, United States - 16_EM | ecosystem: Host-associated > Plants > Roots > Unclassified | place... | reverse complement strand
AGGGACTGGCCCGTGTGGAGGAGAGAGACCACCTGGTCGACCAGGAGCTGCAGTCCATCGCCATACTCTAGATAGGGTGAATGCGATTAATGATTCTTTAAAAAAAAAAAAATAATAATAATACTCGGGGACTGGGACTGGGACTCGTGCACTATTGTAATGGCTAAGAAGTCATGGACTAGTCGGTAACGCGATACATATACAGACTCAAATACAAGACACTGCGTGAGGAAGGAAGAGAGCAGCCTCAGAGCAATAGAACATAGACGGGTCTTTTATAGACAACGTCTTCTTCATCTTCCTCACATACACGCATATCGCATCTTACGTAGATCGCATTGCCACATCTCACGCATTGCGCATTGCCATAACCCCTACGCTCGCATCAGCTACGGTAATATCGTAGGCCGTGACATAGGTTTACTTAAATAAATAAACAACAAACAAACACACACACCAACGAACCAACTCACAAGGCGCACATGATGCCAAAATCCTGCCCAAGCTTCACTGTATGTATGTTAACCACTCTTGGTCACCGGTATTCGTCATAGTCTAGATAGGCTAAATACGATTAATGATTCCCCCCCAAAAAAACACTCTTATACTAGAAGGATTGTGGAATGGTTTTGGGACAGGTGCTACTGGCCGCTCCCGGGGGCTTGTAGGGCCTTTTTTCTTTTAAAGATTCATGAATCGCAGTCAGCTATCTAGACTATGGCGATGGACTGAAGCTCCGCGGTTTCCCAGGTGTGCCTCTCTCACGTTCCGGGCCAGTCCCTGCCCTCCCCTAGATTTCTCCTTTGCTATCTACAAGACTCTCATCCCAAAAACCACGCCCCCTCCGTGCACCACTCTTCGTTCCCTCGTGCCTGTTCCCTCGATCTTCCCGTCCCATCTCCTATCCACGGACATCTGTGCAACGGTGCCGCATTTTGCGGGGTTCAGCCATCTCACACATGACTCGGATCTTCTCTCCTGCCTATCTCCTTCATCCCTTGACGCTGAGGGCCCTTGTCTGATACAAATGCGTGAGCCCTTTTATCACCTCCCTTGATCACTCCATGTGAGCAGGGGGTTTCGAGTGTAGTAGATAGGCTTGCCAGATGTCTGCCGGTGTTACTATGTCAAGCCCGTGCATCCAACCTGGGGGGCAGAGAAAACCATGCGGCCGCATCCTCCCCGCCGCCTGTAGGGCCTAACTCTAGAGTCTGGGCCAAATATATCTTACAGCCTGGCATATTGTCTAATATTGCTTTAGACATCCAGGTGGTAGGTATGCTGGCAGCAGCTCTGTTTCTTAGGCGGTTGTGGTCCTGTAGATGCTGGCCTCTGTGTCCACCTGGAGGTTACTTGCGCTGTTGGGGCAATTGCGATGAAGCAGTGCATGAGTGCGGGAGCTGGGAAAGGGCGCTAATGGCGAGACGCCCAGCGCAGTGGAGGGTTGGCCGGAGCCAGGGGGTCCATGTTTACTCCTACAACAAACAACAAACAACAAACAACAAACAACAACCGCCTACATCTTCAGCGCAACATAACACACAAACCTGACGGTACAACGGGCCCCTCCTTCCGCTTCACTATATCTGGGATACATATCCCACACAGGTTGTAAAACTGTCGATAGCTGCTGATAGAACCCAGCATGCTAACCCAGATCCCCGCTTATAGTATTTGTGGCCAGGATGGCTCTTGACCTACTGAAATCCAATGCCACCACCATCTCAGCAACTCTGAGTGACATTGTGCACGTCCAGCACGAACTCCAATCTATCCCAGCCTCGCTCGCCCAGTCCAAGGACGCTTGGCAACAGCGAATATCACACCTCCGCCGTGAGACGGATTCCGCCCACAGCTCGTTGGCGACCCTAGCAATGAAGATTGACCTAGAGATGGCCCCTAACGGCGTGCTGGGAAAGAGGGAATTTTGGGTATTATGGCTGTTGCAGAAGAGGGCGCTAGACACTCTAGAGCAGAGGGTGAGGGAGGTGGAGGCCTTCTTTTGGAGGGAGGGTGTCACGGAGAGTGTATAAACTTGGTTCGTTAAACGTGACGGTTCCGGAGGCGACCTGGCCGTGGCCCCTATCCCATCGTCCCTCCTGCACTGTGCTCTCCTTAATTTAGTAACATGCACTAACGCTGCACATCTGCCGTTCTTTACACCCTACTTTCGTACACGATACTTCCATGTCCATGACGATTCTAAGCCCCCATAGCAACCATACTTACTGCCAGCCAGAGAGTATATAGGCTAATGAATATTGAGCAGCATATAGGGTGTTATTTAGAAAGTGGTGGAACATAGAATAGCTACAGACATGTGAGAAGGCTGCGGAGTAGCGATGGGAGGGGGTCGGGAGGTGGCGAAGAAGTGTGCTGCAGGGCTGTGGGCCGCCTCGGGAGGTTCAAAGAGGTAGCGGGGGAACTTGTGTGAACAATGTACTTAATTTTAGCCAATCCCCTTCCGCTTCAGAGGTCAGTGGGTGGGGTATTAGGCCTACCTACTTTGGCAGTGGCTACCCCTCTGGGTAAAGGACACGCTGTTTTTTTTTCCCCAAGAATCATTAATCACATTCACCCTATTCTCTACAGTATGGTGATGGACCGCAGCTCCTGCGATTCCTAGGTGTACAACTCCGAAAGTACTTAAAGGCCTGGACTCTCCACGGTTATGATTTACACCACGCTGGTGCCTTGGCAGCATGTATTTGGGCAGCATTCTGGTGATAATGGTGCAATTCTCCCGGACAGTAGGGTCCATAGTCTAGATAGGCTCAATACGATTAATGACTCCCAAAAAAACGATATTAGATGGTATACCTTGACCAAACTCTTCCTCAACGTGTCTCCTTGGAGCACTTCCGTCCAACATCGCGATGGGCTTGAGATTGGGGTGTGATAGAGATGTGGGATTGGGGCAGTAGTAATGATACTCCCATTGTAAGGAAGACATAAGCTCGTTGTCACACTCTTATTTCTTCCGTACACCTAGCTAAGTTGACCACCGGGAAGAACTAGTCTTATGCCAAGCCCCTGAAACTGCTGGTTGTAACCGAACGCGGGAAGAACTACAATTTCGTATATTTTACAAGGATTATGTAACAAGGTAGCGACACTACCTTAAGAGGAGGATTTCTTTAAAGAATCAGATTATTTTACACACATGATTTATTTCTTATCAGATTAATTTCCTTTTTACTAAATAAGCGAAAGAAAGACAAGTAGAGCGCGGAAGCTCAATTAAGCGTTGGAAAGTCAAGTGGGAATATGGAGGCTTGATTAGGCGCGAGAAGTAAGAGTTAAGAATCTCAACTGAGATAGGGAGAATTGTCGGGCTTGGAAAATCAGACTTGGCGAAGGGGCCGATTAGGTATAAAAGCCGCTTGTTTTCCCTATTATATTACTTAGTTAGATCAGTTCATTTTCATAGATATAACTTCAATACAAGAGATCAACCAGTTAATTCGCCAGTCCCTCCGGGACTATTACCCTCAACACATTTACCACCATTACTTAAAATCTTGATATTTTATAAGTATATGACTTATTTCTAAGTCCTTATAAACTACAAGACCCCTACCTTTACACCCTTGCTCCCCCTGGGACGCTCCGCGGTAGGGACTGTATGCCCACGAGGGGTGACCTGTTATCCTAGCTAGTACTTGCACAACAGGGCTGGGTCGTGATCTCAGTAGGTAGGACGTCGGTTAGTTTTACGGTACAGACCGGGTGGTACTTCTCTCCCCTCTTCAGTGTACGAGCACCCCTTACACTGGAGACCTTCATGGGTCAGAGAATGGTGTGGGCTGGGGTTTTCCTTCGGCCAGAACCACAGGAAGGAGCGCGGAGGCCACGGAGGCGACGAGAAGAGGCTTTTCTGTTTGGCCAAAGCGTGGTCGGGTCAGTGTAACGGGCACGGGGGCTAGGAGGACTCCAGGGAGCGCACGGGCTCATACACGCGGACTGGGAACTGGTGAGTCTCAGAACTCGTGGACTACAGACTAGTGGACTGAGGGCTATAGGCAACGCTGTATACAGACTCAGATACAAGGGGTTGCGTGAGGAAGGGAATGGACAAGAGAGCGTAGATGGGTCTTTAATAGGCAGCGTCTTCCTCACATACAGTCGAACCTGTCTTACTGCAAAATATCCGTCAGGGCACTTTTGATGCAGTAAGACAGATTTACGCGGTACGGCAGAAAATGGGAGAAAGAGCTGATATTGAACTCAATACATGACACACTGACCAAATACATGACACCCCGACCAAATATATGATACCTCGACCGTTTTCCACCCACACACCATAATCCGATCTAAACCACGTCTCGAGGTGTGATTGCTGCTTGCGTTTCATATTGAGGCCTGTCATTCGGTTGGTTAGAGTAGTAATAGACTCAATCAAGGCTGATGTTTCTGGTAGTGCTGCAGTACTGGGAGGGGTCTGAATGACATACACATTTGAGGAACTTCATGTGAAACAGTACTTTGCTTGATGGATCGGTCAAAGAAGCGCTGGAACCTATTATTAATTTAGCATACACTTTTATAATCTCGTAGGCTAATTACCATTGCGCAAGCTCATGTTGGTTCAAGAATTTGCTTGCCAAATGGTAGCGATAGAGCTTCGCATGCTCATCATGTGTTGGATCGGAAGTTGACGTATAGATGCCATTGTGTACTGAAGCGCCGTGACAGTCAGTAAAGATAGTAAGCTGATTGAGAGTGGGACGTTCATTTTGATAGACGGAGACTTAGTGGCAAGAAAGCGGTCGTTCGTGACCGATGGGTTCTTTGAGCCGCTTTGGGGTAGTGGTTCCGGGGGTGAGTCGTATTGTCTGGATACACCTGGGAGTACAAAGACTTTGACAGTAGAGACAGCCCGCTCGAATGGGGTAAAGGCACATATACTTACCTTTTGGAGGCGTCGGTAGGGTCCTTCACGACCCAATTATTTTCTTGGATTTCCGCGCCTGGTATAACTCTTCGTCAGGCTTTATCAGAAGTATCAATGAACAACAGGCACTCAGTCCGGTATTCACCAAGGGCGCCGTGAGGGGACACCTCCTGCTTCCCTGCCTTTTGGGTACGTTAAAACCCAATCAGCTCGGGCGGTCTTGTAGTGACCCTAGAGTAGAGTCCTGGCCTAGAGATACGTTCAAATAAACTGTACGAAAGAGTTATACCAGTGCTCGATTTCGTATAGGTACAGAAGAGGGTATTGAAGTCGGATGAAGAGAAAGAAACAGTAGAAGGGGGAATTGGCCCCTACTTATACTGTTCGAATCCACACTAAAAGAAATCTGATATTCAACCCTATGCCCTATACCCTAATCCTGCACGGCTGTGTGGCCTCATTTCCCACATGCTAGCACATGCATCCACATTCTAGTTTTTTTTTTGCAAGAATCATTAATCGCAGTCACCCTAGCTAGGATATGGCGATGGACTGCAGCCCCTAGTGGTCCCTAGTTTGGTGGTCTCAGGTAGCCTCTCTCTCCCACACGGGCCAGTCCCTGCCTTCCCCAAACTCCCTACGATCACATGATCAAATCCGCCACCCTCCCACACTTTTTTTTTTTTTTTTGGGAATCATTAATCGTATTCAGCCTAAGAAGACTATGACGATGGACTGCGGCGCACTGTTGCCAGCTGCCTTGACCTCCACTGAGCCAGTCCCTGCTCCTATCTATGTACAAATATTCCCTATTCCCGATCCCTCCTCCAATTCTCCCCCCTTACATCACGAATCTCGCCAGGTCTTCACACAATTTCTCGTCATTCCACAGCATCTCCCTTGACCTCCCCTTTCCATCCCCTACCCACGGGCACGAGAGTAGGTGTGCGGCGTTCTGCACTGTCCATCCATCGCACGGACAGCTCCCGTCGTCCACTTTCCCTATTTCTTTCAGCCATCCTGCCTGGGGGCCTTTGTCCGTTATCATATATGCCAGCCCTCTGATCGCTGTCCCATTCTACTTGACCACCCTCCCACACCACTCCTCACCATCCGATATCAGCTCGCTCGTTCCTCCCCCTGCTGTCTCCCACCCAGGGGCAACTCAGTAGATGTGCCGTATTCTGCGGTGTCCACCCATTGAACACACACCAAGTCTCTACTTATTTCCCGATTTCATATAACTACTGTTGTTGAGGGCCCCTGTCAGCCACCACGTAGGCAAGCCCATTCAACGCCCCCGAAGCCCACTTCAGGTGTGCCGGTGCCTTGGGATATAAGGGAAACTCTTGTTTAATCCCCGCCGGCGTGGCAATCACCGTCCTCCTTCACTCCCACCCTAACTCTACCTCCTTCCTTGCTCTCTCGCCAGTCTCTTCACACCCTGATGACCCTTCACCCACATCAACGCACTCGGTCGCTGCTTCACCTGTTCCACAAGGGCCCCCCCTATCCACAACCGTGGCAATTCAAAGTGAAGGTTCCAGATCCTCTGGATGATCCCCGGAGTATCTAACGCCACCCTATCACTCTCCTCCCACGCTAATATCACTCTTGCCTCTTCCGCATCTGCCACTGTCGCCCACTCCCCCAAGTACTAGTCTGGTGGCCGAGCTCCCGTGGTGCGCCGCACCCTCCCCGCCCGAGACGCCTTTGCCTCCCCTAAGGTCTGGTTATGTCTCTTTTGTTGTTTTGTTCTTTGGTCGGGGCTCGCGCTGGGAGTGGGGTACAGTATACTCCCGTTACAAACATATCGCCGGGACGGGGGTCAATATGCTTATAACGAATATATGCTCGCACCGAGAAGGAGAAGGAAATTCATTATAGGCATGGAAAACATAGGAAAAGCTAGTGCAGAGATACTAGAAGAGGACTCAGAGGCAGCAGGCAAGGAGGGAGACAGTTGTCGAGGAGTTGACAGAGACAGTTGAGTAGGTGCCATGAAATCTATCATTTTCCGTTGAACATGCCTTTTTTTTTTTTTTTTAAAGAATCACTAATCGCATTCATCCTATAGAGAATATGGCGATGGACTGCAGCTCCCGGCATACCGGGTGGCTTCTCTCCTCTGCGCGGGCCAGTCCCTGCCCCCCCCAAGCTATGTACACTTTACAAGATGAAATCCGCTACTGCCTCACACCACTTCTCATCTTCCCACAACATCTCGCTCCGCCTGCCTTTACCATCTCCCACCCATGGACGTTGAACATGCCTTGGTCTTCGCCAAATCTCCAAATTCTCAATTCGCTTCTTATCCCTCTTCAAGTCACCTTGAAGCTGTATAATATTGGCAGTTGCTTCGGTTTGAAGAGAAAATAAGAGAAGATTCTCAATTGAATCTGAAGCTGTTTGAGGTGTGATTGGAGAAGGAATGTGAATTTCATCTGCAGGTTCCTCGATCGGAGATTTGATCGTGTCATAGTGAATCCTGGATGTGCCACTCGAATAGACTCATGGATATCGTCCTCAAGCTCAACTTGAGAGTCCTGCTCATTAATCGCGTAGGGCTAAGGTCCATGAATCTTAACTTGGCTGGTTTCAAAACAATACTCCAATGTAGATGTTTTCACTTCGGTTTTCCAAGCATCCACTCTCCACCGAATAGAATGCAAGATGTTGATTGTATCATAAGGATTGCCGGTCTAAACATTATCTGGTTCTTTTGTATGGTGGGGCCTCCCGCCATATGCTTATAACGAATATATGCTTATATTGGGCTACGAGGGGCTTGTGCCAACCAGACTACTATCTCGCTCACATACCACTTCTTGTCTGGGCAACGCGCGATGTCAGGGCAGCCTGGGGCTAATTACCAAGTACCCGCGCTACTTGCTTGTCTTGCACCAGGCCCAGGTCACAGCCGCCTACCCCGGTTGGGCCTTGCCCTAGTTAGCCCTAAAGGCCACAGAGTGCGGGCATAACAAACACAGGCAACAACGGGCTACCTTTGATCCATGCGATCTTGAATCCCCACGGAACGACGTAACGGCCCTTCACACACTGCTGCCGAGCAGATACCACACTACCTACCGTCTCTGCTATTACTCAAGCCTGTGCATCCTAAAGCCATGGCATTCAATCCAAAGTATATCCACCTCTCTCATCGCTCTCCGTTGCTGCGCTCAAAGCAACTAACAGACCCACGCAGCTCTCAGCTACCTTTCGCAACTCCCAACCCCTACCACCAGCCGCCACCTGGGACATACAACCAGCCTCCCCATGGTTCCACGCGGCCCAACGCCCTCACCACGCCAGTCCCTTTCGATATGCAGCACCTCCCCGTGCCGAACGCGCATCTCCTTGCGCAAGTCACGCGCACCACTTGCCCACGCCACATCACCATCCAGCAGTGTCTGACCACCCTGCGCGAGAATCTCATCCAGCTCAACGAGGCCCTTGCCGTTTTCGGCGGGATTAAAATCGCTCTGTTTAACCCCTCCACCAATGACACCAAGCATATCGCCACTAGACGCCAGGGCGAAGACGCCTTGGAGGCGGGGCGGGCGGCGGAGGCAGACATTTGGAGAAAATGGTATTGGATCCATTTGCACATCCAGGAGTTTCAGGTGGTGAAAGAGGCGGGTGGAGATGAAGCACAGTTGGTCATTGAATGCTTGGCCCAGAAGACTATGCTGGGGTGGTATGCAGCGGATGTTACCTTGATCCAGGGCATGGTAGCGAAGTTGCCACTCTGTTACTACGCACCTCGTGCATAAGGGAAGTGCCTGGATAACGTCCCCGTACTGTATCAGGGTGTATGATGTGCTTGTACCTTTTCTCTTTTTTAGTTAGCTAGCTAGATTGAACAACAGGAATAATTGGTGTTGCACCACCTTTAGGGTTTTTCTGTTTTCTCCTTGAAAAATCACGGGAAGTTTTCACCCCACTGGGTGTAGCAGCTGGGAACTCCTTGGATGTTTTTTCTTGCCACCGATACAAATAGGCCTGGGCACGAGACGAGATGTCTCGAAACTTTTGTGAAAATTTTTCATTGGTTGCTCCGTGCATATCTATGTGTGAGATCATGTGAAACAGTGTGTCAGGGTATGTAATATTAAAGGCAGAGTGCCTTTTCTCCGCCTTTTTTCTGCCGCACTCTGCCTTCTCTCCACTATTCCACTGCACATCTCTAGTACCTGCTGAGCCAAACTGCGGTGCCGACTGCTCAGACTCCAGATGAATATATCGCTGCTCTAGTTGGACGATATGCTACCTTGCAAGACTCACGTACAGTTAGTGGAACTTCTTGCCCGCGCAAATTCAGCAGCTATATCTATACACGCAAGCTATTAATTCGGAAGTCATTAGAAAATGATGAAAGTAAGCATGTCATTTTCTGTACACACTGTACAAGAGCAAAGTGGACCGTGGATGCCAAATCTACTACTTCTAGTTTGCAGCTATGACACCTCCGACAACGACATCCTTTACTTCCAACAAACCAAGAGGAAGAAAGCACAGCGACTAGAACACCTGCAACCAAATGTCAGTGTCGGTAAAACAGGGCAAACTCCATTCAACATTATGGCTCAAGGAAAAGTAGGAGGTTCAAGAAAACAAGCTGATCGATTTGACAATAAGGTGTTTCGAGAGTACCTAGCCTGTTTTTTAATTAATACTAATGCTTCTCTATCAGTAGTGGAAAATTCTCGTTTTCGGCAGTTACTTCAATATTGTAACCCTTCCACTACTCCTGATGTGCAAAAGTCTCGAGACCAGGCCTAGATACAAACGGTCACAAAAGGCAGGTCCAGGGGCTGATCCCGGCTGTGTACTTACATGGTGTTGAGCTTTTGCACGAAGATTTCAGGGAACCCGGGAATCATGGGTTCGGCGAGGGAAGCCTCAGGTGTATTTACTACTTGATCTAATGGCAGGTCTTAAACCATGAAATAACAAAACTTTGACCTTCCTCTTCGCTGCCATCGTGGAAACCCGCTTGCCTGTGCACTTTGCAGCATGGCCGGTCAGAGAAGCAAAGAAAAAGATATGGCAAGACGGGGTAAAAGAGGGACGCGAGGCTCGGGATACAATATCCACTACTACCAGTCCGCCGTATCCACCACCCTCAGCCCTGGGTATCCGCCGCCGCTAGGCCCCCATATATGTTGCCCCGTGGAAGTCATCAGGCAGGGCAAGGCTTAGGAGACACCCAGGAGGGTGTGGGGAGTATGGCAGACATGGTAGGTAACTTTGGTCCACCGACTGGATCTCTACAAGAGTGTAGCTTGCCTAGAAGCCCAATGTTACTGAAATGTGAAATTCAGCATACAAATGGACTACTAGGATCTTGTCTTGTACCTGCCAGCCAAGGCCATGCTTTCTGAACTCAATCATGATACCCTTAGCTATCCCCTTCACCATACGGGGGCCAGTAGGGCGCAGTATTGGCATCGGCGAAGGAGGATATGCAGAGGGGGGGGGGTCTGGCATATTGTATGTGCATATGAATGCTTATCGAGACCGTCTAGTAAATCACATATGCGCATCTTATAGAGCTTGTCCACTAGGTAATATATCCATTATTTGAGCTTAAGAGAGTACTTGCTACTTGCATAGCATATAGAGACATTCGCCAAGCTGACTGGGATATCCACTCATCGTTACTCGGATATGGATGGTAATAGATCAGCAAGGGTCACCCCCCTGCGACCTAACAACTTTACGAGGAAGGGTCGTACCGGTATCACCTAGACTGGTGCCACTGACCATGAGGCTCTCTCTGATGGAGCTCAGAGTCGTGTGCTGTATTGACGATCAAGCCCAGAACCTCTAGTGGACCCGAACTCATGTCACTGCCAACCACATACCGGGCTCCAATACGCAATATCCAAACAAAGCGACGACAACGCTGCATGGCACATAAATCCAACAATATTTCACCGGTTTTAACTTAAACCTCTAGTATCCTCTTGGACCGAGCGCCTTAAACCTCTACACCCTCCGCAAGGGCTCAAGACAACCCGGCGAAAAGGTTCCGGACACAACAACATCGAACAGTCGGTTTATATGGTTACCTGGCGCTGACTGCCCGAAGGCAAGTGGAGTACTTACTGATCCGTCGGCAGGACTCTACAATAACGATGTCTGACGATAAAGGAATCACGAAGTTGAGGTGGAATAGTTCTTATTCTGCGATGACAATAGCGGAAGCATCAGAGAGGTTAGGCTTCAATCTTTGGAAACTTGGAGGGGTTACAGTGAAGACTTTGCTGGGGTCCGCATATAAGGCTGGAGAAAGGGAGAATACCAAAAGAAGGTATAGCTATGACCACCTAGTCGAATATCTAGAGATCGAAGGATAGCTACAGAGTTGAATCCGTGTTTCAAAGAAGTCAACGTTGCAGACCTGGCCCTCTAAACCACTGGCCCGATACTCCTCGACTTTCGACACAGCAGCGGACGGGTCTTACAAAGAGAGAAAGAGATCATTGCCAAAGGCTCAGAGGCGGGTGGTATTGAGGAGTGTGTCGTGAAGGATTCCATTTCGGTGGATGAAGCAAGGTTCGTCTTTGTCGTAGAAGCGAAGGAAACATCTCTTGGACAAGCGATGAAATAATGTCTATTGGCGATTAAAGGTGCGAGAGACATTAACGGTGGAGGTACAATTTATGGGTTCATCACTACTGTGCGAGGCTTGGCGAATGGCGGCATATGATGGGACGTTGAAGATAACGGAGAAGATGGTCGTACTATTTGATGCGATGGGTAAAGATGAGAAGTGGTGGATGGGGGACTATTCGGTTCTTGTTGATTGCATGTATTTCGCATTAAACAATGGGGGCGTTGTGACGAAGGATGTGGTAGTCGGGTAAGTTTTTATATTGTTTGCCAGGAACTGGGTTGGTAGGTACTTCAAAATGTTTATGAGTTTCCTCATGGTTCAACACAATATCAATGACATTCTCCACTCTTATATTCCTCAGTCTGGTTGCTATCACAGTAGCCACCACTAGGTAATGCTTTGGAAGACTTATTATTTACGATGCTGGTAGGATGTGTCTTAACTCCCACGCCTCAGAGCTCTTGTGCCTATCCTGCTCCAATCTCATCATATTTGCTACCGCAGGAGCTTCATAATCATACAGCAGCCTGGTATACCTGTCAAGTCAATAGCATGCTAGGTGACAAACACACACATAAACCCGTCTGGAAACCAGCTGCATTAGTAGAAGTATTGAAATCCTGATAAAGGGCAAAGAATTTGCCAAACAGTATGGTGGCCCTCCTCTCACCAAACTGGAAGTCTGACATTTGTTGGCACCATTCGAAGAGTTCAGGGTCTGGAAATCTCCTATGAGCTAAGTGAATTCTGCCCTTCTTGAAAGTGTAATTCCAAACTTTGACAGTATGCCAAAAGTTTATAAGAAGTCATTTGAATTTCCGCCCCTTGTCCTATTTACCAATTGGATCGCAACAGCTGCTTCAAAAGTCTTATTGAAAAAACTTCAACTGTTTGTAAAACGGTACCCACTTATCCTCATGGAATGTTCGGATTTCAGGCTTCAATTAGAAAGACTTGTATTCTCTTAACACCGGCTAGCCCCCACCAGTATTTCAATGCCAGGATCTTTGCTTCTTGCGTGAGAGCAAATTAGGTATGTGGGAAACGCAGGGCGAAACAGGTGTGTGTTCCGGCGCTACCTAGGGCCGGTGGTGCTCTTCAGGAAGCTCTCTTGGAGTTGACCAACGACAGTGGACCTCTCAGCTCGAGAGAAATACTCAACCTCCCATCAGGTTTCCCACTGCTCTTTTCAGTGCACCTTCAAGGGTTTCATAGTCTATCTAGAAGTCCTATGTACATGACTTGGGAAATAAACTCATGGGTGAAAATACATGTGAAGAGCACATGTGGAAGGTTAACTAAGTGAATAGACTCAAGGTTGGACAGGCTGGTCAGCATAGGCGGAATGATATCTAACAGCAGTGTTGGTGGGGCGACTACCTTGAGCTCCCCAGTCGCAAAAGCACCGCCGAACACCATGGGGGTGAGGTCCCGGGGCGTCCGTGGATGCAAGGTGGGGTTAGCCAATCCATGCAGCCTCGCGGACTCGCAGCCCAAACTCCGGGAGGGCCAACTCCTGATGGTCCCATCAACCTTAAACATAGTACGTTAGAAGACGTACGGCTAGTGTTGTATAGCGCCTCCCCACCACCGCTCGGGCAAGCAGTATAAGGAGCAAAGAAATCGGGACCCTGGGTCAGACCCCGCAGTCTGTGGCCGCAGCAGGCCGGGTCGTGCCTCGGGTTGTGGCATGTGTCTCCGAGGTGGTGTGGTTGGTGGGCTATGCCTCGAGTATTGTATTCCTTGCTCTGGGAGGCCTAAGCCTGAACACTCTCCACCTCATCCCTTAGTTAGCTCTTCAACGATTTTCCCCGGCTCGGGGAGTGAACCCATACCTAGGAGCTTGCCCTCCGGCGGACGCACTGCCACTTCACGGTTTCCAACAACTTTCGAGCTGGCTACCCCAGCTATGCTCTAGATTTACGGCATTGGCCCAGGATAGGTACCCGCGGAGTATCAATGCTGGAGAATCCCTTCCAACGAACCCTCCCCGCGGCTGTAGCCTGCCTCAGGGACGCAATCCATGAGCCCACAGCGATGCCCCTCTTCGTTGGCGGACCGATGCTGGATAGTAAGAATGAGTTCTGTTATTGACCCAAGAGACTGGTAACCCCACCTTTCCAGCCTTGACAACCCGGAGCCCATTTCTTGACGCGGAGAAAAAAGGCAAGCTCCACATATTCCTCGGGTCTCATCACTATACCCTCAAACTGAGTGCCTCTAGCCTCACCCCTGTTACACCCACCATGTTTCGTCGATGCCTGGCCGGTGTTGTTGGCGGGGTGTATATCCTGCGCAGTGGATGGGTGACAACCCGGGGTATACTTTGAATTCATTTGCCGGATAGAGGATACGTATAGTTGCCAACTCGGTCGCAGAGTTGCCGAAGGAGTGCAAACCAGTCCGAGACCCAATGTGAGGCGGCGGGCAAATCCAAAGCACCTGCAAATCTCCGATTTCGTACCATAGAATCTCGCCTATAAGAGGATTAACAAAGTACTCGAGTATAAGAAACGCCAAAGGACTTATCAGGGTCTTGCACCTTACCCAGATCCCGTAGGTCCGAAAAGGGAAGATTTTTCTAATGTAAATACGGACGAGATGAAGGGGAATAGAAATGCAGATAGGCACCTCATGATTCGGGCAAGCAAGTCGGTCACTGCGCAAATACGACCAATTTCTCCAACCTAAGTGAAAGTGGCAAAGCCAACACACAATGTCCAAGCGAATAGCCAAGGTGGCACCCATCGATATCTATATGATCGGGTTAAATTATCCGCCATTTCCCTTGTAAAGCAATATGCTTCACCTCGCTTATTTACCGGTGGTACTACAGGTGAGTTTGCTGTCTTATAAAACAGCGCCTGACTAGTAATCAAATAGGTGCACCGCTTATGAGTGAATTGAAGGGAGCAAAGGTAATAGGAACTGCAGTGAGGTTGCTCAATTGGGAACGTCGCGAGGATGGTATTTTGCAGCTCTGGGGTGGACAAAATAAAGACTCAAAATGTAGGCATGCAAATTTGCCAAATCTTGAAAAGAAGCTTTTTCACAGTTGCAGAAACTTGGAAAAAGATCCCCAGAGAGGTTGAAGGGCGGAAGTTATATAGGGACTCTTAACCCAGATAAAAGGTACCTAAAGGCCTACCCCTATGACAACTCTGTTATTAATTGTACTATTAGATATCTGTTGAGCTTTTCACGTATGCGGTTCACGATATTCCAATGTCATAATCGGATCTACGTGCGATAACCAAGATTTCTCAACATACTCCTGACACTTATGAAGAGGACATCAAAGCCTTTCATGCATACATCCGCAGAGTATGTGAACTGTAGCCAGGAGATATACGTGCAAGAAACACACGCACTCCAATTGGACGCTTCCATGTAAGAAATATTCGGAATATGGACTAACACCAATTCCATTTGATTGGCTCGCCGGGAAAACGTATGCAACTAAAAGAGAGAAAACAGTTACAGTTAAATCATCCGAAATGGACTTGAGAAGGGTCAAGCTACAGCTCAACTTTCAATTTTGGGGGATGTGATACCACGAATCAAACCTTTATTGGTTTTTCACTACGGGTTCCGCAAAAAGGGAAGGCACAATGGGATGAGCGAGTTGTGATTGTTTTTCAAACAGATATATGGGTTGATGAGACGGTGTTTTAACTTGATTCAAGCGGCAATGGAGCTCAGCATCAGTCTATGGTGCTTACGGATGTACACCGAGCCCACAAACCAAAACTGTTAAGCCAACTTTACGCACTCAGCATCCAACGATTTCCATAGTACCTTCTGGTTATACATACCTTGTGCAGCCTTTAGATGGTCCTGCTAATGCCCCATTCAAGTTGAACGAGGAAGAGTATCCAGAACAGGCCAGTATTACCAACTCGATGAACGATAGGTATACCCTTTCAGAACGTCGGGTGCTTATGACAACATGAGTTGCAGATGCATGAGCTCGCATATATGCCACCCAAACTGATGCCATTGTACGTATCTCCTATCCATTATGCGCTTCACAGATGGAACTACGGACTCAAAAAAAAAATATCCATTATGCTACGAAACAATTTGACTAAGTCTTCTAGAGTCGATCATTTAAGAAATGTGGGATCACAGTAAATCGTGATGGCACAGAGAATTCCGGAATCAATATTGCCGGTCTCCCAAACTATCGGGGTCTTTCCTATGCACGTGCATCTGTTGTTGGCGCCACTCCTACAGAACGTCAATTTGACTCTGGCGACTCAGGCAGGCCTTGAGTCTATCTCAAGTGGGCGAAATAATATACCCGATACAGTGGAGGAGGTTCCCATGATTGGCGCGCAGTGTATTACGAAGGGAGAGGTTTTTTTTTATTTTAAATAATCATTACTCGCATTCAGCCTATCTAGACTATGGCGAGGGGGAGGGAGAGATTGCGAGGCCACAGACGCCCAAATCTGGTTGGGAATGGCTCTCGCACAAGGCATGAGGCTTGGAGCAGACGTCGTTAATTGGATTTTATAGATATTAGATAGTCCGAATGCGAGCAGGCAGCGAGCCTCAGAAAGAGGAGAGGAAACCCACGAAACTGGCACACCGCCCTACAAACACTCCCCCGACATTCACCCTTGCTGAATCCCAGCTGAACCATACACAACACTCTCATTATCCCCCTAGCTACTCTCTAGTCCCTGTTTCGTCCCCGCAGAGCCTGTCCTGTCAATGGCAGAATATTAACTGCTGGAGCAATTGGTTCGCGATCTCATAGTATTTGCCCTGCAGTGCACTACGTAGCAAATTCTCCACATGGAAAACAATATATTTTGGTTACTCACAGCAGAGACAACAGAGCGCTGTACATTATATCAGGTGAAAATAGAAACATCCAGCAATGTAATATAAAAATTCCAACCAATGTACAGAGCTGTGCCCTTCACCTGCAACCACTCCCACTCTCTACTGTTAACACCACACCACTCAAAATGATACCCAATGACCACCTCCTCCGAGAGACACCAATAGTACCTTATGTACCCGTCAACACAAACCTCAGATATCGGCGCAAGGGCATACAAAAGATAACCTCCCCTGCTCTAGAAAATACATATACAGAAGCAATACAATCTGCCGTCATTGCCATGAACTTGTGAGCAACTACAGATATTCAACCATGCGAATATGAAAATGGACTTGAATGAAACTACCAGATCATTGGGGAAATAATATTTGCGCTGTTTTAACCTCTACTCCACAACTCCTCTGAGATTGTCTTGACGACGAAGTGAGCATATTATATCTATAGTTGGGTTGTACAATAAGGCTCTTAATGTTATCACCATGGTGAAGTGTTCCTGTTGATTCATAAATCCCAACCGCGCCCCCAGGCCAGCCATAACCATGCGTGGATGAAAGATCCACGACAGCTGCCTGCCCCCTAACATCCCTTGTTGAAGTGTTCCTGTTGATTCACAAACCCCAACCGCGCCCCCAGGCCAGCCATAACCATGCGTGGATGAAAGATCCACGACAGCTGCCTGCCCCCTAACATCCCTTGATGAAGTGTTCCTGTTGATTCACAAACCCCAACCGCGCCCCCAGGCCAGCCTTAAACCAGACGTGGATAAATCAGCTGCCTATCCCCTAATATCCCTCGTAGCTCGGTAGGCATGCCGATGCAGGCATGATGATGGGAGAAACTGTATGCTAGTCTTCGATGGTCGGCACCATGGTGAGACACCTACCGATGGACTTGGGCTAAACTCTCGTGAGGGGTCCCTGGCTTTGCAGTTACTATGCCGAGCGTGGTCTGGAAGCCCTGGCCAGACCTAGGCAAGGTTGGTGCCCTAAAGCCCACGCAAGATGACCTGATAATCCTGCGCGCATCCTATCATGGTGGGCGATCGTCAGAACGCCATTGGTATA
>Ga0307514_10002816_pt1 | contig 17441 bp, 10 predicted proteins | sample 16_EM_MG_FD_203088 | JGI IMG/M metagenome (GOLD analysis project Ga0307514, IMG submission 203088) | Populus trichocarpa ectomycorrhiza microbial communities from riparian zone in the Pacific Northwest, United States - 16_EM | ecosystem: Host-associated > Plants > Roots > Unclassified | place... | reverse complement strand
CATTCATTGTGCTATAAATGTGTGTATTGATTCATTGTGCTATAAATTCTATGAATATTGATTTTGATTGAGTTGAAGTAATGAAATGATAAAATATTGAGTAATTGAATGGTTGGGCCTATAAGGATGAAATTGCAAAATTTTAGAGAAATTGTAATTTTTGCAATTTCATGGAATTGTGTAAAGTTGGTAAGAGTGGAAGGAATCATGAAATTTTTTGTAATTAAGTTGATTTTCTTGTGTATTTAATGATCAAAAATATGGATGAAAAACTCGAATATAATTATAATGAATGCTACAATGAATAAGGAGTATGTTTTTATGTGAAAATAATGATTAATTGAAAAACATGTCAATACAGGGGAGATCGTTGGGGTGATTTAACACGCTGGTGGAGCCGCTCATAGTCAAACTGCAGGTAGGTACTCGGTACCTTGTAGAATTTCTTCTTTAAATTTTTTTTGCTACTTTTATGTGTAAAATTAGTTGATCTAAAAAAAAATGGATTGTGATATTGTTAGTAGACATAGAAAGATATATATACATGAAGTAAGGATTGATTGGCAACCAAAATGGATTGACCGGATTGATTGGTATTTGTTAAGAAATACTAAATTATTGGATTTCGAATGAGAACGCTGAATTGATTTGCAACCAAGATGGGTTGATCGGATTGATTGGTATTTGTTAAGGAATACCAGATTATTGGCTTTTGAATGGGAATGTCGTATTGATTTGCAACCAAGATGGGTTAACTGAATTGATTGGTATTCATTAAGGAATACCGAATTATTGGTTTCTAAATGGAAATGCCAGATTGACTGATAACCAAGATGGGTTAACCAGATTGATCGGTTTTCGTTAAAGAATACTAAATTATTGGCTTCCGAATGGGAACGCCGGATTGATTGGCAACCAAAATAGGTTGACTGAATTGATTGATATTCATTAAGAAATACCGGATTATTGGCTTCCGAATGGTAATATCGGATTAATTAGTAACCAGTATGGGTTATTGGAGTAATTGATGGTCATGAAAGAATACTGGATTGTTGGTTTTCATACGGGGATACCTAGATTATTAATTTTGTAATGAACCTTATGAGATTGTTTGGGGAATAAATGAGTAAATGTAATGAGAAGTTTGAAATGATCATAAGAATGGTTTAAAATATTGTATAGATGAAATTCCTTAATGTTCTGATAAACTTTAACTTGAGACTTAAATAATGACATTTATTTGTTACAAGTAATTCACATGCTCGTTAAGAATAGCTAATAGTTGCTACCTTGATTTAGATCTAGGAAATATGGACTAGCATGATGTATAATCTAACTTTTGGGGTTGTAATTATAGATATTTTACTTTATTATGTAACTAATTACCCGAAACTTGTAAAACTAAAGTTGTAAATGTATGTTATGCATGACATTGCATTTTGTGTAGAAATAATACAACTAATTTAACTTGTATATTGTTAATGTAAATTTTATTATAATCATCACGATGGTTTAGTAATATTATTGATAAAGTGAAGATTAATAGTTTTTAGTGGTATTGTGGATTAATTATACAGAGATCCAAGATGATTGGATCAGGAATAGGAATAGATTGATGGGTTTCGCATGAACATGCGGTTATCAAGTTTCTTTTTTTATTTTATTTTGTTTGATTGATGTTGACACTTGAAATGCCTAAAATACAAAGGAAACTTTGCCAAAATTTTGATAAAAATATTGTTAATTTGGCGTAATACCCAAGATAAATACTGATCAAAACTTAAGAGTAAGGTCCTGGTATATCCGGTCGACCAATTGAGTTTCCAAATAAAGTAGTTAAATGTTTTTTTAAGCAATGAAAAAAAATTACATTGTTTGTGGATTTATTATAAAAGAATTTGTACCTAAATGTTGGGGATGTTACACAATAGGCTACCTAGCCATCTCTTTCAATAAGGACAAGCAACCTAGCCACGAAGAATCCTAACAGTTTTGTGTGAGGCAAACAAATCTCATGAGAATGTAAAAAGTCTCTTATTGGTAAGACAAACAACTCTCAAGTAAAAAAAACCTCTCACTAAAATCAAACCTTTCAGATCTTTGTATATTTAATACATAAAAACTTGTAGACTACTAATGGATCAACGTATTTTATACATGATTTGTTTGCTCAATAAGCCCATGATTGAAAGGGGGAAAGGCAGGGTGATAACCTAACATACCTGGGCTTGGCTACACATTGACTCCAAGTATATGTGAGTTTGGCGAGCTGTTAAACCCAACACGTCTAGACTCGGCAACATGCTAAAGCCCAAATAGATATAGAGCTGATAATCTTTTTATGCCTCTTATTGGGCTATAAAACTTCATTTGTTTATTCTTATCATCATTAGCATAAAATATTGAGGTAAAAAATGTTCATCTTTCAACACCTCTAAGTGTATAAAAATCTTTTAAAGACCTACCATATTTTCATTAATAATAATGATGTGTAAGAGATATTTATCTCTCATTAATGATGTGTAAGAGATGTTTATCCCTTGCTAAATACTATCAGAGCAAAATAACACCTCAACCTCTCCTTTTCATAAAAAAATAAGACTCATGGGCTATAAATACCTCGTGAACCCTTTAGACGCAAAGTGGACAATCTCTTTATTCTCAATTTTTTTTAGTATATATATTTTTAGAGTTTTTCTCTCTAAAATATCATTGTACTTTTTCTCTCTAAAAAACAACACTTAACCTCCTAAATTGCATTGATATTTTGGACATCATCACTATAAAATGAGACAACATTAACAACTAGCACCCTTCTCCTGTGTATACTGAAGATGCACCAAACAACTAAAAGCTTTATTTTCCGTCATGAAAAATCCATATTAATCAAAATCCTAATTAATCTTTCTGATTTTTAATCTACATGTCATTTTCAGCGCTTATATGGCACAAGTTTCTGTTTTGGGAAATGAAATGAAAACTACTCCATTTCGGTAAATAAGAAATTATGAAATTTCAATATACCCTTATTTCTAATTGGTTGACGTAACTGCTTGAATTAGAAAATAAAATTATATAAAAACAAAAAGTGGAAAATCTAAATTAATAAGAAAGAAGGCAGACTATTCTCTTTTCTTTTGGAATCTCGTGGGACAATTTAGCCATATAAAGAGGGAGATTGAGCTCTATTTTTATTTTATTTTATTTTTTACACCAGAAGAGGAAGAACACGAACTCTTTTTTAAGTTACAGAATCAGCTCAAAGCTTCTAAGATTATAACTGGATCTATATTATTTGCCAAGTGTAACGCTAGAAATTGAAATGAAAAACCTATAAACAAGTGATCTAAAAAAGCAGCTCAAGAGAGTTGGCTTCTAATGTTCTACAGAACGCAAGCGAACTGGTATACCAAAATGTTTTAGAAAAAAAAAAAGGGGGCCTCCCGTGTATTTTTATAGAGTAAGGTGTAGCACTTTATTTTGGATTTGCATTGGCTTGTTAACACCCGCCGCCGCCAGCCGCCAGCCGCCCCCCCCGCGGGAAATTCTCGATCTTAGAGCCATGATTACAAAAAAAGGTGTTCGATCAATTGGTCACTAATATACCCAGAAGTCTGATATGAGCTCAGTAAAGTCAATCTGAAACCGGCACCTGCGCAAGTATATGTACGAAAAAAGAATCTGAAACCAAATTAGAGAGAGGCCAGGAGAACCAGCATAAGAATACAAAAACCGAACATGGATGATTCAAGTGATTTAAACTTGGAATTTCCCTCGTGGAGCTTCACGAATAAATCTTTGTTCCACTAAGGATCCCAATAGGAAGAAGAAATATATTCGTGAATCTTTTGGAGCTTCAAAACCCCTTCGCTCCTTCCACTTCCACACATACTGCATTAGAAACCCTGTCATCAAATTCCTGCATCGTCTCTTCAACTGCCCATTCCTCATCAAAACCTCTAGAGAGTCGAACTACATGCATTCTAAAACATTCATCTGTCAAATTTAAACATATCTCAAGTTGCACACCAAGTCCACAACAAATAACCAATAATCGAAGTAAATAATGAAAAGCAGTTATAACCTCGAGGGAGAAAGTATAATCAGAGAGGAGAGACGACGACGAAACCAGATAATATATCGGCATGTTTTATGACATCATTGGAAGTTACTTAGTCCACATCATCTCCCTTAAAACTGTCCAAGGCTCATGCACCGAGACAAGAACAGTGTACCTTATAGAGACCAGAGCGATGGATGCTCCTTATTCCCTCTCCTTTATTCCAGTGACACAATAGTAGCCCCTCAGATGAAGCTTTCATATACACTTCATCCATGTTTCATGGTAGAGCTGAATCCCAATTCAGGCACCAGTGAAATATCTTCTTTTATATTCAAATGAGAATTCTGCATTCTATTCTATCTAGTTTATAAAAACACAAGTACAAAAACATAAGCAAGACAGTAAAAATAGAGCAGAAAAAAGATTCTGGAAAAGGTCGCATTACCAAGTATGTTAACATGAGACCTAGACTGTTAAATATTCCAACTGCTACTAAATGGTCCTCCTTTCCGGTTTAGGAAAACATGACAGCTCAAACAGCAGAATTTCCTCTCTAAACAATTTTCTCAAGCTCTACGCTTCAAAATATTTGTTCAAACCACAACACACTTCAAACTCACAAATGAGTCAAAAAAGTTACTATACAAGAACAATATCTTCCATCTATACATCTATTAACCCAAATTTGCATAAATTCAGGATTGTAGATAAAAACAAAAAATGCCAACCCCCAAAACAACAAAGAAAAAGAAAAAAAAACAGAGATAAAGGAATGACAAAGAAATCCATGGGAAAAAGGTAAGAGGGGCTTAAAAAGCAAAGAAACAAAGAACATCCGCTGCAAGCTAAGTGAATAGAAAAGACCTATTATCATTAAGAGTATCATGGCTAAATATTTACAAGACCAGCTAACACGAAAATGCAACAGTTAAAATAAGTTGAGCAGTATTGCATCACAATAATGTCAGGAAAAAATGATATAATTTCTTACAACAAAGCCATCTCAGTCACCGACAAGCTCAAAGAATAAGAAATAGCTAACCTCTTCAATGCCTTTTATGCATAAAACATACAACCTATGAACTGAAGGAATGGCTACCCAGTCCGGCGTTAACCCCCACATCCTAACACATCTTCGAGGCTCTACTACTCACCGTCTCTTTTTAAGAGAATTATTATGCATCTCAAGCAAATTATCAAGGTTTGTCAGTAACCAATCTTCCTCCTTCTGGACATATAACCTTTCATGTATTGGATCCACATATATGCTCATGTTACCATACCCATATATCTGGTGACCATCATGCATCCTGCCAGGTTTTGGCTTAAAGAGCAAGCTGTGATGTTGTGCATGGGCCTCAACAACTTCTTTCAAAGTCATCTCAACTGCACCGCCACCAAAACCACCCATTTGCGTTGTGCTACCCATGCCAGCAGCAGTTTGATATTGAGAATGCATTGCAGCTCTTTGCTGGGCCTCAAACTGCCTCTGCTCCTGTGCCCTAATATAACTGAGGTTCTCCCTCAGACCAGGCTGGACCACTTCCATACCTTCAATAGCCCGATCAATCATGTTGAGTCCAAGAGTAAACTGATAACGAATATTTTCATGTGCCTGAAGCTCTTGTGGAAGAAGTCCCTTCCAACCAATGTACCATTTATGAACCTCTTGTAAGTTAGGATTTGAACAGAGCCAGTGATACAAAACCTGCAGCCATTTCGAAAAGAAAAACCTCTCCATCAAGTCAACCATGAGATGAATTGGAATAGCTGAAGCCCATGACATAACCCAATAGAACTGATCAAGCTTCTGATTAGCTGGGTTTATTTGGAACTCCTGCAATGCAACCTGCAACTTGGGAACTATAAATCTGCGCATAAGATTTTCCCAACTGGCTGCATCAAACACAGTTTTCCAAGGTGATAAGATGGTGTAAGCAGATGCGTCACTAGGGTGCCACGCATCAAGAACCATACTTAACTTCATTCGTATCATCTGGTACAAGCCCTCCAATTTCAATCCCAACTGCAGCAGCCATGGATGTACCCAAACATGAATGGGAACGGTTTCCCGACGTGGGTCCCATGAGTCCACAGCACTAGATAATTTTGGCATAACTATATTATCCAAGATGCTCTGAACAACTGCTGCAGGCAACAAATTCTCCCAAGACTCCAAAAATCTAAGCATGGGTTCAGGGTCCCTAGGCTCCCAAGTATTAATCCCAGATATTCTTACAGCAGGCAAAACTACTTCTGTTACTAACTGTGCATAAGGTGCAACTTCATCCCATATATCACTACTTTCCTCACCTTGCAGCACATTCTTCCATAATTCTACTACTTCCAATCCATGCAATGGATTTCTAAGAGGATCCCAGCCCTGAAATACTCTGATAAACAAAGGTAAAGCATATGAACAAGCAACGCAAGACAAGTTGCAAAGCTTATAATCTTCTGCAAATTTCCGCTTTATGTCTGTGAAATACTTTGCTAGTGAATCCAAGGTCAAAGTTCCTGAAGACTTCTGTTCCTCAATATGGCTCAGCACACCCATGATCTCCTCCACATTATCCAATTGCTTCTTCTGGCGTGCTGCCTCTGTTTCCAACTTCTCCTTCTCCTGCTGCAAGCTCATAGCAGTCTCCCTTTCATTCCTCAGATCTCTGTCAATCTTCTGTATATCAAGCTCTGCCAAATCCACGATCAACCTCACATTATGCTGAAGCTCTGGCATCGCAACATCATTCTCCTTCGCCTTCTCTTCTGCATTCAGATTCTCCAGATTTGTCAGCACCCTCACCTGCGGCCCTCGCATGTCAATCACCTTCTGAAAAACCTCAAAACCTTGTTCTTCCTTCTTTGCCAACAATTCATCTGCTGTTATATACTTCTCCTGCTTCTGCTTCTTCTTACCCTTCAACCATAGCTTCTCCTTCATTCTCCCCACCATCTGACCCTGGCTTTGGCTCACAGTTTCCTTCTCCTCAAATTGAGGCAACTTAGCTGATGTTTCTTTAAAATCATTGAACCCCATTCCCATATTTTTTGGCCTCATCTTTGCTTCAATTGGGGCTACAATTCCTTGCTGGTTCTTCCCCAATCCACCTCCCTTATAACCCATTTTCTCTAACAACTTCATCCCAATTCCTTTTACTGTATGCTTCTCAAACACCCCAACATCCCCATCTTTCACTTCCTTGTTTTTCCCCACTCCTTTCGCTTTCTTCTCCATTCTCTCCTGCTCTCTCCTTTCTGCCCCCTCCTTTATCCTTCTCCCAAACTCTGTTGGCAAAAAGTTATCTTCAGCCTCGTCACGACCATCATCCTCAAAATCCTCACTCTTTTTAACCCCATTAAAATCACCAAGCCCTGAATTAAACCCTAACCCAGTATTAAAACCAGACCCTATTCCAGGTCTGTTATCATCAGCAGCAGCAAACATAACATCACTGTTCTTGTCTCTCAAATTCTTATCAATTTCTTGGTTAGGCATAACAGTACCTGCAAACAAACAAACAACTTTCATAAGCACATAATTTTCACCAACAAGCATTACAAGTCATTAAATTATCAGTAAGACATCTATCTCTACATTACCTGTGGAGACAAAATTGACAGGCTTAGTGAGATCAGCTTTTCGGGAGTCTTTTCTCCTCTTTCGCGAAGAGGAAACGTAATCATCATCGGAGTCATAATCCGCAAAGATACCATAAAGAACATCATCTTTGGATTGCTTTCGTTTTTCTTTCTGTTTTTTAAAGTAGAACTCTCCATTTATATATCGGCCGTCTTCGAAGTCATTCTCCATCCCAAATCTTTCCATTTCCTCCTGGTAATCATCCATCTTTGATTTTATGACTCTGTGAAAACAAATCTATCAGAGATTAAAATTCGAATGAGGAATGAAGAATTGCTTACCGATGAAATAATCTCTAGGGTTTTGCTCCAAATCAAATTTGCTAATGCTATAGAGATAACAATAAGCTTACCTTATACTGGAAATCGTAGCAATAGAAAACAGCAAACCCTAACGACCGATACTGTACTACAAAATCTTATAGGAACTCGGAATTTTTTTAATGTTTATGATGATGATGGTCTACGATAGAAATCAGGAAGAGGTTCAGAACATGGACTTTTAAGGGCTTTGTTGAGCCCGGGATTATAATGGACCTAGGAGTTAGAGGCGCAGGCTTAAGTCCATTTTAATATTAACATTAAAAAAAAAAATCTCCTAGCTAATATTCATTGGAATGATGTAATTATGAAATTGCCTTTCAACTATGAAAACTTTGAATTAGATACCAAGATGGTTTTTTTTTATCATGATTCAATTATTATTTTTAAATTATATACGTATAGAATAGTTTTTTTATTTTATTTATCACAATAAAATGACTTTGTTATTCATGAAATTAAAGAATTAAAACTTGTAACGCACGTCTCAGTAAGTAAATTACCGTCACACCTTTCAGGCAACATATATAGCTAACAATGCTCTGATTTTTTTAATTGATAAAACAAATTCAACTTACAACAAGCCCACAAATCTAGTTTGTATTAATATGGAAAGCTTTGTCATATTGATAGTGTTTATGGGTGATTTTTTTTTTGTCTAGATTTGAGATAAATCACGAAAAAAACTCATTAAATTTTCTTTTAATGTATCAAATTGAGACAAAGGATGTGTTTTAAAATTGTTCAAAAAAAATTATTTTAAATTAATTAATGTATAAATTGTTCATGAGTACTCTTAACTTCAAAGGAAAAAAAAAAACTCAACATGAGACTTAAAAAAGATTTGAAATAATATTAATAATATATTTGCAACTATTAACAAAAATCTAAACAAGTTCAATGTTTCATTGTGGAGGCAAACACAACATTATGCATTGAAATATTATATTGATATGTTTGTTCTTCTCAAACAAAATCATTAAACTAGTTATTGGAAATAATACAATTTTTTTCTTTAAGGTCCATTAATCATTGTCATGTTGATCGGGGATAGCTTGGTTTTTCGCATTTTTAAAAGTCGAGTTAAATGATTAAATTACCCTTAAAAGTAAAATTTATTTAAAAAGCAACTAGGGGCTTTTATGAATTTTTACTTTTTAATGCATAGTAAAATGACTAAATTACCCTTAAAAATAAGATTTTTTTAATTGGCATCCAAAGAAATTTTTTTATTGGCATCCAAAGGCTTTTTTGTATTTTTATCCTGGTTTTTTAGTTATAATGAAGTGGACTAGGGCAATTTGATATTTTAATAAATATAAATATTATTTAAAAACAAAAAATATTGCACGACCAAAAAGTGGAAGACGTATGCACTCTTTGGGTGGTGTGTGAGGTGTTAAGAGCATCTCGATGTCTTTTTCCTAGTGGTCAAACACATGTATATGATAACACAACGGTTGAGCTCTGGTGGAATTTTTTTCTTCTTCCCCCTTTTTCTCTCTCCTCACCTTGGGTTTTGCATCTGCTCTTCCAAAAATTAAATGTATCCTGTCAGTTTGTATTTGTATCAATTTTAGTTCTTGTTCTTTTGATTGTTATTTATTTTGTTTTTTTAATTTTAGATAATTGAGAATTTTGCTTCATAATTTTTTTGTGTTTGCCTTCTATGGGGTAATCTGGGTCTCACGAATCAGGTCACTATTTTCAAAGATTAGCTCAATTTGACTTTGGTCCTTTTTTTTAGATTAGTTTTTTGAAAAGTGATTATTTTTAATCTTATCCTTCGGTATTAGGTTATTAGGCTTTAAGTTTCGTGATTTCTTTTTATTTTTCTTTCTATGAGTTGTGAATTTGGGATGCTGACTTAAGTCAGGTTTTTTAGTTTTTTTTTTAAATTGATTTTTTTTTCAGTTCATCCTTCAGCGTTTGATTTGTTGGTAATTAAGCTTTGAATTCTTTTCATTTTTTTCTTTACAAGGTTATCTTGTTCTCATTCAATTTTTTCTTTATTATCAAATAAGATCGTTGAGACCTTTTATGAATATTTAGAGGGTATATTTTTGTAATACTAGCAAACATTTATTTTTTTTTATTAGTCATTGTCATTTTTTTATCGTTTTTTTTATAATCATATTATTAAATTAACTCAGGTCCTAAATTTTTCTTACAACTTCAAAAATGTTATCATCTTTTAGGCATCCTTTTTTAACGTTAGAAAAAATATAACCAGACCCACAGTGTAGTGTTGGTCACCCATTTGGTTTTTTACCTAAATAAGAATAAGAGTGAAGTTGTTTTAGGGTTCATTTGTGATTATGCTCAAAACTAGTGTTGTTTCTCTGGACAAAAAATAGGACTCAATCAACAAATCACATCTAACCTGAGCATATTAACAAATAGAAGAGGAGAGGAACTCATTGTTCTTCTCTTCACAAAGTATTATTCCAAGCAAAATGTTTTTTTTGTTTTTTTTTTTAATTTCATTCTTTAAAATTGAATTTATTGAGAATTGAACTTCATAATTTATTTTGATTTGCTTTTTATGGGGTTATCCAAGTCTCATGATTTGGATCACGAGTTTTGAAAGTTAACCTGGTTGACTCATGTTTTGTATCATTTTTTTAACTGATTCTTTTTCAATTTTCACCCTTTCATCATTGGGTTCATTGGGAAAAAGCTTCATAATTTATTTCGGTATGCTTTCTATGAAGTTATCTCTGTCTCATAACTCGAGTCATGAGTTTGGCGGTTAACCACGGTTGACTTGATTTTTCTTTATATGTCAATTCCCCTCATCATAAGGTATTGTTCGTTGGAACAATACCTTTTTTTTTTCATTTTCTAATTTTAAATTTAATTTTTTTTTAATTTCATCCTTTAACATTGAGTTTGATGGGGATTGAGCTTCATAATTTATTTTGATTTGCTTTATGCGGGGTTATTTTAGTCTCATGACCCGGGTCACTTGTTTTACGGGTTAACTCGGTTGACTCAAGTTTTTTTGTTCTTTTTTTAATTTTATCTTTTAGCGTTGGGTTGGTTAGGAATTAGACTTCATACTTTGTTTCAATATGCTTTCTATAAAGTTATTCTAGTCCTATAACCCGGGTTAGGGGTTTAATGGGTTACCCAAGTTGACTTTGATTTTTTTTTTGTTTCCTTTTTTAATTGATTTTTTTTCTCAATTTCATCATTCAACATTGGATTGATTAGGAATTGAGTTTCATAATTTATTTTGATTTGATTTTTATGAGATTATCTTGGCGACTTAGATTTGTCAAGTTAACCTAAATTGACTCCTTTTTTTTTTTTGTCCTTTCTTTTAATGGATTTATTTGTAATTTTATCCTTAAATATTAGGTTGATTGAGAATTGAGTTTCATAATATTTTTTATTTACTTTTTTTTAGGTTATCACGATCTCATGATTCGAGTCATGAATTTGATATGTTAACCTAAGTTGAGCCAAATCGATCTAATATATTGTCGTCTCAATATTTTTTCTAAAGAAACATGTTGTCTTGAAATTTTATCGTGTCAAACTATGTTTTTTCTGGTTGTCCAAGTAGCCTTTGGACTTACTAAGTCGATCAGGTCATTCTTTACATAGTTATTTTTGTATCTGTTAGAATTAGCAATGATTGAACATTCTTTTTTACATTTTAAAAAAATTAATTTAACTTGTCATGTAGCATGAGAAAATAATCTAGTATTTAGCTAAACTTAAAAGAAAAGGATAAAACACGGCTTATAAGTTATCACCATGATACAGTAGTGTAGAGGCGATGCAAATTTGGCCATCCATTCCATAAGTCACATTTTAAAGAAAAACTTTGATTGTTTACCAATACTGAGATGCTGCTGAAAATTGGTTTCAATTAAACCCATCACCCACGACCATAATCTACAAGGAAGCAACCAAGAAAATGGATGTTATGTTGATTCATTCATGACTGCAAAAAAACTCAAATACTAGCAACCTCAATGATTTAAGGATAAAATAGAATTACTAAGGGATCCATACAAAATATACAGGCAATTTCCACAAACAGAGGTTAGAATGAATTATAAAACGAATAATCGCAATGTCTCTTTGGCCATATGATAAGATTGGAACAACAGAGATATTCTATTCCCAAAACTGCTAGTATTGAGTACAACATAAATTAGTTAGCATGGTTTTATGGTTTTACTACTCCTAAGCCCCCCCCGATAGAATTTCCTTTTAAATATTTTTGTTGTCTGAAAACATTAGTCCAATTATCAGAAAATCAATAAACATTTCTTTTTAATATCACATTATACTCATAATCATAAAAAAAAATGTCATTTCAGAAAGAAACAAAGTGATGGAGAAGATGGTAATTATAATATTATTCTACCATCCAACAACCACAGTTCCCTTTAATAGTCTATCCTGCAAAGCCGTTGTTGTATCTCGGTTGACATCGTGACAATTAAAGAATGGTTTGTAATTTGGAAAATATGGGGAAAATGAGAGATTTAAAGTCACCGCTTAGAAATTTGAGGGAAATAGGAAACCCAAAATTGACATTGATTCTAGAGATTTAGGCACTGAGTTAATTATACTTAAGAAAATAAAGACATTACCCTTAACATATCCTTTCGGACAAAAAGTTACCATTACTTGTGTTTTCCTAAATTTATTCATGTGCTATTTATTAAGAGCTTGTTCACAATTTAAATGAGAATTGGGTTCTAAGCCCACTTTGTCTTTCAGAACGTTCATGAAATTTAAGCCTGTGCGAGATCATGTCGACCCAACCCGACTCACAACTAAAAAAAATATTTATAAACAAAAAATATATATATTTGCATATAATGACAAAAAAAGTATATATTTTTATAGACAATGAAAATAAATGATGTCACATCACAAAAATTCATAATTAACAAAATCAGGGTATATACATTTTTTTTTTGTTTTTTATGTAAGTCCAATGGGCTATTTTATTAGGACTAAGTTTTTAATAGGTTTGATAAACTTGTTATCGTGTCCAAAAACATGCAAATAAAAATAAAGAATTTTTATACAAATGCTAAAAACACAAATATTTTTATGATGTTAAAACACACAAAATGATTTTTTTTATGCTAAACATAATATTTAACAAAAATTAAATTATGCAAAAGATAAATTTTTATGCTTCTTCTTTTCCTTTTTAATGGTTGGCATTGATGCAAGTTTTTGAGAAAAAAAATTTATGATATATTTTTTGTTTGTTTATTTATGTTATTTATTTCAACACATGCTAAAAATTAAAATCATGCATCACACACACACACACTAATCTCCTTTACTAAATAACTCACACAACCTGCAATCACATATGTACAATTATCACAATTCTATAACAATCATAAAAAAACACAAAATCATCCAAAATTTGAAGAACACTTTCTAAAAATAGGTTGGAATGATCAGAGGAGATGTCGTGGTGCACTGAAGCTTCAAGAACAATAGCAGAACAATTATGGCACATAGTTTCCACGAGTCACTGCCACATTGGCACGTGAAATCACGAGTTGCCATTCATGAAAGGTCACCTAGTGGATTCGAATCATCGTCTCCTCCTTTTTTCTCTCTAAGTCGGCAATAAGTGCCACGACTACTTACAATAGAAAACAAAATCACACAAGCACAATTAGTTTTTTTTTATCTCTTCTTCTTCCTAAATTTGTTTCTCTTAGTTTCATCCTCTCTATTATTAGTTAATGGATATTATAGTGGTGTTATTGTTCCCAACAATCAAACCTAGAAAAGATGGCATGGTAAGGATTGAACAATCATGGGTTTGTTGGAACTGAACTTGGTCGTAAGAAGGGTGGCTGTGAAGTCAACATATTACTTGTGAAAAGGAAGCGATGAGTTGTCGCTGCTAAGGGATTAATTGATGGTGGTTGTTGGTTTTAGGTTACATATGCTGTGATAAACACTAAAAAGAACACTTAAGCCTAAGTCTTTACTTGCTATGCATCTTAGACATCTTCATTGATTTCTTTATGAAATCCTTTATGTTTGTTAATGTGATCTTCATATGGACATGTTTAAGACTTATTCTCAACCACATGTATTTTTATTTCAATTTTTCATTTTATTGTTATCATCAAAATATATAAAAAACATAAATATGTAACTTAAAGGTCAACAATCCCCCTTTTTTTTGTGAGGACAATAAATTGATAACTTAGATATGAAACAATGTCTCTCCCTATTTTTTGCAATACAATATATAGGAAACATTAATCAATTTTGCATTATCTAAGTAAATGTCAAAAGATTGTATCATATATGCATCATAATAGATTTCTCCTCCTGAATGTATGGATCTATTATTGAAACATATTTCTCTTTTTTGCAATGAAATTCATCAAACTTTATTTTTATATCTATTTCCTCCCCTTTTGGCATCAATAAAAAAAATACCTGGGCGTTATTAATAAGAGAAAATAATCAATAATGAAAATCATAAAAGGAACAAAATGTCCATGACACGATCTCTAAAAGAAAATATAATATTCATTACAACCATAAAGGAATAAAAGCATAAAAACATAAAAAGCGTAAAAAAAATACAAATGCTTTTGGTACAATCATCTAGGATGCTGGATATTGATAGAGTAAATTGGTCATCATGCTTTTGATATCTTGCAAATCGCTAACTATATGGTCTTGTATGTCTCGAAAATGACTTACCTTCGTTTCAATACATTGTAATCGATCTTCCATCCTTGATTGCCAAGAACTTTAAGAAGTTGCTTCAGACGATGAAGCAAGCGATGATGATTTAAACATAGCTTCAATTTCATCACCATTATTATCATGTTGTGCTTTTTCCTCTGCTCTTCCATTTGGTCTTAGATATCCAAACACCATCTTTATTTAGAATATATCTCATCTTAGTAACAGATCTATTGTCTATCTCCATGTTTTTAAAATACGGTATCTTATCCATACCCATCAACAATATCTCAAAATGGTTAAAGATGGAAGTTAGACAATAACCACAGGGAAAGACTTATGTTTCTAGTCATGAGCCTTTATCATGTTCCTCATCATAATATATGGTAGGTTTATAAGGTGATCTCGTATCATGCAATCTATTTAGCACATGTTTGTGAATCTAACTTCATTATAATGCCTCCTTTTGGACAAAATATTGTGTGTAATGCTTTTATGCAGCACTCTAGGTCGAAGCATTAAGTCCTGACTTTTAACCTTTACACCCGATGCAAAGTCATGCTTACCAGTGTGCATGATCACATCCTCATCATACACCAAAACCATTAATTGTTGGTATAACTTTGACTTCAAATACTATAGGTCCTTCATTAGATATACCTAATATCTTAGCTAAAGTTACACAGTCAAACTCGATACGTTTATTTTTCATATTAATCCTATGCTCCATATTTATTCTCATATTTGCAAAAAAAAATCTTAACAAGCTTTACTTAAATGGGGGTTTTCATGTGAAATAAAGTGCTCCAAGTTTTTGATAAAAAAAAATTGTCCCTAATAATGGTGCAAAGTCTAAAACTGAAGAAAAATGTCAACGACAAAGAATGAGATAGAGCTTCGAGAATTGAGATTAAGATGAGATCAATTAATGTCAAAATCAAGGCAGCAAGCCTAGAAGATCTCCATAAAGAAAGTGATTATATGTTTTAACACCCTTAAAAACCATTTGAGCCTTATATATATCTCATTTTTTTTCATAATCAGGTTTTATAGTCTACATTACATGTTTTTAAAAGCTCTTTTAATAATAATAAAATAGTTTGTTTATGCTGATAAGTGTTAGCCTCTAAAGAGAGAAGAAAATGATTGTTAAGCAAAAATCATGACCTATTTATGGGCTACATATCATCCTTTATGACATTGATTCATGAGTTTTCAATAATAAATAGGCAAAATTAACACAACAAAAAGCAAGATGCTTTCCTTTTTAAAAAAGTCAAAACTCTCATTTTGAAAACCAATTTGTTTCCTTACAACATAACTTCATATTTATTGAAAAATCCATTCATGCCACTTCTAAAAAATAATCAGAAATTTAGGGATAATGTTTTCTCCATAAACCTATTTTCTCTTATTCCAACCAAAAATATCCAAAGTTGTATCTTAGCCTTTGAATGACATGTTTTGGGTTTTTGATCAAAGAAACCTAAATATTTATTTGTTAAAAATACTTTTAAATTTGTATTCCAATGATTTCATTTCAAAATTTGGATTTATATAAGCACAATCATTAGAATTTGCAGTTTGGTCTCGAAAACAAACAAAGAAAGATGATTTCATGAAAAATGTTTTATAATAAAATTCTCATTGATTGAATTTGTAAAATTCTTAGAAAAAATAGTGATGATGATGCAAGTATGCATGCCTTATGATGATTACCGGAAGGATAAATACAGCTAGATTAGTTGGGGATATTTTAGTTTAAAGAAACTTATGGCAACAACTATAGCTAGATGATGATTTGAAGAACTCCATCACAAGTTGAAAGTAGTAGAGGCGACAACTTCTTTATAGTGATGTTGAAAAATAAACAGTAATGAGAAGATACTCTCATACTACACTTGAAGGGCAATGTAAAAAAGGAGTCAATATGGCCAAGATAATATGATGAATAGACCATACTTAATTAGTGAACAAATGACAAACTCATAAAGAGCATTGGAGGAATTTTTTGTCACTTAAACAATTCAAGTAAGTTAGTACCTAGTTATTGATACTTACCAAATTAAAGGTCTTAAAAGGTGCAAATGACATTAAAAAAGAAGATTGGGCTTTCAAAATATACAAAATTTATTTCCCTCTTAACCCTAGAAGGTATTATCTAGAAACAAAATCAAAGTCAATCATTACTATCGAAAAAAACCCCAGTCTCATGTTGAAGTTCTTAACTTACATTGCTTCAACGAGTTAAGGTTAGTCATTCCTCAATTGGATTATTTTCAATCTTATCAGTCATGATAGTATCTTTCTTTCAAGCCTATTAACCACAATGACACTTTTCCTTCAAACAAAGCATTTTAGTCACAACAACATTTTTTCTATCAAGTTTATCAATCCAATGAAAAATTTTTCTTTTAAACAACATTTCATTTCAAGTAAAGCCCACTAGTCCGATGACAAATTTCTTTCAAATAACATTTTTATTTCAAGTTAAGCCCATTAGTCCAATGATAAATTTGTTTCAAATAACATTTTATTTCAAGTGAGGCCCATTAGTTTGATATCAATTTTCTATTAAAACAAAATTTTATAGCAAAATAAAGCCCATCAATTCAATTAAAAATTTATTTCAACATAAATTTTATTTCAAGCTAAGACCATTAGTCTAGTAACAATTTTTTTAAAAAAAAACAACATTTCATTTCAAGTAAAT
>Ga0307514_10002815_pt1 | contig 17447 bp, 21 predicted proteins | sample 16_EM_MG_FD_203088 | JGI IMG/M metagenome (GOLD analysis project Ga0307514, IMG submission 203088) | Populus trichocarpa ectomycorrhiza microbial communities from riparian zone in the Pacific Northwest, United States - 16_EM | ecosystem: Host-associated > Plants > Roots > Unclassified | place... | reverse complement strand
TGCGATTGATTGGCTGCGAATCACTATGGATACTCTCTTGTCCCCCGGGGGGGGTGGTAGTTCCCAGGTTAGACGTAGCGTCCATATTACAATACCCCGGTATAATAGGATGCGCAGTGACCGCCGGGCCCGCTATTCCCAGTATACGCTGTTTCCGCCCCCCACGTCGACGTCGCGAGTGTGGGAAGAAAACGGAAGACGGAACGGGTTGATCGCGTAGTCGTGACCCAACACAATCATGGCTGAGACGATCCCCGGCGCGTTCTCGGGTCCCTCACCACAATCAGGCGATATTTTCTCCCAAACTCTCACCAATCTCCTGCGCAAATCCCCATCAGCATCGAGGCTAGCATTACTCCGGAAGGAGCTTTTGACCAGGTCGCTCGAATGGCCTTTGCATCGTGTAAAGGTTCTAGAAGGTCATACAGGGTAGGTTACCATAACTGACCGAGATACCTCCCCTTTCCTCGACCCTACGCTCTCTTGAGAATGACAGCCTTTGTTGACGCGCCCCCGTTTCCGAAATTTTCGATGCAAGATGTGTGAACGCCTTGAGTTGGACAAGTGATGGGGAAACCTTGATCTCAGGAGGAGATGATACAACGTTCGTATTCTCACCCATTGTGTGTGCCCTCTGGTCCCCAGCTTGATTTTCTCCCTTGCTCATGGCTGTACCCTACAATCAACCAGTGTTCGATTCTGGCGAATGTCGGAAGATGAGGGCGACCCAGAGGACGAGTATCCCTTTGTCTGTCATCATCAAATCCCCACGGGGCATCGGGACAATATTTTCTCTGCCAAAATGCTACCATTCTCAACAAGGCTGTGCGTAACGTCCTCCTTTTCGTTGCCTTTCTTTTTCGCCTTGTATCCACACATTGACGAATGGGCACGATTGCACAGGGCTACCGCAGCTAGAGATGGCCTGGTTAAGGTCTTTGACGTCGGTGCGGAGATAACCACATACGACTCTGCCTCGCCATATTCGAGAGAGTCTCCCGCGCGCTCAGGCTGGAAACAAAGGACGATCCGGTGCCATTCAGATTCTGTGAAAAGGATTACGACAGAACTAGGTCCGGATGTATTTCTCACAGTTTCGGAGGTCTGTGTTACAATTGAACGTACGTGGCCGCTGGGGCTGAGCGCACAGAACAGGATGGCACTGTGAGGCAGCACGATCTGAGGGCTCCAGCACATCGATGTGGGAGCGAAGGAGCAGCCTGTTCGACACCGCTAGTAAAAGTATCTCATCGCCTATTCTCCATGTCTATAGCCCCATCTGCGCCACACCAACTAGTCGTTGCTGGGGACCACCCATATGTATGCTTCATCCTATTACCGAAAGCGTCTTTCTGAGCCCACCCCACACAGGGCTACCTCTTCGACCGCAGGCAGATCGGTCGGCTCCTACAAGCGGAATGGGGCGTTCCCGAGGAGGACGGCAGTCTCACCACTTGTGTCAGACGATTCGCGACAAAGGCGAAACCTTCTCCAGACGATTACATTACCGCAGCAAGAGTATCGTCGAGCAATGGTCACGAGGTACGCAGATCCCATCGCGCCATCACAACTACGCGTCATAATCGGGTCATCAGGTTATCTTATGTGAGTGGACGTGGTGCGTTCCCGTGTATTAGGCTCGAGTTTACCGGATGCGCCAGCGTACGGCGGCAACTCGGTTTATCTGTTCTCTGTCCTGGATGATCCCACGGAAGAGTCTTTGAGGACCCCGTCCCCGATCTTGTCACCTAATTCAAAGGGTCCGAAGACCGGTGACAGCTCTACTCCGGTGAGACCAGACGATCCCATAACTGGGGACGCCTTGTCTGCTACAGATGACCACACCCCGCTCGATAACGAGGACGTGGAAATGGACGAGAGCGACGACCGGGAAGAGAGGGAGGAGGAGGAGGAAGAGGAAGATGACGCCGAAACAAAGTACTCGGAGATCCCTTTTGTCCTTCCGCGACGCTCGTTCAAGGGTATACAAAACTTGCGGACGATAAAGGATGGTACGGTGTTCGTAGCTCGGTGAGAAATGTCGGTTACTGACGGGGGGCCCTTTGCAGTCAACTTCGTTGGACCCAACGATGAGTTTGTAGTCTCTGGTTCTGACGATGGTTATTTCTTCCTGTGGAGAAGAGAAAGTGGTGCTCTGCATGGGATATACGAGGGCGATGGGAGCGTCGTGAACGTCATCGAGCCCCACCCTACTCTTCCGTTACTTGCGGTGAGTGGCATTGACAACGAACCCAAGGTGAGCAAACCTCTCATGAGGTGTTGTTGTCGAAGACTTACGCTGTGGTTCAGTTGTTCAGCCCACGCAAAGGGGCGGATGAGTGGTCGAGACTCGACAGGGCGGAGGGTATCATCAACAACAACATGAGCAGCGTCGTCGTTCCTCCGTTGCTCACACTCCTCCACGACGTTGGGATCATCGTTGATGCAGCGACCGGTTCAGTGGACCCTTCTCAGTGCACGCACCAGTGAAGAGAGTGGAAATGAATTCAAGTTGTATCACTACCGTTGTATCTTATCTACCAATGCATGTTGTGGCCAGACACGCTTCTGGCTGACGATAGGGATTGCCAATTTCTGACTTGTCACACTGACTTGGTCAAGCGGCGATGGCCTCCATCTGTGAGCCACAAGCATTTTTTAGCATCCCGCCCAGTTTTTTTTCGATGGAGCCGATATTTCTTGGACTGTTTGAACAGACTCTGGGGAGAGCGGGGATTTTGAGAGAGGAGGAGAGGTAGATGGGCCAACTGTTCGTCCGAGGATTGTGACAGCAACCCACAACGCCCTCTAGCACCGCGACGGCGGACTCATCGGGACACCCAACGCCATCGTCACTGTACGGACCCAGTCTCGACGCTCGCTCTCGAGGTCGACGACAGAACAGGAACAGGTTTGTCTTCAAGCCTTCCAGCCGTTTGATTCCGCGCACAATCCTTCGCGTAAGTCGTTTTTCACAACCGGTCTCAAACCCGTCCCGTGCGTGCGGTTCATAGCGCTGACCGTCCCTCCGCTCATTTTTTTTCTTCCGCACTCCAAACCTCAATCGCAACCATAAGTGCACAAGGCTGCGTGAGTTCACCCTCTCGTAACCTCGCGCTGCAACGTTTCGCTCTCTTGCGCGGCAAACCTGTGAAATCGTCCAATCCGTGGGTTTGCAGTTTGCAAAAGGTGACAGACACGCTTGATTCTTCTTTCTTCCCTCCAATCATTCACTCACAACATCCACAGCAGCACGACCATGAACAACCCACATTCAACAGGTGGTGGCACCGGGGGCGGGAACGCTGGAGGGGGGAGGAAACGTCGACATCACCACAAACAGCATCATCAACACAACAACTCTCGCGAAGCTGTTCCGCCAGCCGTCTTGCTGGACGACGCCAACGATCTCAACTATCCCGTTCACCGTTCTCACTCTTACCCCACCGCTGGCTCGTACGACATGAGGAGGGACCCGAACCAGTCGCGTAACAGACGTGGTGACGTCGACAACTGGCAACAGAGGGGAGAACCTTCCCATTCTATGTACGACCGTGGCTACGACGATCCTTCTAGGCGTAACGGTGGTGGAAGGAACTCCTACGACAGGTTAGATAGGGATGGTGAGGGCTGGGGTGTGGTTGATCCGTATGGGCCACCGAACAACACCTGGCAGACTGTCGAGGGGTACGCTCAACAAGGCTACGCCTCCTATGGCGACGCTGGATACGACGCTGGGCGACGGGGCATGGGTTACGACTGGGCGGAGGACGACCGAAGATTACCGCCGGAAAACGGACGTCGGTTCGTGGATGACGGGACGCGAGGGTGGAGAGATACTGGTCAACAACGGTTTGTGTCTGACTCTGGGTGGGACGGTCGGTTTGTCGAGACCCGGGAAGTCACACCGTACTCGGAGGAACCCCGACCTGCTGAAGAGCTGCCCCGGAATTGGGAACCAGCCCCTAGCTGGAGACAGAATCAAAACCACCGGCCAAACCAGCAGAACCGCAACCATCGCAATCAACAACGACACGGCGACGGTAACGCTAACCAGCCCGGTAACTTCAACAACAACAATAACTACAACCGCGGTAATCGACAGGGAAAGCACAAGGGCAAGAAGTGGAAAAACAAGGATAAGCAACGGGGGGATTGGAGGCAGCCGGATGACCAGAACCCTAACAAGTTCGTGTTTTATCCACTCGCCTTAACTCGAGGCTCTCTGAACCCATAGAAATTTTCAGCTGGACACGACGTGACACGAACCAGATGTCGAATGCTAATCAGATACCACTCAAACGTCGGCAGCAGCGCTCAAGGTCGCGGTCTGCGTCACCTACGAATTCTTTCTACTCCCGGCGGAGTTCTCATGGAGCAAGGTCGCGATCACGGTCCCCCTCTCCAAAACGTGTACGACACAGCGTCAGCCCTTCCAGGCACGAATCCAGCCCCATCAACAAGCGCCAGAAGTGGAAGAAGAACCGGCAAGATGACAATCAACAGAATCGCGAAAGAGGACGTGCTCGGCGGAGAACCCTGTCTCCTGCATATTCGGCTTCATCGAGGAGCGCAAGTTCCACTTCCAGTCGAAGTTCCGGGGGTGGGGACCGACCGCGGACGTTGCACCGTCTTCCAACCGCGACGAATGTTCGAGATATCGACATCACGTTGTCGATGTCCAAAACCGTCGCCTCGTGGGACTCCCCGAAAAGCGTGCGTCGTGGGCGGGAACAGAGTACCAGTCCGAAAACCGAGGTTAGTTCCAGACCCGAGAACCATTTATTTTCACACGTTTCTCTGACCCCACGCCTTACCCAAGCGATCTAACAAGCGACCGATGCTTGAACCCAATCCAAAACTCAATCTTGGTTCTGATATGCCTCCACCTCCCGTTCCGCGAACTTTCCACCAACCCGGAGCCGAGGGTCCTCAACAATTGGCCTCTCCGTCACCTGCGAAGGGCAAGAAGGCTGGTTTCAGACCTATTGGATCCGCAAGTTCCTCACTGCGTCAATTCTTCCCTGCCGACGATGACGATGAGCCAATGCTCGGGCCACGCGATCATGCGGTGACACCTCCCCGTCCTGGTTTCCAAGAGCCCGATCGTGAATGTGATCGAGATCGTGAACCGGAGACGGTACAAGAACACAGGTCCTCGGACCGAATGTCGATGGAGATGGACATGAGTACTACCCCTCCGCCTGAACCTACGCGTCGTAATGTTTACGAGCAACCCACGCGAGAAAACGGGCCACCACGCTCGCCATCGCCCGCGTGGTCACCGGCATACTACGAGGAGCCCCGAGAGGCGTTCTCGATCATGACGCAGGTTGGGGAGGGCACATTCGGAAAGGTCTACAAAGCTCGAAATAACACCACCAATACGATCGTGGCTTTGAAGAGGGTACGGATGGAGGCCGAGAGGGACGGGTTCCCTGTCACCGCCATGCGGGAAATAAAGCTCTTACAGTCTCTAAGACACGATAACGTGGTGAGGTTACATGAGATGATGGTTTCGAACGGTCCGTCGTCACATTCATTCCCTGAATATCTGACTGATTCCACGAATGCAGGAGCTGTCTACATGGTTTTCCAATACATGGACCACGACCTCACTGGCGTTCTGTCTCAAACGCAGTTCACGTTCAACGATGCCCAGTTGAAGAGCTTATGCCAGCAAATGTTGGCGGGTCTATCTTACCTCCACCATAAAGGCGTTATCCATCGTGATATCAAGGGGTCCAATATCCTCGTCAACAGCCACGGAGAGCTGAAACTCGCCGACTTCGGCTTGGCGAGGTTCTATCAGAAACGGCGACAGAGCGATTACACTAACCGAGTGATCACTTTGTGGTATCGGCCGCCAGAACTTCTGTTTGGCACCACGGTTTATGGACCTGAGGTTGACATGTGGAGCGCGGGGTACGTTATCCATTTCTACCCGACCTTTTATTCTTATTTTACGTCAACGGCGCGACTGATAATTTATATAATAATAGGTGCATCATGCTGGAATTATTCACGAAAAAGCCAGTGTTCCAGGGAACTGACGAAATCCACCAGTTGGATGTGATTTACAAGGTCCTTGGTACCCCGACTCCGGAACGATGGCCTGGGGTCACGACGATGCCTTGGTATGAACTCGTCAAACCGAAGGAGGTGATCCCCAATCCATTCAGGGACCTGTTTAAGAAGTACGGAACCTTTTACTGATTGTATTGACGGAATTTCTGACGGGAGGTGTAGGTGGCTATCGCCGTCTGGCATGGAATTAGCGGAGGAGTTGTTGCATTACAATCCGTCGAAGAGGATATCTGCCGCTCAGGCACTCCAGCACCCTTATTTCACACAGGAACATCCGCCTCCACAACAACCAACTGGGTGAGTTTAATCGGTGCAACGGGGACGCTCCCATCATTTCGCTAACTGGACTTGTTACTAGCCTGATTGCGTTGGAGGGGGAGTGGCACGAATTGGAGACGAAGAGGGAGAAGGCCAGGAAGCGCAAGAAGGAAGCCGCAGGTTGATCTTGCGTTCCCGAGTCTCCACATTCTCTATTCGACTCTTCTCCCAACATGTACCCTGCGCTTCGCATGCACGCAATTCGTCGTTAAGCACAACTTTCACTGGACTGGTGTTTACCCTTCTTCTCTAATGCTGTTTTTTGTCTTTCACACATCTATCGTCCCGTTCGGTCCACCATACAAGTAAAGTACATCGCACGTCATATTTTCGTTCTTCATCACCGTCGACCGTCAAGTATGGATTATGGAGTGATTCCCGTCTCTTTTTAATTCACTGTTACCAACCCTTTCTCTGTAAGATTCTGAACGATCGACTCGACCTGTGGGAGGAAGTTGTGTCAACGTTTCGTGCGAGAGCTTGAGAAAGGTCACGTACGTTTGCGGCGGTGATCCGGATCTGCTGGTCCCATCGCTTAGTGAACAGAGCGCCCGTATCCTCCGTCGTCTGTTCGACATCCCCAAGACCACCGGCCTTACCCTGAGCATCGTCCTCTTCCTTGCCCGCTTCGAACCAGATAAGCTTATCGACCTGGTCGATCGAACCCTTCAACCTCCCCTGCTCGATCATCTTCCTGGCCATGTTCTCCGCCGCGCCGGGTGAGAGATCTAGCAAGGTGCCGAGACCCTTAAAGGTGATGTTATTGTAAATCTTGGAACTGGCCAATAAATTATGTTCCATGACCGCACGATCGAGGACAGTAGAGGGGCCGGTCCTCTTGCTGATGGTGGGATCGTTGGCGTCATCGTCGGTCTGAATGGCGGACGCGACGCGATCGTTGGAGGATAAGGCAACTTTTGCGAGCTGGTGGGGTTTGAGGGTAACTTGGAAGTCTTTAACCTCGGCAGAGCGGAGGATACGATCGAGGAACATTTTTTGGAGGATGTTGAAGGAGGGTAGATCGGCTGTCCGTTCGTCTCTGCATAAAGAGGCGAGAACTCGGGATCGGTTTGGACCTGCTGGGGCGAGGACGCCGCATGTCACCGCCGCTGAGCTTGAAAGGTGATGAGGATTCGGACGTCGATGAATGGAAGCGGGAGAACAAGAACCTACAGCATATGCTGGCGCTCCTCTTCATCGATTTCCGCGACCCAGCTGAGCTCATGGTACCTACTGGCGGCCTCCAAAAATTTTCTGGAATAATCCATAATCCTGGCCTGACACAGCTTGTACGCTAACAGGGTTGCCTTGTCGTTGGTTGAATGGACCAAGAGAGCGGCACGGTTGTAGTAAGTTTCGGCTTGCACGTTGTCCTCGTCCTCGAGGAGGAGCCGGACAATACGAATGTATATCTGCAACTTTTCTTGATCTGGGATGGATCTTCATGTTAGGGGCTATGTAAGTCCGAGAGATCGTGTTCGGGTGGCCAGCGATAAAACGCGCCTTTGACTTGAATCTAGGGAGAGACCCATGAGGATTCGAGCGGCATCGCTCCATTCCTCTTCTGATTCGAAGAGTTCAGCGAGTTGTATTCTTATTGAGTTGACCTATCCCGCGGATATCCACACCATTGAGTATATTGGACAGGGGGAATGATAATCGCGAGATGGCCACTCAACGTGTTCTTCGTAGCTGACGATCTTCGGCTGAACAAGGTTGAGCGTATCCTGTAAGATCTGCTTCTTGACGTCTGGATCTTGAATGACGCCTTCCGTGACAGCTTTCACGAGCTCAGACACGACTTGTCTGCCAACCACAAGACCGCCTGCATCTTGATTCACCACTGTATCTACGAGAGTGTGGAGGTCTGCCAAGAAAGATGGACTGGATTTTTTCGCAAAGAGGTCGTTTAAGACGGCGACGTAGGCTGGACCCTTGTCTCTTTGGGACAGGGAAGCCAATTGAGCGAGACGCGAATCCATTGCAAGGCGGGGATGGAGGGGAAGTTATCTGACACGTGATGGGCGGGATTATTTCATGCCGCGACGGTAGAGTGTATGGAAACCTTTGAGAGAACAATGTGCGAGGTTAGAAATGGCTAGTCGAGGCGTAACATAAGATGGTTTTCATATCCATGTCGCTGTGGGAACACTCGCTAAAAGTCCCCGATGACAGGCCGTCCCTCTCGGTCTTATATCCCTCCACTTTGCGCCGCAGCGCTAGGTCGCCTTCCTCCCTTCCTCTCCTTCTGCCTACTGGGTTTCTGTGAGACTCTTTCCCTCCTTTTTTCTTTTCCAGCTGCTGCGAGACGGCGCCAGCCATGTCCCGCTTCACATCCACATATCATATTAATAGACCCTCGGCTCAACAATTCGCCGACCGTCACGCGTTTGCTGCCCCGGCCAACCTGAACACCGTCAGTCCGCCATACACCGACGACTTGACTTTTGCAGCCAATGCGCCCAACATTCCTCATCCGTTTGGCTACTCCCATGAGCCCTCTTTCTCCGGCCTTCCTTCGTTTGCAGCCCTCTCCGAAACCCCAACCAGGATGCCGAACCGCATCACCACCTCTGTCCTTGGTTATAACCAATCTAATCGAGAACGTTCGCGGCAGCGGACTTCTCGTTGGTTGGTCCTTGTCTTACCTCCGTCCCTCGTCACCCAGTCACAGGGAGCGTTCGGCAATACATTGTCTTCGGGACCGATTTCCCGACTGTCTCAAGGATTTTTGTTGCCTCTGTACCCAACGGTGAATTAACCTGCGCCATAGCTATCAACCTATTGCATGTCTCATCCACTCGTCGTATTTCCGTCGAAATTTCCAGATGTATGCGCAACTGAGCGCGATCGCACGTGAATACAACTTCCCGAGTACCGTGGGGATTTGTCTGTATATGCACGTCGACGAAGCTGGTGCACTGTACACACCACGGATAAGTGACGAGTCGTGGAACATCCTCTGGGGGCATTTATTCGAACCGAACGCTCCCGGTCCAAGCGGCGGCCTCCCCATCTCTGGAAGGATTGAGTTTGACATTGGTGAGTTTCGTAACGGGTCGGCATCGCCCTTGTTAGTTGACACAATTCGTATGTAGATGTGGCGAAAGCTCGGTGGTATGACTCCTGGATTTCGGCATCTCGGCGTGAGACCGTATCTCTGACATCTCTGTCACCCACTCATGCCACCTCCATTCATCAACGTCAAGAGAGTGAGACCGCTGTCAACTTCGAAGACGCTCAAGAACGGAGTCAAACAGTTCCTAGCACCACGAAAAGGACAAGGCACACACCCAAACGGCTCTCCTTGGTCGAGCGTTTTGACCGGGCCAACTCTTCACCTCACATGCAGATCCCAATGCCAGTTCCTACGACTGTCTCCATGCCTATACCGGAGCCCCACCATGCGTCCCCTTCCCACGCAAAGGTTCCAGTCTTATCACCCATTGTACAGGAGGAGGAGCCTCTCCTATCCCACAGGGAGGAAATTGACAACCGGGTCAAGTCTTGGCGGGCAAGCGCTACTTTCAGGACAAACCTTCTTGCCTCAACTGGGCAAGTTAGTCTGGATCCTGCTAATATGCCCAACACACTCCCATTGGGTGATCCAGTCGCCGAAGATGACGAGGCTCGGTCGGAAATGAACCCGGAGGACTACTCCTGGAGTATTACCTCGGCAGGCCCTCCATCTGCTCTCGACTCACCTACTTCCACCTCCTCGTGTCGTGTGCCATCTGTACACATGGATAGACGTGCAATTGGTTCAACCCCTCTCACCCCCGAGACTTGTACTTCTTGGGGACCCGAAGACAATGACCCCATCTCTCCCGTCTCATCAGAGTTCAGGCTCCCTTCCCCAGATCTTGGTCAGAGGGTCCTGGAGAACTGTCCGATGACACCCACCACCGCCACCTCCTGGGGACCTCCCTCGGAATACCCGCCTTCACCTGATCCAGAATCCCAGTGGATCTCCCGTTACCGTGCCCGATCCTTGGACCTGGGGCAAAGGGTTGGATGGAGTAGACCTGTTACTCCTTCAACAGCTACATCCTGGGGTCCTCCTTCCGAGTATCCACCTTCCCCACCACTCGAGTCACAATGGGCTTACTACCGTCCGCCTTCTGTGGACCTCGGGAGAAGGGCTGAAGGTAGCAGGCCGGTGACACCGAGCACTGCAACTTCTTGGGGCCCTCCGGAGGAGTGGCCGCCTACGCCAACCACGTTGAGTAGAGTGAGCACTCCAGATGCTGCCCAGCAAAGATTTAGCTTCACAGAGGAAATTGGGAGCCCCGCACCACCGTCGAGAGCGACAGTACCTGCATCACCTTCCCCTTGGAACCTTGTATGGCCATACTTGACGCTCGATGAACGCAAGTCGAAATCTCAGGTGTCGGCCCCATGGAAGTACGTTTGGCCGTATCTAACGCTCAGTGGGCAGATGACGGAACCCCAAGAGCTTGCGCCATGGAATTACGTTTGGCCGTACCTGACACTAGACTCGAGTCCTCTGGAATCTCGGGGACCCTTCGTTAATGTAGAGCTAGTAACACATCCGGTCTTCAAGATCTGTAGGTGGTCTCCTCCCTTCCACTACCCCTTGGTTACTCACGGTTCAAACTTGTGTGCAGACCCTGCTGTGTATCCTCATTCCGACATCTACCCTTTAGTTCAGAGTGATCGCGCTGATCGGAGTTACGCCTCCAGCACTCTCACCGTGTCTTCGTCGGCATTGGATACAGGATCTTCACTCAAAACTGATCGGGTTGGATATCCGGTTCTAGAAATCTGTATGTATCCCATTCCCCCGTGATCCGGATCCATTCTTCCACCTCTGTTCCTAAGTAACCCGACGTTCTAATCACCACAAATCAGACCCCGCGGTGTATCCTTATTTCGAGATCTATCCCAGGGTTCGAACTATCGAATCCCAGGCGAAGGTCGAGTCGGCCGTTTGCGGGCGGGAACTCGAGTCGCATATACATCCTGGCCCGAAGGAGGTACAACCATGGCCTTTCGGATGGCCTTCGTTTCAACCCTCCCGGACTTCAATCTCATCCTCCTTCACCCTGTCTCCAACCTCGAAGTCTGTGGTGCACCCTGCCATTAAAATTTGTGAGTTATCTGTAACCTGGAACACTATCGAACTTTGTGACTAAATCAAGCTCGCGTAGATCCAGCGATCTATCCATCCTTCAACCCGTACCCTGCCGTGGAACGGTACACCACCGTTCAGCCTTTTGAGCCGACTCCGCAGACGATAGCGGGAACGAAACTTGGTTACCCGGAGATGAAGATATGTAAGTTTTTCACTGGTCACCTGCAAGCTCGTTGGTCGTAATCAATCATTCTAGACGAAGCAGTCTATCCCCACTTCGATATTTATCCGAAGGTCGCCCGATATGTTCCTAAGGTGACAATCTCGGTGCGCTCCCCAGCGACTTACCCAATATTCGATATCTGTGAGTATCGTCCCCTCGGTACGGTGATTAAAGCTTATGCCCCCTTTAGATCCTGGTGTCTATCCTCACCTCAATATCTATCCCGCCATTGCTGGTGTTTCCAAGCCGGTCCACATAACACCCGTTCCCTCCATGTTAACTGGCACGGATGCAATGGACACTCAGCTCACACCCGGATATCCTTCTTTGGTGATATGTGAGTCTCCAAGTCGCAAACATGTGGACCTTAGTGCTCATGGCTTCTGGCAGACCCCTCAGTGTATCCATGGATTGATATCTATCCTTCGGTCGCTGGTGAAGTTACGAGGCCACTGTCATTGACATCTCCCCGCCAATCACGTACCCGGCTGGCTGCATATGCGCGCACAAAACTGCGGAAGCGGTTCACAGCCGATGAGGACGCACCCCCGGTTCCCAAGTTGCCAGACTACGCAACTTTACAAGCACTCTCACGAACACCTCCATCTCCTCTGCAGCACGGCTGGACATTATCTCTCCAGGAACGCCCTGCGTATCCAGTGATTTCAATCTGTAATTAAATTTCTCCCTCTGGCGGGTTCAATTGACAACTGCGTTTTGCTCAATGATTCATCAAATTCCTTTTTTTATGTTTTGGGCAATGGTAGACCCTCCAGTGTATCCTTATCTCGATATTTACCCAGTGGTGGCAGGAAGCGGAAACCCTCCACCAACGCGGGAAAAACGGCGATCGACTACAATATCGACACCAACATCAGAGACGTTGAGCCTGGCCCCGGTCTCGGTCAAGTTGACGACTGCGTATCCCCAGTTGGACATCTGTGAGTTTAAATTTATTTTGTACCCTTAGAGAATTGAATGCTGATCACACAATTTTGTGGTTCTTTTGCCGTCCAGATCCCCCAGTGTACCCGAACTTGGATATTTATCCGGGCATCAAAGTGGTGGTGGTGGTGAAAAAGGTGGTTCCTGGTCGGTATAATTGGCTCATAGTTTCTCCGAGGTTGTGCTCATTCACATTGTGAAGTCACTTCAACGCCTCCGGCACGGGTTGTGAGCACCTCTGGTCTGCCATACCCAGTCATTGAGATCTGTCAGCTCCGCTTTTCTCTGGCTTCTTTTCGTGCTGTTGATTTGTTCTGTCAATTCTAGATAAACCGGTCTACCCATACTTCGATATTTACCCATCGTGGTCGCATAAGCAGGGATACCCCCGAGATGAGTACAACACCAGCGACCTTCGCGGGGTCTTCTCGGCTTCCACAGCAGAGGACCCGGGGGGGATACCACCCAAACCTGTTATCGCATCCAATCCATCGTATCCTGCTGTTCAGATCTGTGAGTTACCTTATCCCTGGAAATCGCTTATCCCAGTGGCCAAAACTCCACCCATGCAGATGACATGGTGCACCCACACTTGGATATATATTCACCATGGGTTCGCGTTCAGGCGGCACCTGTGGTTGAGCAGGTCACTAAGTCACGCAAATCCCACCACCAACTCCATCACGAGGTTTTCTCAACTTCGCCAGTTAGCTTGGAGGAGTCGGAGTCCCAAACGGGGAGTGTTCCTGCGTTGTTACCCCCGTGGTACCCAGCGTACCCTGCACTTGAGATCTGTCAGTCAACATGTCTTTCGGCTCCCGGTCGGTTTTACTCACCTGTCGTTAGACAAGGCAGCGTATCCTCACTTTAACATTTATCCTTCGTGGGTTGAAGCACTGGTTCCCTCCGTCCAGGATGCACCTCCACCGAAGAAGGCTCACAAAAGCTACGGGGAACTCCATGACGAAATTGCCGCCCATCTGCCCGCCGCCATCTTGAATAATTCCACGGCCACGGGTGGAATTGCGAGGCGACCTCGAGGATTGACCATCGTCGCGAAACAGAAGGAACCCTCGTCACCAGCTCCCAAGGTGTCACCATTACGCAGGCGGGTAGTATCGTCGAATCAACTCAATGGACGGAATATCAGCCCGTCTCGCCCGCGTGTCTCCCCTGTATTCGATCGCTTTCCTTCCATCGAGACAAGGTTATCACAGTCGGGAGTTGAACCGTCGGCTGCCTCGGTGACCCTGAAGAGATCGCAATCTCTGTCATCACGACCAACCACACCAAAGAGGAGGCAGAGCGCTTTGATTGCAGAGAGAATCAAAGCGTTGAACGCGACTTTTGAACCTCCAGAACCCACTTTCGGTCGCCTCGTTCGCAGGGCAACGAGGTCACTACCCATCACCCCCACAAGGGATTGAAAGGGTAGCCCCCATGTTGTCCGTCCGTTATTTCTTGGACATTTCTAACTTATTATCGTTATCTGCATCTCCGCGTAGAACAACTTGTAATTTATCGTACATAGACCCTCCTCGAATGTGTTTTCGAATCGCAAGCAATGAATACAGTACATGGTGATTATCCTCTCGTGGCCAAACTAGGGAATGGTTGGTTGGTACTCCCCCTGCACCACCCAACTTTGGGGGTGTTAGTTATAGTGCCACTACGCAAGAACTGCACCCCGTCGATCTGGGTGTCGCTGCGATGGCATCCCAAATTACTCGATCACATCATCCATGGGAGCGGGAGGAGTACCGCCCCCTATGAGAAGGTGGCCACTTCCTGGCATTTGTAGTGGGGAATGGGGTTCCGTCTCTGGTTCAGGACTGGGCGGTTTCGCTGCACGGATCGCACGGATCTCTCTTTCCCTCTCGTCGAATCGCATCTTCGATTTCCTGTCATCCAAAAATGCCAAACGGGTCTGCGAGCAACCGGTAGGTTAGCCCAAGTTTACAAACCCACATGGACCACTTACCTTTTCTTTTTGAGCTTCGATTGCAGCTTTTTCCTCCGCCCTGGCCTTCGCAAGACGTTGCACCCTCTCGGCTTCGCGTTCTTCGAATTCTTTGAGGACCGCGTGTCCGATCAGGAGGTCATTCCAGTGCGTTTTGTGGAAGAGATAGAACGGTTGGAAATCGATTATCTATTTCGAAAGGATGAGTGTTAATGGGAAAGGTGAGGCGATGAGTTTACCTCTGGCCTGAATCCTAGCTGGATAACCGAAAGGCGTGGGGTGAGCGCTGGGATGGGACAAACAAGAATGGGGCCCCCTTACCTCCACAGCGTACTCCAACGAACCCTTGGGATCCACGATCTTCTTCCGAATCGCAGTGTTCGTGGGTTTGAATCGGTGGTATTTTTCATCTTCGGGGTGGTCGATGATATTCCCAGCGAGCATCAACAACGTCTTATGTAGATACCCTGTTAGTCCTCCTCCAAACAAACGACGACGGAAACTCACCTTGATAGCCTCATAAGCTACCTCATGCGAGTTCGGTCTGGTTATCCCGGGATCCACGAGCCTTCGAAACTCCTGCCTCCTGTCGTGGTCTTTATCGAAGTCGGAGTAGTGATGCGCCTTGGGGATAGACCTCTCAGATGTGGATGCGCCCAAATTCGGCGTCGAAGCCGGCGTAGGAGAGGAAGGTGCGGTGCTCTTCCTTCGATTCTCGATCGCGGCCAGTATGCTTTCTCGGTCGGCCATGAGTGGATGGGAAACACGACTGGAAGAGGGACTTTTTATATACACCAAAGGACCTGAGGAGGACCGTCGCGCTTGCAAACCGGATCCGGTGTGCGTTCGAGATCACGAGTCAGCCTTCCCGAAAGAGAGACGACCAGTTGAGCTCTTGTCACGTGGGCACAACGCGTTTATAGTTCACGCGTCGAGAGAATACAGGTACAGGCAAAGGTATAATTTGTAACTTGGTTACACACAAGAACCGTTCGTAGGAGCAGAAATATACATAACTCTCTCGGGGGTAGGCAGGGTCCCGAAAGGTTCCCTATGACTCCGGGTCCGTGGATAGGTCACTCAGAGTCTTGATTTTCAATTTTGACATCCCCTCCACCGGGGGCTCAGATTTGCCAGCTTCAGTCTGAGTGACTCCACTCTCTCTAGCCAACTTCTCCCTCTCTACCCGAACGGCAACCTTCTGTCGGTCATCGATAATCGCGTTCACGACCTGAAGGTCCCAGTCAGGACCGGCACAACATCTTTACCTCTGACTGTACCTTCGTCTTCGCGGCTTTACTGTTGGCGATCGCCTGGCGTTTTGCCCGTTCCTCATCTTCGATCGCCTGGACCTGGTTCTTGATGACCTCGTCCAGGCACTTCGCACCCGTACGTAGATCTTTCATCCTCTCTGGGTTTAAAACAAGTCTGGTTTCCTGTTTTTCTGTCTGTACCAGGATATGTTGAACCCGTGCTCCCGGTCATCGATGGTAAGCCATCACCCTCGTACCTGCTCACGGAATCCCATCTTCGTTCGCAATGCATTCGTCAATCAGGAAGGATGAAGATATCGTCAACAAAAGCGTACCTTCTGTAGGAACTCCACCGTCCCTTTCCTCGGCATGATATGCAGCTTCATTCTATCAGAATTTATATTGAGGCGTCGGTATTTGGGATTATTGGGATTCTGCAGGATTTTCTCCGTCATGTCATTCAAGATCTGCAACCCAGGGGTTAGCCTCAAGACAAACAGTTATCGGTTGGGTCCCATACCCTCAACGCCATTACCGCGTCCTTCTTGTCATTATTCCGGAGAATCCCAGGATCCAATAATCTACGAAACTCCTGCCGCACAGGATGATTAGCATCCCAAGGCTCGAACTCGTTGTTCCTGGATATTCTCGGCGTTCTTCCGGGAATAGAGACCGCGTTGGGGTTCCGCTTCTCGACAGCCCTCAAGATCGCCTCTGCATTAGGATTTCTGGGCGCGAGGTGGTCATACCTTCCGACAGAATCCATCGTTGGGGAGATCGAGTTCGGGGGGAGAATTGATAAGAGAGGGCTCAACCTCTCCCTCGTTCCCGCCTCCCGTATAAAATATACCGTTCCAATTCAAAAAAAGTGTGGCAGCCACTCACAACACCAGGCCCGCCTGCCACACAATCCAACCAATCATGACGACGGAGGTAAGCGGTCCGATCAAAATGCTGTCAGTGTCACGGGAACAGGCCTCAACACCCGACGTAATGACAGAATGTGGAAGGGCAAAATCAAACGGACTACAGGTAGATACGCGACTACATACTCCACTGGGTAGGCTGGTGTACAACCCCTCGCCAAGGATCGGGTTATCGATACAGGCAGGTATACTCAAGGCCAACGTACGAAGGGAGAGCGATCATCGTGAATTTGGTCAAGCACCTTCTGGCACCGTCCCCAGCTTAGCACGATCGTCACTTTCAACTTCGTCATCTGAATGGATCGGAACGTCATCAACATCCTCGAAATCGGCAAGCGAAGGGAATTGTTGGTGCTTTAATGTTCTCCATTCCGGAGAGGGCAGGTCCCCATCTGAGGAAGTATCGCTGCTCCAGGATTCCGGAGCGTCTCCCACACCATACTCGCTCGTCGGTCTGCTCCCGACCCCCGCTTGCCGTGGCGAATTGAATGGCGACGAGAGGGCAGACTTGCGCCGAATCCTGTTGAAAATGCTAGAACTAGATGGAAGGACCGCATTCCGTGCCACCGTTTCACCAGGTTGACGTGCTGGTTCCACGATGTTTGGCTGGGAAGCTGTTGGAGGGCGATCGGTCTCTTGC
>Ga0307514_10002814_pt1 | contig 17456 bp, 18 predicted proteins | sample 16_EM_MG_FD_203088 | JGI IMG/M metagenome (GOLD analysis project Ga0307514, IMG submission 203088) | Populus trichocarpa ectomycorrhiza microbial communities from riparian zone in the Pacific Northwest, United States - 16_EM | ecosystem: Host-associated > Plants > Roots > Unclassified | place... | reverse complement strand
AAGGAGGCTTGGGAAATCGAGTTGGAACGGCGGTCCAAGACGAGAGTGGTTACAACCGTCGAGTTGATAGAAGATTGGTCCGAACCCCAACCCCAGATACGCACGGTTAGTCGAGCGGAGACCGTCTCGCCAACCCCTTCTTCGACAACGAAAACACAGACTGTAGTCAAATCTAAAGATGTGCAGAAGGAACTTTGGGAGATCGAAGCAGAACAAGGTCTTGCCACGGAAGGCGGCAGGCGGCGTGCTCGGGTTGCCGCTGCCACTTTGGAGGTTCAACCTTCGCAGGACAACGGCGTCACCCCTCTCTCGGTGACTCCTTCACCTTCTCTCGGACTAAATAATCCTCAGTACTACTCAGCAGCAACGCAAACGCTTCGGCTGCCCGCGTCAGTTCCACGTCAAAAAGTGGGACATACTCGTGCCTTCTCTGTAGCGGTCACCTCCCCGTCATCCAATGCTACATCTCGTACCGAAGATTTTGCTATACCAACACCCACACTGCCATTGTCTTCCATTGCGGCTCAACCATTCGCAGACACTCTCAAGGTACTCATTCTCTCCAATAGGCTTATGGATAAGTCGTTTGCTTTGCCGAGTCCTCTGGACTCCTGCGGTGGGCTCTTACCCTGCTTGGAAGAGTTGCAAATCGAAGGTTGTAACTTGGGTGATATGGTGCCGACCACCGTCCTGTCGTCTGACTTGACGTCGGGTGCGAACTCGCCGCAACGCTCGAATGAATATCTGATCCCAACTATCGCCAAACTCTTCCCCAACCTCAAGACTCTCAACCTCTCTTATAATGCCATCACCAACACGTCTCTCACTCCAGACGCTCTATCTAGTCTCATACTTGCCTCTCCATGTCGCAACGGGCTGCGTCACCTTCGACTTCGTGGAAATAAAATTTCCGACCTTGAAGGCTTTCTGAAGCTTGCGGAAGCCTTCAAGAGGAATAGAGATGTACCTTCTTGGAAAATGGAAGAACTGGACTTGAGGGATAATGAGATTGGCAAGTTGCCGCCGGAACTTGGGCTTTTGCCATTGGATATCTTCTTGGTAGACGGAAATACGTGAGTTTGGACTGATTAGTGGACTATTCCGTGAACTCTGCGTTGACACTGATCCCTCCTTTTTTGCTACAGGTTCCGTGTGCCACAAAGGCGCATCTGGGAAAGGGAGGGAACGAAAGGGCTGTTGAGTTGGTTAAGAGGCAGGATTGAGTGACTTGCACGTTCCGCTTTCTTCTGGCATTTTTCTACTAGACCGCATCCTCAATGGAATACACAGCATTTACCGTCCCCGAAATTGTGTTTGTCAGTGTCTCAATAAAAAAGGGTTTAGTTGTATAGCATAAGTTACTGCAAGTAGAAAGCAAAGTGATAGTAAAAATATGAAAGTAAAAAGGGTTGGTTTCCAAAGTGTCCCCTCTGGATTCAAAAGGATGCCACTGCTTGAGAAATGTTTTGGTCATACAGCTGGCCGGTTTTGTTCATTCTACCCCTCGCCGTTGCCCAACCTGCATGCTCCAGTGTGTATGCCCAGAACAAGTTAATTTAATTTTATGTAAGTTTTGCGTCTGATATGTCTATTACCAAACTAAGAAATGAACCAATTCTTGCTGACTCCATGCTCGTTGGTTCGTACACCATCCCTCCATCGTCAGACTATCCCTATTTCACGACAGCAAAGCGGTACTGGTTGCCCGAAACTGACGACTGTGCGCAGAGCGACCATGAGGGCTACACGTTGATCGTGCTCCATTCCACCAGCTTCCACAAAGAGATATGGGAACCTGTTCTGCAGATCCTTTATACTTTGATATCCGAAAGATCACACCTCCGAAGCGGCGTCAGAAATAAAACTATCACGGCCAACATTAAGGAAACTTGGGCCATTGAATGCCCGAATCATGGGGAATCGGCGTATCTTAACCTCCGAGCGTGGAAGGCGAATGCACGGCCACAGTGTGAGTGGTAATCCTTTTTATTTCCCTTGATTCGTACCCTAATCCGATAAAGTTTCTTGTCAGAAATATGCTGAAGCAGTACACCGGTTTCTCGACATAGCGCCAAGTCATCCCAATGGCCCGAAAATTGACTTCCGGCAGCGAAATCTGGTCGGCATTGGGCATTCTCTAGGTGCCAACACTATGTGTGTATTTTGGATCTGAACATTCCCTTGATACTTACAGCCCAAAGGTTATTACTACAACGGATACAGCCGGTATTCAACTTCTCGCAACTCGTCATTATTGAGCCGTTGGTCAGTGCAATAGGATCAATCCACCTTCAGCCCCTTCGAGACGAACTCGTACGTAAGGCAATGCGACGCAAAGATACCTGGCCGAGCTGCGAGGCAGCACGAAAAACTTGGGGTAGAAAAAACTGGGATCCGCGAGTGATAGACGTTTTTATGGTACTTGATTGTTTATTTTTATCTTCTTCATATCTTTGAGCGACAATCTGGTGGTAGAAATATGCGATTTATTGGGACCCAGAACTGAATCTGTATAGGCTGTGCTGCTCTCGCGAACAAGAAGTTGTGAGTGATTCCAGAGCCCATTAAGCCTGCAGTCTAACCCTGTGGCAGGAGATGTATTTGGACGAAGAAGGTCCAATAAAACCCGTGGAAGTTTTGGATAATATCTGTCATTCCACACCTGTTCATGTAATTTTGGGTGATTCGCCAGACTTCATGTGCGTTTCACTTCCCCCTCTCAGCCTTCCGTCCAGCTCAAAGTTTTTTTTCAAGCCCTAAATATGTCCACCAAGCTCTCGTCAACCCCTCCTCCGGACGTCAGTTTGCTTCGATCACAACAATAAACAGCGTCGGACATCTCGTATGTCTTATACCAACCTTTCGTTCCACTGACTGCTTGACCGAAAACCCTTGACTCCAGATACCCCAAGAACGACCAAAGGAACTAGCTCTCCATCTACTCAAAATTTTATCAGGCACACCTCCGACATCTCCGAAACATTCATCTCGGTTATGATACCATCATCTCTTACTTTTGGATTTGACATACACTGGCCTTCTGTCTACACTTTCTCTATGCGGTTCAACATGCTGCCATTGACTAGCAATGTACTTACAATTTCGGTTATCTGGAGTAGAAGATACAGCGGCTCTCCAACCATTTTCAGCCCTCATCCTAACAGCGCAACATTGATCTGTGAAGTTGTGAAGCCCCGGCTCTCGTATTGAATTCTCGCCTTGACATTTGACGGATCAAATCAGATCATTCTCCGTGTGTTTGTTGTTGTACTTCTTGCATCATTTTTCAAGGCGAGTGAATCTTAAGCCCACAAGGGTGCACCAGGAGAGAGAGACTTAAGATCTCATCTCCTCCGGAAAACGTACCTTGTTTGCGGATAATTCATCGTCTTTTGAAGAGACTCAGAAGCCGTTTTGAGAGTCGAATTCGGAATCATGTCCGGTATTTATATTACATAAAGGTCGTTTTGTGTACTTTTTTTTCAAGTTTGCTGAACGACGGTTTCGGTTCCGAGATCTAGTTGTAGACGTTCACCGGCACCTGTTATATTATCGATCACACTGCATTCGAGTCTGTTATCTCTTACACATCGACGACTTGGTCATCGCTTCCTCTTTGCCCTTAGTAGCTGCGATGTCTGAAGCTTTCTGCCATGTTACTTCAAATGATATAAACACGTAATTTTGTTGGAGCGGCCAGCAAAAAAAAGTGACGAATCAAGTCCGTTTTCAACTCCCGCGAGCTCCCAAACTTTCTTCTCCGAGTCGGAAAGCGAACACACCCAAAACATGCAACTTGTCGTCCTGAATACTCAGTCGCTGAGGCATATCAAAGACCCAATTCATGGTCATAGTTGGTTAATATTTTTCAATGGTTACTTCAAATATCTGAATCACATCCACTGTTTACAGTCCCCATTTCTCCAAAACTGACACGCTTCATTGATACGTGCGTTTTTTTCTGTCGTTCGTCAATCACAATGTAGTCACAATGGTTTCCTTGTAGCAAGCAATTTCAACGACTCCGCAACATCAAGCAGCTTGGCACCACCGGCTGGGTATGGCCTGGGGCTTCTCATACGAGGTTTGAGCATTGTATTGGTTGAGTGCTCCCCCTTAAACAACATTGAATCCTAATATACTTATCATGGATTTTGCTAGGTGTTGCCTATCTTGCGCGTCTAACCGTTTCGCATCTTCAGAAAAATCAACCGGAGTTGGAAATCACTGACCGCGACGTTGACTGTGTCGAGATTGCCGGGCTCTGTCATGATCTTGGTCATGGTCCTTGGAGTCATGTATGGGACGGGATGTTCATACCCCGTGCTTTGTAAGTTATCAATTATTGTCCCTTCTGTGATTGTTCCTTTCAATTTCGGAATAGGCCGGGTACGTCTTGGAAGCATGAACAAGCGTCAGAGATGATGCTTGATGCCCTCATTAGGGAAAATAATATTGCAATCTCGGAGGAGGATCAAAGCTTCATCAAGGCGTTGATCGCGGGAGAACATTCGCGGACGTGGGTGTTTTTTTTTGGCCATAAATCTATGCTCTTACACTGACCGATTATCCACTCCAGTCCTCATGAGAAGGCCTTTCTGTTCGATATCGTTGCGAATAAGCGTAACGGTCTGGACGTAGACAAGTTGAGTTTGTCTAGACGCAAACGGATGTGGTTCTATGAATGATGATCCGATTATTGGGAGTCTTTGCAATGGTTTTCTGATATCTTATGACATTTAGAATGGATTACATTCATCGTGATTCTCGTATGGTTGGCGACCCAATCCATCTTTCTGCTATTCGGTGAAGATTTCCACTGCCCCCACTTTTGGATTGTCTGTTCTTTGACTGACGTCTTACGAGGTTGATCAACTCTGCTCGAGTTCTCGACAACCAGATATGCTATAACATCAAGGACGCGAATCAGATTTACGAACTTTGTGCTTCCAGATTTAAGCTGCACAAGATATTCTACAATCATAAAGCTGCCAAGGCTATAGAGTATATGATTGTCGATGGTCTTATCGCAGCGGAACCCTATATGAAGATTGCCGAACGGATTTTCGATCCAAACAAGTTTTTATACCTGACAGACGATATTATGTCTCGGATTCAGTCGTCTGAAGCACATGTATGTTTTCAAACACGAGCTCTTCCGTCCCTGGCTCTCAGATCATACTATCATAGGAACTTGAACAAGCCCGCGAGATATTCGATCGTATTCTTAAGCGGGATCTGTATAAATGCGTCGACTACAAAGTCATTGATTGGCCTGACTCTGAAATTTTTACTAATCACATCACGCCGAAGAAGATTGTCGAATCTGCGCTTGCTTTGATCAGCGTGCCGAATACACCTGGCTTGGGCCCTATGTCCACCGAAGAGAATGTGGAGACAAGTAACACGAGGCTGTTGCAAGAATCGGATGTGATTGTTGATTTTTCTATCATGCACTACGGCATGAAGGAGAAGAATCCATTGGACTCGGTCAGGTTTTACTCCAAATTGAAAATGGATTGTATGTGTTATTGGTCTTTTGCGAGTCTTTCATTACTTATGGAACTTACTCATGTTCTTGCTGTCGAACAGGCAGCCTGAAGGCAACGCGCGGATCTTATTCAAATCTGATGCCTCAATACTTTGCCGAGATCCTGCTGAGGGTATATACAAAGAAGGCAGAGCTCATCGAAATTGTCCAGGCAGGATATCGTGCGATATTGAGGGATTTAGAAGATCAAATTGGACACCTCGCATTCGAATCGGATCTGCCGGACCAAGTTGACGTAGACGAGAATTCGAGTCGAATAGGTCTGCAGAAAAGGAGCATGAACCTGGAACCGACACCACCTGTGACTCAAGCGCCTTCGACCCCGAAAATGAGTGGATCGAAGATTCACTCCAGTGTTACGTACTCCACACCCTTTTCAAACAATGAGTTTATGACGGTGTGCAAGTCGACACGTCTTGCCAGTCATTCAAGAAAGTTGGAGAAAAGAAAGGAAACGGGTGGAGAAGTTTCTTATGACATCAAGACCAATTCAAGTCCTACTCCGGCTGGGTCGAAGAGGTGCAGGGAAGTGGTGCAGGGTTCGGATGCGAAGAGAAGGAAATAGTTCGATTTTCTATCCCCTACGAGTCATCGGGTTTTTATTTTGTAACATACCACCCTCATATAATCGCTTGGTCGTCGCTTGATACCGGAATGGCCGGACCGTTTAAATTAGATTTCCACAACAGGTACTCAACACATCGTGTTGTACAGTTCGTGTCCATGAAACCATCACACTCGTTTTCAAATGCAGGCACATTATATAAGGACAGGTATTGAATGCTCCAAGAATCACAACTTGTTCTTGAAACATGAGTGGTCTTGATATGCAACCCTTCCTCGATGCCAACCACTCGAGCAGTACACAATTCCTGAGACATATCAAAGACCCAATTCATGGTCATAGTCAGTTCATCCTTTTGTGGCTCTAATAATATCTGATCCTTATTTTACAGTCCATGTTTCCCAAAAGCTAAACCGCTTCATTGATACGTGCGTTTTTGCTTTGCAATTGCAGATACTATAGTTAAGTCAACCACGTGTAGCAAGCAATTTCAACGACTGCGCAGCATAAAGCAGCTAGGGGGAGCTTGTTGGGTATGGCCGAGTGGCTCCCACACGAGATTTGAGCATTGCCTAGGTTTGAAGCGCCCCCTCCAAATTGTTGAAAACCGTTTCCAATCAATTGATGCGCACCCATTTACGCAGGCGTCGCCCATCTTGCTCGCCAGACAGTCACTCATCTTCAGAGGAACCAACCTGATCTACAAATTACCGACCGCGACGTCGACTGTGTCGAGATTGCGGGACTCTGCCATGATCTTGGCCACGGACCGTTCAGTCATCTATGGGAGCAGTTCATAGCTCGCGCATTGTGAGTATCATCGACCCCGACCCCGACCCTGTGAAATTAGCCTCATGTACTCGGAACAACAGGCCTGGTTCAGCCTGGAAACATGAACAAGCGTCTGAGATGATGTTCGATGCACTTGTCAGGGAAAACAAGGTGCCAATCTCAGTCAAAGATCAAGATTTCGTTAAGGCGTTGATCGCAGGGAAACCTTTGCGCACGTATGTAATTTGATCGAAATGCCCCCAATGCTAACATCCCGTACCAAACTATCATTTGTCCCATAGACCCCATGAGAAAGGCTTTCTGTTCGACATCGTGACCAATGACCGCAATGGTATTGATGTAGACAAGTTAAGTTATCTCAATTGCGAATGGGTTGAGTATCGCCATCATTATGATATTTCTGACCTTCTACGGTATTCAGGGTTGATTACATTCACCGCGATTCTCATATGGTTGGGGATCCAATCCACCTCTCTCCTCTTCGGTGAAGTCCCTTTTCCATATTGCGTATCTTCGACTGACGTTTGCCACAGGTTGATCAATTCTTCACGAGTCCTCGACGATCAGATATGCTACAATATCAAAGATGCGAACCGAATTTACGAACTATGCGCTTCTAGATTCAAACTTCACAACACCCTTTACCACCATAAAACCGTGAAAGCCATCGAGTCTATGATAATTGACGGCCTTTTGGCAGCAGAGCCTCATATGAAGATGGCCGAACGCACTTTCGATGCACACAAATTTCTGTATCTAACAGACGATATTCTATCTCGCATTCAGTCATCTGAAGAACCTGTACGTCACATTTCGAGGATTTTCTTTTGCACTTAAATCACATGTTTTTTACAGGAACTTGAAGAGGCCCGCAAGATATTTGATCGTATATCAGAGCGAAAGCTGTATAGATGTGTGGATTCTAAGGCCATTGACTGGCCTCACCAAGCAATCTTCAGAGAACACGTCACTTCGACCAAGATTGCCGAATCAGCGTCCGCTTTGTGGAATACACCTGCGTTTGACGACTCGGATCGTATTTCAACTTATGAGAGTGCAGAAATACTTCGGGCGAGTGGTGCACTTTCGCCAAAGTCGTTGCCGTTGCGAAGTTCGGATGTAATTGCCGAGTTCTTTATCATCCATTACGGAAAGATGGAGAAGAATCCATTGGATTCAGTTCAGTTTTATCCTAAACAGAGCATTAATTGTACGTGCCATTTGTGTCTGTCGTCATTCTCCTGAACTTTTGACTGAACTTTTGAACTTTTACAGGTAGCCAGAAGGCGACACCCGGATGTTATTCCACTGTCCTGCCGCCATATTTTGCCCAAGTTCTGCTGCTGGTATATACCAAAAAGCAGGAGCTCACAGAGGCTGTCCAGGCAGGATATCGTGCGATTCTGAAGGATCTGGAAGACCAACTTGGGCAAGAATCGGATCTGAAGAAAGTTGGTTCAACAGGGAACAACGCGGTTGACGGTGTGAAAATTGGTCGTTCAGGGAGTATGGGCGTGGTACCGACACCACCTGCGACGCCAATGTCAAATCTTCATTCCAGAAATGCAAGTTTCACAATTGATGAAGGTTCAAACGCTTCGCCCTTTTCGAATAACGACTTTATAACGGTGACACGTCCTACGGGCCCTTTGGACAAGGAAACGGCGATTGAGGTGTCGGTGATAAAGAACGATACTAGGAGAAGTCTAAATTCTACTTCTTCCAGCAAGAAGAGGAAGGCAGATCATCATATCGAGGGGGGATATCGACGGAGAACAAGAAGGAGGAGATAGATCGTTGGCTGCACATTATTTCTCTGTCTTTTATATATGTTCTACTCCTTTTTTGCTGGATGGCTTTTTTGATTGTTGGATTTTACTACTCGAGTCACCTTGCATGCCTGAAGTCCAGAACCAGAGTTCATCTGACATCAGTGCTGTTCATGGCCACGTGAAACGGGTATTGTTGCGTCTCTTCCAGTGCCACGCACCGACGATAAGGATGAACACCACCGCTTTCTCTCATTTCACACCTAATCATTCACAGGCCTATATCGCGCTGTTTAGAAACGTTTCAAATGCGTCAGATATAAAGACGCGTATTATTTCTGCAGCTGCTGCTGGCGACGCGGGTGAAAAAGAACGGGAGGCCGTTAACTTCGCATTTATTGATGCTCGTCTCGTCCGCACCAGTTATTCTCGTTCTCAAACTCGGGGCTGAAATGCGCTATGTCAGATAACTAGTAAGATGCACTTGGATACCGCGATCTATCAAGCAATTCTTGCAGGAGAATCACAAGGAGGTCTCCGGACGAAAACCGTACATTCTGAAATTCTTTTCTACCTCAATCCAACGAATAATGTGCGGTTATTCTCCTGTCAATGTGTCTTTTCCACGTTCACTATCCTGCAGATCACTGAAGCCATCAGACGATACGGAGTTTCAGCATCGTTAACAGACCTCTTGGTCGTCAGGATTGATTCACCCAAGCTTACACAAGATTCTGCTCAGGAAAAAATGTGCAAAGCGGTCAAAGGTGACCTGGTTCCTTTATCGGAACTGAACCATGTCACCGATTGGACGACAATAAAGAAGGTTCGATATTTGTTGTCCTCATCTATCTGAAGTAGTTCCAAATTTCCATTCAGTATCATAAACTGACCGATGATTCCGCAATCACGAATGCCCGAGGGTTCGCATCAGAACGTAGCTTAGTTGATAATATTGTGACAAGTTTTGTTGCAATGAAGACCGTTATGCAATGACCATTGTTCGTATGTGATAATATGCTTTATATTTTTGAATCCTCTGCATTCTGTGAATTGGCCAGATTTCATCATAAATTTCAGTCAACTGGTCGCGACAGACTGGTAAATCGTTGGTATGGAGTGATATGACACCATATGTTGGGATCGCCATGTCCATATCGCCAGCGCTCTGTACCGTTGAAGACGTTCGAACCGTCTGCATTGAAGAGTGGTGTGTTCTGCGCAAAGCGATTTGCGATAGTAGCCCCAAGAGAAAAATGAACTTCGTATATTTGTAGTTCGTAAGATCATTAGCAACAGGAAGTCAAGGATTGAATTGGGATTGAAGAAGGGTCGATACAATATAAGCATGTTGAACTCGATGTATATTGGGTAGACAGAAAATGGAAAAATCATGTTTGGTTTTTTCCATGCCCCCCCATTGATTCACCTCTCATTGCCGACAAAATGGCGGAATCAATTGAAACAACAATCAGAGAAATACACGTTGAATGAATGAGATATAAAGCAAAATATAGCCAGCACACAACGCGTGAAGTAGTCGATTTTGGGGAAAAACTGTGCCAGCCCGTGCCCTATGTTGGCGCATGATTCGCATTCCAGTGTGCTTGCGCATCCTCCCGTGTTCTGAAATACTGAATACAACGTGGACGTGGACATTTTTCTGAATAGGGAGGCAAACCAGCATATAGAAACACCAGGGATAAGCAATAAATATACGTGTTCAGAGACCACTCACGCGTCAACCCTTTATGGCTTTGCTCATGTCTCTTCAACTTGGATGGGTGTGCCAGTGGGAACGACTTGCCACATTCCTGACATATATCTGCTCAAAGTTTTGCACTATTAAAGGCACGACGCGGTAGAAAAGGAAACTACTCACGACTTTCAGTGGGCTCCCCTTTTCTGGCCTTGGCACGGGCATCTTTCTTTTCGTTCACTGGACCGACAGACAACTTTCTTTTCACTTGCCCTGGCGGCACTGGCACTGGCTGTGGCGAAGACACTGGCGAAGTTTCCGAAAAAAAACCATGTTTATCGGCGGAACTGGCATCTATCGCCTTCATTAGGCGATGTAATTCGTTCACTGGGACAGCCTGAGGACTATTCCCTCTGGACTGTATTGGACTTTTGCTCTCTTTCGGAGCCGGAAAATGACCATTTTCAGGAACATGGTTATCTATCCAGGTACGTTCATCAGCTTGTATAATTCAATGAGTAACATCCTTTAGGCTCACATTCCCAATGGTCAACCAAAGCAGCCACGTCGTTCTTGTCATTTTCCTTGTGAAATTTCCGATCACAATAACCACAAGGAATTTCTACAGGAGTAGGTATTGCGACGACCATGCTAGCTAAAAGAAATAAAAATGAAACATAATGATAAAGGATTTCATGATGTGATTTGTGGGGAGGTTGGCTGAGGGTCCGTTTTCAAATCGAACGAAATCTTTATAGAAACTGAACATGTGGGGTTTGCAGATAAATACCATGTGCTTCTCAACAAGAACAGACCAAGTGAATGACTACTTCCCAAGGGATATCAACATATGGCGCTCACTTTCAATCTTTCCTAGCTGTGATATCCGTGATTCATACTATCTGCGTTCCAGGTCGCCATGGGCTGTCCCCAACAGTTGCGGCTGTGGGATACTGGTTTTCGATAGCGACGCTGACTTTCGTCGCAGCAACCATCATGTCGGTGTGTGCATGGTTTGTGATCGTGGCCAGAGATATCTTTCCGTGTACGAGAGAAGAAAATTAAAATACCGTGAGCCCGTTTCCATGCACGCCGATCATGTTAAAGGTCGGTTTTAGTGCATCAGAAAGAGCGCAGCTTACAACCGCTCTAGCAGCCAATTCAATTTGGCCTCCAATACTCAACTCCTCCATCTTTGCTATTTTCAATTCACATATCCCATTGTTAGATTGACTGGAGTTGTAGAGGACTAAGGGAAGATTGCTGGAGGGGAGCCCAAAATATTTCTAACTACTTAGCCGCTGTCGAAGAGGTTCCCAGCATCTTCTGCCATACGGTCGCCAGAGGACTAATTGTTATGAACTTCCTGGAATTGAAAATAGCAATAGTGGGCAACTCCTCACCTTCGATGAGCAGCCATCCTACTAACAATACGTGACCTCTCAAATACAAATGGCCTCTCGAGTCTTCCCAGAAATTAGCGTTCTCAAGATACTCGGAGACACTGCGCGTGAAAGTCGCATGTTGACCGCATCATGGTCGCGCCACGACGAGTCGGGTACATTCAAAAAAAATTGATTTTCAGTATAGTCGATTGGAAAATTGAATTACTGGAATGATAATCCGAGACTCCATGCCAGGCAGAGCAAGTGAAGTATATGGCCTCATGACGCCTAGAATAATTTCGGCCCACCAGTGATAATAATGCTGTTATGACAATCGTTTAGGAAAAATAAGAGAAGGAAAAGTGTGAACTGACTAACAGATGACTTGGTCGAGTGGTCTAAAGATTAGTGTGACTTCATCTTCGGTCAAGATTTGCATTTCCTTGGAAAGCACAGAATCATGAATAGACGTTAACAGTCAGACAATAGACACAAACCCACCCGATCCGTAGGCTCGCTCGGCAACGGTTCCGATTTCACAGGCTGGGAAAGGATAAACTTTCGGTGTGGATATGCGGCCTTGCTTTCCTCGTCCTTTACGACAGCATAGAGGGTGCCTTGATACCAGTACAGTCTCGACAGCGTCATAAACCCTGGCGATGAACTAAGATGAAGGAGACTCGTAAACAGGTCCTTGGAAGGCGTATCATCAACAGTACTAGTGGATTCTGGAATGCGCTGATGCTGATGCAAAAGAGAAGATGCTGCCATGCTTGATTCTGGAATTGCAACAATCGCTCTTTGTTGGCGGCTCGGAAGCACATCGTGCCTGTTCCGATAAAAAAGCTTTTTCCCCGGAGCCTTCGCCAGTGCCAGTGAGTGGTTTCCTTTTCTACCGCGTCGTGCCTTAAATGGTGCAAAACTTTGAGCAGTTACATGTCAGGATAAACCGTCTTGTGAACGTTTGCGGTTCCCACACCCATCCAAGTTGAAGAGACATGAGAAAAATGTCCACACCGCGGTTGTAGTAAAACACGGGAAGAGGCGGAAGCACACCAAGTTGCGACTCATATCCCAACACAGGGCGGGTGACTTTTTTTTTTCGCGCGTCGTGTGCTGGCTACATATTTTGCTTTACATCTTATTCAATTCAACGTGTATTTCTCTGATTGTTTTTTCAATTGATTCCATTGCATCGGCTGATATCAAAATCAGTGGGAAAATTGCGGGATACCCATTTTGTGGTTTTGTTTGGCAATGAGAGAACCAATGGAAGGGCATGGAAAAAGGGATATATATCTTTCGTAGATCAAAGGACAGGTTTGAAGCAAAATAGGCAATAATCTGGGGTGGTTCCATATTGGAACTCTGTGAATTCGGAATATGTCAAGTAGTGAGGAAACACTACTATATCATTCAATTGCACTTGCTAATTCTGACATACTGAATACATGCGAAGAGAGCGGTTTCTAGAACCTCAAGATGTGATTTTTCAACTGATTTACAGTATCTCGTTCAATTTTTGTATTAAAAAAATAGTGCGCAGAGGCTAGTAGCAGAGATGTTTCAGACACGAAGAATAATGCTCTCGCCTGGCCCACTCTGCAAGATCCCCGCTATCGGTCAAACCGCCTTTGAGACCCCTCCATATTAAAATGCGGGGTGTGAGGGCATCCCAAGCGTCGCTTTTTTGGTCCAAAAGCATGGACGAATGCCAGAGCTTCTCCACTAGGTTGCCCCATAACGACAGGTTTTTCATTGGTTCAAGGATGCCGATACGCTGTTGGAGAGTGGTTGAGCGGTGGGGAGGAGATGGGAGGACACCTTCAAATGGCAGACTATGAAAGCTCAGCATATCAGAAGGCATGCGGATCTGCATTTCCATTTTCTTTAAACTCTCAACACCAAGGGTAAGGAGCTTCGGAATCGTTGATTTTTGACTGTTCAATGATGCAAGTCGGAGGACGACAGGAACCGCATGAGGAAAATTCTCCAAATTTGTGACTGGAGAATGACAATGTGAAAAAAAGGAAAGTGAGAGCAAAGTGGACAGACTTACCGTCTAGAAGATGACACAGACATCGACTGATGATTGTTGTCCAGTCTCCCTTTGTTGCCGCTTCTATCCGATCGGCGTTCACAACAAAAAGGATGTTCTCAAGTATCTTGATCCATTCAACGCCATGTCGATTCAAGGCCACATCGTGAGCGGAGCAAAGGAGCTGCATTTCTATCCACGACAGTAATCCTGATTTCAGAATAAGCGATGTCGTTGCGTGAATGTTGCATGTCAGATTAGCCAAAACCTAATAAAAGAGTTCTCAGGGATAGTTATGCAATTGTGAGACGGCTTAACCTCCAAAATATTCGTTCTCAAGCCAGTACCTCCAACCTCGTTCTCGCTTTGAAACAAACTTGCCAGTAAATCCCAGGTGTGTCTCCTTTTCAAAACCTTCCAATCCTGCAAGCTCGTCATGCCATCAGCAATAAATTTTATCATCCATGCCCTCTCTTTCTTCCAATTTTCATCTGAACTGCTGTAGAAGAGTCCATAGAGCATCGGTACATCGGAAACATCGAGGAATGGTCTTTGCAAAAGGAAACGTGCTGTGAGCGGATACAAAAAGTTCGAAGGGTAGAAAATTGCTCTGAAAGCATGACTGAGGAAGAGGGTGGTATATGTAGGGAGACGAGGAGGGTGCTGGAGACGTTCCGACGACGGGTCAGGTATTAGATGTCTTATGTGGTTAAGGATGTGCTGCACTTGGCCTTTCTCCTGAACATCTGCACTCTTATAGTTCAAATTAGCATCGAATTGGCCAGCAGTGGCAGAAAATTTACCTCCAAACATCTCCATAGTGCCACTATTTGGCAGAGAGCCAACTCACGTAACTCTGCATCCTTGGCCGATAACGCCCTGATGAATAAAGAAACCACATTTGTTTTAAACAATTCCAACCAAGCATAGGCTGACGACGGAGGTCGAACCGCCATCATTTGGCTGAAAAGAAGCATGAGGAACACTGGGTCATACAATCTGACATCTTCCTGATTTGTTTGTGCAAATTCATGGCAGACCAGACGGCGCCATACAGGGAAACAAAAACAAGTTCGAAACACAACGACGGGGTCTAGAGTCTGAAGTGATTCCAAGGCAGTAGTTGCTGTGGAACTTGGAGTCGCGGACCATAAAGTGACGAGTGGGGTGATGGATAATTTGCGCTGGCCCTCGAAAAGTTGGAAAATCGAAAGTATTCGCAAGTCGCACTTGCTTAAGGTCCCCCGATAGACCCTGACCAAAGGTTCGAGGTGGGTGATCTGACAGGTGTTGTGAGGGTGAAGGTTGAAGAGGTCATAAAGTAATTCGATCAATGCATCCCGAATTTTATTATCCACGGGTCGACTTGAACAGACTTTGAAAAACTGTGGGTGTTGGATGATACTCTGTAAGTGACGATTGACAACAAAGGGCTATGCATCAAAGTTAGCCTCAAAGTCTCTGTTGGGGTGTGGCAACACACCTTCAATTGACAAGTGGAAATGGACGCGATAGCGAGTCGAAGTGCGGGAATACTTGAAAGGTGGTATTGGGTTATTACAGATACCAAAGTTTCCACTAGGTCTGCATTCGATACGAATGCTGAAGCGACGAGCGAAGCTAAGCGCAAAAAATCGTTGAATAAAACTCGAGAAAGCCAGAAGCTGATGCCTACTCAATGCATGTAGGACTGAATCCAAATCTGGTCTTTCATAGTCAGCTGAGAGCTGACGAATCACCCACTGCATTCCCGTCTCCACTAGCGTAGAGATGAAGTCGTGTGCAATCGAACCAATATGACCACATAGCCACGTTGCCAACGCGAGTAACTCTGGAGTCGGCGTTTTTTTCGATGAAACTTGGACTTCTCGCGCAAAGACGTCGAGAAACTCTGTTGTCTCAGCCTGCAATGTCAGGAATAAGGCGGCGAGAACATGCTGCGACTGTAATCGCAAAATATAGAGGGAATCCTCGTCGGCGATGACGGCAGCAATCCTAGGCAAAAAAGATTTCCATAGGACATCACTGACTGTCGTTACGTTGGGCTCGTTTCCGGAAGAGACGTCAATTACACCATGAATAATGGGTAAAAGATGTTTTATATCTCCCTTCGAACAACTCTCCGATGTTATCCACCGCAAAACTTCAGGCCAAACGGATGGGTGGTGATACAATAGTCCACTGATAACGGTACTTGTTGAATCAGATACCTTGTCTTCAGTCAAATATGGCCGGATGTCTACGGGTTTAGAGCTTTTTGCGTAAACCAAGCGTCCAGCCCAGCGAATTGTAGAACGAGCCATTAGATCCGTAAAACTAGTCGAACAGGAGAGCAAAGAAGGAACGTCCAAGCCCACTGGTAGTGAAGAATGAAGCACTCTTCCAATAACTTGATCCAGCAACGACACACGCGGAAACAGAGGGCGCAACCGAAGTAGCTGAGATAACTTGGCGGCGAATTCGAACTCGTTTTGCCCATGCGATGGTGACGTGAAAGATGATATTGTGTGAACGATGATTTCCACAAGTTCATGACTCGGGTCAAATGCTATGCCAGGGTTCCGTGTATGGAGGGTATCCAAAAGGTCAAACAGCTGTGGTGGTTCCATGTACTTGATCCAGACACACGAAGTCTTCACCTGTAAATAGTCGGTGCCTCCAAACATTTCTGAACTAAGAAAATGAAACCAATGGTAGCTGAATTCGAAGAGCAGCTTCCTATCCGAAGCAGAAAGAGGGTTCGCGCAAGTGTTTAGAAATTTTTTTGTAGCTAAAACACAATGTCCAGCTCAATGAATAAACCAAAGGTTTAAAACTTACCTTCAAGTACATCACCGGATATTGCAGAAAACAAAACGTCTTTGAAGCTATTTGGGTGGATAAAGACTATTTCTTTCAATGCCTCAAAATAAGTTTCATTGAACGCCTTAATTGTTTCAAAAAAGCGGGCAAGTAGAACGATATGAGCGTTCAGGGCTACCGAATTGCCGCTCGAAAGGGCAATGCCATGCATGATGAAAGACAAGACGTGACCAAGTTCCGCCAAGGTGGGTGGGTGAGTGAAAATTGTTTCAACAAGGATTTTCTGCTTGTCATCGTCGAATAAGTCTTCAAGCCCAGTGTGAAGGTATAAAAGCTCAAAAGTCAAACTTACATCGTTAATTAAAAACGACCAAATGTATTCAAACAGTGGACACCTACTGATGAGAAAGCACGGAGTAGCCAAACACTCCTAGCGCCGCTTGCCACAGATTCGCATATCCTGGCACGATGTATTCGATCAGGTTGGGAAGAACGGAAATGTCAAGAGTGGATATGACTCGAAATAAACGCTTGAGCTGGCTTGTTGTTAACTGTGCATCCAATGACCTAATCTTGTCAACAAGGCGTAAGGCTAGGGCCTTTCGATGCGACTCCACTTCAGCTGTCAAGGGACTAAATGAGTATTGACACGGCGAAAAAACGAAAACCCGTACTGATAGGAAGACTCTCAATTTGCGAGAGCCAAATCTGAAGTTCCTCACTCTCGCTCATCTGGTCTAATTGTTGACAGGTTTTAAACGTCAATGAGCAGCGTAAGATCGTCAACGTCTTCCGTACGGCAATATTCACGACTCTTGCATAAACATCTTGCGACAACACAGCATCGACTTGATC
>Ga0307514_10002813_pt1 | contig 17462 bp, 18 predicted proteins | sample 16_EM_MG_FD_203088 | JGI IMG/M metagenome (GOLD analysis project Ga0307514, IMG submission 203088) | Populus trichocarpa ectomycorrhiza microbial communities from riparian zone in the Pacific Northwest, United States - 16_EM | ecosystem: Host-associated > Plants > Roots > Unclassified | place... | reverse complement strand
TTATAATATATATATATATATATATATATATATATATATTAAATAATGTTATTATATATATTGGATTCAAAAACTATAAATATTCTATACACACACTTCTATAATATAAATATATATATTTTATATTAGATTCATTTTAAATTTAATAATGTTTATATTCTATTTATTATTTTATGAATAAAGTTATTATAAAAAAACCCAATGTTTACTTGAGATTAGTGTTTATGAATTAAATTTTCATAAAAAAAGTTTCAAAATGAATAAAAAAAAAAAGTCCAGATATTTTGCGATTTTTAGACTCAGTTCCATTTTCTTGTTCCTTTTTTTTAATATAGACAGTCTCGCCACTAAACTAAAAAATAATAACATAAACGGTCCCGATCCTGGACGCAACGAACAGAAAGCGCAAAAGGTGAAAGATAACAGATGCCCATCATCACTCGCTTCTTACAGCCTCCACGCGTACTTATAACGTGTGCATCTCTCTCTTGAAAAATAAAAAAATAGAAAATAAAAGAGAGAGCACAAAAAAAACCCTCTCTAGTTTGAAGCATCTCCCCTCTCTCTGTGAAAGTGAAGCCCTCGCTCTCCCGCTTTCCCTTTTAAGAAAAGTCGATGTCTTAAACAAGATCCATACAGCAATTGCTGCTAAGTTAAGTTAAGTTAGAAAGATTAGTAGTAGTTAGGTTTCTGTTAAAAATGGCCTCCACATCGCAGTCCCTCCGTTTTCTGGTCGGGCCTGCAACCACCGCCCCCGGCGGCGGAAGTTTCGACGCTCTTAATCGCATCCTTGCCGACCTCTGCACTCGCGGCAACCCTAAGGTATCGCTAAATCTCTCGTTAATTTCAGCGAAGTTAATTGTCGCGTAGGTTTTTGTGTTCAATTAGTGATCAGCGATGGAGTTACTAGTAATTATCAAAGTTAACATTCAATAGTTTTTTGTACTGATCACTAATTGAGTTACTAGAAAAATTAGAAATCAAGAAAGGTGAAAGCGGAAACGTGAGTGTGTTAGAGTTACGCGTTTTGTTGCTTTTCCTCTTAGTAAATTAATTTTTCTGGTTTTGAATGGAGAAATGTGTTTCTTGTTAGTTTTTGCGTATAATCAGTAATTCATGATGGAGTAATACTTGATAGAAATTAACAAAGTGAATTTTTAATTAAGCATTCGTATTTAATTACCAATCAGTAATTAAGTTATTAGAAAAGTCAGAGACTACAATGGAAAATGAGAGTTTTTGGCTCTTTTGTTGTCTGTTTTTGTGGTTATTTATTCATGCATTTAAAAATTTGTTTGGTTTTGATGTTGGAATGCCTGTGCTGTTATGTTGAAGGAGGGGGCGACATTAGCATTGAGAAAACATCTAGAGGAAGAAGCACGTGATATAAGTGGAGAAGCATTTCCCCGTTTTATGGATCATTTATATGAAAGAATTTCTAGTTTATTAGAGAGTAACGAGGTTGCTGAGAACTTGGGAGCATTAAGAGCAACTGATGAGTTAATAGACGTAGCACTTGGAGAGAATGCATCCAAAGTGTCAAAGTTTGCTATTTATATGCGGAGTGTGTTTGAGGTAAAGCGGGATCCTGAAGTGTTGACACATGCTAGTAGAGTTCTTGGCCATTTGGCTAGGGCTGGTGGAGCAATGACTGCAGATGAAGTGGAATTTCAGGTTGGTTATACGTTGTCTGGTTTGATTATGTTGTTGTTTGTGTGGCTTCTGATATTTTTGTTTGTGTTAGGTCAAAATGGCACTAGATTGGCTTCACAATGATAAAGCAGAATTTCGCCTTTTTGCTGCTGTCTTAATTTTAAAAGTAAGTGACTTACTTTCCCTTTCCTTTTCTTTTTCAGTCGACAAATTAATTGCATGGTTGTTTATTATTCTATTGACAAGCGTATTTTTTGTTCGTTTGATGATGTTATAAAGACTGTACCTCACCATCTTAAAGACTTTTTTGCCTTTTTGTTAAATTTTTGAAAATTTCTACATCCTAAGGATGTGTTCTTGATTATTGTAGGAAGTGGCAGAAAATGCCTCTACAGTATTCAATGTTCACGTACCTGAATTTGTCGATGCAATCTGGGTTGCACTGAGGCATCCAACATTGGCAATTAGAGAGAGAGCTGTGGAGGCGCTGCGTGCTTGCCTTCGAGTTATCGAGAAGCGTGAGACACGTTGGCGTGTGCAGTGGTCAGTTATGATAGTTTGTGATATATTTTGATTTTACAGAAGTATATACACATTTTGCATCCAGAAGCTGGGAGTTATAATGGGAGGAAGGGGCTTTAACTGTTGCACAAAATTTTAAAATTCTGTACTGATGCGGCATTAATTCTTACCCCTTGGATTTGATTCATTTAACATACACCTTTGGGTTAAAATTTAAATGATGAACTGGTTGATTACACAGTCAGTTATCATGCTGTTCAGCTTCTTCCTCCCTTTTTCTTTTCTTCATTTAGTTTCCTGAACCTAAATGAATATAATTAATTTCTTGACATCGATGTGAAAATGTACCTTCTTTTTATAAATGCAATTTATTTATTTAATTATATGGCAAACAAGAAATCCCCTATTCCCTATCTTAAAATCATTGATTTTCAAAGATGCAAATCTACAATTTTTTTGGTTCTTAATGATTTAATTACCGGTTTTCCCATTCTTGTGAATAAACTTTAATTCCACGAAAGTATATTAGGGTTTTATCTAACGGTGATTTGATTTCTATGTTTATGTAAATTTGCAATTGAAAGGACAAACATGTGAGTTAGATATGTCAATGAATGAAGGTTGTCAAGGAGAAACATCTTAACAAGCATGCAAGTTTAGGATGGAAAGAAAAGAGATTGGTATCTGCAACTACTTTTTTTTTCTTTTCTTTTCTATTAGGAGAGCTTTTCTTATTGTTATTTGTTTCAACCAGGAGAGTAGGACTAGAGAGGCTCGTAAACACAAATAACATGTTTTTGCTATTTCTTTTAAATTAACCAGGTATGGCCGGTTTATATGCGTTGGGTTGATCTAATCCAATGGTTATAAATGTTCTTTGTGGGTACAAAAATTTATCTACTCTGTATTGTAGAATGACCTGGGAAAAGGAATTCCAACCAGGACTAGACTTGTTTTAAAAGATTTTGTGGGCCTTTAGTAATTTATTGGTTTACTAAATAGAGTAGCGTTGTTTTCAATTTGCAAATTGATTAGGGCCTTGAATGGTGCTTGTAATAGTAATAGGGGGTATTTTTGAGCTTTAAGTTGTTAATGTTTATCGTGTATGTTAAGAAAGTGGTAATGATAGCAAGAATAAGAAGAAAGAAAATACCTAGAAGCTTAAAAAGCGCTTATTGGAATTTCACCTAGAATTATGTTGTTGGGATGTCAGCGTGGGTTTACTAGTTTACTCGATTGTAACAAGACTTGATAATGTAGGAGTTAAATTGAGATTTTTTTCTGCCACTTGATTAGCATAAAGATTTGATTGGGACTTCGCATCAAATGCTTATTGTAATGCACTAAAATAAGATGAACAAGCTAAGTTCAACATGCCATCTCTGTATTTTTGCTTGTCATAAAGATTTGATTAGGACTTTCTAATTGATACAGTTCTAATAAAATTTGATCTAGGAGCCTACCTCAATGCTTGAAATATTACTCCGATGAAGTGTTGTTTTCTCCAATTCTTAATGCAGCAACAAGGCAGGCGTTTGCTGTTTGAGTTTGTCTAGTGATAGGTCTTGTAATGGGCGCTTGGAAGTAGTTGGAGCTAATTCTTTCTGTGTCTCTATTCCTTTTATATATGGATAAGTGAATATCTCATATTGCCTTTTCACTATGCTTGAATACATGACTTTCAAACTGCTTGTTTGATTGTATTGATGTTTGTGTTGCCTTCTACAAACAATTTTTCATCATACTTATTGAGTAAACACTTCAATTTGATTGGGTATTTGGCAGGTATTATCGTATGTTTGAGGCTACACAAGATGGATTGGGTAAAAATGCTCCTGTTCACAGCATACATGGTTCTTTGCTTGCTGTTGGAGAGCTCTTGAGGTTGTTATAAATGACTGAATGTGTTATTGCGGAAATGTTTCTGACGTGGACTAATTGAATTTTCTAGCTTGAATGAATGGTTGCAAAATGATTGCTTGCCTATTTTTGAGCTAACATGTTGCTGTAAATTGTCTTGTAGTGACTATTGTCCCGTACTTCTATTGGATAGTGTTGGCTATGAGCTTAAAACTCTGCACCCTATCTCATGCTATGTGACATTCACAGCTAACCAGTACAAGTCTAGTCAACAGCGTTATATTACGAACTGTTGCCTATGAGCTAACAAATGAAGCATTTTATGTTTTGTCTATAATAATAAATAAATAAAAAAAAGATTAAACAGTTAAACAAACTTGCTCAAAAAACAGGTTCATGTTTCAACTTTGATAACAGGTTTTAGGAGATGAATCATGAAATTAGTTTAATTGTGGGATTTTGTATTCAAGGATCCACTAGTTTGACGTAAATGAATTAATTTTGGGACAATGATTTTTTTTCCTGATATTTGCTTTGTCATTGAAAATGTGCTGGAAACATTCCCAGCTGTTTGGCCATGGTAAAAATAACTTCCCTTTTCTATATGCTATCCTGTTTCTGCTTTGAATTTATGATATACCATTTTAAGTTTGATAAGGAAAGTTTTTTCTCCTTTTCAAACTGGAAAACACTTGGCCTCCAGGAAACTAAAGAGCCCAAGGTTGCAATTCCCATTTTGCAACAAACATACCAACTATTGGACCTTACACTAACTTCATCTCAATTCCTTAGTACACTCATAATAGAAATGTTAAGTATTTTGAGTTTGGTTGTCAAAGTTATTCATAGTTCATGATCTCCTTCACACCTATTTGGCCATTCCTCAGGGCTTATGCTGTTGAAGAATAAATACACGCTTTAGTTGAAAGAATGCTGTCAGCTTTATTTGTTGAGTTTTAGCTCTGATTAAAAAATTTCCAGTCTTCCAAAAATTTATGGTTTCGTTATATATTCTTGCTTTGATAGCAATAAAATTGGAAGGAGACTTCCAAGGGACAGTAGGGAGCCAGCAGTTTAATTACTGGTTGATTGGTTGGAGCTAGCTTTGCTAATTTGCTTATTGTAGAATTGGAAGCTGGTGTACTCATTGTATTTAGTTTGGCATCATGACACTTCAATTATTCTGCAAAATTAGTTATGGAGGGTGGGTGTTGTGGCATTTGGCATGTGAATTATTGATGTGGTGGGATCATGGAAAGGTGCCTTGAAAGACCTTGGAAGCTTTTGCTGAATGGATGGATTTCCATGATCTTGCTGATACTTTCTATTTTGCAGTTCTGTTAATTAGTCAATATATGTTCATCTTATATCCAATAAGGTATATTCTGAATTTATTGCTATAGATTCATTTATAATGTATGTGACTGTTAAGCTAGTAAAAAAAAAATGCAAAGAAAAATGACATGACATACTTTTTGTTGGCGAACTCACTGTCATGATTTTAAGATACCATGCAAAAGTATTCATAAGGACCACACTACCGTTTCTGATTATAATGATATATTTGTGTGCCAGCTGCACTTGATAAAATTCTGAATAGATTGACTTATTTCTCAGGAATACAGGGCTTCGATATTGCATAAACTGTATAATATTTTAAGCTCAACATGATTGTTTGTGATTGTATAACTGCTGGCAATTTGATAAATGTTGAACAGGAACTACTACCATGATGTAGTTTCTTATAGCATCTAATATTCATGTAATTGAACATGATTTATGTAGGAATACTGGTGAGTTTATGATGTCAAGGTACAGAGAAGTTGCTGACATTGTTCTTAGATACCTCGAGCATCGAGATCGACTTGTTCGCCTTAGCATAACTTCATTGCTACCACGCATTGCTCACTTTCTGCGGGATAGATTTGTTACAAACTACTTAGAGGTTTGTGATTTTCACTGTCTCCTTAATCATACTGCAGCAGCTATAATAAATAGCATTTTGGAACAGAGTATCCCAGATGTATCAACAATTATTTAACTGATTATGATTAACATCAAATTGTGATGTCTTGCAGATATGCATGAATCATATTCTTGCAGTGCTAAGAATACCAGCTGAACGTGGGAGTGGATTCATTGCCCTTGGGGAGATGGCTGGTGCTTTGGATGGGGAACTTGAACATTATTTGCCGACAATTACAGCTCACTTACGCGATGCAGTAAGCTACCCACTATGTGGCTGACATTATTTTCTCCAGTGATTTTGGTTTTCTTTCTATTTCATCTTTTGCAGTTTGGGGTTTATTGGTATTTTTCTGTTTTCCCTCTGCACCCCCTTTTAGATTGCTCCACGCAGGGCCAAACCCTCACTTGAGGCTTTGGCTTGTGTTGGAAATATTGCAAAAGCCATGAAAACTGCTATGGAACCTTATGTCCGCAGCCTTTTGGATGTCATGCTCTCTGCTGGGCTCTCTCCCACGCTTGTTGAAGCCCTTGAGCAGATAAGTGATAGGTATGGTGTGCCATTTAATAACCTCATTTTTTTAATAAAAATTTTCCCTCAAAAGTGGTCCGGAGCTTAAAATCTCTATGCTATCATTTGCTGTTTCAGTATTCCATCATTGCTGCCGACTATTCAAGAGCGGCTGCTGGATTGCATTTCGTTAGCTCTTTCGAAGTCCCATTTTTCTCAGTCAAGGGCAGCTATTCATACTGTTCGAGGGAGTATGACGAATGCACCTCAGCAAGTATCGGACCTCAGTGGTTCAGCACTGGTGCAACTTGCTTTGCAGACGCTAGCTCGCTTTAATTTTAAGGTTTGCTAACATATATATATATATATATATATATATATATATCCAAATTGAAGCATATTGCACTTAAGATTCTGTTCTGAAGCTATTTTGTTGTCCAGGGGCATGAACTTCTTGAGTTTGCCAGAGAATCAGTGGTTGTATATTTGGATGATGAAGATGGAGCTACCCGGAAAGATGCTGCACTTTGTTGCTGTAAATTAGTTGCAAATTCCTTTTCTGCCATGGTATCTACACAGGTTGGTTCTGGCAGGTCCAATCGTACTGGGGGAAAGCGATGGCGTCTTGTCGAGGAGGTTTAGTTTGTTCTATTTCCTGTCTCTTGATGTTCTATTCTTGTTAAATGATGTTTTATGCTCCCATGTCTAGAGCTGTTTGTTTGTTCCCATCATTTCCTGTGACCTGTGTCCTTCCAGTTGTGGCCTCTGTCTATGCATGTCTGTAACTGTTTTTCAAATTTTTGTTACATGTTACATGAATAGACAGCTCGGTTATATGTATTAATGTGTCAGCTTCATGTTTGCTTGAGCTTGTCAAGTAGTTGAGACCTGTATTAAGATTAGTTTATCATGTTTGCCAAAAACAAAAGTTGAGTGTGATTGATAATGTGAGCTTTCTTTGCTCTTGCTTGTAATCTGACATGGTGCATCTGCAGCTTGTGGAAAAGCTTCTCATTGCAGCTGTTGCAGACGCGGATGTCACTGTTCGCCAATCTATCTTTTCCTCTCTTCATGGAAATAGAGGTTTTGATGATTTTCTAGCACAAGCTGATATTCTCAGTGCAGTTTTTGCTGCTTTGAATGACGAGGTGTGTATGTGGCTCCTGGAGTTATTTCATGTGATGGAAGACTTTATTTTGGTTATGCATGTAATTGTGACGGGTGAATTTGTCAACTGTTTGTCGGTAATGGAAAGTATATTTGATTTGAAACTTGCCCCAGATTTTCTGTGATATTCTCTATCATTATTTTGAAGTTATTCTATTTTGTAGCCAATTGTACATCTTGCAATTGAATACTTGAAATGTTGGCTTCTAAAACTCAGGATCAGAATCAAATTGCACCACTTAGACCCCATTTGGAATTGAGGTTGAACCTGCTTTTCATAAAAATTTGATTTTTTTTGCTTCATATTAATTGTTTTTTAGTGTTTTTGAATTGTTTTGATGTGCTGATGTCAAAAATGAATTTTAAAAAATAAAAAAACATTATTTTGATGCATTTCCAAATAAAAAACACTTTGAAAAGCAACCCCTACCACATTCCCAAACACCCGTTCACAAGATTTCATGGGTCATTAACATTGCATTAACAATTTTATTCTTTTTCAAATTTAATTTTGGATTCTTGTCTGATAATCTTTTGGTTTACTATCTATTTGATTATTTGGCAAGGCTGGTTGCTTCCTGTAATGTCTATTCTGGAAAGTACATGATATCTTGCTAGTCTTTCTGGTTCCTGTAGCTTGGTAAATGGATTGCTTACTCCTCTCTATCTATTCGTCTCATCTGTTTTGAAGAATCACACTGTGATCTGTGAAATGTTTTTATTTTGATTTAGAATGGGAGATTTAGAAATAATTCCACTTCCAATCATGGGTATGTTGTCTGTAATTCCTGCTAATTTGTGAAATTAAGCAATAGGGTTTTCCTTAAAGTAAATAGGACATGTGATGGAAAATTCCTGAGTAGCTGCATCTTTTCATAGATATGGGAAATTCCAGGCATACTCTGACTGCAAGTTTCCCTGTTCCCTTCTTTTTCTGTTCTTGATTTCTGTATTAACCCTTTTTCTTTGCATGCATTTGTTAGTAAACCTGATACACAGAATTTTTTCAGACTTTTTTTTTCTCCTGTAAATGGTGTTTATTGTTAAGGTGGTCTTCTCATCTTCATGTTCAATTTTTCTTCTGTAATTCTAGAATCTGCATATTTGAGTAAGGATTTGGTTCAGATACTTCTCACATTAACATCTTTCCTCCAAAAATAGAGAGTTGGTCATTATTTGGGCCTTTCGATCTTTATAATCTTCATTTGATGTTTCTGTTCGGTTGTACTTCATATAACTCAGTTCCATAAAGTGTATGTTTCTGTTTTTGAATGCTTTTATGCCATCATTTGTTTTTTTGGTAAATGGAAATTGCTGTTGTAACAGGATTTTGACGTTAGAGAGTATGCAATCTCTGTGGCCGGGAGACTGTCAGAGAAGAATCCTGCATATGTTCTTCCTGCACTCCGTCGTCATCTCATACAGCTGTTGACCTATCTAAAACAGAGGTGATGTCAACAGTTAGATATTGTGCTATCATACAAACTTATATTACTTGTAAAAATTATAATAATTTGGGTTGGATGAAAGAAGTTTTCTCAACCAATCTGTGAAGTTGTCTGATATTGAACTTTCCTGTGTTGTCAGCAGTGCAGATAACAAATGCAGAGAAGAAAGTGCAAAGTTATTAGGTTGTTTGATACGTAATTGTGAACAACTTGTACTTCCATACATTGCTCCAGTACACAAGGTTTGATCTGTGTATTGTTTTTATTTTGTTTAGCTCTTCTAGTTATCTTCCTTCTTAAGATAATGGGTGTCCAATGTGCAGGCACTTGTGGCAAGACTTCTTGAAGGCACAGGAGTAAATGCCAATAATGGTATCATTAGTGGAGTTCTTGTAACTGTCGGAGATCTTGCTAGAGTGGTGGGTGAACTCTGGTTTTATAGATTGCTTGCAATTAGGAAACAAAAAGTTTTTTTTTTTAAATTTCTGTGTGGTTGGGTCGGGTTTTGTGTTTTTGGTGTGTGTGGTTTTTGGGGGGGGGGGGGGATGTGCTGTTATGAATTGGGTTTTACGTCTCATTTGGAAATTCATTATCTGGGAAGAATATAAATCATTGATTGGCCTTTTTCTCACGAACCTTTAGCGATGCTAATAAGTTTTTCTGTTTCTCTCTTATTTCCATGATGCTTGTTAACATTTAAATACTTAGAAATCTTCTTGTGGCACTTTCTGTCGTTGATACAAGTAAGAAAGTTCAGCCTGCTTTTTAAGACCACATCTGATTGCTTCTCTTGCCCTCTCCTTCGATGTTAAACTGAAGTTTTAGCTGGATTAGGTATCAACCTGATTGCAACAATGTCTTTCAAATGTGCATTCAAGGATCTGTTTGATTCCATATATGTTGTTTTGCATCCTATCCTGATCTACATGGAGCTGTGTGATATATTTCCCTCTTATTCTGATGTGTATATGGTTAATTTTGATTGTGATACTTGTTTAGGGTGGTTTTGCTATGAGGCAATATATTTCAGAACTTATGCCTCTGATAGTCGAAGCTTTGTTAGATGGAGCAGCAGCAACAAAGCGTGAAGTGGCTGTTGCAACTCTTGGGCAAGTTGTTCAGAGCACTGGGTATGTGGCATGCCATTGTCTCTTTGAAATCATGATAAATATTTTCTTTTCCATCCTTTTGTTTCATGGTTTTATTTGAATCGTAAATGGTAATAATACGTGCTAATTTTTTTTTTCATGACTGAGATCATGTCGGGTTTTTCATCTTTTGGTCAGGATGGAGCATAAGATATTTTTTCTATTTTACTTTTTCTAAAATTTCATGATTTCCACAGAATGCAGCAACAAAAACTTTACAATACTTATTTTTCATTTAGAATTATTTTCATTTTGCTGTACTATGCATGCTATAGATCGTAAATAGTTCTTTCTCAGTAAAACATCTCACACCATAGAGAAAAAATGTTGCTAGTTGGATCTACAGTTCTGCCACTTGATTTTGTAGTTGGACCATCTTAGATGACTCCTTTATTCTATTCTATTTTTGACTCTTGATTAGAAACGTAGATGAGTGTTGGGCTAACAGCACATTCTTAAAAGCTGTGCATAAGGTCCCACATGCTCCTTCCTCTTCTCCTCTGTTTTTCTTCATTACATAATGTGGATGGAATAATTCCATCCTGGGGAAAGTTGAACATCTAAATTAGCCAGTTTTCTTCATGCAAGGAAAGATGGTTCAGTTGTCTATGAAGGTGTTTGAGAGTGATGCATTTCCACAAAGTAGGAAATTCTATAGTGTTGATGGGTTTTCTTTTTCCGTCCCGGTATAGACAACAAGGTCACAATGCAATGATGCAATGACTTTACTTTCACTTTTGGGATGTAGATAATATAAATTCTGGAGTCATTTATAAGGTTTGTTTTTTAATCATTAATGCTCGATCAGGTCCTTTTCTTTTTGCTGATAGGTATGTCATAACTCCATATACTGAGTATCCACAGTTACTTGGCTTACTCCTCAAATTGTTGAATGGTGAATTAGGGTGGACTACTAGACGTGAAGTACTGAAGGTAGCTACATGCCAACTAAAATGCTTGGCTATATCCTTTTAACTATTTGATGCAAGGTTAACTTTTTGGCTCTCAGGTTCTTGGCATCATGGGAGCTTTGGATCCCCACGTGCATAAACGAAACCAACAAAACTTGCCTGGTTCACATGGTGAGGTTGCCCGTGCAGCCAGTGATTCAGGTCAACACATCCCATCAATGGATGAACTACCTATGGACCTTTGGCCATCTTTTGCTACATCAGAAGATTATTACTCAACGGTAGTGCTTATGTTGCATTTGTCATTGTTCTCATTCTTGTTCGTATAACATTCCTTTATGATGAATTTAGGTTGCAATCAACTCCCTCATGCGAATTCTAAGGGATCCTTCACTTGCTAGCTACCACCAAAGGGTGGTCGGATCTCTTATGTTCATATTTAAGGTAAATTATCACAGTGCATGCTGTTTTTTTTCGTTGATAAGAATGACTGCACTATCTTAATTTCATTTTTGACTTCTGACACCATTAATCATTGTTGGGTTTTTTTATGATCCGCGAGGTTAGTCAATGGGCCTTGGCTGTGTACCATATTTACCTAAGGTTAGTGAATTAATCTTTAGCTGTATTTATTCCTTTTCTTTTTTTCCTCATACATTCTTTCTATTGGAACTTAAGTCTTTGTGAATGAATGATAAATATCATGGGAAATGGCTTCCTTTTGCCTTCCACATTATCTCTTTATTTCTATGTTCTTCTATCTGCTGGATTTTCGTTATCATGTTGCTTGCCCTTGTTTTAATCTTAACTTATTGACTCCTTTATTGGGAAGTTCACCTGGTTACTTATTTTGCTCAATTTCATTTCTGGGCTTTAGCTCTAGTTGTGGTAGTCTGCTCTCTTTCACTCACACACAAAACTGGAAAATTTTTAATAACACAAGTTGATATCAGGAAAGTTAAGAAAGAGTGTGTTTTTTCAAAAGGTGAAGATAACTTTTCATGTTAATGTCATTGTTTGGTTTGGAACTTAAAAAAGTTTCTAGATCATATTTTTATATTTGGATGATGTTAGTGCTTGTTTGGTATTTCATTTTTGCGAGCTGTAATTTTGTTTGGTATCCTGGACAACATTTGTTGTTTTATACTTGATTAACATGTGTTCTCCTTTCCTATTTTATGTAGGTTTTGCCTGATCTCTTTCACACTGTTCGAACATGTGATGATTGTCTTAAAGACTTTATAACTTGGAAGCTTGGAACTCTGGTATCTATTGTGCGCCAGGTGAGTTATCATTTCGTGAAGTGATATGTAGTGCATTTTTGTATTTTTCTGTTAATGAGATATTGAGTTTTTGATTTGGTTGTGCAGCACATTCGTAAATATCTCCCTGAATTGCTCTCTCTAATATCTGAATTGTGGTCATCCTTCAGCTTGCCAGCTCCTATTCGTCCTCCTCGTGGCTTTCCAGTAAGTTGTGTTTCCATTATTTGGTGTGGTTGGAATTACCTGCATGTCATGTTTGGAGGCTACTCTTGTAATTTCTTGTGTATAGTTTGGTCTCTTCCTCTTCCTCTCTCTCAAACACGCATGCTTTCTTTTTTTCTATTCAGGTTTTGCATTTAGTGGAACAGCTTTGCTTGGCTCTCAACGATGAATTCAGAAAGCATCTTCCTGTCATTTTGCCTTGTTGTCTTCAAGTTCTAAGTGATGCCGAAAGGTGTAATGACTATAGCTATGTTCTAGATATACTTCACACGCTTGAAGTGTTTGGTGGTTAGTACTCTCATGAGACACTGGTTTTTTTCATTCTTCGATATATTTCTAGCAACTATTGTGAATCATTGTAATGCATTATTAATCAGGTGGAAGAGTGTAAAGAATGTAGAACCTTCTCTCTTCTGTATAGGATTCTAGAATCTACTAGGAAGTTATGTGTCAAGACTTGGATAATGTGCTCTTCTATTTGCTAGTAATTAAAAATTGAAGCAATTCAACTCATCCTGGGGTATGGTCTATGGACAACATTAGTTTCATTTTGGTGTTGTGTTAGAAAGGAAAGTGGTATTTTTTCATGAATACGTCAAAGAACTCCATCCTGGTTCTCATTCCACTTGGAATGCTTTCAGAGTGGATGCTGCAGTGGATACAGAACATTCTGTTTTCCAAAATGCCAAATTGCAGCCTGAATAGAATTTCTCATCATGCTTACACAATGTAGGGACATTGGATGAACATATGCATCTACTTCTTCCTGCGCTCATTCGACTGTTTAAAGTGGATGCTTCTGTGGATATAAGACGGGCTGCCATCAAAACTTTGACGAGATTGATCCCTTGTGTTCAGGTGGGCTCTCAGCTTGTAAAATCACTCTGCATCAAAATAGACTGCTATGATCGTTGCTTCGTGCTACCATGATAGGATCCAGATGGGTACTGTATATTATCATATTGTCATAGTAGTTAAAGTGTTTTGCATAAATGGAATAAAAACATATCTCTTAATGTGTTGTAAAGCTCTATCACCAAACACTTGCTAGCATGTGTATAGACACAAATGTATGCATGTGTATTTGAGGATTCCTGTATCTAATTGACATATACTCTTATATTATTTTCTTCAGGTTACCGGTCACATTTCTGCTCTTGTGCATCACCTGAAGTTAGTGTTGGATGGGTAGGTTTCACTGCTTCCACTTTCTATATAGAGAACCTGTTTTGGTTCCTGGTTTTGTTTGTGTGTGTATTCATGCATGTCTGTTAAAATCAAACATGGTCCTCTTAGTCCATTTTCCTTAACTATTCATGTTTCTGTTTGCCAATTTGAGTTAAACTTTTAAAAGGTGTACTGTTTTCTTTTCATACCTTTCTTTAATTGATTCTCCTGTCCTACCAGCATATTTGATGGTTTCTGTTGCCTGGAAGTCTCTTCTGTGATGTTTCCTGGTACTAAAAGTGTATCATGAACGGTTATCCTCGTCGTGGACTCTGAAACCTTGGTTAAAGATCCACCACACTTGTGAGCGGAAGTCCTCTATATATTTAAATGAGGTGTCGATGGTTTCTGGAATTCCATAGTTTTATTGATAAAGTCACGTCTCTGTATATTTAAATGATTGTCTTGACCCATATTTCAACCTTAGAAGAAAATCAACATCAGTTCTTCTATGGTTCTGTAATTGTACTTCCCCACCCTCTGAATTCCTTGCAAATTATAAAGATATTTGCTTGGTTTTACTTGGGGTTAGATTTTTTCACAATCTCTGTTTACTTACCTTGGAGACAATATTGTAACTTTATTATGACATGCCCCCCCAATTCCATGTTTTTTGTGTACATGTTGCATTTTTCTCTAGCACAAGGCTCCACATGTGCATGCTTGTAATTTTCAGGAAGAATGATGAACTCCGGAAAGATGCTGTTGATGCACTCTGTTGTTTAGCTCATGCATTAGGGGAGGATTTCACCATTTTCATCCCATCAATCCACAAACTCTTGCTGAAGCATCGATTGCGGGTCTGTGCTTATTTGACTTGCTAATATAACAACCTTCTCTTGGGTTGCTGCATTATATTTCAGAATTGATATGACTATTTTTTCCTTTTTAATTTAAATTTAAGTTCTTTCTGTTGTCAGCATAAAGAATTTGAAGAAATTGAAGGACGCTTTAGGAGACGTGAGCCTATAATCTTGGGGAGTACAGCTGCACAAAGATTGAGCAGACGACTTCCAGTGGAGGTTATTAGTGACCCTTTAAATGATATGGAAAATGATCCTTATGAAGATGGTATTGACATGCAACGACATCTTAGAGGCCATCAGGTAACTTTGTCTTATGTGTGTATGCTCAATGGTTTTTGTTTAGTTTATAGGCTATACCAAGTCTTTAAGTAAAAGCCTAGATTGCTAGCTCCAGATATTTTGTATGTGTGCATGTAAAAAGTTATAAATATTAAATGATTTTGGTTAATTATTTCATGTGCATGGTTTTGATTGTCAAAAGATCATCCAACTTAAAAAGCATAAGCTATTAGGTGAGACCAGAACAGTTTTATATTACTTCCAGATATTCCCTCAAGTTATAGCCCATAGGGCTTGAATCTTGGACAAAACACGGGCATGTACCAAGTTAGAAGCATGCCATACACGTAGTAGCATTCTAGCACTGACTAATAAGCCATAATACTGGTGCATTGTGCTTATCTAAAAATATTGTGGAATCCTATTCTAAAATTGGCTATTGGAGACCTACCCTGAATAGATGAATTACCCATGCTTTAAGCCCAATTGGCTCTTGTTTGAGAGGGCATGTTAAAAATATTGACTTAACTGTTCTGGTGCATGGCATTTTATCTCAACCATGCCTGTATTATTGTCTTGTTGTTTGGTTTAACTAATGTAAGTTTGTGCAGGTTAATGATGGTAGATTACGTACTGCTGGAGAGGCTTCTCAGCGCAGTACAAGAGAAGATTGGGCAGAGTGGATGAGGCATTTGAGCATTGAACTTCTAAAGGAGTCTCCTTCTCCAGCATTACGAACCTGTGCAAGGCTTGCACAGTTACAGGTATGGACAATAGCACTGTTGATGAACCTACCTTTGCTGTTTCCATTCTGATCCACAGCTTTTGTAGCCTTTTGTTGGACGAGAGTTATTTGCTGCTGGTTTTGTTAGCTGCTGGGCACAACTAAATGAGGCTAGTCAGAAACATTTGGTACGGAGTTTGGAGATGGCATTTTCATCCCCAAATATTCCTCCAGAGATTCTAGCAACACTTCTTAACTTGGTATGTCTGGTTGGGATGTTGTTTTTTATTAATAATTTAAGAAACCACGTTGTGGTTTAAGATGAATTTTTTTTTCCATCCTTGTGCACTGGAATCTATTGCTTGGTTTGTTAAGTGTGTGAAAGCTATTATTTATTGTTTTGTTTTTTAGTAACCAACTAAAAATTTCCCTACAACTTAAACAGTTGGAGGTTTGTATAGCTATGTATTTAAAATTCCGCGACCTGAATAGATAACTCTCTGTTTGGCCACTTGTCAGCCTGACATCATCTTAGCAATGATACTTCTTCCAGATATTGATGCTATATGTGGCTTAGAAACAATTCAATGAAACTAGTCCCTTTTCTTCTATTTTGCCCTTTTTATCATCGTAGGAATGTGCAATAAATTTTGGGCAAAGCTTGCTAGAGTAAGTAAAGCTCAAATTATTTATGGTGTTCCATTTCTTCCACATTTGAAAATTTAAGTTCAAAATTTCCCAAACTTTAGGCCACTATATAACTTTTACGAGGATTTACCTGAATCTTCACATGATGCATAATTTTGCAATTAAAAAATATTTCGGTAATGGTCCTGATTTCTCATGAAATGATATCTGGTAATGTTTATCCTTTTGTGGTTGCCCTTATTAATGATAATTGGAAATTTGGATTGTGCATTGAGATTAAAGGAACAGGTTATAAGGACATGCAAGATTTAGTTGTATAATCCATTGCCATCATTAAGAAGTTATCCTATGCTATTGTCTCTGATATCCGGTGCCAGCATTATAAAATTTGTCAAGAGGAGTTATTGTGATGCTGGACAGCCTTGAAAATTGAAATTTTAGTGTTTTAGATGAGAATTTGGTTAGGGTGTAATGTATGTTGAATTGGGTTTTGGATTAAAGATGTGTTTTAGGAGAATTTGGGGGTCGATTTGGGCTGTGAATAATAATAAGTGATTGTAGCATTAAGAAATTAAAATATAAGAAAGAAGAAGAAAGAGTGTTTAGTGAAAAGGAAGAGGAAGAAATAACACGGTTACAATCCTTAAACCAAATCAAATGCTTGTAATTTCAATTTAAATTCCTAGATGCGCCAAAAACCCTAGTAGTCCTGATCTAAACACAATAAAAATCTAAGTAGGAAAAGGAAAACACAATAAAAAAACTCCTTACTATAGTCCATGTCCTAAATAAACTAAGATTCTGAATCGTATTAACATTCCTGATTAAAACAAATCCCTAAATACTCTAGTTTTACAGGATATGTTAAAATATACAGTAACTGTAATTTCTAAACCTTTCTCTCTCATTGACCTCATCTTGGCTCCGAAATTGTGAAAAGGAAGTTAAAAATAATGTATGTAGTCCTTGTGAATTTTGACATGCTTTCCCTGTTCTGCTATTAGATGAAGGGTGCGCTGTTTATCTTATTGATGTTTCTTTGCAGGCAGAGTTCATGGAACATGATGAGAAACCTCTACCTATAGACATCCGCCTTCTTGGCGCTC
>Ga0307514_10002812_pt1 | contig 17464 bp, 13 predicted proteins | sample 16_EM_MG_FD_203088 | JGI IMG/M metagenome (GOLD analysis project Ga0307514, IMG submission 203088) | Populus trichocarpa ectomycorrhiza microbial communities from riparian zone in the Pacific Northwest, United States - 16_EM | ecosystem: Host-associated > Plants > Roots > Unclassified | place... | reverse complement strand
GGGACTTACGATTCATATGTCCTGAGTGGCGCGGGATACTCTCCGTTCAATATATGGCAAAACAGCTCAGTTGCAGAATACTGTATATTTGGCTCCAATAAAGCGTAGTCAAATTAAGGGTTCTGTCGTTTGCCGCAATCATTAAACCGTTACATACCCGGTGGGTATATGAGAGGGCACTCTCACTGGCTCTTGGTGACACGAACCTATTAGTGGATAATTGGCTTCAGATAAGCTCGTATTCTTACGAGGTATTGCCAATAGCAATTGTGTCGCAATACGAGCTCATTACCTTGATGACGTAGTTAGCACTCCTGGGAGTTAGAACTCGACCATCAATGGTAGAAGGAAGGATGACAAAGGCAGTCGCGAATGAGAACTCCAAAACAGGCTTTGGCAGTCCTAGGATTGTTAAGGGTGTGAATCGTCTGATATATATCAGCGATACCGACATGGAGGAAGGACATCGATAACAGTTCTATCGAACATACAATCTACATTCAGATTGATCTACGGATACCTATTGACCTTCTCGACCTGGAGGTTAAGCCTTAACTTGATTCCCGTGTATTATCTATTAGTTCTGTATCGAAGTCAACGAGGATACTTCTTCTTTGAAGGCCAGAGTTGTACGTTCCTCTTCAGTTCTATCCCACGGATAAAACCTCATCACCCTTTATACTTGGTTATTCTTAGTACCTTCATCGAAGCAAGTCGTTGATCGGGAAGAGAGCAAGACCATACTTTAGAGTCTGAAGGGCCAGCCCGAATAAGCGTGGTGGTTTGGAGGATACCCTTGAGTCGGCACTACTCCTTCTGCTGAGGCGAAACTACTTTGCTGTTTCTAATAGGACAAGTCCATACTTGGAGTTGTCGTACTTGAAGACAGTCGTTCCTTGGGTATACGTGCCGGTTGCCAGGCCGATACTCTTGAGTCCGAAGGAAGTCTGAAGACTGACACGATAGTGTGTTAGTTAGAGAATCCTCTGAGTAGGATACTCTTGAATCATGTGCTCCAGTACATTGATAACGTAAAGACCATACTCTTTAGTTGATACCATTTTTCGGGAGCAGAGAACGGAAAAGTTACCTTGTTACCTTGGGTGGTAATCCTATATGCATCCTGAGTGAAGGTTTAATCATTCTTCTCTTCACTAGTCCAGAAGTCACTAGGGGCTTTTATTGATTAGGACTTAGGGTGGATCTCCCGGTGTTACATTCGCTGTCATTTGGATTATCCAAGTCGCCATTCCAGTTCAGCCAATATTCAGTGTCCAAAATGCTTTCAGGTGTGCTATCCTCATCAGTTTCTACTGGGTGACAGTAGATTCTTCTGATTCAACGAACATTTAATATTTGAGTTTGTCCACCAGGGAGGTCCTTTGCAGACAAAGCTGGTGGCAAAGGTGATATTTCTGACAATTTAAATGCAGCCGCACCATCATATTGAAAGAGTGACCAGGATGATTTGATGATCTCTTCCATGTCCGAAATGTATCAGACAGCTGTCATCCCTTCATCTCTTTTTCATTTCCGAGTCGTTGTCTGTGTTCGTCGTATCCAATACTGGGTCATTGCCTGCCAAAATCCCGTTAGTAGCTCGAGCAAACTGCCTTACAACAACTTTTTCCTGAAGGGTCTCACCTGTGGTTTTTGACTGCCTCCAGGTAATAACATCTCGCCAAAGCAAAAAACTGGTCCCCACTCCGATACCATGTGGTATGATAGAAAATATGTTGCATGCCACATTGGAGAGATCTGCATACGTCGAGTGTGTTTCCACTTGTTGACGCCACCAGTCGGTTATGTCCGGTATCCAAAATGTACTGCTAATCTCCATTTGGTGGGAGTTGTAATCATTGAGATTTGGATTAATTTGCCCCCAGTTCTTTGGTGCTTCAGGTGGTGAATGTAAATAGAGCCTGGTGGCAGTCATTAAGCGTGCTGCGCAATCACTTCGTCTGGATGTCATTTTAGCCACATTGTTAGGTATTAAGTATTCTTCATCATCGCTGAACAAATCATATGGATCAAAGGATAATTGACAGCATCCAGAAGGCGTTGCCAAGGGGACAAAATTGCTCCTCAGTATGCATTGGAGTTCATTGACCGGCACTCGTCAATGTTTGGCACAGTATTCATTCTCCACATACTTCAGAATGGCCTTTTGGTATTGGGTAGTATAGGATGTCTCGTCCTCAGGATTAATATCCATTCCCTTGTCCCACTTTCTAAATGATCACAACTTCCGGCAAGGATCGAGGACATGTGCAGAAATGAGTAGCATACCTGCCGTTGGAGTCACTTCAGCGTAATATTTGGACAGCTTCTGTCTAGCTAACTTCATGGTGAAGAACAAGTCTTCCTTCCATTGAGTCTTCTACTTATCCAAAGCACACATAATGTCATCCATATAATCGAACATGTCATTGTACACTGTGATAACATGATGCAATGTGACTGTATGGTTCTTTAACATCCACAGGGTCCCATATCGGAATGGCTTCAATACTTTCATGATGTTCTTCACAATGGTCGATTCATCCTGTATTGCAAAGAGTGGCCAGTAATCACAGTATTTTGGATTTTGGAGCAACCTGCGTGTGAATTTTCATAATTGGTAGGAGTGCTCGAGCAACACCACTGTCGAGTTTTGACCTGTCTTCACATCCATCATGGGTAGTACTTCGATTTGGAGTTTGGCTTTTTCAAATTCAATGAACCTGTTTCTACGACTAGGTGTCAGGGTAATCAATACAGCAAGCATTTTCTGCTATATAAAGGTCAGTTTCAGGACTTTCTGTTGGAAACGGTAGCAGGTGCTGTGAGAAAGTCCAAAAGCGATATTGTTCTCTCTACTCTAGCGGTCTCTCTATATACAGAATCACAAGGCCATGTTGGCCGCTCCGCCATCGGGCGGACTCGGGCCCAGAGTTGAGCGGATTTCCAATACTCCCACTCCGTGAATACGCCGCCCATACAAAAGTCAAAGACAGAGAGAGCAAAAGTAGGAGAACAAAGAAAGTAAGAAAGACAAAGTACAAAAGTCAAAAGTGACAGACTCGGCATCAAGCTGGATGCTTCTAAAGAAAAATGAAAACTGACAGCCCCGGGTCCGTGCAGTGACCCCTGCAACCCTAACCCTACTCAAAGTCACTTTAGTGACAACTGGCCGTAGTCAACAGCCATTAACGAGTAAAATCAACCATAACTCAACAAACAAGATAAAGAAACACAGTTGCAGCCAAAACTAATACATGCCCATACAGGCATGGTGCTGCACAAATTTCTCCCTACGCATAGCCTTTGTAAAACAGTCTGCTACCATAACTCCAGTGGGAGTATACTCCAGAGATACTTCTCCTCCTTCTACCTTTTCCTTAACAAAATGATGGTGAATATTGATATGCTTGGTGTGAGCATGGTACTCAGGATTGTGCGCAAGTGCGATGCATCCTTGGTTGTCTGCAAAGATGGTGATGGAAGGGAGCTTCTTGTACTGGCATTCCAGAATCTCACTGAGGAGGAAGCGAAGCCAAATTGCTTCCTTGGTAGCCTGAGTGAGTGCCATATACTCAGCTTCGGTGGGGGACAAGGCCACGGTGGCCTGTTTCTTGCTTGGCCAGGAGACTGGCGATTGACCAGCCAGAAAGATGTAAGTACCAGTGCTATGGCTCGAATTTTGACAACCAGCCCAGTCACTGTCACTGTGGCCAGTGATCTCTGTATCCCATAGGATCTTTGGATAGTGGGGCTGGGTCGACGTTGAGGAGCTGGCCTTGGGAATGACTTCGAAAGCAGACCACCTCGTTAGGTGCAGTTGCAGGAGTGCAGATCCTCGAATGTACCTGAGGATGTGATGGAGGGCTGCAAGATGATCGACGTTGGGAGCACTGGAAAACTGAGCGACAGCTCCCACTGCATACGACAGATCTGGCCTGGTAGCAAGCATCAGGTATATGATCGAACCAACGATGCATCGATACAGAGTAGCATCATGTTGAGAGAGACGAGTTCCAGATTCCTTTCTGAGCTTCGTACCTCGACTGAGAGGAGTACTGCAAGGGTGGCTGGAGGAGAACTGAAACCGTCCAAGGATCTCCTCAGAATACCGCTCCTGTGAAAGATGGAGTCCATTTTCATCTTGAGTAACTGCAATTCCTAGAAAGTAGGTGAGGGGACCAAGATCTGACATCTCAAAACGAATATTCAACTTCTTCTTCATTGACTGGACACTTTCCAAATCACGAATCAACACAAGGTCATCCAGATAGACCATAAGGAAGAGAGTTCGAGAGGCATTGAAGTATACACAGTGATCTGCTTGCCCTCGCTGCAGACCATGCAGTGTGAAGAATCCATGCAATGCTTTGTTGAGAACCCGAGATGACTGTTTTAAACCATACAAAGTCTTGTGAAGTTGGAGGACCACTTCCCCCTGGGGACCCCTCGAAATGCTTGGAGGCAGCTCCATGTATATGGACTGCTCATCGCCGCTCAGATCCTCCCCAAGGAATGCGGTCTTAATATCCATCTGGTGGATTGCAAAGTCTTTTGATACTGCAAGAACAGGTAGAAGGCGGAGTGTCTGAAATTTGACAACTGGGGAAAATGTTTCCAGATAATCGATGCCATATGACTGGGTATATCCCTTTGCTACCAGTCATGCCTTGTACCGCTGGACCTCTCCTTTTGGTCCATACTTAATCTTAAAGACCCATCTGCATCCGATTATATTTCGATGCTCTGTTTGGTTTCGATGCACTTCAGTCCAAACTTTATTCTTCAAAATCGATGCCAGTTCCTCTTGGCATGCCTGCTCCCACTGACTTCATTGTGGGGAATCCATAGCCTCTTCCCAAGTTCGAGGCACTTCGATGGATGTAGTTGCCTGTGCTACTGCAGCGTGTCCCTTGTTGCTGCCAGTCTGCTGAGTGCTTTGTGACTGTTCCTTGTGGAATCGTGGGGTACTGAATATGCCAGCATTCTTTCGTGAGCTATGTCTTCTCGATGGACCTACAACCTCTCTGGTTGCTTCATCATCGACTGCTGTCCTGGGAGCAGGAGTTTTGACTATAATCGAATCACGAGTTTCCTCATTGTGCTGATTTTGATTTGTGTCGTCTGCTGGTGGTGGTGGTGTATCAGCCTGAAAGTCTGCCTTCGATGGCTTCGAAGCAACTTCTGAGTCCTCCTCTTCATCTTCATTGATGATTTCCACAGGTAGATGTAGCGCTGCCGCTGGCGCTGGAGGTACAAAATCAACATCCCTGGTGATGATTATCGAATGGTTGCAGTACACCCTATACTGATTTCTGCCTTCATAGCCCACAAGATGTCCTTTAATTGGATTGGGCTCCCACTTTCTTCGAAGGTCTTTTGTAACATGATGCCATATCTCGCATCCAAAGGGCTGCAGATGGACTCGTGATTGGGCAGGCTTCCCAGTCCATAACTCATAAGGGGTCTTCGTTTGAGACCTGGTGGGAGTTCGATTCATAATATAAACAGCAGTCCTTGCTGCTTCAGCCCACAGCAAGAGAGGAAGTTGAGCCCCATACAGCGTTGCCTTTGCTCGCCCAACAATTGTCCTATTGACCCTCTCTGCAACTCCATTCTGCTCCTGTGAATAGGCAGCAGAGACCTCATGCTTGCATCCAGAGGACGCCAGAAATTCCTCGAAAACATGAGATGTATACTCCCCACCATTATCTGAACGAAATGCCTTAATCTTGACTCCATTCATGGCCTCACATCTTGCAAAGTACTTCTTGATGCTGCCAAAAGCATCACTTTTCTTCGTGATGAGTTCCAATTCCGTCCAAGACGTTGCATCATCTCTGAAACTGATATAATACTTCGCTCCTCCCAAAGATTGAGGAGTCATTGGTCCACAGAGATCAGAGTGAATCCTAATGAGAGTATTAGAGGCCCGTTGAGCCGGCTTGGATGATGGATGTTGGGTCTGCTTCCACTTCAGACATGCAGCACATGCCTCGATGGCTGTGGAGGTTAATTTGATACCAGAGGCTGGGTCCTTGGCCAGCTGTTTGATTCCATTGAATCCAATATGCCCAAGGCGTAGATGCCATTGGAACAGCGAATCAGCAGATTTCCTCGACTGATACTGGATTGGAGATGATCCGATGGGCACCGAGGCTGTGGCGAGAGCAGCATGGACAACGGGATTCCTCTTGGTGTGAAGCACATATGAGTGTCCAATCAGTGTCGCAGTTGCTATGATATCGGGACCATTCAAAATGTGCATGACATGATCAGGTCCCTCAAAATCTCCATCAGGTGGACCTGAACCTGGCTGGTTGAATACAATCTAACACCCTGACTGGTGGATCAGGCGAAGAGAGAGAAGCGAGCTGAATCCAAGTGATGGAATATGGAGCACATCTTTTAGTGTAATGTCTCCAGAGGGTAGGAGCAGCACCACATCTCCCCTGCCAGCGGCCTTCACAATGCTGTTGTTGGCCAGAGTGACTGTGGTCGAGTCAGGATAGTAAGTGCTAAAGTAACTCTGTTGGGAGGTCATATAGTGTGAGGCTCCGCTATCAACAATCCATCGATCCAGAGTGGGAGGAGAGTATGCATTATCCTGTGCATTGACCTGGGCCATCCAAGCAACAGCCTGCCTCGCGTTTGCAGACCCCTGGCCTCTTCGATCCTCCCTGGCAATCCTCTTCATGCAGTCCTTCGCCCAGTGTCCCTTGAAGTGGCAGTAGCTGCAAGTGTCCTTGGAGCAGTTTCCACGCTGCTGATTGTATGACACCTTCATAGGCTTCCCATTCTCCGCATAAAAAGCAACTCCTCCTCTCCTGGATGCTACCTTCCCCCCAGCGAGATTCTCATGTTCCGGAATCAGTCTGGATGATACCTCTTCGAAGGTCAGAGACTCAGCGTTGGTGATGCTAGTTCTGAAAGGGTGGTACTCCATGGGTAGAGTGTTAAGCAAGAGGAAGATCTTGTCATCGTTCTCATAGGCTGTGCACCCAGCACTGAGAAGTTGGTTGAGGAGCTTCTGCAATTTCGAGATAAAATCTGACATATCCTCCCCCTGGTACTGTACCTTAAACAGTTCACTCCTGAGGAACCAGATTCGTTGCTTATCCTTCCCCTGAAACTGCTCCTTCAGCATCTTCCACACAGTAGCTCGATCACGCTCAGTAGAGTACATCTCTCGGTGATTGGCATCAAGCATTCGTCCTAGAAGTCCACGGACCTTGGTGGCTTTCGTATCCCATGTCTGCTGGCTCTCTACCAGCTTCAAGTCGATGGGGGGAGAAGAGCTGGTGGAAGCAGTGGCAGATTAGGATACGGTGGCAGCAGAAGGTCGAGGTTCCTGACCTTCGATCAGCGCAAGCCAATCCTTCTCAGCAAAGATCTCAGTGGCAGCAAGTAGCAAATTTCGACAATCTGAATGCGTGCTGAGGGGCTTGATAAAGCCAATGGATGCGAGAGCAGAGGGATCAGAAGTCATCATGAACAAGATGTAATAGAGGGATGTGATACTAAAAGCGAAGGGGAGATAGAAGAAGCGATGTGGAATGGGAATAAGCGACGATGAGTTGGATTTGATGAATTGGATGAATTGAATGTGATTAAAGGAGGAGACAGAAGAAGGTCCATATATACGAAATCCTTTGGTGCAAGTTTTGATCTGTGTGTATTCGAATGGCGTACCAAGTGCCAGGTCATCGGAAGATCTGTGTGGGGAGCTAGAGAATGATTTTTCGTCGTGAGGGATTTCTGTGCCGGAAGTCACCGTAGTGCGGTAGGTGACCAGGGGTGATCACAGTGGCAGCACCACTATCACCGGCAGTTGCACAACTAGCACCACCGCTAGAAGCACCGCTAACAAATAAACAAAAAGTTCAGAGAAGAGAGAAGAAATGCCGCAAGAACTTCATTGTCGGAGCAAAGGAGATTTAAAAAAAAAACCCAAAACCGAAGGTCTGGAGTGGACCTTAGAAAATAAACCGGAAGTGCACATGGATGAGTGACTTAGATGTAGCGTTCCCGGCCTGGTGGGTAGCTCAAACCGGAAGGTCTACCGGTGAGGTAGCCTTCAACAAGAATGGGGGTGAAAGTCTTAGCCTGACTCAAGCGCTGTGCTATCCGGGCTGATAACCTGTTGGAAATGGTAGCAGACACTGTGAGAAAGTCCAAAAGCGATATTGTTCTCTCCACTCTAGCGGTCTCTCTATATACAGAATGACAAGGCCACATTGGCCACTCCGCCATCGGGCAGACTCGGGCCCGGGGTTGAGCGGATTTCCATTACTTTCAAACTATCTTGAAATATGTACTTTCTCAATATGCTTTCTTTCTCTGCAAATTGCTCATCGCGCTCATGGGCTTTCCACGACTTGGTGCGGCCTTTCACACCGAGACTGCTCATGAATGCACCTAAAGCCAGCTGTATGAGGTGCGCCATGCAAGGTATGCGGTTCCTCAATGCAGACCACTCAATTGTGAAGGCCTCAAGTGTTGATTGCAGCTCGCATGTCATCGAACAATTTGAGGAAGCATTATCAGTCGTAATTCCAGGCAAACAGCCATCAGTAATCTCAAAATGATCAAACACCTCATTCAAATTTACGGCTAGCATTGCTCCAGTATGTTGGCCGTTGACCAATCATTCTTAATTCGCTTTCGAAACCGGAAAAGAATAGGCGATCAACCTCATCAAAACCGAGTTGAACTTCATGCAATGCACAATTTCAATCAATATAGTAAGCAATAACCAACATTATGGTTAGTTTGTTTGTTGATGTCAATCTGTACAAAGTTAAACTGACTTTATTTTGTGACAGCAATTGCTTGGTAATTGCATCCACAGTCAGTGCATATTGCCTACGGCAAATGTTGCTAATGGTCATAGCGGACAGCAGTATGAGGTCACTTTATAATGTTTTATATAACTGTTGTAGCTCAAGATTTGATATAGCATTCCATGGAATATGAGCCAAAACTAATCCTAACATGAGGTAGCGATTCCACGTGTCTTGGTGATATTCAGATGTTTGAAAGTTCTCAGCTGCCAGTTTGGAGCGTTTTGTCTGTCATTATGGTCAATATGGTTTAACCTGGATGTCAAATATGAAATTCCTGTGCGAACTTACTATTCTAATTCCTCAACTTCCTTGCCTTTTCGGGATAGCCAAAGCTATTTCATCGACCGTCGAACTAGTCAATTCAGTAATGTCTGTCTCCCTTAATTAGTTTAACTTTGTGATGTGAGCTCTTTCCAGCAAGTGTTTGCCCTTTGAGCTGGTTCCATGTTCTGATGGATGGCGAAGAACTTGATGGTAAACAATACATATGATTCCAGGGCAGCCGGTCTCCTCAATTCTGCAGTGCAAATAAAATCTCCATGAAGACACATATCTAGAATTATTCCAAGCAATCAGATGTTTCGAGCCTACATTCATTAAAGCCCACCAACCATAAAAGATGATTTGTAAAGTAAGGTCCCTGAAATCACGAATAAAAATACATTTATTTTTGGAAGAGATCATAATCTCTAGCAATAAGGTGTTCAAAGAATGTGAATTCGACATGGCGGTAGGAATGAGAAAGCTGGGTAATCCAACTCGAGAGACTGCCAAAAATAACGTTATAGTAATGCAGACTGGGGGTTCTTAAATATTGACTCTAGAGTTAAAAGAAAAAAAATCAGATCTGTGAGACATTGCATACATATTTGTGAAGTTGTATACAAGAACATATTAAAAAGACTGACAGCATAAAACTGAATTTGAGAACTGTGTAATGCAGTTTAGTGTTGTGTAGCGTACTGAGCCTCCACAAAATTGTTGACGCTCTGGGGGTACTAAATTGTAGGAGGCGGATGCGATATCTTCACTACCATTTTTGCCAATCCAGGCTGCCAGTAGGTTTATTGTGGGTTTACTGCATTCCATTGCCGTTAGATTATCCAAGATGTAAGATCAAAAATCATTGACGCGCTGTTGACACTCATTTTAGGACATAGTTACGATGTTGTCCTAAGTGTTTTTGCCTAGACAGGCGGCCAATTGCTCGATCATGGATAAATGTGGTTGCACAGCCCCTTGATTTTCCATGATGCAAGGTCTAAAATCATTAATGCTCCATTGATGTTCATTTTCAGGGCATAGTGACGATATCGTGGAAAGCATTTTTGCCTAGCAAGGCGGCCGATAGTTTGATTATTGGTTAATGTCGCCGCACAGCCCTTGGATTATCCACGATGCAAGGCCAAAAGTCATTGATGCTCAGTTGACGCTCATTTTTAGGACATAGTAACAATGTTGTCGCAGCTATTTTTGCCTAGAAAGGCGGCTGATAGTTCGATTATGAGTTAATGTCGCTGCGCAGCCCTCTGGATTTTCCATGATGCATTCCCAAGAATCATTAACGCTCCGTTGACGCTCATTTTGAGGATCTGGCAATGAATCTCATTTACCTTTTGGACTATAACGCTAACCAAGACATTAACTTTGGAAGAATGTAACAATGCAGCCCTTTGATTGCTGAATGCGTAAGACTAGAAATCATTGATGCCCTGTTGACGCTCACATTAATCACATTGAAACAGCCTTCTGACACTCAATCATTGTATGCAACGAATCATATCCAATATTGTATTTGTAAGTATTATCATTTCCATCCAGGAGCTTTGTTACCTCTCAATTTCTGATCAACTGCTGTCGACGCTATCTGAGTAAGAGATGACATCACCCTATTATATTGCTGCGCTTTCGGCCAGCAATTAACGGCATGTAGATCATTTCACTAGTTTTTGGTAAATATAACTCGACTTCCTCACCTTTCCTCATTCAGCTCCTTCTCCTCAATTTCCATGTTGTACCATAAGCAATTTCAAATATCTAAACCATGTGCACGAGGTCTGTGCGGAGAGTTATGAAGTAGGATGCATGAATAAATACAGCATGACGGTCGTCGTTCGGACATATTCGTAATGAGCACTGAGTGCTCATTGTATGACATGTATGACATCACTCAATTAAAGTGTGTTAGTATATTTCATCTCTAATATAGCTTTTGCTTTTTCACTTAACAGTAACTGGCAGATAGAAATCATACGTATTGGCCATTTTACTGGCTGATTGGAATTCTAGAACTTTCAGATGGTGCGTTGGACCCTTACACATGCACAGACGAATTTTCATGTGTCACAATTTGGTCACTGAAATTAAGAAAATACTGACACGTAGCAAAATTGGTAAACAAATTACTTTTCACTGAGATATGACATCGAAAAGTACAGTTTTCCTATCTATTGTTACGCTGACGCAGGAGCGATCACCATGTCTTCGTCCGAATCCGAAATCTATATGGTGAATCGCTGGGGAGGCTATATGCCTGGGTAAAAGCTTATAGGTTCAACAGGCTTCACTTTCAGCAAAGGTGACGAATTGGGCTCCGCGGCGGGCGCAAGACTGCATCAGCAAAATGTATTATAGTCACTGGGAGCCTCCAGGAGTGTCTGAGAGGATGTGGAGTGTAAACTTAGATGCGTCAATTTCAGGAGAGTGTCAGACCGTAGGAGGGCATTCCGGCCGGCCTTCGGAGTAACTGCAATCTCTGAGGACTGGTACCGGAGTACCAGGGGAGTGATTTTGATATGGTTGAGAACACCTGGAAGCGCCGACAACAAGCCTGGGAGCACCTAGGAGCGCCGGCACCAAGCCTGGGAGTGCCGACAACAAGCCTGGGAGCACCTGGGAGCGTTGCAGGTGTGCCTGGAAATCATAGCTACTACTTATCGTTCAACGATTTTTAAAACTCATGTATTCAGTTTGTATTCTCATCTATCTATCTATATAGCTACCCATCTACACACAGTGTATCTCGACTGGCTCTGCAGTCGGAGCATGAGAGGAATTTGAGGTGCACCTGGAAATGAAGATCGAGTAAACTCATTGATACACTTCGAAGCCATGATCCAGCATGTTTAGAGATGCACCTGGAGGTAGTAATCGAGCGGATTTGGAGATACACTTGGAACCCATGATCGAATGAACTTAGAGATGCACTCTGAGATCGCGATCGAGCGAGTTTGGAGATGTACTTCGAGTCTGTAATCCTGCCAGTTTGGAGATGCACTTGGTGGCGGTAATCGAGCGTATTTGGAGATACACTTGGAGGCTGTGATCGATAGAACTTAGAGATGCACTCCGAGATCATGATCGAGTGAGTTTGAAGATACACTTGGAGACCAAGATCGTGCGAACATGGCGGCCGTAACCGAGCGAGTATGGAGTTCCACTTTGGAGGCCTTGATCGAGCGAGATTGAACGAGTACTTGGAGCCAGTCGATGGACGGCGTGCCGGGTGCTGAGACTCTATCCATCAGTTAGTTGAGTCGCAAACGTGGGAATATGACAAGGTGACTTTACTGTTCAGCTCTCATGGCGAGCTGGCTGATGGCAGTCGATCCTGTAGGGAGGCTCGCCGGAAGCTGATGCGACATTCAGGGGTCAACTCGTAATCATGAGAATAAAGGGAAGTCAAACAATCTTGGGTTGTGTGCTGTACTCGGTGTATGCTGTACTCGGTGTATGCTGTACTCGGTGTATGCTGTACTCGGTGTATGCTGTACTCGGTGTATGCTGTACTCGGTGTATGCTTGTACTTTGTGTCAACTCATAATCATGACATGGAGAAATAGAGAGGGATGACTTAACATTGTGTTCTGCAATGATGATAGAGTTGTGTACGAGAAAGAGAGAGATGGTGGATGAAGATGAGAACGATGTGGAGAATTCGACCGAATACGAAATATAGTCATATGGCAACCCAAATCCAATTGGGTGATCGATAGGAGGGAATGTCGAAAAGTAGCAGTATAGAGGGCTTTGACTTGATAACCTTGTATGACGTTGACGAATCCGTAGTGCGTGGCGGTGACTGAATTGTTGCCTCCAAGCTTGATTACTATAAGTAGTGAGAGCGTTTTGAACATTGAGAAGCTGCTGCGGTCATTGCACATGTGGTGTGACGCTCTGGAATCAATGTCCCACTTCGGAGCTGCGGCGGCGGTGGCGAGAGTACAAGCGGTTAGTCTGAAGGGATTGCTGTCTCCGGTTGTAGCGAGAGCTGCTGTAGTAGTTGCTTGCTTCACTTTCCACAACTCCTTTATGTGTTTGTATTAGATGCAATCAACTTTGATGTGTCCTGGCAGCCTGCACTGGAAACAAATGCGCTCATCGTCGTTTCCTCCCTCCTGAGCGCGTTTGCGCTTCCTGCATGCACCTGTAGTATGGCTGTCAAGTTTGCAATAGGTGCACTTACTATCATGGCTGTCTTCAGTTCCACTGCTTCCTCCGTGTCAACCGTGTCCACCGCTTTCTCCACGTCCTCTGCGTCCTCGGTGTGCTCCGCGTCCACTACGCCCACAGCCTCGCCCATAGTAGCCGCCATGTTGAGTGACAAGGGCGGCCCCTGTGGATACATCTCCAAGTTCTTTGGTGAGGCTGGCTGTAGTTTCTTCTTCTAGAAGGTCATGTATGGCTTCTTCAGGTGTAGGTAAGGGCCATCAATGCTTTAGGACCATTTTTATCATTGCATACTGTGCCATCAGTGATGTGAATATTTGTGTGCGGAAATCTCGATCGGTGATTGCATCCTCAGTATGGTCCAGTTGTATGAGGTAGTTACTGAGCTTGGTGAAGTATGCTGTAAGTGGTTCATCCTCCATAGGTCAGGAAGCACGGAACTGGCGAAGGATGTCCTGTTGGCCGACATAAGATCTGGTGGTGTCCAGCCTGGTTTCTAGTGTGTTCCACATCTCGTCAGGATTTCTTTTACATTTCATAATGCGCTATACATCAGGGGAACAGGAAAGTCTAATTATAGATGCAGCCTCGGCTTCCTTCGCCTTCCAATCATGATAGTTGTCATCGTGGTCGAAATCAAGTGGCTGCGGTTCAGGATCCTCTCCGGTGACAATTACGTATGCTCCCATGGCTGACAGGATGAGTATCATGTCGTCTTTCCATTCATTGTAGTTGTCGTGAGTGAGCTTAGGGATGTCACCCCACCTGGTCTTGTTGAGGGCAGATTTGGAGGAAGACATCGTGAGATCTTGGTGTTGAGTTTTAGTGTTGTTTTTGTGGGTGTTGCTACAGTGACGAGGTTTAGAGTTCTTGAGGCTCTTTTGAAGATCGTGAAAGAAATCGTGAGAATTTTTAGTTAGTAGCGATAACCGGGCTCATAACCTGTTGATATGTACTGATTGCTAGAGGCTTGTATTCTAAGTACAGGTACATTCGTGCTCTTATATATACGGTATTTGGAGTATGTCTTGTACGCATGCATGCGCACTCAGCTGGCATCTCCAGCTGAGTCTGGAATCACCATCATCTTAGAGAGATTATGCATCAGCCCAACTGAAGCCATACGTCAGGGAGATAAACCATATATGCAACAGGCCTGCGGGCTTTCGGGCCGGTTGAGAATCCATGACGGTACGAATTCACTTACTGAATACTAATAATAGCGGTTATTTTTTCGTTGGTCCTCCTCGAACTAGTGACAATAGTGGGATGTAACAGTATCCCATAGGGTGTTTCGCCCCTGATTTTCATGTTTCAGATATGCAGCCCGGCCCGGAGGCTTTTGGAAAGCCCACAGGCTTTCAAACTATAAGCCCGGCCGGCCCCCCTTAGCGCGGGCTTCCAAATTACCGGCCCGGCCTGGCCTGCCAAAGCCGGCCTGAAAGCCCGTGAGTCGGCCGGGCCCGTTTCGAACACTGATCGTGGAAGATCCGTCAAAGCGTGTAAAAGGCATATTCTCGGCCTGGAGCGCCGTTCCGATGAGATTAAGCATTCTTGTCCAATAAGAAAATACTACGCTATTCTGTCGTAAGCAGTGAGTCCGAAATAGCACTTAGCGTGATGTGGTAGTACCTTTTCACTGGCCAACCACTTGCTTTATCAAAACTGTCTCGTCGGAGGTTCTGGATAAGAGCCTGGACTTTACTGGATGGTCCATGATACTCTGTAGCTGGCTCCATAATTATTGGAGCCACGGGTGCATCAATCGCTCCAGCTGGTTCCTGATTGGAATCACAGATATGTCAATGTCCATCGCCACTGGGAAATTTTGCTGGGTTAGCAGTTCTCCAATCATCGTGCCTGCCAAACTAAGAGGCTCCTGGTGCCTTGTTCGACGGTCCTCTGGTTTTCCGGCAAGGAACCCCCTACTAGCATGGGAATGGAGCAATTGCTATATGACTGGATTCGTTCCTGTCTCTTTGCGTGCAATAAATCCAAGCCATGATTACAGACAAGACGAAGAGACATTAATGACTGCAAAATACCGGAATATGAAGCCCCTCGCCCATTCGAAACAGCTTTGTCGATTAATATAGCAGCGTCCTTTTTGCAGTCTTCATAGACTTCTCTTTCATGTGGGGTAAGAACAACCTTCTCTATCCGCAATTCGTGGGACGGCAAACGAACTTCTAAAACACTTTTAGTCCTTCGGAGACAGTATATACGGACGAGAATACGGAGTCTTTTCAGTCCTTCGGGAGATCCAGCATCTATTGGTTTGACGATATTTTGTTGAAACTACTTGCTGTGATCTGGCCCGACCCTCAAGAATCGTAGAAGAGAGCCAAAGTCTTGTAGTTTGTTCTGTATTGGTGTGCCAGTAAGACACCACCGGCGCTGTGCGCTTAATATATGGATCGTCTTGAATTGCTGATTTTGTTCTCGGATAGTGTGGGCTGGATCGGGTGCACCGGTGACGAAGCAAGTTAAAATATATAAAACAAATCACGGATAAGGAGTAAGAATACCTTCATCCAAGACTAAACGAAAGAATACAAGCCTGTTCAAGGCACTTTCGCCCGGGTTTGAGCCGGTTGTGGGAAAAATTTCGCTTCGTACAGTGCCGTACGTTGTTATCACTAGGTCAAAATCCGCAAGTCTCACTGGGCTCCGTTCCCTTTGCGGCCCGTGATATATATACCACTTCAGCGCATTGGGATACAGGTGTCTTTGAGTCTTATCAGTTTATGTGTCCCCAAGAGAGTAGTCAGCGTACTTTTCAATTTGTTCCGCCCAACTGTACAATGCTGAAAAAATATTAGTGAAGACCTCACAATTGACAACTCATACCGCGGTACCCAGATACGTACTTGATGTCGGGGTGATCAGAAGAGTTGTCTTTGCCAGCCTCTTCGGAAAATCTATAGAGCCATAACCTGCCTGAGCAAAGGAGTTGGCTTGACCAATTGTGCTAGTTATCAAGGCGAGGGATGAAAGTGACTTTCCGAGGCCCATCGAATCTGCAAGGATACCACCCAAGACCTTTAGAGGTACAGTACAGTTGAGATCGGCAGATTCCCACGAAGACTGCTTGAAATTGAATTCGCTGGCGGGGTTCTCGGACTCGCGTTGCTGCATAAAGTACAGCGCTTGCCTCTGGTGTCTAGACGCCGGTCAATTTCCTGACGATCTGATATAATGGGGTTGGACTGTACGAACTCCTTGAGAGATGTTTTGATGCCGGAACCCGGGTCCACTTTGATGTTGGAGAAATCAATTTCTGTTGTTTCAAAAATTGCCCACACTTCATCCTCAATTTGGTGGAGTCTTCGTGCCTTCGAATTCAGGGTTCCTCCTTCAGCTGTAATCGCGTGTGTGAGACCTGTCCTCGGTACGAAATAATGAGGATTTTCGTAGGAAATTCCGTGTTCATTGTTTTCCGGACGCTGGAGGAACAATCCATGGTCAGAAAGAAGCCTACCTACCTGTTCAAAGAGAGACCTTGGTCCGTAAATTTTGATAGAAAGGGGAACTTGTCCTGGAATTCGGGCGTCGGAAGTTCCTCCATTTTCGTCTCGGCTTAATGGAATAAACAGTTGAAGGCGGACAGCGGAGGTACAGCTGTGAAACAACTTCTTCAGCCCCAAAGAGGTCCTTTTATCCAACATATAAATATATGTTCCGTACCATGGACGACCGTTTCGGTTCGCAAACTGCAGTCGTCGGTTCGCAACATTTACAGACCATCTCACGAACTGGTGAGCGTTTGCGAACCGTCTCCCATGCCCGACCACACAGGTCTGTTCTACATATAAAAAGCTTCATCTGGTCACTGTCCCACCCAAAGACCCTCTACACTGTGTAAGAAAAATATTGGCCATGAGATTGGGTGAAACGATACTTACTGAGTATATGTTCATGGCCCCATCTTTGTTCAACTCGCCCAACCTGATAACAAGTCTCAGCATTGTCATGAGATCCCATCAAAAGTCTCAGGGCCTTTAATCACATAAGTGGCGATTGATTGCGGCGATTGTTGATAATCTCTCTAGCCAAAAACTTCGTAGGGTCGTAGACAGGCTGTCAAATTGCAACCCGTCCCCAGGTCGCGGTCTGGACTGCTCCAGGTTGCGAGTTGTCACGGGTTGTGTACCGTACGGAACATATAT
>Ga0307514_10002811_pt1 | contig 17468 bp, 19 predicted proteins | sample 16_EM_MG_FD_203088 | JGI IMG/M metagenome (GOLD analysis project Ga0307514, IMG submission 203088) | Populus trichocarpa ectomycorrhiza microbial communities from riparian zone in the Pacific Northwest, United States - 16_EM | ecosystem: Host-associated > Plants > Roots > Unclassified | place... | reverse complement strand
TCGCGGCGGAGTGCCCGGCGCCAACGACGGTGACGTGTCGACCCTCGAACCGCGCGCGCTCGCGCCCGAGCACGTCGGGCAGCGCGGCCGTGACGAGGTCGGCGACCTCGGGCAGCCCGAGCGGCGACAGCCCGTTCGACGACAGGCTGTTGGGCGAGCGGTAGGTGCCGCTCGCGTCGATGACGGCGCGGGCCAGCACCTCTTCCTCTCCCACACGCAGCAGGAACGGCGTCGAGCTGCGGTTCGCGGAGCGGGTGCGGTCCATGCCCTCGCGGGCGACGGCGACCACCTCGGTGCCGGTGCGAACCCGGGATGCGATCGAGTCGAGCTGCGACAGCGGCAGCAGGTACTGCTCGACGAGCTCTGCGCCCGTCGGGAGGGCGTCATCGGATGGGTGAATCCAGCCCGTCGCTTCGAGCAGGCGACGCGAGGCGGGGTCGACGAGGTGCTTCCACGGGGAGAACAGCCGCACGTGACCCCACTGCCTCATGCTGTCGGCGATGGTCTCCCCCGCCTCGAAAACGACGAAGTCGATGCCGCGCTCGACGAGATTGGCGGCGGCGGCGAGGCCGATGGGCCCGGCTCCGATGATGGCAACGGGCAGCGTGTCGAGACGCGCGTCTCGTACCGGCGGCGAGCTGAGTTCGATCAGAGTCATGAGGGCCTCCCGAAGTATCGACGGTTGTCGATGTTTAGTGTGGATCCATCCATCGAAGTTTGTCAATGTTTGCTATCGTGGCCCCATGACCCTGCTCGAGCTCACCGACGTCTCGACCGGCGCACGGTGCTGCGCGCCCCTCACCCGAGAGACGATCAGTGCGACGGACGCCGACGACCTGGCCCGCACCTTCAAGGCACTCGGCGACCCGACGCGCGTGCGGCTCATCTCGATCGTCGCGGCCTCCGAGGGCGAGGAGGCCTGCGTGTGCGACCTCACCGAGCCCGTCGGCCTCAGCCAGCCGACCGTCTCGCACCACCTGAAGATCCTGATGGATGCCGGATTCCTCACGCGCACCAAGCGCGGCACCTGGGCTTATTACAAGCTCGTACCCGGAGCCCTCGACCGCCTGTCGAAGCTGCTCGTCACCACGTAGGAACTCCATGGATGTCACCCGACGCACGGTTCTCCACCGACGCATCCGCTGGATCGTCGGCTTCACGATCGGCTACAACGCGATCGAGGCCGTCATTGCGATCGTCGCGGGCAGCGCAGCCAACTCCGCCGCGCTGATCGGCTTCGGGCTGGACTCCGTGGTCGAAGTGCTGTCGGCGGCCGCGGTTGCATGGCAGTTCACGCGCAAGGATCCGGAGCGCTACGAGAAGCCGACCTTGCGCGTCATCGCGGTCTCGTTCTTCCTGCTCGCCGCCTATGTCATCACCAGTGCGGTGCTATCGCTCGGCGGCGTCATCGAGCCGGAGCACAGCACGGTCGGGCTCGTGCTCACCGCGGTGAGCGTGATCGTGATGCCCGCGGTCTCGCTGTTCGAGCGCCGCACGGGTCAGGAGCTGGGCTCGGCAACCGCCGTCGCCGACTCGAAGCAGACGCTCATCTGCGCCTACCTCTCCGTCGCAGTGCTGCTCGGCCTCGCGCTCAACTCCCTCTTCGGGTGGGTGTGGGCCGACTCGGTGGCCGCTCTGGTCATAGCCGGCTTCGCCATTCGCGAAGGCCTCGAGGCATGGCGCGGCGACACCTGCGCCACCCCGATCGGGATGCTGCTCGAGGAGTCAGAGGTCGAGCACGAGCACCACTAGCTACTCGTGCATGTGGCCCGTGCGGCCGAGGGTCGTGACAGGCGTCGCGCCGGGGCGAGACCACTGCGGCACCGGGCGGCCCGACTCGCCAAGGTCGGAGTCCCCGTTCGCGTCTGTGCGCCAGTACCAGCACGCAGCGTTGCCTTCCGGCCAACCCTCGGGGTTCTGCTCCCACGACTCACGGCGACCGTAGGGCGTCACGTCGAGGAGTCCCATTTGGGGATTGAAGCGCTCGTTGCCGCGTCCGGTCATGGAATAGGTCATGAAGGTGCGGTCGCCATCGCGCAGAAAGCTGGTGACCGTGCCCATGTTGCGGCCGATGGGGGCCGGCAGGCCGCGCACCGAGTACCACGGCTGGGTGTAGCCCATGAAGCGCAGGTATGGCTCGACCTCGTCCCAGGGACCGGCGGTGAGGATGGCGAAGCTGACCCCGCGCGCGTTCAGATAGGAGGCATCCTGCAGGTGCCACGCCGTCGTCGTGCAGCCCTCGCACTGGCCCTGGTGCGGAGCCCCGTCGTGCCACATGTGCTTGTAGACGACGAGCTCGTCGCGGCCCTGGAAGAGGTCACTGAACGGCACGGGTCCGTCGGCTCCGATGACCTCGACCGAGGCGTCGAACTCCACCATGGGCAGGGCGCGGCGCGCGGCGGCGATCGCGTCGCCCTCGTGGGTGTGCGCCTTCTCGCGCAGCAGCAGCTCGTCGCGGGCGGCGCGCCAGGTGTCGTAGTCGACGATGGGTGGGCGGCCTGATTCGCTGGAGTTCGTCATCACAGAAGGCTACGACGATGACCGCGCAAGTCAACCGGTCGAGCGAACCGCACCCATCCGCACCCGCACCGCGATCGCCGCACACAGTATGACCGCCAACCCGCCGAGCACGGTCGGCAGCGTCAGCACCTCGCCGAGCAGCAGCGCGGCCCAGGCGATCGTCATGACGGGCTGCACGAGCTGCACCTGGCTCACCTGCGCGATCGGCCCGATGGCGAGGCCGCGGTACCAGGCGAAGAAGCCGAGGAACATACTGACCGCCGCAAGGTAGCCGAAGGCTGCCCACTCGATCGGCGTGGCCCGAGGCGGCTGGATGCCGATCGAGATGATCGTGAGCACCACCATGACCGGCAGCGCAAGCACGAGGGCCCACGAGATGGTCTGCCACGATCCGAGCTCGCGCGAGAGCAGCGCGCCCTCCGCATAGCCGATCGCGGCGGCGATCACCGCGGCGAACAGGAAGGCGTCGGCCCAGCTGAGCGGCGTGACTCCCCCTCCCTGCAGCGCGGCGAACACGAGGGCGGCGGCAGCCCCGATCGCGGCCATGACCCAGAAGGAGCGCGGTGGGCGCTCCTTGCCGCGGATGACGGCCATCACCGCGGTCGCGGCCGGCAGCAGTGCGATGACGACGGCGCCGTGGCTCGCGTCGACGACCGTGAGGGCGTAGGACGTGAAGAGCGGGAACCCGAAGACGACACCGCCGGCGACGACGACGACCAGTCGCATCCACTGACGACCACGTGGCAGCGCCTGCCGTGTGATGCCGAGGGCGAGCGCCGCGAGCACCCCGGCGACCACGGCCCGACCGGCGGCGATGAAGAGCGGAGAGAGGCCCTCAGCCGCGACCCGGGTGAAGGGGAGGGTGAACGAGAACGCCAGCACGCCAAGGAATCCCCAGGCGAGCCCGGCCCGGGTGATTCGCATCTCCTCACCCTAGGAGGGCGGCGGCCCCGCCCGACATGGCCGATCGCAACCGCGTGGCCTTAGTTCTCGCGGTGGCGCTCCCGGTAGGCGGAGGCCTTGACACGGTTGCCGCACGTCGCCATGGAGCACCATTCGCGCCGGAGCCCGCGGGAACGGTCGAGGTAGACCTGCGTGCAGCCTGGCCTTCCGCACTCGCGCAGCAGGGCGGCATCCGGCCCGCCGAGAATGCCGACCGCCTCCCGGGCGAGTGTCGCGAGGCCGTTCGACACGGAGCCGGTGCGGCGCGCGCTGCCACCGACTAGGCGGGCGCCCACCGGCGACTCCGCGGCGAAACGGTTGACCACCTCGACCGCGACGTCGGGCAGGGCATCGCCGGAGATACGGGCAGCGAGCAGGGCGTAGAGGGATTCGCGCAGCTCGATCGCGGCGAGGTGGTCGTCGCTCGTGGCGTCGGGTGAGGCATCCATGAGCGCTGATTCCACGAACCAGGAGTCGACCAGGGCGGGCGTGCCCATCACCTCGGTCGGCTCGTCACTGCGACGCAGCTTGCGGGTGCCGACGAAGTCGAGGGCGGGGGTGCCGCAGGGAAATGTGTGGAACATGGGAATGCCTTCGTAAAGTAACCGGTTAGAACAGTTACTTTACCACCAAACGATTGGACACACCATGGACCTCAAACTCGAGGTTGTCGTACTCCCCGTCTCCGATGTCGACCGCGCCAAGGCCTTCTACGAGCAGCTCGGCTTTCGCCTCGACGCCGACTTTCCGACCGACCGCGGCCTGCGCGTCGTGCAGCTGACCCCTCCCGGGTCGGCCGCATCCATCATCTTCGGCGACAAGCTCACCTCTGCCGCCCCCGGCTCCACCCGCGGTCTGCACCTCATCACCGACGACATCGCAACCGCACGCGCTGAGCTCGTCGAGCGCGGCATCGAGGTCTCTGAACTCTGGCACGACCAGGACGGCGTCTTCCACTGGGCAGACGGAGAAAACCGCGTCGATGGACCCCACCCCACCGGCGACAGCTACGTCACCTTCGCCTCCTTCGCCGACCCCGACGGCAACGAGTGGATCCTGCAGCAGGTCGTCACCCTCCTGCCGGGGCGCTGAACCATGGACACCACCGACCTGCTGATCGACCTGCTGCGTGGCGCCGCAGCAGCCCACGGAATCCACGAGGCCGAGGTGCTCGGCGGCGTCTACGACGAGCAGTGGCCGGAGTGGTACGCCGCCCACATGGCGAGCGCCCTCGATGAGCGAGGCGTCGAGCTCACACCACGGGATCCGCGAGGATCGCGCTGACCTCGGCAACCGACGACCCCGGGGTTGCCGCCGCAACGATGAGCGCCTTCCACAGCGCCCAGCCCCGCGCGCGGCGCCAGGTGTCGTCATCGAGGACGACCTCGTCACGCAGCAGCTGGCGCTCGTCGCCCTCGAAGTAGGTCCAGGCGATGACGAGATCGCAGGCCGGGTCTCCGACTCCGCTCGTGCCGAAGTCGATCACCGCGGCGAGCCGCCCATCGCGCAGCAGCAGGTTGCCGTGGGCGATGTCGCCGTGGAACCACACGGGCGCTCCCGCCCACTGCGACTCGAGCGCCGCGCCCCAGACCTCTCGGGCTGCTGGCACATCGATCCTGTCGCCGAGCGTGTCGATCGCGGCCAGCGCCTCCGCGTCGTAGAACGCCGGCGACGCGCCACGGTAAAAGCTGTGGGCGCCAGCCGGTGGTCCGTGTGCCGCGTCGATGGCGTGCAGCGCTCGAATGAAGGCGGCGAGATCGCGGGCCAGTCCATCGCGGTCGGTGTCGCGGTGTTCGAGGAGCGTCTCGCCATCCAGCCAGCGGTTGATGGTCCACGGCCATGGATACCCCGCGCCGGGCACACCAACCCCGACCGGCACCGGAATGGGCACCGGCAATCGCGGCGCGAGCTCTGGCAGCCAGCGCTGCTCCTTGGCGACGCTCGCGACGTAGCCCTCCGCGCTCGGCAGGCGCACCGCCAGCTCCTCGCCGAGCCGGAAGGTGCGGTTGTCGATGCCGCCCGGCTCGACCGCTCTCACGGGCAGGCCCCCATACTCCGGGAACTGCGCGGCGATGAGCCGGGTGACGAGATCGACGTCGATCTGGGGGGCTGGCATCCTTCGACCGTAGGCGAGACACCACGGCAAACGCTGGGACAGTCGCCACCCCGCTCGCGATCTACGCCGTCGACCACCAGCGGAGAACGCGAAGGGCGCGCAGCGTGTTCCAGCGGCTTGGGCGACCGTCGCCGTCATCCATCTCAAAATGCACGTCACCGTCGTGCGTGTTCTCGAGCAGCCAGGTGCCGTCTGGTTGGCGCTTGCTCTCGACCAGGGCAACCGCATCGGCCAGTCGCGGATCGGGCGCACCGCCGACCGCACGGAAGTAGTCGAGACCCCGCAGCACGTCGTAGTACCAGCGGGTGGGGAAGGAGAACTGAAGCCAGCCCTCGACCGGCACCTCTCCCGTGGTCAGGCGGTACTTGAGCCGGCGGGCGAGAAGATACTCCTCGCCTCGAGCCCTCGCTTCGACAACGGAGGTGTCACCCCCGAAGGCGAGCAGCCCCTCGAGCACGGCGATCGTGGAATTGAAGGATGACCGCGTTGGCCCGCTGTCGATGTCGCAGTTCCAGCCGCCATCCTCCATCTGCTGGGTGAGCAGCAGCCCGACGATCGCATCGACGTCCTCGCCGAAGTAGCTGCCGATGGAGACCGTGAGTCCGTTGATGCACGGCTCTATCTCGCCGGAGAAGAACGGCTCGTCGTTGTACTCCCATCGGCTGGCCCGAGCCGCCTCGACCGCGCGCCTCGCGCGCTCGTCAGCTGGGTCGATGCCGAGGTCCACCAGCAGTTTGAGCGACCACGCGGTCGCGGTCCACGGCTGGCCGACGGGCTCCTGCTCAAGAACCGGGAAGTAGCTGCCCCCGGCCCATTGCCCGTCGGTGCCTTGGAGGGCGAGGATGCGGGCACCCCAGCCCTCGGACGGAACCTTCGCGCGCTCGGCGGCCACCACCTCCGAGGGTGTGTCGACCAGGTCGCGCATCACCTGCCAGCGGATCGCCGGGTCGGAGTCAAGCAGCCAGTCGATTGCCGTCATCACTCGACGCTAGGCCAGCCGAGCCGGTTTGCGGCACCCCCTTGAGGAGTGGTGGGGCACGGCGTAGACCGGATACATGACGATACGACTGAACAAAGACGCCCTCTCCCATGCCCGTGGCCTGCTGCGCAGCGGTGACGTCGTCACCGACGAGCGGGACGCCTGGAGCAAGCACGCTCCATCGGCCGACGATGAGAACGCGTTCATCGAGAAGGAGGGAATGGCGGAGTTCGCCCGGTGGCATCTCGGGGAGGACCCGGGCGAGACCGAGGGCACGAAAGGGCGCTACAGCTTTCCCTTCGGCGACTTCGCCAAGCTGCACCGCTGTGCCGTGATCTCCAGCGAGAGCCGTGCCGGACAGTACGACCACGACTCGATTCGTGACGCGCTGCGGGACCTGCTCGAGGCGATCGACGCGAAGTCGGACTGATTGCCCTCAGGCGGAGATCACGCTTGCGGCCAGAAGGGCGCGAAGGTGCTGGCCCCAGACGAAGGCGCGCTCCAGCTCCCCATCGAGCAGGTGGCTTCTCTTGTCGACGAGGAAGCTATGGGACTGGTCGAACACGGTTCCACCGCGCTTGACGAGCGAGCGCTCGATGCTGTGGGATGCCGCACCGCTGAACAGCTGCGGCATGTCGGCCCGGGTGTCGAAGGTCGCAATCGCCTTCGGCGCGGACTCGAGGTTCTCGAGCCACTCGCGCATACCGCTCTCGTGACCGTGCTCGAGCGCGAGCTCACGGGCGGGGTCGTCGGCCCACTTCGCCGCCTCTGCCCTGGTCTCGGGGCGACTGAGGCCGTGCACGTGGGTTGGCGCACCGGCGACGAGCAGGCGCACGTCGGGCGAGTACGGGCCGACATCGGCGATGCTCAGTGCCGAGCAGCCGAGTCCTTGGGCGATGGCGAAGGCGATCGCTCGCGAGCTGCCGAACATCGACTCGTAGACGACAGCGGCATCCTCGTGCGTTGTGCTGGTACTGGTCATGGCTCCAGCGTGCGCCGTGGGGGTGAATGCGACCAGTGCCGAACGTCCCGACGGACATGTCATCCCCGGGCATGTCATCCCCGGGGCTGATGGCTCGCCCAGCCGGCAAAACTAGGCTGCGATCATGAGGATGCCCGCCCTTGCCGCAGCGCTCGCCGTGCTGGCACTCGGTGGCTGCGCGACCCCGGCCGAGCCGCCCGTGGAGCGCGCGCTCGACGAGCTCGCCGTCGAGCAGCTCGGCGGGCTGAGCGGGGTCGCCTCCGTCTACGCGGTGCAGGATGGCGATGCCCTCGACCTCGACGTCACCATGGTTGGCGGGGTCACGAGCGAGCAGCTCGTCGGCTCCGCCGTCGCAACGCGGGAGTTCATCGTTGAGCACGCCGACACCGCGGGGTCGCGCGCGCAGGTCTCCGTCGAGGCGATCGACCACGACGGCGACGCCGACACGCTTCCCGTCACCCCGCTGCTGCTCGAGCTCTACCCATCGATGCGCACCACGCCGTCGGAGGATGCCCGCCAGATTCACCGCGCATCCCAGCTTCCGGGTGTCACCCGTGTCTCGATCATCGCCAACGCGATCTCAGCAGATGTCGGTCCGGCCACCGACCTCGGCCCGGCACTCGATGGCCTGCGCGAGCTCGACCTGTGGTCGAACGGCGGCGCTGTCTGGGCGGAGTTCGGGCGCGTGCGAATCATGGACGTTCCGGAGCGGCTGACGAACGACGGAATGCGCGTCATCCTGCAGCTCGCCATTGCCTACCCCGCCGGGCAGTTCTGGCTCGAGGCCCCGCCGAGCGGGCAGCAGTGGCCGCGGCTTTACGTCGACCAGGTCGATCAGCAGCAGGCCGCCGAGATCGCGGCGACGCTCGGCGACCCATCGATGCCGGAGCCAACGGTGACGGATCTGGCGGTCGACTTCGTCGTGAGCTGGGTCGACGGCGAGGGGCGGCACGACGTCACCGGTGTGCTGGGCACCCGGGTCGACACCGCGAATTAGGCGATCGTCGTGCCGAACAGCAGCCCGAGGGCGTAGGTCGCTCCCGCGGCGCCGAGGCCGATGGCGAGCTGGCGCAGCGCACGACGCAGCGGCGGTGCGCCAGAGAGGAGCCCGACGATGGCACCGGTGGCGAGAAGCGCGAGGCCGACGAGCACCGTCGCGAGGACGACGGCGGTGAGGCCTGTTGCACCGAACAGGTAGGGCAGCACCGGGATGATGGCGCCGGAGGCGAAGAACGCGAAACTGGATGCCGCCGCCCGCCACGCGGATCCGATCTCGAGGTGCTCGTTGACGTCATCCGCGGAGGAGTGGTCGACCGCGAGATCGCCGAGCACCTCGGCCGCGTGCGCCGTCGCCTCCTCCGCCGTCATGCCGCGAGCGCGGTAGACGAGCGACAGCTCGTTGGCGTCGACGTCGAGGTGCGGCAGCGCGTCGCGCGTCTGCGGGTTGGGATTGGATGCCGCAAGCAGCTCGCGCTGCGACCGCACCGAGACGTACTCGCCCGCTCCCATCGACAGCGCGCCCGCGAGCAGGCCGGCCATGCCCGTCGCCAGCACGACCGTCGGCGAGACGCCGATCGCCCCGATGCCGAGCACGAGGGCGAGGTTGCTGACGAGTCCGTCGTTCGCGCCGAAGACCGCCGCACGGAAGGTGCCGGAGAGACGCTGGCGGCCGCGGGCGGCGAGGGCCCGCACGACCTCTTCGTGCACGCGCTCGTCGGCGGCCATCGCGCTCGTCGCGTCGACGTCGGTGTCGTAGGGCGAGCGGGCCTCGGCGCGCTGCGCGAGGGCGAGAACGAAGACCGACCCGAAGCGTCGGGCGAGCCATCCGAGGGTGCGGGTGCGCAGGTCGCCGCGCAGGGGGCGACCTGCCTCGTCGCCGAGGAGGGCGATCCAGTGGGCTTCGTGCCGTGCCTCTGCCTCGGCGATGGCGAGCAGGATCTCCCGCTCGTCTCCCGTGCGTCGGCTGGCGAGATCGCGGTAGACGGCCGCCTCGGCGCGCTCGTTGGCCAGATACCTGCGCCAGCGCGCGAGGTCGGAACGGGAGGCCATGGTCATCCAGCTTAATCGCGAATGGGTCGAAACCCCCGGGACGGTCAACCTGCCGCGCTGCTACGTTCGTCGTGGTTGTGTGGAAAGGCTTCCTATGAACCGCGTCTCGTCCCTTGTCGCCATTGCGGCATCCATTCTCCTGCTCACCGCGTGCGGACCGAAGCCCGTCGTCGACGACAGCCCACCCGAGGCCTCGCCGACGCCCGTCGAGACGGTGGAGCCAGCGGAGGACGACGAGCCAGAGCCGCCGAGCGACGTGCTCTTCACCGTCACCGCGGCGACGACCGACGAGACCGGATCTCCCGTCACGATCACCATGACCGGCCACGCTCCGCAGCACTGGAACGCCACCGGCCGCGAGTCGGTCAAGAACGACTTCATCGCCGGGTGCACCGCCCTCGGCGGCGGCTCGGTGTGGGAGGTGGGCGCACCACTCACCGACGCCACCCTCGACACGTACGGCAGCACCCTCATGGTGATCGACATCGACAGCACGCCAGCTGGCCGGAGCTTCGAGGCGATCGACCTGCTCGCCGGCAGCTTCTACTACCAGCAGGTGGGTTTCGGGAACATCCAGCCGGTCACCGACATCGACGGGTGCACCGCGGGCAGTCGGCTGGCCTCCACCGGCTCGGCCTCGATCATCACCGACTACGAGACGGGAGATTCCGACGGCGACCTCGCACAGTGGCTCACCGGCAGCTACGGGTTCGCCGCGGTCTACGGCAGCTCGACGACGTTCACGTCGTGCACGACAGAGCTGACACCTCTCGCCGCCACCTATGACCTCGCCTCGATCACCGGCTGGGACGCCGCCATGTCGACGCCAACCCAGTGCTGGATCGGATACCAGGGAGAATGACGAACCGGATGCCGCACCTCCTGCCAGCCCTGCTGGCAGTCGCCCTGCTGGCGGGCTGCACTCCCACGCCCGTCCCATCGGCGGGGCCCAGCTCCTCGCCGGCGGGGCCGAGCGCCAGCCCGTCGCCCTCGGCCTCCCCGGTCGTCGACCCCGACATCCTGTTCACCGTCACGGCAACGGCGACCAGCCCGAGCGGCGCTGTCGCCGACCTTCGCCAGGTCGTCTACGCGCCGATCGCGGAGGCGGAGCTGCCGCCCACCGACGTTCCCCAGCTCGATCTCGAGTGCGACGGCTGGCGCCCGCTCATCGCCGCGCCGAGCTTCGTGGTGAGCGATATCGAGGTCACCGACCGCTCCGGGGCGGGGGCGTCGTGGAACTCCGCCGTCGCGGTGGTGGACCTCAACGGCTGGCCCGTGTTCACCGGCCAGATCTCGACCTTCCAGTCGTACTGCTCCTCGGTTCAGGTGAGCCTCGGAGCCACGCGAGGCGTGACGCCGGTCGACGGCGGCGACTGGGAGTCGGTCGACTACGGCTTCGGCATCGCAACGGAGGCGGGTGCAGACACCCCGACTCCCGACGACGTGCTGCTGAGCGACTGCGCCATGACCCTCGGGCCGCGTGCAGCCTCCAGCTCGATCGCCGCGGCGTGGGCCGCTGCGGCGCACGGACCGCTGGAGTGCCTGTTCCGCTAGAGCCTCTGGCTCCTACAGCCGCTCCGCCGCCTCCACGACATTGGTGAGCAGCATCGCCCGCGTCATCGGACCAACGCCGCCCGGGTTGGGCGACATCCATCCCGCGACGTCCCAGACCCCGGGGTCGACGTCACCGTGCAGGCGGGCCTTGCCCGACTCGGTCATGCCGACGCGCGTGACGCCGACGTCGAGCACGGCGGCGCCCGGCTTGACCCAGTCCGCCTTGACGAGGTGCGGCACGCCGACGGCGGCCACGACGATGTCAGCCCGACGCACCTCGGCGGCGAGGTCGCGCGTGCGCGAGTGGGTGAGCGTCACGGTGGCGTCGACGCCCTTGCGGGTGAGCAGCAGCCCGAGCGGGCGGCCCACCGTGAGGCCGCGGCCAACGACGACGACGTGCTGGCCCGCGATCGGCACGTCGTAGCGACGCAGCAGCTCGATGATGCCGGCCGGCGTGCACGGCAGCGGGGTGCTGAGCGGGCCGTCGACACCCAGAACGAGCTCGCCGAGGTTGGCCGGGTGCAGGCCGTCGACGTCTTTGGCCGGGCTGACCGCGGAGATGGCGGCGTGCTCGTCCATTCCCTTGGGCAGGGGCAGCTGCACGAGGTAGCCGGTGACCGCTGGGTCGGCGTTGAGGCGCGCGATGGCCTCGAAGACCTCGGCCTCGGTGGCCGTCTCCGGCAGGTCGACGCGGATCGACTCGATGCCGACCTCGGCGGAGTCGCGGTGCTTTCCACCGACGTAGCTCAGCGAGCCAGGGTCAGCACCGACAAGGAGGGTGCCGAGGCCCGGCGTGATTCCCCGGGCCTTGAGCGCGGTGATGCGCTCGGCGAGCTCCCCCTTGATGGTGGATGCGGTGGCGACGCCGTCGAGGCGGATTGCGGTCATGGGATCTCCAGGTCAGTGGGTTGAGTAGCGCGTCAGCGCGTATCGAAACCAGGTGGTGGGGTTTCGATACGGGCGCTGCGCGTCCTACTCAACCCGCGGGGTGCTAGTTCCAGGAACCTGGCGACGTGAGGCCCTCGTACAGCGGGAACCCGCCAGCGAGCTTCTTCGTGCGGGCGGCGAGCGCCTCGATGTCGGGCGACGGCTTGAGGGCAGTCGCGATGATGTCGGCAACCTCGGTGAACTCGGCGTCGCCGAAGCCACGGGTCGCGAGCGCCGGGGTTCCGATGCGCACGCCAGAGGGGGTCATCGGCGGGCGGGGGTCGAAGGGCACCGCGTTGCGGTTCACGGTGATGCCGACCGAGTGCAGGATGTCCTCCGCGTCCTGACCGTGGATCGCCGCGTTGCGCAGGTCGACGAGCACGAGGTGCACGTCGGTGCCGCCGGTGAGCACCGAGATGCCGTTCTCGACGGCGTCGGGAGCGGTGAGGCGGTCGGCGAGGATCTGCGCGCCACGGATGGTGCGCTCCTGGCGGTCTTTGAACTCCGGCTCGGAGGCGAGCTTGAAGGCGGTCGCCTTGGCGGCGATGACGTGCATGAGCGGTCCGCCCTGCTGGCCGGGGAAGACGTTCGAGTTGAGCTTCTTCTGCAGCTCGAGGTCGTTGGTGAGGATGAAGCCGGAGCGCGGGCCGCCGATCGTCTTGTGCACCGTCGAGGAGGTCACGTGCGCGTGCGGCACCGGGGACGGGTGCAGGCCGGCCGCGACGAGGCCAGCGAAGTGCGCCATGTCGACCCAGAGCAGAGCGCCGACCTCGTCGGCGATGGCGCGGAAGGCGGCGAAGTCGAGCTGGCGCGGGTAGGCAGACCACCCGGCGATGAGCACCTGCGGGCGAACCTCGAGTGCCTTCTCGCGCACGACGTCCATGTCGACGAGGGAGGTCTGCTCGTCGACCTGGTAGGCGTGCGCCTCGTAGAGCTTGCCGCTGAAGTTGAGCTTCATGCCGTGGGTGAGGTGGCCGCCGTGGGCGAGGTCGAGGCCAAGGATCTTGTCGCCTGGCTGGGCGATCGCGGCGAGCACCGCGGCGTTGGCGGAGGCGCCGGAGTGCGGCTGCACGTTCGCGTAGGCGGCACCGAAGAGGGACTTGGCGCGGGAGATCGCGAGGCTCTCTGCGACATCCACGAACTCGCAGCCACCGTAGTAGCGGCGGCCGGGGTAGCCCTCCGCGTACTTGTTGGTGAGCACGGAGCCCTGTGCCTCGAGCACGGCGCGGGGAACGAAGTTCTCGCTCGCGATCATCTCGAGGGTGTCGCGCTGGCGGCCGAGCTCCTGCTCGAGAACGGCGGCGATCTCTGGGTCGACTTCGCTGAGGGGGGCGTTGAAGGTGTTCACGTGACGGCTCCTGTTGCTCGAACGGACTACATAACGGTATCCGTTCGGCCCAGGCGTACGGCCGAATCCTTTGCATCGCTCCCTGATGGTTACCCATCTGAACGCCAGTCGCGAGGAGGCTAGTCTAACGGCTAATGAGACGCGATACGAAGATCGCAGCGGCCGTCACCATCGCCGGTCTTGTGGCGATCGTGGGCATCTACGTGGTCAGCGGTCTCCCGAGAAATGAGGCTCCCGTGCCGGTGTCAGAGCATCCCGTCGTGGCAGGCACCATCATCCCCGCGCCGGTGAGCAGGCAGGATGCCGCCGGCACCTTCCCCCTCCGCGGCGCGACCGTCAGCGGCCCGCTCTCCGAGTACGCCGCCGACGTTCTTGGCATAGAGGTCTCCGCTGCGGGGTCGATCGTCCTCGAGGTCGGCGGAGGAGCCGCCGAGTCCTACGAGCTCACGGTCAGTGACACGCAGGTGCGGGTCGTGGGCGGCGACGAGGAGGGTGTCTTCAACGGCATCCAGTCTCTTCGCCAGCTGGTGGTCGACGGCTCGATCGGCGCCACGACCATCGAGGACTCCCCGCGGTTCGCCTACCGCGGCGCGATGCTCGACGTGGTGCGGCACTTCTTCTCCGTCGACGACGTCAAGCGCTACATCGACGACGTGGCGATGCTCAAGATCAACCACCTGCACCTGCATCTCACCGACGACCAGGGCTGGCGCATCGAGATCAACTCGTGGCCGAAGCTCACCGAGGTGGGCGCGTCGACCCAGGTCGACGGTGGGGGCGGCGGCTTCTACACGCAGGAGGAGTACGCGGAGATCGTCGAGTACGCGGCATCCCGGTTCGTCACGATCGTGCCGGAGATCGACATGCCCGGTCACACGAACGCCGCCCTGTTCGCGTACCCGGAGCTCACCTGCGACGGGCGCACGGTCGAGGCCTACGAGGGCATCGAGGTCGGCTTCAGCTCCTTCTGCATCGACAACGAGCGCACCTACGACTTCATCGACGACGTCATGCGCGAGCTCGCCGAGATCACACCCGGCCCCTACCTTCACGTCGGTGGCGACGAGGCGCACTCGACGAGCGACGAGGACTACCTCGCCTTCACCGCGCGCGCGACGCAGATCGCCGCGCAGTACGGCAAGACGCTCATCGGCTGGCATGAGATCGGCCGCAGCGACGCGCTGCCGAACGGCACGATCGGGCAGTACTGGAGCTTCACAACGCCGCGCGATGGCGCCGACGCGCACGCCCTGTCGATCGTCGAGCAGGGCGGACGGCTCATCATGTCGCCGGCTGACGCGGCCTACATCGACATGAAGTACGACATCTCCCAGCAGCTCGGAAACGACTGGGCGGACGGCCCGACGACACTGCACGAGGCCTACAGCTGGGATCCGGCGGATGTCGTGCCCGGCATCGGCGACGCCCAGCTTCTCGGCGTCGAGGCCCCGCTGTGGACCGAGACGCTCACCTCGATCGACGAGATCGAGTTCATGGCCTTCCCCCGCCTCGCGGCAATCGCGGAGATCGGCTGGTCGCCACGGGATGGTCGGGAGTGGAACGAGTTCGCGGCGCGTGTCGCGACCTTCGGCACCTATCTCGACGCCGAGGGCGTCACCTACTACCGCGTGCCGGAGGTTCCCTGGGCGAAAGGCTAGCGCGCGACCGTCGTGTCGGCTCGTACGTGGCGGTGCGGGTGGCGGAGGTCGTCGATGGTTCCGACGACGAGCGCCAGCACCACGAGGGCGGCGAAGGCGAACGGCAGCACCGCTACGCCGAACCCGTCGAGCAGGATGCCTCCGAGCAGCGCACCGCCACCGATCGCGATGTTGAACGACGTCGTCAAGCCGGCCGAGGCGACATCCCGAATGCGTGGGCTCGCCGCCCCGAGCACCCGGGCATGCAGCAGCGAGGGAATGCCACCGAAGGCGATGCCCCAGAGCGCGAACAGCACAACGACGACCCACGGGGTTCCGGAGAACAGCGCGAGCAGCACCATGGCGCCGCCGACAGCCGCGAGCATGATCGAGAACGTAGCGCGAGGGTAGCGGTCGCCGAAGACGCCGGAGAGCAGGAGGCCGATGGCGCCCGCAGCTCCGGAGACGAAGAGCAGCGCGCCAACAGATCCAGACTCGAACCCGCCGGGGCCGATGATCCACGGCGCCACGTAGGTGTTGAACGAGTTCTGGCCGAGCATGATGATGATGCAGAGGATGCAGGCAGCCACGACCGCGGGAATCGTGCGGTCCTTGCGCGCCGGTAGCCCGATCTCGCCCGTCGTGAGCGTGTGAAGGTGCTCGACCGGCGGAAGGAACAGCACGACGAGGGCAGTGAACACGAGCACGACGCCGGCCATTATGAAGAACGCGACCTGCCAGCCGAGGGCGTGGCCGAGGGCCGTGCCGAGTGGCACTCCGAGGATGAACGCCGCGGTTCCACCCGCATTCGTCACGCTCAGTGCACGAACCAGCTGCTGGCGCGTGACGAGGCGGGAGGCATACGGCCCAGCCACCGCCCAGAACAGGCCGTGAGCGAGACCGCCGAGCACACGGGCGAAGACAAGGAACTCGTAGGTCTGCGAGAGCCCGGCGAGCACGTTGGCCACGGCGAACGCGAGAAGCAGCGTCACCATGAGCCACTTGCGCGAGAAGCGCTGGGTGATGCGGGCGAGGGGAACGGTGGTGATGGCCACAGTGAAGGCGAAGATCGTCACCAGCAGGCCGATCTGCGACTCGGAGGCACGCAGGTCGCTCGCCATGTCGGGGAGCAGCCCGGTCGGGAGGAACTCGCTCGACACGGAGACGAAGATGGCGCCAGAGAGGATGAGGAGCGGGAAGAGGGGGAAGGCGTCTGTCTTGACGGCGCTCATGAATCGCGCTTTCGTGATCGGGGAATGGCTCGAATCGCCGGCCGCGGGATGACGCGTGCCGCAGTCATCGGTACAAGCCTAGTTCGGGTCGACCCGCACGAGTCTCACGAACCGGGCCACGAGATCCGTTGCGGCTGGGTCAAGCCCGATGCGCAGACGCGTGCCCGCGCCGAGGCCCCCGTCTGGCAGCGCGATCGTCGCCGTGCGCCACTCCCCGGAGTCGGTTCGCGTAACGGCCGCCGACTCCCCCGCCTCGGTGGTCACCACGAAAGGATCCGTGCCCTCATCGAGGTAGGTGACTTTGAGCACGAGCCGAGAGGAACCGATGGCTGCCGCGAAAGCCGGATCGACCTCGAATACGAAACCAGTGTCGCCTTCGGCAACCGCCGTCGACAGCCCCTCGTAGGCAGTGCCATTGTCGGACTCGAAGACCTCCGAGCGCACGTCGGCCGTACTGCGGTGTGCAACCGACCCGGGTTCGTCCACCTGCACGAGCCACCGTTCGAGGTTGCGAACGTAGGGCAGCGAGGGCCACGCCGCGGGGCCGCTGAAGCGGCCGAGCTCGTTGTCGTTCCAGTAGACGTCCTCCGCGTCGCGCAGCGCCGCCCACGCGTCGGCGGATGTGTCGGCCTTCTGCCCCTGCGACAGACGCACCCAATCCCAGTGCTCCGGGAACTCGGCCAGATAGGAGGGGCCAGGCACCACGTAGATCCAGTTCATGCGCAGCTGCAGAGCCTTGAGGTTGGACTGTCGCACGGCGTAGTACGGGTCGTCCGTCTCGTAGCCGCAGTCGTTGTAGCACTCGTTCTCGGTCGCAACAACGTGGGTACCGTCGTGCACCGGCAGGGATTCGTCGACGACAAGGTGGCCATTGGGCTGGATGCTCGACCCGTACGACGGCGCCTCGCTGAGGTGGAAGTTGAAGAGCTCGGTGATTCCGGTGCGCACGCCCATTCCGGCGTCGACAGCCTGGGCGGCGAGGAGGTCGTCATCCTCCCCGAACGGTCCGAAGGGGTAGTCCTCGCCGGTGAAGACGAGCTTGCTCGAGTTCTCACCGAACAGGTCAACGAGGTCAGTCCAGGCGTGGTCGTACCACGTCGAGTACGTCTCGAGATCGAAGTCGCCGGAGTCGACGGCCGCACTGATGGTCTCGTAGTCGTACTCGGCCCAGGTGAATCCCCC
>Ga0307514_10002810_pt1 | contig 17468 bp, 12 predicted proteins | sample 16_EM_MG_FD_203088 | JGI IMG/M metagenome (GOLD analysis project Ga0307514, IMG submission 203088) | Populus trichocarpa ectomycorrhiza microbial communities from riparian zone in the Pacific Northwest, United States - 16_EM | ecosystem: Host-associated > Plants > Roots > Unclassified | place... | reverse complement strand
GAGGTGGGGGATGGGAGGAGGGGCAGTTTTGGAGAGAGTGGATGCAGTGATGATGACGAAGAGGAAGCGAGTCAACGAGCTCTTTTAGGCACTCGAAGGGGGATAGAACGAAGGAAGAGAAGGGGGGTTGGGAGGAGAGGCAGGGGGAGTGCTGGTGGTGGAGGAATGGGGGAGAGGTGGTGGAGGGATTGGAGGGGGACGTTGGCGTTGTGGGTTGTACTTATTGTGCTGGGGAGTGCGATGACATTTGTGCTTGTGGAGGATGCGGGGGAGGAAATCCCCATGCCAGAGGCCCCAGGTCAGGGGAGTAGTGAGGGTAAGAGGCTTTTTTCATTAATGTCGATCACGGGATGGGGGTCTAAGGGGAAGGTGGGCCTGGTGACGTCGAGGGAACCCCTGGAAGATTTAGTGGAAATGGCGGGGTGGGAGGTGGGAGGTGGTGGCTCTCTGGAGCTGGAGCTGGTACTGGGGCTGCACAAGAGAGAAGTCCCCGATGATGCAAAATGGCTGTATGATGCTCAGGACCCTTCGTATGATTTAGTACCGGATAATGCTACCGACAAAGATAAGTTGATTGAAAGCCGAAATGGAGCGGTGAGCTCGGACGTGGAGATTTGTTCGGAGATTGGGGTTGGGTTGATGAAGAGGGGTGGGAATGCAGTGGATGCGGTTATTGGTAGGTCTATTCCCTCCCCCCTCTTTCCTCAAGCCTTTGTGGGCTCACTTGGGGCCTCCAGGGTCATGGCTGTTTTTGGTGAATGTGGGTTAATACTTGTTAGGAACTGCTGCATGTGTCGGCACTGTCAACATGTTCGCGTCAGGAATCGGAGGTGGAGGGTTCGCTGTGGTAAGGCTGGCAAATGGAGAGAGCAGAACTTTCAATTTCAGGGAGATGGCTCCTAAGGCAGCACATCGGGATATGTATAATGGTGATGATTCTCCAATCAAACTACGAATATAGCAGCCCCGAGACTACAAATATGTAGCATTCCATACTAACGTCATTGCTATGAATTCTAAGACAACCCATCACTCGCCCAACGCGGCGGACTAGCCTTCGCCATACCGGGTGAAATCGACGGATTCTGGCGGCTCCATCAAAAATATGGAAGTCTCCCTTGGGGGGAGCTATGGAAGCCCACGATCAAACTCAACCAAAACGGGTTCCGGGTAACAGAGACTCTTGCGATTAGAATCGCAGCGGAGAAAGCGTACTTTGAGGAGCATAGGGATGAATGGGAATTTCTTTTTTCAAAAAATTCGGGGGAGTTATTGGTCGAGGGGGATGTGATGAGGCGGCTGGCGTTGGCGAAGACATTGAAGGTGGTTGCGGGGAAAGGGGGATTGGAGATGTTTTATAAAGGGTGGATTGCGGAGAGCTTGGCAAGGGCGGCGAGGGAGGCAGGGGGTGTGGTCACGAAGGAGGATTTTGGGGAGTTTTTTACGGTGGTGGAGGAGGCGGTGGGGGCGAGGGCATTGGGGAGGGAGTTTTTGACTTGTGGCACCCCATGCAGGTGGGTAGCTCGGGTGGTTCGTTTTAAGCTGGGGAGTTCGGTACTGACGGGGTATGCAGTGGGCCAGTGCTGGTCGAGGCATTGAATATCGCTGAGGGATTGAATGTCACGGAGTCGTCTGAGCCTGTGACGATACACCGGATGATAGAGTATGCCACCTCCAATATATCTCATGGGATGCGCAGAGGACTAACACCTTCACCACACGAATAGAATCATGAAATGGGCGAGCGCCGGACGAACGGAACTCGGCGACCCCACCGACACCGAAGTCTTCAACGGTCCTCGAGTAAGCGAACTCATGACTCACGACTTCGCCCAATCCGTCAGACAAAATATCTCCGACAACACAACCTACCCTTGGCAACACTACAACCCAGCATATGAGCCAACCGAGCCAAAGGGTACCTCACACATCAGCGTCCTAGATCAATTCGGCAACGCAGTAGCTTTAACAACCACCATAAACCTGTACTGGGGTGCCCTCGTCCACGATCCAAATACCGGTATTATCCTCAACTCTGAAATGGATGACTTCTCGATTCCGGGGAGGAGTAATTGGTATGATCTAGCGCCTAGTATATATAACTACATCAAGCCATTTAAACGGCCACTATCGTCTTCAGCTCCTACAATCGCGGCGGAGGGGGATGGCAAGCCGGGTTTGATTATTGGGGCGAGTGGGGGAAGCAGGATTGTGACGAGTGTATTTGAGTGTATTGTGAAGAGTTATCTATGGGGGTATGATTTGTTGGATGTAGTAAAGAGTCCGAGAGTGCATCACCAGCTGTTGCCAGAGGTGGCGAAGGTGGAGAGGGGGGTGAGTGAGGCGGTGATTAAAGGACTGAGGGAGAGAGGGCATAATGTGGAAGTGGTCGAGAGGATCGGGAGTGTGGTTGGGGCGGTGAAGAGGGGTGGGGATGGCACGATCTATGCAGTGGCGGACTGGTGGAGGAAGAGAGGAGTAAGTTTTGAGAAAATCCTTGTTTATGATTTACCGTTTTGGGGAATTGGGGACACATGTGGGTGATGGCCTAGGCTGGTTGCCGTGCCAAATGTGGTTGATTTGCGGGATACAAGATCATTTGCTGACTACTTTGGGGTATTACAGAGAGCCGCTGGGTTCTAGATATATATAAAATCGTACGACCGACCACCACAGGGTGATCCAGTGGGATGATGTGGGGTACGTTAACCCAGCTGAATTCGATGCATTGATATAATATTGCTTGTGCTTTTGCTTGCAACGTATCCTTTTTTTCTGATTTGGCTGGTGGATTATAATTGGGTACATATCGATATATATTGGCGTGACGATTTGCATATTTGCATTTCGGGCTGTACGTATGTAGTATGTATGAGATTGTACATTTGTATGTTTATATGTATGTAGTTATGGTAGAATACTACCTAATGATGGCGATGACGATGGCGATGAATTGGAGAGTGAATATATGGAGTTTCTGTTATAGCCAAAACCCGCTTCTCACGTGTCATCTGGGGTACTTAGGAGCTCTTGAAAATATCCAGGTCTCTTGTTCTCGTGCCCAGACCGATTTATTTTTTCAGGTCTCTTAGTAATGTAGGTATGTAGAGTCCATACATACGTAATTACCTGTTATGTACGAAACATTCAACGGCCGAGAGTTGACGTTGAGGCGAGCAGGGGTAGCTCGGGAGGTGAGGTCTTGGCAGCTCAACAGATGTTAGGGGGAAGGGACCAACCAGCCAACAAATTGTTGGTGCAATATTAGGTGGTAGGAGGCGGGTCGATGAGGGTGGGATGCAGATGATGGAGGTGGTAATTGTCTGTGGATGGATTGAGATACTCATTGGATTGAGGGCGAGGAATGTTGTGATACTTAATCAATATTATTATGACAACCCCTGGATTTCTGTACTTTGGTAGTGCCGGAGAGGCCTACCGACAAAACCCTGCCACCCCTAGTCCCTGAATTTTGTGCTAAGCAATTTCAAGACTCTGTACGGATACTTAATCTGCATCCGTTGTTTACTTATACAGATCTTGTTCCTTCGGCTGGCTTGCCGTTATCACGACGCACATTCTCCAACCTACTTACGTATATACGGCAGTTCTTTTCAATTTCGTTTTAGGGTGCATGTGGTTACACACTTCTGACCTACTCTACACCTTACCTGGGGCCTCCCCACCAAACCACCTTCCCTCACGAGTTCAATTCCACTTATAGACCTCATACCCTTATTTTATTATTATTATTTTTGAGTTTCTGGTCTTGACCTCATCTCACCTCATTCTCCTCCACACATCACATCACAACACTCTGGGACTTTAGCCCTTCTTCCGACAACTATTATTACCCTTCTGCTTACGGTTGGGAGTGGGATTGGCTTGTGAAGTGATTCAATAGAGCAATACCCAGTTGCCCGCAGGCGATATTGTTGCAATATCAGGCTCAAAACGCTGTCAACGTCGAGATTGTTGTGTTTTTGTCGTCTGCAGCGTTTGGCCAGTTGTGGTTCTACGTCTGGTATTCAGTGCTTGAGAAGTATATTACCCCACCTCCCCTGCTGCCTTTGTTCGGATTCTGCTGTGTTCCCAGTAAGAGTTGGAATTGGATCGCCCTGAGGGACAAATTTGGTAGTGTTTAGCAGATACCAGACACTGCTTCGAATGAGGGGCTAATATTGGGTGCTGATATTTGCGGCTGCTGACAGGTTTCACAATATACAACAGAGGTAGTTTTACAGACACATTCTTCACAAGGGTCATCTCCACTTCCATCATCCTCTATCACCTACACACCACTGCAGCTACAATCAGATAAACAATCTACTACTACCCGAGCGACTGGCTGCACAAACACAATGGCTTCAGTAGCAGAAGAAATGATTACAGGAGCAAAGGACACTATTAAATCGATAATATCACCAGCAGTAGACACAGGCGGATCATCACCGGCGCCATTGCCGCTACATTTTATTGGGGGGAATAGATTGGAGGTTGCAAGGCCGGGCTCTGTGAAGCATTTCGTTGCTGCTCATGGGGGGCATACGGTGATTACTTCGGTGAGTTAGGGGTGTTTACATGAATGTACTGGGGAAGGTGAATAGAGATTAATTTTGACGGTTGATGTGATAGGTGCTTATCGCCAACAACGGTATTGCCGCAGTCAAGGAGATTAGGAGTGTGAGGAAATGGGCGTATGAGACGTTTAATGATGAGAGAGCTATACAGTTCACGGTGATGGCCACACCAGAGGATTTGAAAGCCAATGCGGACTACATTAGGATGGCCGACCAGTACGTTGAGGTGAGCTATGAGCGGTGTCTGGTTGATTACCCTGATTTCGTTTGACTGAGGAGAAATACAGGTACCTGGGGGCACGAATAATAATAATTATGCCAATGTGGAATTGATTGTCGATGTTGCAGAGCGAACAGGAGTACACGCAGTCTGGGCCGGATGGTGAGTTCTTCCGCTTTGTGCCAATTGACCGAAGACGGATTAGGAAACGTTTTTTTTTTGTTTGGCTGACAATTCTGCTACAGGGGCCATGCTAGTGAAAACCCAAAGCTTCCTGAGTCACTTGCGGCGTCCAAGAACAAAATCGTGTTTATCGGCCCTCCTGGCAACGCAATGCGTTCACTGGGTGATAAAATCTCATCCACCATTGTTGCCCAGCATGCCAAGGTGCCATGCATTCCGTGGTCTGGAACAGGTGTAGATCAGGTCGTTATAGATAAGCAGGGGTTGGTCACGGTTGCAGATGATGTCTACCGACAGGGCTGTGTTCAGACTGCGGAGGAAGCTCTCGAGAAGGCTAGAGACATTGGATTCCCGGTGATGATTAAGGCGAGTGAGGGAGGTGGAGGAAAGGGTATCCGAAAGGCTGATGGAGAGGAGAATTTTACTTCCCTCTTTAGCCAGGTCGCGAGTGAAGTCCCTGGGTCGCCAATCTTTGTGATGAAGTTAGCTGGAAATGCTAGGCATTTGGAGGTGCAATTGCTGGCGGATCAGTATGGGAACAATATTTCGTTGTTTGGGCGTGATTGTTCCGTACAAAGGAGACATCAGAAGATTATTGAAGAGGCACCAGTGACTGTTGCTAAGCCGGAGACTTTCCATGAGATGGAGAAGGCTGCGGTGAGATTGGGTAAATTGGTTGGATATGTCTCTGCTGGAACGGTTGAATATCTCTACTCGCACGCCGACGATAGGTTCTATTTCTTGGAGTTGAACCCAAGGTTGCAAGTCGAACATCCTACCACGGAGATGGTTACGGGTGTCAATCTTCCGGCTGCGCAGCTCCAGATTGCAATGGGTCTTCCACTGTATAGAATCAAGGATATCAGGCTTCTCTACGGGACTGACCCTTATGGTTCTAGCGAGATTGATTTCGACTTTTCTAAGGAAGGATCTAGCGAGACACAGCGCCGGCCAAAGCCAAAGGGGCATACAACTGCATGCCGTATCACTTCTGAGGATCCAGGTGAGGGATTCAAGCCTTCTGGCGGTGTTTTGCATGACTTGAACTTCAGGTCTTCATCGAACGTCTGGGGCTACTTCTCCGTTGGTACCGCAAGTAGTATTCACTCCTTCTCGGATTCGCAGTTCGGTCACATTTTCGCCTATGGTGAGAACCGTAGCGCGTCAAGGAAGCATATGATCGTTGCCTTGAAGGAATTGAGCATCCGTGGTGATTTCAGGACGACTGTTGAGTACCTAATTAAGCTTTTGGAGACTCCGGCTTTCGAGGACAATACCATTACGACTGGGTGGCTTGATGAGCTGATTTCTAAGAATTTGACTGCTGAGAGACCAGATCCGATCCTTGCTGTGGTTGCTGGTGCGGTTACTAAGGCCCATATTTCCAGCGAATCATGTCTGAATGAGTACAAGCTGTCTTTGGAGAAGGGTCAGGTTCCTGCGAAGGACATTCTCAAGACAGTTTTCCCTATCGATTTCATCTACGCTGGAGTGAGGTACAAATTCACCGCGACTAGGTCTTCTCTGGACTCTTACCACTTGTTTATCAACGGGTCGAAGTGCGCTGTTGGAGTTCGTGCACTAACTGATGGTGGCTTACTAATATTGCTTGACGGGAAGTCTCACAACGTCTACTGGAAGGAGGAGGTTGGGGCTACTAGATTGAGTGTTGACTCGAAGACATGCCTCTTGGAGCAGGAGAATGATCCTACACAATTGCGAACTCCTTCTCCAGGTAAATTGGTCAAGTTCTTGGTCGAGAATGGTGAGCATGTCAAGAAGGGCCAGGCCTATGCGGAAGTTGAAGTCATGAAGATGTATATGCCTTTGGTTACTGCCGAGGATGGTCATGTTCAACTTATCAAGCAGCCAGGAGCTACTCTTGAGGCGGGAGATATAATTGGAATACTCGCTCTGGATGATCCTTCCCGTGTCAAGCATGCTACTCCTTTCGAAGGACAACTCCCATCAATGGGCCCTGCTCAGGTCATTGGCAACAAGCCACCACAGAGATTCACTCAGCTCCTTGGTGTGCTCAACAATATTCTTGATGGATTCGATAACCAAGTCATTATGGCTAGCACTCTTAGGGAGCTTATGGAGGTCTTGAGGAACCCGGATCTGCCGTATGGAGAGTGGAGCGCGCAGTTCTCTGCTCTATCCTCGAGGATGCCACAGAGACTGGTTAATCAGTTTAGTCTGGCAGTGGATAAGGCCAAGTCCAGGAAGGCAGAGTTTCCGAGCAAGGCGTTGATCAAGGCATTTGATAAGTTCCTGGAGGATAATGTGCAGCCGAGTGATGTGGACCTGTTGAGATCTCAGTTGGCGCCATTGATTAATGTGATAAATCACTACGCGGAGGGGTTGAAGGCGCATGAGTTTTATGTGTTCGTGGAGCTGTTGCAGAAGTATTATGATGTGGAGAAGTTATTCTCTGTAGGTTTTTTCTGGTTTATTTTGGGGTTTAGGGTACTAATAAGTAGTTGTAGGGACCAAATAGCCGTGATGAGGATGTCATTCTTCAGCTACGTGACCAGAATAAGGAGGATATCCAGAAAGTTGTGCAGTATGTCTTATCACATACTAGGATTGGAGCAAAGAACAACCTTATTATTGCCATCTTGGAGGAATACCGACCGAACAAGCCAACTAATGGAGCGGTGAACAAGTACTTCCGAAATATTCTTAAGAAGCTCACCGAGCTTGAGTCCCGCCCAACTGCAAAGGTGGCATTGAAAGCAAGGGAGGTCCTTATTCAGTGTGCTTTGCCTTCATTGGAGGAGCGTGCTGGGCAGATGGAGCACATCCTTCGCTCGGCAGTCGTGGAGTCAAGGTATGGTGAGACTGGCTGGGACCACAGGTCACCCAAGTTAGACGTCTTGAAGGAGGTCATCGACTCGAAGTATACTGTATTCGATGTCTTGCCTACATTCTTTGGGTACTCTGATCCTTGGGTTTCCCTTGCCGCCTTAGAGGTCTATGTCCGAAGAGCCTACAGAGCATACTCCCTCCAGAGCATCCAATACCACAACCTGGACAGTGAGCCACCGTACCTAGTAACCTGGGACTTTCAGCTTAGGAAGGTTGGCCTCTCTGAGTTTGGTACTATCCAGCCATCTACTCCTGCTACTCCCACTGGCGAAGGACCAAACCTTTTCAAGAGGATAGGATCCATTAGTGATTTATCGTACTTGGTCAAGAATAGCGACCCTGAGCCTATGAGGAAGGGTGTCGTGGTCCCAGTTGGCTACGTTGACGAGGGTGATGAGGCTCTCCAAAAGGCATTGGATGTCCTTCCTAGGAAAGGGCACAGGCAGATTCAGTCTAATGGATTGATGGCCAATTTGTCTGGAAAGCGACGACCTGCTCTTATCCAAGCAGAGAGCGAGGAGCTCTCAGCAGTTTGCAACGTTGCTGTCCGTGATATTGAAACCAACAATGACGAGGAGATTGAGCAGAAGCTGAGTGCGCTGGTTCAGGATGTTAAAGAGGACCTTGTGGATAGGAATGTTCGCCGTGTGACTTTCATTTGTGGCCATAAGGACGGATCTTACCCTGGATACTTCACTTTCCGAGGACCTGATTACAAGGAAGACAAGTCTATCCGTCACGTTGAGCCTGCATTGGCTTTCCAGCTAGAGCTTGGGCGCCTTTCCAACTTTAACATCAAGCCCGTGTTCACCGAGAATCGCAACATTCATGTATATGAGGCTATTGGCAAGGAAACCCGCAGTGACAAGCGGTACTTTACTCGTGCTATTGTCAGGCCTGGTAGGTTGCGTGATGAGATCCCCACTGCGGAGTATCTCATCTCTGAGACGAACCGCTTGGTCGATGATATCCTTGACGCATTGGAGATTATTGGTAATAATAACTCTGACCTTAACCACATCTTCATCAACTTCTCTCCAGTCTTCCCTCTTGTCCCTGAGGAGGTCGAGTCTGCTTTGGCTGGGTTCATTGAGCGATTCGGAAGACGTCTGTGGAGGCTGAGAGTTACTGGTGCGGAGATCCGTATTATCTGTACTGATCCTGCTACTGGTATCGCTTATCCGCTCCGAATGATGATTAATAACGTCTCCGGGTATGTTATTAATGTCGACTTGTATGCAGAGAGGAAGAGCGATAAGGGACAATGGGTCTTCCATAGCATTGGGTCTGGGCCTGGAAATATGCACCTTAGACCCGTTACGACACCATATGCTGCGAAAGAGTGGCTGCAACCTAAGCGCTATAAGGCTCACTTAATGGGTACGCAGTATGTCTACGATTTCCCTGAGCTATTCAGGCAAGCGATCCAGAACAGCTGGAATAAGGCCACTGCGAAGATTCCTGCGCTTAAGGATAAGATTGTGCAAGGCCTTGATGTCCTTGAGTTCAAGGAGTTGGTGTTGGATGACGGTGAGGGACTGATTGAGGTACAGAGGGAGCCGGGGACTAATACTCATGGTATGGTTGGGTGGATTGTTACTGCAAGGACGCCAGAATATCCCAAAGGCCGAAGATTCCTCATCATCGCCAACGATATCACCTTCAAGATTGGATCTTTTGGACCACAGGAGGATAAGTTTTTCCATAAGTGTACGGAGCTTGCCAGGAAGTTGGGTATTCCTAGGATTTACCTCTCTGCCAACTCTGGTGCTCGCATTGGTATGGCAGAGGAGCTTATGCCCTATTTCTCTGTCGCCTGGAATGACCTTGAGAAGCCAGAGACTGGGTTCAAGTACCTGTACTTCACCCCAGAGGCCTATGAGGGGCTCAAGGAGAAGAAGGATGTCATTGTGGAGAAGATCGTTGAGGAGGGGGAGACTAGATTCAAGATCACGACTATTGTTGGTGCGGAGGATGGCTTGGGAGTGGAGTGTTTGAGAGGATCCGGTTTGATTGCTGGAGCTACCTCGAAGGCATACCAGGATATCTTTACCATTACACTGGTTACTTGTCGTTCCGTTGGTATTGGCGCTTATCTTGTTCGTCTTGGACAAAGAGCTATCCAAATTGAGGGTCAACCAATCGTAAGTCAACTAGGAATTGCTTGATTCAGAGAAGACTATGCTAACGGGGGTTAGATCCTCACTGGTGCGCCTGCTATCAACAAGCTGCTTGGAAGGGAGGTCTATACATCCAACCTGCAACTTGGTGGTACCCAAATTATGTACCGTAATGGTGTCTCTCACTTGACTGCCAGTGATGACTTTGAGGGTGTGTCCAAGATCATTGAGTGGCTGGCATATGTGCCAGACCGAAAGGGTCAGCCTGTCCCTGTCTCTCCAACTGCTGATACCTGGGATCGCGATATTACATTTGTGCCACCACAGAAGAACACATATGACGTCCGATGGCTCATTGGTGGTAAGGAAGACGAGGAGGGTTACATCACAGGTCTCTTTGATCGCGATTCATTCCAGGAGACCCTTAGCGGGTGGGCCAGGACAGTTGTTGTTGGTCGCGCTCGTCTTGGTGGGATCCCAGTTGGTGTCATTAGTGTTGAGACTCGATCCGTTGAGAATGTCACTCCTGCCGACCCTGCAAATCCTGACTCTACCGAGCAAGTCACCCAGGAAGCTGGCCAGGTTTGGTATCCAAACTCGGCATTTAAGACTGCACAGGCTATCAATGACTTCAACCACGGAGAGCAGCTTCCTTTGATTATCCTTGCGAACTGGCGCGGCTTCTCTGGTGGCCAGAGGGATATGTACAATGAGGTGCTGAAGTATGGGTCCTACATTGTTGATGCCCTTGTCAAGTATGAGCAACCTATTATTGTCTATATCCCACCATTTGGTGAGCTTCGTGGGGGGTCTTGGGTCGTTGTAGACCCGACTATCAATGAGGACATGATGGAAATGTATGCCGATGAGGAGGCCCGTGGTGGTGTTCTTGAACCAGAGGGTATCGTTGGTATCAAGTTTCGTCGTGAAAAGTTGCTCGACACCATGGCCCGCCTTGACCCTACCTATGGAGAGCTCTACCGACAATTGCAGAATAAGGAGCTTTCTGTCGATCAACAATCTACTATCAAGGTGAAGATGGTTGAGAGGGAGAAGCTACTCATGCCAGTCTACCAGCAGGTCAGCATCCAATTCGCTGATCTCCACGACCGTGCCGGCCGTATGCAGGCCAAAGGGACTATTCGCAAGGCATTGCAATGGGTCAACGCTAGACGCTTCTTATACTGGAGGTTGAGGAGGAGGCTTAACGAGGAGGCAGTGATCAAGAAGATGGTTGCTGCTACCAACAAGAAAGCTAGTAGGAAAGATTGCCTCAAGAGAGTCCAGGGCTGGTTTATGGAGGACTCGGAAAGTGATATGTATGAGGAGCAGGATAGGATTGTCGCGGAGTGGTTTGAGGGAAATAGGAAAGATATTAATGCGAAGGTTGAGGAGGTTAAGAAGGAGATGGCGGCGGTGGAGATGAGGGATTTGATTATGGCGAATAAGGAGGGGGCGATGGCAGGGATTGTGTTGGCATTGCAGCAGGTGCCAGAGGCGCAGAGGGCGAAGATGATGGAGTTGTTGGGGGGTATGAAAAAGAATTGAATCGAGGGGGTTAAAGAGGAAAGGCTCAGACAAGAAACTGGGAATGGGAATGGGAATCGGAATGGGAATGGGAATGGGAATGGGAGAGGTAATCGTGTGGGGGAGGTGGGAGCTGAGAAAAAATGGTAATCATTTTTTTAATTTACGTTTTGTACTAAATTATCTGTTTTGATACGGGATGGGGTAGGATAGACTCGCTTAGGTGTACATGTAAACGGAGCTTTTTCGCTGCTGTTGAGGTTTTGTTTATGGTGATATGCCCTTGGGAGGGTGGGATCATGTAGTACCACAGATCAATATAACTGTCATGGCCTCTCGTAGAGAGCAACCCTGAATGGGCATAGTACAGGGCGCGTTAACTTAGACTTGCGTCAAATCTATCACAGGTTGTACTACTGGTATTTTGGGTATATCGTCATGTGAGTATTTTTGTTAAGGGCTTTTGTTTATACCATCGGTGACTAGGCATACCTGGCACCCGTTTTGTCCTAGCGGTTATACTCTCCAACAATTTTGGACCACTTTTGGAGCGAGACTGGGTAGGGGATGTTAGTAGGGATGTTACTTACTTTTGTTTGCGGTGGATAAGGCTAAAGACTACGGAAATGCCGTACGAGTAACTGTGTTTGGTAATTTGGAGGCTCAGGGTAACTCTGAATGTCTTTCTTTTTTCTCCCATTTTTGTCTCAGGGTAACGCTGGTAGAAGTTGAATTAATGAGCACGCACCCAGTGAAGATTTTATGAGTGATTTGAATACCCCTATGAACTGTGGACCGTTGGTAGCTTTGCATATAGGTGGGGGGTCACCTTGCACAACAGACTTAAAGCCCACAACTCAATTCTTATTTTACTAGGATTGAATACTTCAAAGTCACTATCTTCGTAGATAGCATGTACATAAACTCCTCCTTGAGCAAAAAATCTTCTTGGTATATAGTAGGCTGGTTGGCATTACAGCCTGATTAAAAGGCAGGATGACTCTCCGGCGGGGAGTCATGGGAAAATACTAGCTGTCACAAATATTGGGCTCGCCCTATAGTGATTTCCTACTTTTTACCTGTCGCGGCTGGGTGGGGTTTTGTCGCCTGTATGGGAGGGAATGGTACCACTTTGATTAATTGGGCGCAGGATCAGGGTAATGCTATCGGGATTACTAATTGGGACAGTTCTATTTAGTGTTATATAATGATAATCTATTGTTAAAGTGGTAAAAGCCAGCGGAAGTGATTTAAGCTACCACACAAAAATAAATCGGTCTGGGCACGAGAACAAGCGGAAGCGTACCTTATAACGGTTCCAGGGATTTAATAATGTAGTTTTGGCGTGTTGTACAGTGGCTTCTTACTAATACTAACCACTGTTATATATTACCCCTCACCAAGTGAATAAATTTCTTGGTACTTTGGAGGATGTCACAGGCCGGCCAGCATGCCAAACGCGAGAGGAATGTTGGGATTTTGCCCACGACTTCAAGGTAAATATCAACTTGCCTGACGCCCATGGCCGGGAAAGAAAGAGATTGCTAGCCTGGTGGAACTAACACAGCATGCAAATCAACCAACCAGGGTAATAAAGATGCAATCCAGAAGTTAACTGTATGCTCACACCTCTGTTTGGTGAAGCTGGGTATGCAGGCTGTGGTGCATTTGAAGGTAAGAAAATCGCTGTATAATTAAGAAGCAGGGTTTAAGATTCATTATATATATTTTAAGTTTTCATTATATTTAAGTATGTAGAAATCCTGGGAATCAAGTTAGCAGGCCTAAAAGGCAATATCTGACACATTGCAGATAATGCCTCTCTCCATATTCAGTGCCCATGGGTTTCAAGGCAGGCAGCTTCTCAAGCAAGATATTGAATCAACCAGTGGGAAAAGGGTGTAATCGTGGAGCAAAACAAACTCAAGCTACAGATAGACCCCCATAATCTATCTACCTCCGAGCCTACCATAGCCTCAATCCAGAGAATCGTGCTAATAGGTAGTCTGGTTGGCAGGAAATACAGAATGCGAGGCAGCTGTGGTTTCCAGATGTAGTAGTCACTTCTCCATTGGGTTGGTAAAGTGCTTAGCTAATCACCCAAATTACTCTTTCTACGAGTGACAACTACGTTCAAAAGTCGCGAAACTGGAAGCCGATAATGAATCATCCTGAAGGAGCCTCGATGGAGACTGTGGTAGGAGAGAAATCAAATCTCTACGAGAGGCTGATGCCTGCCAGGCTAGAAATCAAAAATCATTCCAGAAATGAGCACAAGAGCAGACTGTAGTCCAAGACCTAATCCAACCTACGGAGAACCAGAGATTACTTCAGATGTTAGGGGATGGGGGCACTCCACAAATGCACAAACAGAACAAGAGATATGCAAAAAGTAATCCCGATTTTGGTGTTGGCGAATGCATAATGCATGGGGTGCTAATGGTCTATATGCATTTTCCATATTTGCGTCAGGTCCTTCCTCTTTCTCCACATAGCCTCCACATTTGCATTGAGGCTTGCGGCGACTGTAGCATGGCAGACATGATTCTCACCCAGGAGGTTTCGAGATAACAGACGATATCTGAGCACCCAGGTATGTAGATCATCCCTTCATTGCCCTCCAGCACAGCACAGAGTGATATGTTATGACTCTGGGAAGGGGCTTTTTGTTCACTACTCCAAGTTCTCCGGAGGGGGGTACGGCGTCTGCAATTTGAGCACCGCCGCCTTCGTTAATTCAAATCGAGGCCAATGTTTGCCGTCCAAGCTTACTGGGCTCTTGTGGCCCCAGTGGGCACTCCGCTGAACTGAGCGAGACTTCTGCGGATTGATTCCGCAAATGGGCTCTCACAAACAACCTGACTGCTACCATAGGGCTTTAGGAGCAGGTTATGTGCATTAACTGGCAGGTGATGAGACTAGAAGCAAAAGAATGTCAAGCCTCCTGATGCAATCTCACCTAATACCAGATGCACAACCACAAGTTCGACCGTAAAACCAAGACTTACACACAGCTTCTCTCTTCCTAGCATCCACAAGTCACTCCAAAGAGCAGCTGGCCTGCCTACCAATGGCTTCCAAATCGTTTTCCAAGTTAATACTAAGTAGTATACTTACCCAAGGGGAGAGATCATTACTCGCATTCAGGCTATCTAGTCTATGCCGAGAGGCCGCACTTACATGTCGACCAATACAAGGAACCGTAGGCGTTTCCGCAGCTTAATCAGGTACTTGCTCTCAAAGAGTACAGCTTGAGGGGCGCCTCCAATACACATCTGTATCCAGGCTGTCCAATGCTAAAAAAAGCAAAGAAATTCCAAACATTGCCAACTATTCAAAGAAAAAAAATCAAGGTTATCAATGCACTCTCGGCGGTATCTATCGGGCTGGGGTGGCACCATTGCAAGCAGTAGATTGAAGGCAACTATATTCTAGGCAACACTCTGCGAGCATACTCAACGTTGGGGCTTATTCACCTGTGTTCTAGACCTCATTTCTTCAATCTCTTAGCAATCAACGTGCACATTCCTACAGACCTCACCACCGACACCCAGCTGACTGCGTGATCGGCAAATCACAGGATCACTGCAGCAATACCCCTGAAGTACAAGTCTATTTTGAAATAGCCATAGCAGCGTAGTAGGTAGATAGACACATAGCAGTTGCAATTTAAACCAAATCAGATGTCGGCAGTTATGAGGCTTAAGTTATGGCGCAACCCAAGCCATTTGTGGCGGAGGCCTGCTTACCAAACAGGGGTGTTAGTGATATATACTTCAGATTCTGATAAGCTTTTTGAGAAGGCTGTGTCGGAAATCCTGGCAGCTTTTTTGCGATTGCCAATGATTTCTGCAGACGGCTGAGGAGAATTAGGAAATGTGAGGAGAATCAAATAATGGGAGTTCCAAGAACAGGAGCAGCACCCGACTATGCACTCAAGAGCTCCCAGTATCACTCCTATAGCAGACTCATGAGACGAATGTACAAGCTGTCAGCTTCCGCATTTCCCCGAGAGCCTACTATGAATTAATACTTTTCACCGAAATTCATGGCAATCCCTGGCCACGATGGTCACTCGATTCGTAGAGTAGGGGCTGCGTGATACCGGGTACCAGACAAGTAGTCAATCCATGATACAGGCGAGGCTGAGAATTTCCACAGTCTGGGATTCGATGCTGCGATGGCCCCCAGGTTTACAACTCCGTATCATGTTTTCTCCTGGCAAGCTCAACGATCACACTGCCTGTGATAGAATTTTTGTTTGCCCTGTACCTACGGTGAGGCAAGTCTCCCGTAATCGTAAAGAGCTAACATATGAGGAGATGCCATGCATAGCGACTTTTGCACTTTCACGGTCACCCAAAAACCCAGCGTTAAATTTCACTTTTCCAGAATACACCAGATGAGGGATGAATTGGCGCATAGTTAAGGTTACCCTGAGGTCTCAAATGTACATTATCTACAGTTTCTAGAGAGAAACATGGAACCAAGGTGTGCATAAATCGACACTTTTTTTTCCCTTTTTTGAAGTCTATACGTCTCTGGAGCCTTAGGCTATGAAATGGATATATCAGCACTAGTCCTAAGTAAACACCATTGCTCAGCTGTTGCATCTAAACATACCCACTAGAAATGGGTACTGCGGATAGAAAATGTGCAAGGACGGCAAGCATCAACCTGCACTGAATGATCTACCTTGCCGGAAGAGAGCAAGCCATAGTTCACCGAACTCTAGCTCTGTGAATGCTTCCACATAAATCTGCATCCAAACTATTCTGGATCTCCTCATGTAGCCTAGCGCTATGTTCACAGCCAATTGCATATATGTAAAATGCAAAAATGTGAACGACTGAGGGCAAGGCCGCCTAGTCTGGAAAAAAGAGCCTACGTATTGCTGATCTATGGAATGATTAACATCTCAGCTGCGTGCCCAAGATTACACCTATTGTACTGCTTCGACCCCTTTCAAGCGCCGCTTTTTTCTATGTGCCCTGTAACAAACATTGCACTGCGCTTGTTTTTTTTGTTTTTTTTTTCCTTCCAATACTCATTACTCGTATGCACCCCTATTGGGAAGCGTACTACGAGCCAGCCGGAAACCCCTGGGCAGGGGCTGGCCCGTGGGGATGAGAGAGGCCACCTGGGTCACACTAGGAGCTGCAGTCCATCGCCATACTCTGTATAGGATGAATGCGATTAATGATTCTTTAAAAAAAAAAGGAAGAAACCCCTGGGCATCTCGGCAAATAACGTCTCAATATTACCCTGAGCTTGCCCTAGCACGCGTGCCATGTAAAGTCAAGGCTACAGCCACAAATACATCTACCAATTCACCCAGAGTCCTGCGAGTAAAAGCATGTACACAAATACCTCAATTCCTCGAGGTGAGTTGGCGAAAGAAAAGAAAAAATTGCACAACCTGTGTCATTGCTCTGTCAAGAACTACTATGATGCCATAACCCCGCCCTGATTGGGCAGTTGTAGTTTCAGATAAGAAGAGATCGAAACGCCTGGAGGTTTTGTGGTTGCTTTCCCTTTTGAGTGGAGGCTCCGGCTCCAAGGGCATAGGAAGACATCTCTTCGACATGCATCTCCTGTCCACGTTACACAATGCCTACGTGAGGGGCTTGCAGTCCCCGATGCCCATCCAGCATTGACACATCGACATATGGTCGTCAACTAGGAGTGTAATTTGTGAGATGAAGCCGCCAAAGGCTGCATGATACAAAGTCGGTAGCGTTAGGTACTACCATCCAGTACTGATATGCCTTGTAAACTAGAATTGGGATTGCCAGCGAACCACTGACATCACCCCATAGAAAAACAACTCCTGTCCCTGCATCTCGGATATAATCTCAACAATATTTTCCTCACAGGGCGACACACGAAGCATGGAGCCTATTTCCATTCGGGCTGGGCATTTTCTTCGGTATACACATGGTCTGGTCCTAGAGTAGAATTGTGCCA
>Ga0307514_10002809_pt1 | contig 17474 bp, 11 predicted proteins | sample 16_EM_MG_FD_203088 | JGI IMG/M metagenome (GOLD analysis project Ga0307514, IMG submission 203088) | Populus trichocarpa ectomycorrhiza microbial communities from riparian zone in the Pacific Northwest, United States - 16_EM | ecosystem: Host-associated > Plants > Roots > Unclassified | place... | reverse complement strand
ACATTATTGTTGAAAATTCAGTAAAAGGAGAAGACCAAGCGACTGAGAACAACGTAGCAAAGGGGTTATCCCTGTCTCAGTCAGCTTCTCCCCATGATGTCGAGTGCCTTACCCTTGTATCTTTCTCACTGTATAATACTTGCAAACACAAAGCAAAAGGAAAGTAGTAGTAATAAGCTCGCTCGCTCTCTCTCTCCCCCTCCCTTTTCTTTGTTTTCACTCATTCCCCAAATTCATGCCATAATTTTAGGATCCCTTTGCAGTAACACCAACCTCACTTCCTTTGCTCACTCATTCACTGGTTTTATGCTCCACGTCCTTCTCTCTTCCTTCCAGTTTCATTTGTTGAACTTGTAACTTTGATAAACACCGGTCAAAACTTTATCATTGGACCATTCAGGTATATATGTTCTTTGCATCTCTTTTTATTTCAAGAATGTTAAAGCAATCCCTTTGTTTAAATTGCCTATTCCAGTTTCTTTTTTGGTTTTTGGAAGTTCATTGATTTTTCTGTCAGTTTGTTGGTTCTTGGTTAAAGATTTATGAGTGGATGATGTTTCAACTGTTTAGAGTAAGTGTTAGTTTAAAGATGTACATGAGGTTGGTTGTTTCTTGACCAGAACACATGCTTTCTTGATAATGCATGCCACTTGCATAAAGTAGATGAAGATTCAGGTCATGCAATAAATTCCCATCTTGATTTTTTTTTTACTTTAATGAACTATAATCTTGGCAATCGTATGGCTATGCTAATTTGATAACTTTATCTGTGTGGTTAAAATCGGATCTTGGCATAACTTTCCCATCTTGGTTGCTGAGAAATTGAAGAAGAAAATAAGGAAAGAAGAATTGGATATTGCTTTTCATTGATGTGCTCTGATCTTCAGGAGAGTTTGTTGGATGAGGTTATTGTTTCACTGATCCCAATATATATATATATATATATAGAGGTTATTGTTTCACAGATCCCAATATATATTATATTGGGATCTGTGAAACAATAACCTCTATCTATATATATATATATTGGGATCTGTGAAACATTCATATGGCAATGGATAATATAAATGTCTTCATGTTCCGTTTTGCTACTTTACTTAAGGGAACAATTAATGCTCTTGCTCTTCAAGTGTTGTTATATGATGACATGCTCTTTGGGAACGTGCACATATCATTTTCTATTTCCTTTTTTGCGGCTCTCGATTTCTATCATGCCATGTATAAGTTGAAATTGCGCTTAATTATGAGTTACTATGGTGGATGCTATTTATTAAGATGCTTGGATTGTTCTCCTAACTGTTAATAAGTTTATTTTCAGATTCATTTTGTAGAGCTGGGATATAGAGGGATTTGCCATGGTTGCACCTATGGTTCTTTCTCATCGGCATTCACATTTTCTTGATTGGTAAACTTCCGTGAAAGAGTGAGTTGATAGAAGTTGTTTGGTTCTGAGAAGCAATGGCCGAACGGAAATTGAATTTAAATGCACCGCTCCTATCAGTGAGGCGAATTTCTAACATAGCAACAACTTCAGATGGAGCAAAAACTAAGAAACTTGAGAATTCCCGGCTCAATAGACGCCATGCTCTTCCTCCATACAAACCAGACACAAGTTTGGATCAAGTGACTGAACCTGTTGCAGTTCCTTTCCACTGGGAACAGATCCCTGGTAGAGCAAAGGATAATTCTATGGAGCCACCTAAAGTTGCCGAGGATGCTTCTGTTACTCCAAAGGTTCCTCCTAGAAGGTCGTTGGATATTGTAAGGCACCATAAGGGAAAACGTGAGCCTAAAGTCCCCAAGGAGGCTTCTGTTAAGCCACTTGTTTCTTCCAGAAGGGTGTTGGATGTTGTAAAGCACCAGAAGGAAAAGCCAGAGCCTAAAGTCCCCAAGCAGGCTTCTGTTACTCAAAGGAATCCTCCGAGAAAGGTGTTGGATCTTGCAAAGCACCAGAAGGAAAAGAACTCCAACGATCAAAGTTTGTCTAGGCCCAAAGCTGAAGCAAATTCTTTCAACAAGAACGTAAGAAAGTTAGATTACTCTAGAGAGGGACCAAATGAGAAATCGGGTTTGAATTCAGATGATGATGATGTTTACTCTGATGCACTTGACGCTTTGTCCCCAACAGATTCAATCTCCATGAACTGTAGTGCAAGTGGTGTGAGTGGCTTTGATGTTCCGGTTGTGAAGCCATCAGGAACCTTTTCCAAGGATCAACAAACACGAGATTTCATGATGAATCGCTTCTTACCTGCGGCCAAGGCAATGGCTTTGGAGCCAGCTCATTATGCTTCAAGAAAGCAACCTGTGGTAGTTGAACAATTAAGACCAATTACGAAGGTGGTTCATGGGAATAGGACACCTCCTCCCAGTAAATCTCAGTCAATAATTATCTCAAATTATGGCCAGGATATTGAAGAGAAAGAAAGTGAAGATGAATATGATGGGTATGAAGGTTCTGGGAATATATCAACTAAAGCTTGTGGTTGGTTTCCTCGCTTATGCTTTAAGAATTCATTGGGTCTCCTAAATCCCATTCCTGGATTGAAACTTAGGACTCAGGCTTCCATGTCTTCTACCAATGATGTTGAAAAACTGAGCAGAGCTTCTCCGAACAGATCTGTTACTCAAATCGTGAAAAAGGTTAGAATAGAACTCATTTTTTTTTCCCTTTAATTATTTCTCCTTCGGTTAGTGCCGAATGTTTCTGTTATAATTAGTGGAAGTTGTCTTTCAATGCTAAAATCACTTACAATTTTGCGATGCTTTTCAGCACTTAAAAGATGCTGCTAATAAGCTAAAGCAAGATAGCGGAGGGCAATCACCTAGGCTGCCGGAGGTTGAGAACAAGCTGTCCTGTGCATCTAATCGGTTCATCTATGCAAGTGATCGGCAAACAATTAGTCGGACATCTCCTTTTAGGCGCTCAGCTGGTACATCTCCTTTCAGACGCTCAGGGTGCGTATCTCCTTATCGCAATGAAGCGCCTCAATCTCCCTTCCGTGGCAGGGGATTTCTAGGCATTCCTAAAGAGGCTGAGGATTTGAGAGCCAGTAGGTTGAATTTGTACAAAGGCATTAGCAAGTCTCAGGAACTATCATCCTACTATGGTGCTAAACGAGGGTCTCGCCCAGCAAGCCCTGTTGTTGAGAAGACACTGTATGTAGATACTGTACATAAGGCAGGAATATTGTTCCCAGATTCACGTTCTTCAAATATCAAAAAGTATGTGGACTCCGAAAAAAGGGACTTTAAGACACCCTTGAAAAGCAGAGAAATGAAAAAAGCAGCTGGTGAAGAGTCTTCTTTCCAAGATGCAGAATTCCTGAATTTTCTGAAAGCAGAGAGTGAACTGGAAAATAAAGTCTCGTTGTCTGCGGATGCTGATTCAGCTTCTCTTTCAGACAAACCAGACTTGATGGAGGACTATTCTAAAGCTTTAGTGTGTATAAGTGCAACTACTGAAGAAAATGTAAATATTGATGGTGATCAGATTTCAAAAGAAGATGGTACAGGAAATGTGAAAAACAGTTTAGTACAATCTCCTCTTGCCCCAATTCTACCGAAATCACCGTCGGAATCTTGGCTTTGGCGAACCCTGCCTTCATTCTCGTCACAAAATTCACTTTCACATCTGCATCGGGGAACCAGTTTTCAGAGCAAATGGCAGGATACTAATACGCCCTCTACTAATACCAAATGGGAAACCATTGTTAAATCATCCTATTTGCATCACGATCATGTACGCTATTCTGAGGTAATGCCGTTACTCTCAATCTTCTTCGTTTTTCTTCCAGTTTCATGTTAAGTTATAGAAGAATTTAACATTAGTATTCATTTGCAGGAATTAATCCCTCACGCTTCTAAACACTCCAAAAGTTAGAGATGCAGAGCTCTTTCCAAATTCTTAACAGCAATTGTTTTGTTTGGATATTTTGCCCTCGGATATGATCAAAGGCAATTTAAATCTTCCAGTCTACATTTTTTTTGTGAGATCATGCTCTGATTATTCAATCCTCCTATAGTAGGTAGATGGAATTCAGCAGTCAGTTTTGTTGAAATTTCCAAGTTTTCTTAACCCTCCCTGTGATGTGCCTCCTCGCATTCATACAGGGGTGAGGTGATTGGCCAATAAGCCATTATATTCCTTGTATTGGTGGCTTACAGTTTAAGCTACTGTTTTGCTTTTATTTTCGGATTCTGTTGATCCCTGTGTTTATAGAAATCAGTAACTCATTATGGTGATGAATGAAATTACACGTTTGATTGTGATGATGTCTATTCTACAGAAGCCTTGTATATTCATTGTGAACAAGTTCTGTTGGCATTGCAAGCTATTCTGGAAGGCCCTAAAATTGATTGTTCTGCTATCCAAGCATTGGTGGCATGGTGCTGCTATTGTTAATTTCTCTACATCTGCATGTACATACATGTTATTCAGTACTGCTCTTAGATTCCCTTCTTTCATGCCTGTAATCTTTCAGTCCAGTTCATCAAAGAATTCTGAACAAGAGAGCCCCTGTCTTGCTTTAGGACTTGCCATTTTAAGGGGAAAAAGTGGGGTTAGAAAACATTACGATGTATTTGCCATGTCATGATCTTAAGCACTTTTGGAACTAGATCCAGGAACAAGAAATGGAGATTTAGAGAGGTCCCAATCCCCATAGTTACTATATTTAGCAGCAGCACAATTCTACAATCTCAAATACCTCATCTCGAGGATGGGTTGTCTTTTTTTCATTTAACATGTCGTTAATAAATGAGGTTGAATGACATGTCTTCCATATCACTCATGGCATTGAGATGTCATTCTTTGCTATTTGCAGAAGCAAGCAGTATCGAATTTCTGTTGAGACATTGTGAAAATACTTTGATAGACAATAACTCATCACTCACAAACACACTGCCCTTTTTGTTCAGAAAAAGGGAGAAAAAAAGTTACACATTAGCGTTTGCTTTCATCCAAAACTGAATCAATTACCACCTGCACACTGATGACAAGATGAACATTCTAAGAAAATAAACAGCGAAGAACATAAAAAGACTACTAATGCTTAAGTGACTCCAGGGACAAGTACTTAAAAAAATCTGTACTACTCCTATATATGATTTTCTCTACATAGTCAGATATTTTTAAGTACTAAGCCTTGCTAAAAATATTGTATATATAGACTAAGTTTCTATAAAAGTTTCACTGTCTTCATGGCCATCAAGAAAGTGAAAGCTTGGTGCTAATTTCCTGTGTGCTTCTACAATGAGTCTTACGGTCTTTGATTCCAACTCTTTGGTTCATTCTCAGTTGCAGATCAGGCAGCCATTCCTTGTCCTTCAACAGTTTATCATGATTCAGCTGCATGCGAATCAAGGGAGAAATAGAAAATAAAAGAAATGAGAGAGAGAGAGATCACAAAATAAAAGGATTGCGAAATAAGGTGTTGAAGTATGGTTATTGCATGTCCTATATATTAACTTTAAATTCGAAATGTTACCTCAACCCGAAATGGGGGATCAAACTCTGGTTTAAAGCTATTGAAATTGCCAATGGAGAGTGACGAATTGAATAAGGATTGCTTTATCTTTATGTCATTTCCAGAGTTGCCTCCATTTGGCTTCCAGTAGCAGGTTGTCTCGAACGACCTTGGCGACGAACAATTTTGATGTGCTTGAGGTGGAGAGCAACTATTAGTACAGGTGACGCTGGTGGGATTATTTCTGATAATTTTCCATCTATTTTTAACCATTTCGAGTGGAGGCCACCGACGCTCTTCTAGAAATCTGACAGGTCTCATTGGCCTTATTTCGGTGGTACTTGTGTCTAATCCTTGTCCGAGATCCTTTCTTGCCAAACTACTTACTCTATGCTTATCAACTCCCCATTGCTGGCACCTATAATATTGACCAGAAAGAAAGATCAAAATGGAATTAGAGATGTGAAGAATTCTTACTCTCGAGCTTAATGGGATATAGGAAACTCGTGATCAATTTTCTAGCTTTTCTTATCCCAATTTGATCGCTTCTTTGGATCAATGTTTCAAGCTTGTTTCTCTTCAAAACAAAAAGAAGTATCCTCTTCCTTATAAACCTTTATATGGAAAACAAAAGTGTTTAGTATAACGAGAATTTCACAATGCATATTGATTGTTTACCTTGAGAAACTGGTTTTATTACTTAATGGTCTCTGGAAGAGGGAAGAGTGCAAAAGGCTGTTGCCAAAAGTATGCTCAGTAGAATTTCTGGCTAAAACAATTCCACCACTCTCCATTCTGAAGCATTGTTGAGGATTGGCTGGCATTTGGTGGAACTTGCTTGGAATGTAACCTCTTCCTTGCATTGATCTGTATGTTTGACATAGCACTGTATAACAAAAGCAAGGGTTTACCATTTCATTTATGCTTGGCTTAAATATTTACAAATTTCTTTTATTTTCGTATTCTTTCCCCCATGAAACCAGAAGAGAAGGCGGGGCAGCCATTCATGTCAAGGCTACTGAAATGCTTTAACTTGTTATTTGGGATTGCAGAATACATGAAGGTTAGAATGGCAGGAGAAATTATTTAACAAGAGACACGAGTACTCGAGTTTTTATCACAAATGTACATCTAATTATGGAATATCTGTGATTAAGTAAATTTATCTATTATTCAGCTAGAAAAACAAAGATGATTGATTATTTTTAACAAGATATTAAAAACTTGTGATCATGAAACATATCAGCTCCCTTGTAATGGCCAACACAGGCCTGGGATAACTTCTCTCTACTCGGGTTCATTATGATTCACTATACTAGGCACAAATTAATAATAATGAAAAAAAAAAAAAAGTAAGCTTCACCTTGGCCGGCCTCGTCAAGCTTCTTACTTCGGTACATCTTATATGCACAATGAGAAAAGAGTAAGTTAGGAAAACAAAAAAAATGGTGAATCAGAAATTACAAGTAAACATGGTTAAACACTGATTTTAGCGAGTACCTGTAAATGACTCTTTACATGAGCAATGCTAAGTCCCCTCACATTCATTAACTGAAGAACTAACTTGGGAGTTGCTTCTTCGCCAATTCAAAGAAGGTGCAAGTAAGTTATAAAATGAAATAATTGTTTTTTTTTAATTAAAATAGTATGATCCAATTATAAATTTCTATCAATTTCAACAAACTTCATTTTTAACTTACTCTCTTGTCCACCAAGCCTTTCAACGGCATGCACAAAAGAGAGATGGAGATCAGGAGTCCATCGTAGCCGAGGCATTTTTGATCTAACGTATTGCCTTACTGTGGACTTACGTTCATTTCTCTCTGCAGACGAAGCATTATTAGCATAATTCTCTTCTGTTATCTTCTCAGCATCAGAATTGCTAACTTCAACAGTGCCGATGTCCTCTCCGCTGCTTGCTTCTTCATTCAAATCGAAGGATGACATCAAAGACGTGTTATCAGCTTGGTCCTCACATCCACCCATCTTTTCTTGATCACCGATCTTTAATTCTTCTTCCATTGCCTACTTGTTTTCCTTCAATGACTTCAAATACTGAGTTTCTATATATCTGAGGCTTCTGTTCTGTTAAAAGAAAAGGGAGCTATTAATCGCAGGCTTATAAATAAAGGCATGCATTTTTAATTTCCGTAAGACTCAAAAACTGGTATGATAGCACTAGTAGCTGCATTGCTGTTTGTTTGTTTGTTTTTTTTTTTTTGATGGAAAGCCCCATGTATTCTTTGGTTACACGAAGAGGGATACCCTCCTCAGCTCTGAAATCCCACCCCAACCTTCTTAATTAAGGGTTTGAATCTGAAACCTCCAACTAGAAAAACCTAAGCCTTAACTTTTGGGATGTCCTTTTTGGCCGGACGCTTTGAAGTAGTTTAGAACACAGTAATTGACAGTACCGAGTTTTTGATCGACGAAAACCTTTTAAGCCAATGGGCAAGTAGCTGTAAGAATTATGGCACGTCGCGCAAAATCTGTTAGGATATTTATGTTTTAAACATTTCACATAAGCTGCAATACCGAACCCGTATAAATGGAAGTAGTTTTACATTAAAGGTTTTCTTTAAGCATGGTACTTCAATTTTGCTCCACAAAAATTGTGTTACGTATAGCTTCGTACACTGTCGGATCAAATCTCGATCAGTGAATAATTGCATTAGGTAAGAAAAAAAAATTGTACACCAAATGATCGTAGTAGGTAGACTACCAGTTTTCGATTTATGATGACCTAGATGCTTCATGGCTGTAAATCCATGGAACGGGCACTTGTAAGCAACAATATAGTGGACAATATGGCTCTAAACAACTCCAAATGCTTGAAAATTACTCATCTAAGATCTGGACAGTCAATTTCATGGTATCAAAGGTTTTGTCGTGTTGGTTTGGTCTTATTTATTGTGGACAAGGTACGTAATTTTTTAGTGAATGACCAGAACACAGCTTTTCTCACAATAAGAACTGATCAAGTAAAGGAATTGAATGATAAATTACTTTTTCCCCATGCACCAAATTAAGCTGGAAAACAACTAAGAAATATGGCAAAAAGACGGTACTGTCATTTTACGTCAAGATCACTTTTTTTTTTCCTCCCTTTTTGGTTCCATTTTATTTAAAGATCACTTACATGGCTATTTCAATGCTTTTGAAACACAAAGTGTTCCCAAGCGACCCTTTTTCTGTTCATGATCTCCTATCTGCATTCTGCGAAATGCAAAATTAAGAAAAAAGAAGTTATGTTAGGACTTATGTTGAACACTCAAACTTACATGGCTATGCAGCACGGACAATTAGAAAGGCATGAAAACAAATTAGGATGTTAAAAGTACTTTTGAAATGACAAAAATTACTTGATTTTCTTTCATGAATTTGCAAAATGATCAAATGGTATACAGTTCCACTATGATCTGACAACATATGGGCTCTTATAAATAGAGTGCTAAACCATCAATCAGCATGAAACTATCAAACCGCATAGCTGTTTTCCAATCATTTCTAGTAAGTAGATGGTTTAGCATCTAAATATGAAGTTAAACATGCAGCAAGCAAGAGATGAAGAAGTCATGATTTCAGATTCCAGTAAACAAGCAGAAATATAATGGTGATGCAAGGATTTTACTTAGGTCATGAAGTCTCTCAAAATCAAACCAAAAAGAAAAAAAAAATGGGCCATGAAGAAATCATAAAGGGATAAAAAAAATTGGCATCCATAAAATATATTTTAGTTAATTTAAACTGGATAAAGGGTGAGAAAACTGGCAAACAAATCATCTCTGTCCATCACTTAAAAGAAAAGGAAAAAAAACCTTCTTTATCTCTTTTCCAAGAGTCTTGGAAAACATTTATAACTGTATGAAGAATAAAAAAGAAAGAAAGAAAGTAAGAAGAAACCCAAGCTAGCTAGCTGATTCACTCAATACATAACTAAAACCATAAGACCAATAGTACAATTATTTGTTCATATATATAAGTTGATTTCCTAAACCCTAAATAGTAAATACAAACCAGTTGGTGTTGATGATGATGATGCCTCGATCATGCATAGCCATTCCAATTTGTTGGTGGGATTGTCTATAGCTTCAGATCATTATACATACATATCGCCAGACTAATGATCCTGGCGTGCCTCTTCCCAACTTGAAAATTGACGTACACTTAGTTCTTCAGAGAGAGGGAGGGGGAGAAAGAAGAGGGGAGAGGCAGTGTTTTCTGTGTTGGGTTTTTGGTGTGTGATGATGTTTTTTATTATTATTATTATTATTATTACTGTTATTGTATCAAAGAAAAACCATGGAATCAAAGTCATCAAAGCTCACCAGATATTCTAAGACTAACATGTGGTTAATTAATAAGTTTAAATACAAATCAACGATTTTTAGGACAGCCCAGCTTGTGCTCTTTAAAATGGCATTATGGATACAGATGCGACTGTTGGAGAGCATCATGTGACTCAAAAAACCCTTTCTTTCTTTCTCTTCTTCTTTGACAGTTGTCCCTCCAAAATCCCTCTCGTGATTATCTTCTTTGACCTATGTTACAGGCTTCTCTCTTTCTTATTAACTTAAAAAAAAAAAATCTTGGCTTCAAAGTTTTACTATTAACATTAATATAATTCATAAATTTAATTTCTTAAGTTAAAATAATTTCTTAATATGATGTTAAAGTATTTCATATATGTATTTAATTTCTCTGTAATAATTGTAAATAAATAAATGTGGGACCTTTCATTTCATCGACCCATCAATTTTCTTCCCACCTAAACAGAGACTAGTAGTTTTTTTTTTACTCTATGAACAACAGTACTGTTTCTTCCTGTCCCTATGTTCTTATTGTTAATTAGTGTCTACAGCTTTCTTCTGCAGAGCATGTGGCTCTATGACTTTGATTTAATTATTGGTCCGACCCAAAAATAATTGATCGGTCGTTGAAGAAATACTACCAGCTGAATGCGTTAGTCAATTTTGGTAGGACTTTTGCATTCTAACAAATCTATCCTCAACAAGTTCATTATTTTTTTGCAAATGGGAGAATCGTTGTGTTTCCATAACATTTGACAAATGAAATTTGCTGAACGTGCTGAGATCATGATGCCGATGGTGACCTTTTTTTTGGAAAAAAAAAATGCATACGTGAATTTAAGTTTTCCATGAGTACATTGGTTTGAAAATACGAACTGCATGATCCCATAAAGTATTCTTATACTTGATAGGTGTGTTTTGTTTTCTATATGAACAAACAACAGCAACGTTTATCTAATCAGCTCCTGAATGGAACTTTAATTTGGAGGAAAATTAAGCTTTAGCTTATAATATATAGCAACCACTATGGTCGAAAGACAGATTAATGGTTTTGGCATAGAACCGTCCGGTCGGAGGAAGAGCCTGCACAAGGATCGGCAAAGAAAAGGCAAGAACGTATATAATTCCCATATATTCTTCCTTGCTGCTAGGATTGCTGAATCTGAGGAATGAGAAGCTTAAAATTGTCACCACAAGCTGAAATGTCAATGTTTATCTTTAGCCGAGAAGCTAGATTAAGACCTACGGGTTAGCAAGAACTAAATATAATTAGGAGGTCAAAACATGATCCACAGACAACAAGTAAACATGTGTATCACCCCATTTTGTCATGGTAAAACAGATAGTCTAAATTAATTACATTACTTCGATCTCAGTGTAGAGTAACAAGGATTGCATACACTTTAGTGTCCCTAATCATTTTTAGTTGTTATTTTTTATTCTTTTTCCCAGGGCAATTGAATTTCGAAATCTGTGTGATAAGCAAGCAGCAGAGATCACAACTTCAAAAGGTAAGAAAAACTTTAAAACTAGACTTTAAAAAAACGTTGAAGAGTTTCTTCTAACATGAACGAAAAGAAAGTTTCTGTTGTTTTGCTTCACGAAAGATTAAGAAAAAACAATCTTAAAAGTTATATTTCATATCTCAATATATATTTCAAAAAAAAAATTTCTCCTCATTATTAACATTAAAAAGCTCAGTCAATTCTTATGCTTCCCCTTTGAGTAGAAGTTGTGGATTTGATTCTTCAAATGAGAGCAAACCTTAATTCCCAAACATCAGAAAAATAAAAAAGCATTGCCAACATGTTGTCAACACATCTCTATGTTCCTCCTCCCTTGCGGAAGGCTTCGTTTGACCTAGGTTGATAACCATATTAGTACCGGGGCAGTTGGACTATCTAGTAATGGAAAAATTCTTCCTTTTACTGCTTTCTGCTTATGCTCCTAGGTGTTGGGCTCCCGGTCAAATAGGGGAGTCTTATTCGCAGCTTTTCTCTTCAAACCCTTCTGCGTGGAGCAAATCAAGCAAGGCAAGTTCAATTTCAAGCCTTCCCGATCAATTGTGAGTAGCGAATAACTTAGGTGTAGTTTTAAAATATAATTTATATTATTTTTTAACAATTTTCTTAAATGAAAGCCTTTTGATTTTAAAACTTGAATAGGTCCACACTATCTTGTGCTTAATTTTTATCACATAAATAAGGATGGTGAGGTTTGAACTCGTGACCGCTTGGTCATCAAGGCTCTGATACCATGTTAAAGAACCAATTCAACCCAATAGTTTAAGCTGTTAGGTGAAATTTCAAATTTATATTATTCTCTAACAAACTTCGTAAATAAATAAAAATCTTCCAGCGTGTGTGTGTGTTTGTGTGTATAGTCTTGCCGAAGAAGAAAGAAAAAAAAATCAATAGTTTTGTTTTGAAATTTATCAAGTGCTATCGAATTTTTATTTTCAAATTATACTCTCTTATTAATATTCCCTAAAGATTAAATTAATAAAAGAAGCTTGACAAAACATATGTAGCTGGACAAAAAATAGAGATGATGAGGTGGGGGTGGGGATGGAAGCATTCGCAGAGACAGCTTGGTCTCCCATCTACATAACTATATATTCCATAAATATATAATTTTCAAACTGCACTCCATTCTTTATCCCTTCCCCCGACCATCCAAAGGGCTTACTTTTCAAAGCTAATCGGCAAGAGTTTGGACTGTTTTGTCTCCTTATGACAAAGAGCTACTTCTCTTCAAACTTACTATATTACTAGACATATAGTCTTTGGGAAATTAAGGAGGGGGGGAATCACTTGAAGGATTAGGTATGGCAAGAAGACACCCAAATCTGGCTCGTTATGAGTGACGGGTGCATATATTTTCGTCGCCGTGGAGATGGAGAAAGAGAAGACAGATATTCTGAGCATTAATCTAAGTTCATGATCAGAGAAATCTACGTAGGAAGAGAAGTAAAGGGAGCATGATAAGCAACTCTGAGACCTATATATGTATGTACCTAGAAAATAATCGATACCCTGTCTTGTCGCGTGCATGGGGAGTTGACAATTTATTGATATTCTAGACCCTCTGAGAATCTTTCAAAGAAATGCTACTTTGCACTCCAGATTTATTTCATTTCATAGACAAAGACACCCAACTAGCATATGACCACATAATATGGACCGTAAGAAAAAATATTACTAAATGTTTTCGAGTGGGAAATGGGAATTTAAGAAAGGTATGTCAAGGGGAATCATATATATATATATATATTGTACCTTTCCTTTTTTTTTATTCAATCATTGTCAAGTTTTATTTTTCTTCGAGTTGTTAGTGCTTTTTAGGATCCTGATATCAATTCCCATTGGATCGTTGGCTCTTTGGGGTTCGGAATCTGTCATTGACCATACTGATGATGATGCATGAGCAGTGGACCGGCTTGCCAAAAAAACCTCTGTGTCTGAACATAGGTGCCTGTTAGTTATACTTCAATACACACACACACACGCATAAAGAGATGAAAAAAGAAGTATTTAAAATGACGACGACGATGATTTGGCTACTAGGTTAGATGTCGCTGGCGGTCATCGTCCAGGCATGGGGAAAGGGCAAGCCCAAAAAATAGTGAAATGTGAGACTTGGATTCTTGGAAACCTGCCCGATCGAGGAGGAGGAGCATGTGTTCCAGATGTGTAGATCAATGAGGTATTGGCAAAAGATCCTGTTACCTTTCATTTAGACAGATCTGACACTCGCAACCCGAGTGAGTAGCCCATGTTTTCAATGCTCAAAGGGGCCTAGCGACAAGGAAAGAGTTAGGGTTTTTCGGGGTGGTGGGTGGGTTTCACTTTTATGTAGCTTTTTGGATGTGGAAGAAGGGGAGGGGGCATTTCATTTATCATATTCCACATTAAAGTGGGCATTGAAAAGTGTTGGTTTCAGTCATCTGAATGCTGGAAAGCTAATTAACGCCAACCCATTTTTATATGACTAGGTTAGTTATTGAAGAACAGCGATGTTGCTCATCAGGATGGACACCGTCAGGTGGCACAGAACCAAATATATAAATAAAGGAAATGAACCTCCCACGTTTGGAGATAGCAGATTCCTCAGGTGGAAAATGGTTCCAGGCTGTCAAGTGTCTAGGTTTGGATATAGCTGCAGCCTGCTGGGCACTGAGATCAATAGGATTTTGTCCATGGTTACTCGCAACGGTAGTTTATTGCCAATTCTCAGCTCTGTGGAGTGCACCAGTAGTCCTCGAATCTAACCAGAGAAAAAGAGTACATGTAATAAACATTAAACTGCCCTCCAATCTGCAGCAAAGTAGCTGTGATGATCAGCGTAATCTACTCCCCCACCCATGAGCTATATCTGAGCTGGTACCAAGAGGATATTCAATAAACCATTAAATACAGAACTTATCACAGAAACGATGGCACCAAAGTTTCCACAAACATTGCAATAATCTAGCAAGCACAGACCTTGCAGTAAAAGTTACATGCCAGAGAAGATACCAGCTTAAGAAAAATACTCTTCGAGCAACTCATTTATTGCAAAAATGACCAATCAAATATAAGGGAAAAAAGAACACATTCCTTTTTTTTCCCCAATTGCCATTTATCTCCGACTCCAATACATAAAATATGTACAGCAAATACCTTGACAATGCCAACAAGTGATTATTACTGCCTGCCCATGTTAGTTGACAACTAACTTCTTCAGCAACTAACTTTTTCAGCAATAAATTCCTTAGTTCTTCATTTGTTCATCTAATCTGATTGATGGTATTGTACATCCTGTCCAAAAAATATAACAAAAAACCTTTTAACGTCTAATAGTAGGGCCTTTGTACAGGCCCCTCCATACCACGAAGTTTTCTGGAGGTTGAGTTTCTTCTAACCATGTGATTTCAGAGGGTTCAATGCCACACAATGCTTCAGTTCCTTCTGCAAAGGGAGAATTAAAAAATCAGAAGAGAGAGAGAGAGAAGAGAGAAGTGGAAGTGCTTAAAAATTTAAATTGGAGATAAAAGAGAAAAGAAGAGTAGAGAAAATAATATTTATACCTGGCAGTTCTCGTTTTGGGGTCCGTCGGAAATATGAGCAGTGTCGCCCATCTTCTGAGGAATAAGGTGGTGAAAGAACATCAAACAGAGCACAGGGTGTCAAGGCTTTGAAACAATGAATGTTGCCACCACTGGTAGGATATAGAACTGTTGTACCACAAGGTGCTGTCATTTCATAATCTCTAACAAGTCTTGCAGGTCTTGCTGTAAATTTCAACCATCAAACTCAATCTTTCAAAAAAAGGTGCAATAGACAACCAAAAAGAGAACATGCTTAACCAAATTACTGCTCTATCAGGATGAACAGGGAGAAATGTGATCTTATAGCAATTAGAATGTATATGCATTCCAACCAAATTAATCCTCTCTAAATACATTGATGCTGCCTAACCTGTAATGTCATTGAAGTATGCAATTTCCCAAAGAATGAGAATTTAAGAAATGAATTAAAGAGAATTTAAATGATTACTTGGACCTGGCAATGACTTAAAATTTACAAAAAGCAAACACCTAGAATTAGTTGTTGGCTCAAAAATGAACTTCCTGTCCAGAAGCATGTAAGCTGCTTTACTGAGTGTGTTCCAGATTGTGGCAGAGTTGACAAAGACCAGGTTTGGATTCCAAGCACTTGTTTGCTAACTTCTTTCAAAACAATGATTTTGACACTTGTAACTATGGAAATGTGATTTGATGCAAACCATAGTGTAACTCAACCTCAGAAACAACATTCAGGATTGGATTTTCAAAACCATGGTGGTGAGTGACTTGGGTTTCAAAACCATGGTTTTAAAGAAAACACCAAACACTCACTCAAGATTCAAAGCCTGCCTTTTTGCTCAACATGCTTTAAGAATGTGTTTGGAATTGTGGTTGAGTTGGCAACAAACTTTTTCAATACAATGATTTAAGCGAACTATGGTTCCAAAAACCCAACCCCAGACTGATGCTTAATCACCAATCAGGACAGAAGTAGTAGCCCAGATTGCTGATTGTTAAGGTAACTCATGATGCAACAAGAACATTACACCTACAAGCTTACAAATCTTCAATATATCAAAAGAATTGTACTATTTAGGATGAAAAACTGTGCATGAAGAGGATGCAAAAAAACCACCACCATTAACTGGTGGGGCCCGCCAGGTCAATGGTTGTGATGATTTCTCTTGCCCCCTTCATGAATGAAATTTGGTGCTATGAGAGTTTAATCTACCAATCCAAAATGAAGAAAACCAAATGCCATACAACCAAACGTACACACTTTCTTTCAAAGGCCTAAAGCACCAACAAACAAAAATCAACAGTCAATTGCAAATCCTAACTTTCAACACCATCTAGGACCTACAAAGTAGTTGTAACAAGATCTTTGTGCATGGATTTTTCAAGTTGTAAGAATTTCCCTATATAAGAATCCGAAAGGAAGAAAACTTGTGAAACAAGTGCAACAGTACATACCAAAGGTGATACTAGTTAATTAAGGCAACGTGGTGAGGATGGGTAAAAATGAGTCTGCTGGTAACCTAGTACAAACTTCAGTGGATGTGATGATGGCAACCCTGGCAAGGATTCTTGCGGCCATCAAGGTCATGAACATATTTGGGATATAGTCTGAAGCAAATTTTCATCAGCTCGGGGCTAATTCTAGACAAACAAGCGGTGAGGATGGGTAAAAATGAGTCTGCTGGTAACCTAGTACCAACTTCAGTGGATGTGATGATGGCAACACTGGCATGGATTCTTGCGGCCATCAAGGTCATGAACATATTTGGGATATAGTCTGAAGAAATTTTTCATCAGCTAGGGGCTAATTCTAGACAAACACCACATGAGATGCATGTTCTTCAAGCAAACCATGAGACATTAGCATAATAACGCAACTTGTCATACAAATATAATTGACATTCTTGGAGAGATACCAAGATAAGCATTTGGCTGATACCGACTATGGGGCACACACAGACAAAAACACATTGCATGTACACACTAAGATCCAGGGTTATAATGTTTGAAATACAACTCAACATAACCATCACGCTGTTGGGGCATATTCTCACACATATCAAACTGAAATTCACCACTACTAATTCCATAACATAAACAGCAAAAATTTTAAGGCATATAATGATAGGCACCTTGGGATGGATCATTAAAACCAGGTAGATCAATCCAATCATAAGATTTTACAAGCAAAGAGCCATAAAGAAGCTTGCTCAACACAGTCATTCCAGGATGATTATGAAGTGGTATGATGGAGGAAGGTGGCATACAGAAGATCCCTATCTGCAACGAAGTACAAGTCCATGAATTCAATTTTTGTGCAATCCATGCAATTGCAAATAAAAATTGTTAAAAGATTCAAACTGCGATTCAAATAGAATGTTGAAACCTGCAGCGGTATTAATCACTTACAGAGAATTTGTCACACTCGTGCAAATGCAAATATTTGATAGGAGGTGGGTACTGAAGTCTCCCATTGTGCCCTTTTCTTCCATTGGTACCATTTATGGGACCTTTCCATTGACGTGCTGACTGTGCTTCCTGTTCGAGACCCACATTAGAAGGCTTCATTTGATCTGATATGACAAAACATGAAAGTGTTAAGATAATGGATTTAATCTAAATTAGAGGATT
>Ga0307514_10002808_pt1 | contig 17478 bp, 17 predicted proteins | sample 16_EM_MG_FD_203088 | JGI IMG/M metagenome (GOLD analysis project Ga0307514, IMG submission 203088) | Populus trichocarpa ectomycorrhiza microbial communities from riparian zone in the Pacific Northwest, United States - 16_EM | ecosystem: Host-associated > Plants > Roots > Unclassified | place... | reverse complement strand
CTTTTAACAGATTTGGAATCACCTGACTTAGTGTTTGACTTGACCCAAGCCATACAGTAGTAGCAGGCTAAAGATATCTAAATACATATTCTTTAGCTACCTCGATGCCCACTAGACCACCTGTCTCAAGAGAGAGGCATAACCGGGTATACAGACCAAAGGCAGGTTAATAGGAAAGGCTCTAAATATTTGCAAGAGTGGAAACTAGTGTAAGCAAAGAATGGCTAGTATATATAAGCAAAGCTAAGCCTGGACAACTTGACATAGCTCAATTGTAGTTTACGCAAGAGAGTAGTACCTTATAGGACCTGGGGATTGCTCCATTGGCCCCAAACTGGCACACAGTCGGTTAGGGTAGCCCTGGTATGTACTTACTAATCGAGACTAGGCCAGGCACCTTTATATTAGCCTAGGCATACTTAAGCAAGCCAGGCAAGCTCAGGTAGATTAAAATGAAGTTATTCTTTCATTGGCAAGCTTGGGCTAGCTCAATGGTGTACTGGCTGGTCCAGTCCGACCTGGGTCGCCACATAAAAAAATCCCGGAAAAGTGCACTAATTCTCCCTCACCTCCCAGTGTGAGACTAATAGCTCCACCACTTGTAAGATAGTTATAGGGCATTTATAGACCTTGGAATATGTCATTCAAACCTCAATTTATCTATATTGTCAGGACTCGGTTTGTACTGTGAGTAAGTTGCATTACTCTCTTCGGTTCAATATCAGTCACCAATCCCTCCCTAAATCCTTACTAACGATAGTTAATACATTCCCACAGCATGTCAACTGAACTCTACGTCTTCACAATGCTTACACACTTTGCTGGCTACGAATCCGTTCATTTTGGACTCCATTACGCCGCCAAGAATGAACTGACAGGGGCTGCGTGGGGGCTGATGCACCTCCCAGTGATGATGCATTACCCGGTGAGGTATGGTAGTGCCAAACTGCAACCAGACTAGACAAGACAAACCTCTAGTGATCATAATTTGACTCTGCTCCCCTCACTTTCTACAACAGACTCCAAGGACCAAACTCACTTATAACTAACGATCGACACCGCATACTTCGCACCGCTACCCAGTCCGTCTGTCAATACACTGCCTATATACAGAGAATCTCCAATGTTAACGTGATCACAGGAAATGGCAAACCAAATACCAGCGGCTCCAGTGCTAGACCTGCCACCAAGACCCGTCGGAGAGCTCGATGATCATCACGAAATTGAAATGGGTGGTACTGATCAGATAGGTACAGGAGAGGTCGAGGGAGGTAAGGGTGGCGTTGCAGATTGTGGCTGTGGTGGGAGCTTGCGACGGGTTGAACAGACGTTGGGCCGTATTGAACGGGCAATGGTGCGGGATACGTTGATGCATCTACCAAGTACTTAACCCCCCTGAGCTGTAGCCTCTATTTGCACGTCCCTGATGTTTGTATCTAGGATTCCAAATGCTGTGGAAACTTGTCTGGCAACTGGGAAGGCGCCCTGATGACTATAAGAAAGTTGTCAGGATGGAGCCAGTCCCGATACCACCTTGCCCACGCCCCATTGACGCCCTAGTCACCCCGCAGGAAGTGGATCTATCACCTCTAGTCATATCAGCCCAGCACGCACTCCACGAACAGCGTTTCATTGATCTCACCGCCCATCCTGAGTATCCAAAGACCACTCACGCCCTGCTGCTCGCCAGCGACAGGATCGTCATCCTTCCGGCCTACACAAAACTTTACGAGAGAGCTTGCTACCTCAATGAGAGGTACAAGGCCTTCGTTCCCGGTGGGGAGCTGGGTTACCAACCCCCCCCACGCCACTTCGTGCTTACGGGAATACCAGGGATTGGTAAGTATCGCTCGCAAACATACATTCCCCAGATTAGACTTATCATTTATATAGGCAAGAGTTACGCTCAAAGTGTTTTGCTCTTTAATCGACTGGCGGAGGGTAAGATAACTGCGTGTCAGCCATTCGAGCTTGCTCGTACTGGTTATTATCTCTTCTCTAATGATGGTGTTAAATTTATTACTACTGGGAGCTCTGATGAAGACCGAGCAATGTGTGAAAATAAAGATATTTGGGTCCTCTGTGATGATGATCCCCTCATAGAATTCAACAGTTACTGGACTAGGGATTGGATGGTAGTCTGGACAACATCACCAGGGCGATTAAAAGAGAGTCGATGGCGAAAGGAGCAGCAGGGTGAAGTCTGGGCTATGGCCGAGTGGAGATGGCCTGAGGTTGTGTCTCTGAGGTATGTTAGAAATTTCCATTGCCTAGTATATAGCTCCTCACACTTTCCCCGAGCTACGGAGCAGGCACTAGAGGTTACAACCTTAACTATAGTTCAGCGGGCCAGCTCGAGCTGGGGTAACACCCCGACTCGAACTGGCTCGTCTATGGGGTAGCTATAGGCGTCGGCACGAGCCATGAAGCTCAGGCTTTTCTACAGCACCTGCTAGAAACGACGCGGAGAAGTATTCAAGAAGGGGAGAGGGGCCTAGGAATACCTAATCCCCGTCTCCTTCGAGCCTGCTTGTCCGCGCTCGTTTCATATGGTTAAGCTTGAGACAATCGTTCGCGGTCTCAAGCTGCCCCCCCCCCCCCTTCCCCCCAGTCTCGCGAGCTGGCAATCACATGTAAAATTCGTTTTGTTCTTGGGATATTGATTTTGGCATTATTTCTTCGGAATATATGCAATAAATTATCCAAACTATTGGCCTAGTCTGGCCACCCAGTGTTGTAATTCCCCTCCTGGATGCCCCAATATCTTGGCACATCAATTTACCCACTGTATCAAAGAAGCCTTAAATTCCCAAGATTCATACATACGATCATGAACTGTTGTGCCATAACCTTTTATAGAGTGTCTTGGATTTGGCTGATATGCATATCTAAAGGTATAAATATCCTACGTCGGTCAAGCGTCTTGGGTATCTCTATGCTCGTTATGGGGGTCCCTCGAGTTTTACAAAAGACCATTTACCTGAATGCACCAACCAATGACTGGGTCCAGGCTGAAATGCAGTATAGCACTAGAGTGAAATGTGAGATTGGGGCCATGTTGGCAGACTGTCGTCCACTCAGCACCCTGGAGGACGTGAGTACTGGGGCGGCTTCCCATAAGGTCTTCTTCTTTGCGCTATTGGACGAAGAGAGCCTATTTTCCCGACATTACGAACTAAAGATAGGGACAAAGTACCTTCAGGATCTTCTCTTGCAAGAGGTTTCGGCAACATGCAAAGCTCAGCAGCGATCATTCTATCACCGGCTACTAGAGGTGCCTTCATTGAAAGACGCCGCAGGGCGCATCTTCGAACAAGCCACACACCAATTCTTCAAGAAGGGAGGTAGGTTCAGATTAGGGCGAACCCTGGACGCCTCTGACAAGCTGCCAGCAATAGCACCCTTCGATCTCAATCAAGCAGAGGAATTTCGCAACCTGAAGGACTGGGGGGCAACTCTACATAAGCCTAACTCCTCACGGCTCCTCCCAGAAAGAAAAGGAGTCTATTTTATGCCATTGAAGTCCAACCTTACCTCCATCGACAGTATCATCTTAGCAGAAATTTCTAAAATGCTCGTGGTCATCCTGCTGCAGATTACTGTTGGGTCAACACACCCTGTCAAAGCGAGTGGAATTGATGAGATATATGCGGTATTGCCACAGGAGGTGCGGAAGGCGGAAGTGCGCTTAGTGTTTGTTGTCCCACAAGAGTCAAAGCTTACAACGAAGCAAGCGATCACCCCATCTGGTGGAAAGCCACCATGGGAGGGAAGACTGAAACAACGCGTCCTCCAACTATCAGAAGATACATTATTCAAGGATTAGGCTTTTTTATGGTTTGCTATTTCCTTTGTTCAAACGCAGATACCTTTTTATTTTGCCTTTTTTGTATGCAGGGTCAATTTTAATCTTTGTCAACATCAGACATCATTGCATTGCCGTTGGGGGAAGGGGGGGGGGGGTTGTGGGATAAATGGGAGAATGCTTGAGCAAGGGTATGAGGGGTATTTAGCTGAAGGATTTCCTACTTGTTCTCTCTATATTCTTTTCGCTATTTATTCATACAAGCCGAGTCTTCCTTTTTACATAGTATACGAATATACATCTCTTCTCCGCGATATCTCGATACCTCGTAGCAAAGCGATTCTTTGCAGCCCCAGGATATATTTAGTAGTCGGCTTGAAGTCTGTTCGAAGTGGAAAGACCAAGCTCCGCTTGAGAAAGTATATAAAGTACGTAGGCAAAGGAAATTTCCCAGCTCCATTCTCTCTATCTCGAGTAACTATCTCTCAGATTTACTGATACCAAAAATAAATCGGTCTGAGTACGAGAACAATCTCTCACTGCTCACTCGCTTGTCTCATGCTTCTCCCTAGGCGTATTCCTGGTCTTTGCCTAATTCGATGGTCCAACTTGAAGTCATACGTTATAGCTGATGCAGACCGTGGGGCCTAGTTACCTATAACCTCATTTTCTGCCCATATATATCCACACCTGCTCTTGGCTTTAGAGACTCATTCTTCTTTAAATTTGCTGCACGCTATTGTGCACGCCATTATGCCTTAGCAGTGAAAGTTGGGTGTCAGGCCTAGGCCTGTCAAGTCAACTCTCAGTTCTGACTCTGGTTAGCACAAGCCCCTCGGCTCATGTAAAGGCTCATATCTACAGTAGACATTTCTGCTCCATGATACATACTAATTATGACATGGTAGTCACTGATTAGAAATGTATAAGCAGTGCTAATATAATTGCAAAATCATAATTACATCTAGTCTTATGCAATTGCATACACCACCTGCCAAGCCACCAAGATCAACGCGATGCAGTTACGATACTGGTAGTACTGTTGGAGAGTATAACCGCTAGGACAAGACGTGATCACTGGGTGCCAGGTTTGTCTAGACACCGATGGTATATATACTGTACACCAACACTTCCCCTCAAACCGCACACAGGGATCCAATCAACAATTATGCTCCTGGTAAATTCTTCAGGGCCAATAAACTAAACATCAAACTACAGCGGCTGAGGCTCATCTCACGGTAAGTAACCATTTAATACCCTTCCCCTTGTCCCAGCACTCTCTCAGGGAATCGAACTTGTGCTCCATGCACACCAGGCTCATAACCTGTTAGTAGCTAGTGCCAGGCATACTGTACTACATAGTACCAATACACCAACATCCAATACCGTTCCAGTCCCCCAGTATTAGCCTGCCGCCCATAGTCCCCGCGCCCGTTACATCTACATGCGGCCAACCTGACGTACATATCGGTACGTGAGTGCAACTTACTTATTTTTATATTTTTACATAGATCTCATATACTTTCTATTATTTATTATTACTAGACACGGTTATTGGCCTGGTATTGTAGATTTGCGATGTGGTCGCTGTGGCATTGTAGAAATTAAACCCCTGTCCCCTTGGCATTGAATGCCTTTGTCCTTTAGTATTTATACCCAGGTGACAACACCGTAGAAATTGGCGAGTAAGACTGTATAACCTGGTAAGGAAGTATTAGCGAATAAGAAGACTGTATAGTGATGGCAACCTCGGCTGTGGAGTTCAGCTATGGCAAATATCAAATTATTCAGCTGTCGCTATATTCAGCTATAGTGAGTTCAGAATTAATGATAATGTATGGGATAACGCAGTGTATATTGACCATATGCTTGAATGGTCTGCTCAGAAGTATTCAGCATTAGAGTGTCAGATATTGATGACTCAATGGGTTGGTGAAGCATGGGAGTCGATTCAGAAGGAGTTGCAACTTACTATTCAACCAAGTGCGGAATTACCGTTGCTGTTGATGGATCTGAAAATGATCAAATGAATATTCGTAGCTTGAACAACTAACAAATTTCCAGGAGCGTCGGTCGACCCTCTCAAACCAGAACACCACCTGATTCCGATGTTGAACACTCCAACTCTGACTCCAATGACCTCTAAGACCTCTGATTCTGATTCCGTAGTCAGTTTTGAGCAGGTAATCATAGATTAGCTCATAACCCTGTACTATACAGTGCGTAGGTGAAAGTTATGGCGCGCCCCCCTGCACACTGTAAGACTGTATCTGTTAATAAGACCATATTTTTTTCGCACTTAAACGTACCGACCGTGTTTAAGACTGCAGCCTTACTCGCCAATTTCTTCGGTATTTTCCCCTTGGTGGCATTTCTTATGTGCGCAGGTATGCATATGCGAATGCAAGAGTATTTTATTATGTGCACTTGACCTCACCTTAACCGCAGGCTCTAATCTATTTACTCTCACTTGAGTGCTTCCCGTCGTTAACTCCAGCTGCTACTCCATCCGCTGCTAGGTACTGTCATATAGCTGCGGATGTTGCGTGTAGGGGTGCCTGGGAGTATCACTTGAAGGCTTCAGTACCCAGGCTAATGATTTGTCGGCCCATACTGTTCTCGTGCCCAGACCGATTTATTTTTGTGTGGTACCATACTTGTTAACGTTGAGAGCCAATGTCTGGTGCACCACCCCACGACTCTCGGTAATACTGTAGAGGCAAAACACCAAACGTACTTGGCCATTTCACAATCGATGTTGCTGTCCCATTCGACCTAAATGTATCCTTTGGTGCCCATTCTCTATTACCTATAAAAAGTGTGCCTCTAGAGGTAATTGTTCGAAAATTATTAATAGATACGGTATATTAGCTCTCGAGGGTCGGTGGATGTTTGCCCCTGTGCATACACTCCAAATGTTGTCATGAGAAGATATGTGAAGGAAACCCCTGACCCCCAGTGCCAGCGCCGTCTCCACAGTGGGGATGGAAAAAATAATTAGAGTATCCCCCTTCCACGGTCATGGATTGAAGAGCGGCTGGTAAGGCAAATTACGGAGAGACCGAGGGAGCTGATGTGGGTGAAAGGGCACAAAGGCGTGGCGGGGAGTGAGGCAGTGGTCGTGGGAGCGAAACAGGAAGTATGGATGGGAGAACAGATGAACCGGTCTGACATAATCACACCAGCAAACATCTAACAATCCTTTCCACTGCATCCCAAAGCACCAGAACATCTGAAGTGATCCAGGGTAGCGCTGAGAGGCCTCACGTACCTGGTAACGGACAAGGGCCCCCAGCGGCAGTGGTTGAAGGAGGTGGGGAAGACAGAAGACCCAAGCTGCATGTGTGATGGGTGGACCCCGCAAAATGCGGCGCACTTGTATCTGTGTCCATGAGTGGGAGACGGTTGGGGATATCGAGGGAACAGGCAAGTAAGGATGAGGAGTAGTGTGTGGTGGTGGCGAGATTTGTGCAGTGAGAATGTACATATATACGTAGATAGCGGGGGGGACAGGGACTGGCCCGGGAGGTGAGAGAGGCACCTGGGCAACCGGGGAGCTGCAGTCCATCACCATAGTCTCTATAGGCTGAATGCGATTAATGACTTTTTTTAAAAAGAATTTAAAAAAAGAGTCTCCCCCTTTCGGAATGACTTCGTAGTCGAGGTTTGTTCGCGGTTGACCTCCGAGTTCCATTGTGTGCTTCCCCATGGGTCTGGTATGCCATGATATCCATTATATGTGTTCCTTTTTTTATTTATTTAAAGAATCATTAATCGCATTCATCCTATCTAGAATATGGCGATGGACTGCGGCCCCCGGTTCCCCGGGTGGCTTCTCTCAACCTCTCGGGCCAGTTTATGTGTTCCTCGTGTGACTCGCGAAGCCTTTTCCTCTGTATACTAAAACTGACCCCTTCGAGAGAGAAAGGTGTTCAAGTGTGTTCCCTCCTTGAAATCCAGCATCTGTTCCCCAGGATGTAGTCAATTTATAAGTAAATATTCTTGCGCACCCTGGCCTGAATGCAAATGCTTGTTTCCCCTAGCGGCTAGATATGACCAAAACAGTGTATATTGTGGACTAAAATTAGTTAAGTAAGTGATACAACCTCCTGTATTTCAAATGCTTCTAAACCTTGTCCCCATATAGAAGCTCCCAGAGTTGCGGGCAGTTGTACAAATGTATAGGAAATCTTTTTCAGTGAGCACTTTCCAGGTGGATATAGTAAAGGCTGCACTCCATACTCTTGGAGACGTAAGGGAGAGTTATTCGTGACCTTAAAACGCTCGATACAGGGGATTTTGCTAGGGGCTGTCACACGGGTCAGGTATTTTCACTTTGTCTGCTATTCCCAAATAGGGAGGTGTAAGAGACTTTTGTGGTCCCCTACGAGAGCCTGGTGCTGAGACTATTTGTTGTGCACCTCCCCCGTCCATTTGTCCCCGTTGCACATGACGCCCAGGGCTTCAAAACTGTAAATTCTTGCTCCTATGTTTTGAGTGTTTGCATGGCTTTGTGATGCTTTACATATTCTGGCTGGTTCGGGAACATTATATGCTGGTAGCTGCAGAATATTGAATACTGCAACTGGTGGATAATACTGTAAGGGGCAGCTAGTCGATCAGTGGAGTGATGACCCCTCACACCGTTCATGCCTACCTCCAAATTAGGGCATTGCCATTCCAGTAATGTCCCGAATCAGGCTAGCACCCCCACAAGTCTTTCTATCTAAGAGTATTCTCAAGCCTTCTAATATTCTCCAAAGTCAGTTGTCTTCTATAATATATCCACTGGATAGTCCATAGTGTCAATTAGGTATGAGCCTCGCAAATTTAAGCAACCATGTCATGAATAGATTTCAGAGTTTCTTGAGGGGTGCACTTTGTGCAACTTGTGGAGGTTGGACAGAGGTTGGCAGGTTGGTGCACCAAGGTGTGCACAGATACAAGGTAGGGAAGGTTCAGGTTGAGAACTTTAGAAGAACTCTGGAAGCTGTAGGGTACACTGGCATTGGAGTACTGCCCTGGTATACATTACAGCATTCGGCTTTGATTCGTGATCCATGCAGCTCAAGTGTTCCCTATTGGACTGAAGCAGGTAGCCAATGCAAGCTTAAGATTACTCCATTACTGGGAATCTGACCCCCTCCCCTGTCTTTCTATATTGTTAATATAAGCTGTTTTGCGGTAAATCAGCATAATATCACAGGTATTGTGGGCACTAATTTGGGTTTCCTAGGAGTGGCACGGGACTTGTGTTAACTACTACGCCATTCTGACTCACAGTTCCACACCTCAAAGGAAATTCAACTTAATTATTACTAGTTCGAATTAAGTAAATCATGTAATACATATCCAATATGCCTGGGTCAATCCAGTTCCTTCTCAATTAATTATTCAAAACTGAAACATGAAATTTGTCCATGCTTTACCCTCGAAAACTCCGAACGTTACACTCGGTTCACGCCTCCTAGGTTGTACGGGTCCTGCATCGGCGGGGCCTCACTTGCGGCCGTAGACCTCGAAAGCCTCTTCTCGTGAGTACTAGAAAGTTGTTGATCTCTGTTCTTCTTCGCCACCCACAGCTGCAAAAGCATGGTGATGAAAAAGAAAATCCTAAAATACACATTCAGCAAACTGTTGGAGTTCAATGCAGTTCGAATAACTGCAACTCACACTTGAATAACGACCAATGCCGCCAACAGTTTCAACAAGGCACTATTCCGAAAGCTATATGGACGTTTCCCTATAGAAGCCCGACCGTAGTACAGTTCCCGCCACAATCGGTTGTTTCTGCCGTGAATATGATAGTTGCGTCGTAGGAGTCCCGCACTTGCCAAATATCCCACCCACAAGATCATGTCTAACAGTGTAGACACGAGCTGCATCGGGGGGCTCAGGAAGTATAAACCAATGATGGAGAAAGTCGTGAAAATTATGGCTAAAACGGAAAAAATCAGCGGAACCACAGTCTCCCGGGGACCGTGGGAACCGAAGCTTCTAAACTGATGAATGAAGTCGGCCGTTACGGCCATGATGATGACTGCGAAGGACCATTGAAAGAAGCGGAGGATCCAAATGGTTGACTTTGCAAGAGGCGCAACCATGGTGGGCAATTGGGTAAGACAAGTATCTTTCAAGTGAAATTGAGAGTGAGTGGCAAGATGGAAGCAGTTCAGGTTATATCAATGAGCGGCATTGGGTATGTCATTAAGTTGGTCCCTAAATTCTGATGGGCATCTTTAGACTACACATCGCATTTGTGGTAGGTCGAATCCGTCTGGGGCCCAAAAATCGGTACCAGACTATTCGAGACTACAAGATAACCCAAAGCGTTAATGTGGCTAGTTTAGTGCCGTTTTTAGCTTGCAGTTACTGTACTGGCGTCCGCCACGCTAGGTAACTACGCTTAATGCTTCAGACTGATGCCATGATGATGGCAGCACTAGCGACCGTTTTCAATTTATTTTAGAGTTCCGTCCGCTTTAGTCTGGTTGGCACGACGAACGCCTATGAACAACCTATTATTAATCTGCGCTCACGTGACACGGTGCGGCTTTTTTTTTAAGAAAAGTACTGGTAATCATTAATCGCATGCAGCCTATCTTGTAAGATTACAAGGTTACGAGGGGAAGACGTGGTGATCTGGAGGTAAAGAAGAATATAAGTGTATATTCGAAGCTTAGTAGACAGCTAACTAATTGCGCTTCTCGGAGAATCTGAACGCTCTAAGGAAAAGTCGAACTCTAGATACAGGAAACTAGCGCTTATATGCTTCTCCCGTTAACAAAACAGCCACTTTGGGATACCCTGTTCTTACCAGAACTGCCACTTTCGGATCCCTTGTTCATATCACGGGATTTATTACATGGTCAAGGTATGATGCGAGGGTAATTCCTACATATCTAGACTATGGCGATGGACAGCAGCTACCTGGTGGCTCCAGGTAGCCTCTCTCTTCCCCACGGGCCAGTCCCTGCCCCCACACAGTGTGGCTTTGTTCCTTGTAAATGGATATCCAATTCAATTTGAGGTATGGCCTCTTAATAACACCCCCAGGAGGGTACGTATTCGCATATTTCGGGCCGAGCTTTGATCATAGCTCTCCGGCGCAATTTGGATATATAACCCTTGCTTCTCAGCCCTCCATAGCTAACTCGGCCCTGTTACTGGCAATTCTATCGTGCGTTCACAAAAGTGAAGTCAGCAGGGATCGTAGTTGTGCAGTCAGGTCAGGGCCGTGGTTCGGGAGGGCGAGTCTCCCAGATGTATTTTGCATTGGACACCCGAGGTACATTGACTGGGTGAAGTCGCAAACAAAATGAAAGCCAGTACCTACCTAGTGATTGCAACCATGTATCGTCACGGCTGTGTAAGGAGCGCATTCACGGCCCAGGTGAAGCAAAGTGAAATTTACCCAGGCAGAACAAAATAAACAGGCAAAATATGTATATAGGACTAAACTAGAATCAAGTTGCATAGTAGAAGGTTCTGGTAGGTGTTCAGAGGATTCTGATACTAAAAAGCATTTGCATTCTGATGCCTGACCCTACCTGCTGCATGGACATACCAGTGACCCACCTCTGTACTTCACCCTTGTATAATACGGGCAGATTTCTCCGTCCCGGACACACAAATTTGCGAGTTGCACGCGTCTATGTGGCGAAATTTCGGTTTATTTTAACGCTGCTAAAACACATAATGGGGCAGTTTCCATCACCAGACTGCTCATGTGACTGGAAAGTAAGTCTGTCAGGTGAGGCAAGCCTTGAGGGGATCCACAAATGTAGTTACTGGTAGAGGCCCTTGCAAGAGGTCGAAATTCACCATAGGAAATGCGAGGGAATTCTGGTGCCCAAGATACAGAATCACGCGGAATGCAGTTTTTGTTTAAAGGAATCACTAACCGCATTCAGCCTATCTAGACTATGATGATGGACTGCGGCTTCCCGGGTTTCCCCTGGGTGGCTTCTCTTCCCCTACGCGGAATGCAGTGCATATACCACGAGTAGAATGCCCAGTGATAGGGGGCGGGAAGGGGAGAACTATAGAGGAGTCTTTCGAAGGCCGAGAGTGGTGCAGAGCGGTATATTAGCAGGACTCCTAGCGGGTGAGGAAGCAGGATATTTAAATTTCTAAAACATGGTAGGGGTAGGGCCGACCCAGGCAAATGATTATTCACCAGATAACTGCCTGGGATGCGAATGTTTGTCAGGTGACTTTGTGCACAAGTCATCGACTATTGTAAATACTAGAGCAAGGTTGAAAATATAATGACCCAGAAATCCACCTTGGAGTTGCTGGCATTGTTACTTTTGCTTAACATACACTCGTTTTGATTTTATGAGGAAATCCCATTGGTACGTCCACGGTATTTCCCGACATTCCCTGTTGGCGGCATATGTTAGCGATCCGGATCCGTAGCGAAGGTCATGGGCAAGGATATATCCCCAAGCTGCACGCAAAGAATTTTTGGTTAACTGAAGCATGCTAACTTATATGTTTGGTCATTGGGGTCCGGTTAGCAGCAGTATTTCCCAGGTATCAACCAATGCTGTGGAAACTCATGACCAAGACCACCAATTGCAACGGTTCGGCACTTGCACAGCCATTGATGTTTACGGGAAATACTCATTGCAGCAAAACTGACATTGACAATTACATAGTACTCACCTCAGGATCTCAGTACAGCTACCAAGAGTAGGACCCGCTCCCGCACGTTATTATCATCAGGGAGTTCCCTCGTCTATTACACCAACGATTGGCTCTCCAAAGCATTCCACTTCTGGTCATGCAGCCCGAACATCGCATAGGATTCGGAATTGCCATCGATCTCCCTTGTGTCATCCTCATCATCCTCCGCGCCTGGGTTCTCTCTCGCTTCACCCGTGCCCCCTTTGGGAACTCCGTTACCAATGCTGCCTTATACCTCACCCTCTTATGCTTCATCGCCACAAATTGTTGCAACACCTGGGTCTCCGCAAAGCTGATTGAGTACCGACATGTGGATGTACCACGGGAACAAAGTACCGGTTTACCACTTCATTTGGTAAAGACGGCATTAAAGGTCTCGGTTGCGCTGAAATGCATTTATGTCGTGGGGTTGTATGCGGTAAAGGCGGCGTTTTTGGGGATTTTTGTGGAACTGGAGCAGTATTTGGAGAAGCGGTTGAAGGTGTTTGTGATGGTCGCGGTTTGGGTCACGGTGGCGGCGTTTGTGGCTAACTTTTTGTTGACGATGTTGTGGTGTTTACCATTTCATACAAATTGGTATATTTTCCCTCGAGAGCAGAGGGGATCAATTGGCGCTGATATTGAGATCTGCTCAGGTCTACGGATCCTAAAACACTGTGCTCGTCCCTGCGGAGTATGATGGTGGTGGGGTTTGGTACTGCGACCAATATATTGACTGACCTTGCTAGTGAGTATCTAGTCCTTCAGAACCATTACCATTGCTATGAAACTAAACACACTAAATTGTTGCACAAACTTCCCCAGTCATGGCCATCCCACTCTTTGCCCTAAAAACCCTGCCCCTCCACCGTCGAGAAATGTACGCAATTGCATTCATCCTCTTCCTCGGCCTCATCTGCATCGTCGCCTCCATCGTCCGCTTCATCTTCCTCTGCGACTTTATCTACGGTGACAACCACAAAACCCTCCCATCACAGCAAAACATCATCGCCTACACCTCAGAACTCGAGGTTGGCATTGCTGTATGGGCTGGTTGCTTGCCGGCATTGCGTGCTCTCCTCCGCCGACCATCACGCAACAGGGCTTCAGTCTCTGAAAGTGGCATGCCACCAAGTATATTTTCAAACGCTGGAGCAAATGGTGAATCAGGGCCAAGGTCTAGTAATGCGCTGGTGATGGGGAGCAGTAGATCATTCCCGCCTCAGCCAATCCATCCCGGGCACAGGGAGAGTCTGGCTGAGCTACAATCACCGAGTGAGATGGGAAATCCAATCCTTGCAAGAGGGTTTGGGTATGGAGAGTATGACCCCGAAAGAGATGCGGTAGAGGAGGTGATGAGGCGGCATAGTAGCCGATATCAGATTAGCCGTGTGGGGGATCGTGAGAAGCTTAGTGATGGTGATGGTATAGATCACAAGTTTAGTCTTGACTCTAAACAAGATGCTAGCGAGGGTGAATTCAGGAATTTTGTGCCGCTGAGCCCACCCCGGTTTTCACGGACAAGGGCCGATAGAATTGGCGACTTTTCCGTATATATGAGATAATTATATTAAAATACGGTGTGGCCCACAATGCGGCTTATGAATAAAGTGTTATGAAGGAATGGTCGCAGGATTAGCTAATAACAACCCATCCGTCGTGGTGTAGTGGCTAGCATTTGAGACTCTCATTCTTGTTTGAATTAGCCAGAGGAGGACTCTCAGAACCCGGGTTCAATTCCCGGCGACGGAACTTTTTGCCCTTTTTTTTCTGGAGCCCTGTAGTTTTTGCCTGCATTGAGGAAATATTTCATGCATAAGGGAATGGCGAGAAAATCACCTTACCACACAGCTTACGTCCCTGGCTTTGGAGTTTATCCTCCTCTCCAGAGCTCCGTCCCCTTGTATGTAGCCATACAGAACCCAGCGGCATTAGACTCAGGTTTATCCCCGAATATATACTAGTATAGGTTAGGCAAGACCGCTTATGGCTATCCGTGAGTTAAAGTGTCAAGGGGAGAAATGTCATCCCGGAATATTTTCAGAGATTTAAGCACAGGTCACTACGAGAGAGAATATTTGCCAACAGGACGTGCTTTTAGTCCCTCGATGCTGGAAACAAGGAAAATATATGCCATTCTCTTCCACCCACCCATGTGATGATATTTTGCCCTCCGCATTGTTACTTGGATATCTTTACATTTTCCTACATACCCGACTCCCCCATGCAACAAAAGGCGCCCAACGATATACTTTCTGACCATGACAACCTAGCCTCTTCTTCAGACTTTTATGCATACAGTGCGGCTTTCTGCAGAGTCTCATCTCTCGGACAGATTTCTGCATAGCTGTTGCAATATCTAGCAGATTTTCCAATTCATGTGTGCCTTGATCCGGGCTACGCCGTGCTGCTTTCTCCGACGGGGTTGCTTCTGTTCTCCCTTCATCTCCGTTACCTTCCCCATTATTCCCCCTGAATAACTCCTGATAGAAATATCCCGCCCACTCTGCAGCATCAGCACTATTCAATGGCCACAACGTCGCAACAACTGTCGTTGCCCCAGCAGCCAAAAATCCATTAACCAGACCCAGTGCATCGTCTGCCTTGCTTATCTCCTGTACACCAGAACCACAGCCCAGGAGGAGACACAAACTCGCTTGGAGAGATGCAGAAATGGCGTCTTGGAATGAAAAGCTCGTCTTGGGGGGGCTAGGGGGGTATAACAGGCGGTGAGCAGCACCGCTTCTTGCGAGTGCCAGGGAAGGTGGTTCTGGTTCTGGTTCTGGCTCGACTTGCAAGTGCCGTGAAAGGTTGTCGGCCGTGACGTGGCCGTGGAAGTGAAGGATGTCCGTATCTGGGAGCTGTGATGTGAGCGCAGTATGTGTGACTTCTGGGCCGGAGCAATATGTTGTGCGAATATTGGATTGGGACTCCAATGTATGTGCAATTTGTCTTACAGCATCATCTGCAACACACTGATCTTCTGGGTATCGACAAAAAAAGCGGCCCTTCGGGCACCCAGGAATTGCCCGACTCAATGCACGCTCTACACACTCCTTCAGCACCAGGCTGCTGCTGGCGTACATAACGGGGTGGTATTCGATTACCGGTTGATCCGTCGGGCTTTGGAACGGGATAGCATGCAGAGGAATGTAGTTCAGTATATGAGCGGGCGAAAAAATGAGCAAGTCCCCGGGAGACACGAAGTCAAAGATCGGTTTAACGAGTGGGTGAAGTGGCTGCAAGGTGGCCAGAGTATCCAGTGTCTCACCCACATCGTCATCAGGAACACAGATATGATCAGAAACCCACTGTTCCACTTCCTTAGCGGAGATATCACGAATTATATATTTATCGGAAAATTCACCGGTCGTGGCATTGTAGCAAATGACCACGAACCAAGACCGATACCGGATCCAGTCGACCATTATAACGTTTCTCTCGGTGTTTACTTTTTCTTTTACCAGACTTGCCAATTCTTGCTTTGTTGCGCTTCTGAAACTCCGTCGAATCCTCAACTCGTTTAACTCCGGTATATTTGCCTCACGCACTTCCAAGTGATGCATATCAAGCCTTACATCATACATGCCCTGCGGTCCCTCGTCAAGAAGCGCGTTCTCCCGTTTATACAGCCTCCATGCAGTCGGATTACATCTTATTCTCTCCATCAACTCGGGAGGGACGAGACGCCCGTAATGGTATCCGAGAACGCCACCTTTCCATCGCTGAACCATGTTCCAGAAACCCTCCCCCGGCGGCTTCCCCTAAATTAAAGCATATATGTTGGTAATGATACTGAGTTCTAGGATCAGCTGGTTCATTTCAACAAAAACAGGGTTTTCGGCTAGGCGAATGAGGTTGTTGTGGAACTCGTGAGGGGCGGCGAGGGTGAGGCGTTCAGCAATGAACTCACTATAATAAATATTAACAAACCATCTATACCGTACTTGATGTACCTCATTAGAATGAGAACGTACAATACTACCTCATTATTATATAATGTTTTGTTAGCCAACCTCGCTACTTGTGCGAGGCCTAGAATTTTTTCAACAAACTTCTCGATAGGTTCTCCACTGGACATTTGCTTTATTGAATCTTCATCAAGCATTTTCTTCCTCGCCCTCGCCTCGCTAACATACGACCTAAAGAGATACAAACTCGCCTCAGCTGTCTTCAATACACCCCCAGATACTCCGCGAAGGTTCTGGAACGTGTCAGTGGCGCTACGGAGATGGCTCCGGCCTGGGGCAGCGACGTGCAGCCAATGTTCGGGATCTTGTTCGGCAAGGAGCGTCATCAACTTCCCGGCTTCACAGCGGAGTGTACTAATTGTGTAAAGATCGCCAGAATGTGTGCAGCGGAGCCCTTCCCAGTAGCTCCGGATGGCAAGCTCACGGTTCCCAACATACGCTGCAACCGCAACAAGTGCTAAGGAGAGCTTCGGAACAATGGCTGAGACGACGTATTTAGGCATTGCTTCGTAGAGATCAAATGCGAGAGTGAGATTCTGTATCAAGGCATCTTCTAACTCTGCGTCGTGATCCAGCTCCTCACAATTAGCTTCTCGCCCCAGCCGACCAGATAGACGCGGAAGGAAACAAGAAGCGTCAATAAAACGGCCAATCTCGTCACAGCGTGGGCCCCCGGCCGCCCAACGTTGCATCGTCCCATCATCTAGCCACCCATTCCACACGCGAGCCATTTGTGGCAGCTTCTCCTGGAGTCTACTGGGGTCCGCAGCAACGGCTGCTGCAAAGACGTCCAGCACCACTAGAATCGCTCGTTGATGGGCCTCGGCGTCAGTCTGCTGCGCTTGTGTTAGCGAAAGATGTAGCATAGCATTCAGCGCAGCGGCATAGTAATTGCCCAAGGTAGTTGTGAAGTTGTTGGTCTTGTATTTTTAAGGACTTAGTAATAAGTCATATACTTAGAAATATCAAGATTAAAAGTAAAGAGAAAAACAAGTTGTGTGAGAGTAAGCGTCCCGGTGGGACAGATAATTA
>Ga0307514_10002807_pt1 | contig 17479 bp, 24 predicted proteins | sample 16_EM_MG_FD_203088 | JGI IMG/M metagenome (GOLD analysis project Ga0307514, IMG submission 203088) | Populus trichocarpa ectomycorrhiza microbial communities from riparian zone in the Pacific Northwest, United States - 16_EM | ecosystem: Host-associated > Plants > Roots > Unclassified | place... | reverse complement strand
CCTCATCTAAATCACTGATAAATACGGGACTTGCCCAACCGTCTCTCGCCTTTCGAGCCAACCCTTTCCCATTTCCATTCTCTGATCCGAGTGGCTTCACGCAGATCAGGAACCCCGCGTTCCTCCCACGTCCGCAATGTTTTGCGCGTTGCTTCGCGCTGACGCGTCTCCCCCGCCACACTTTCTGGACGGAACTTCGTACCCTCGTTCAACCCAATCCTTTCCCATCCCCATTTTCTGATCCGGTTTATTTCACGCAGATCAGGAATCCCGCGTTCCTTCCCCATCCGCAATGGTTTGCGCATTGCTTCCCGATGACGCGTCCCCTCAGCCACACTTTCGACTGGTAAATACTTCTTCCATTCTGGTGATTGATCTTTCGGGCTTCCCCGGCTTCTGTTCTCATTTCCTGGACGGAATCTTGTTTCCCCTCTTGTTTTTATTGATCACCCGGTGAGCACATCCATCACCCATCGCTCCCTTACTGGCAAAAGCGGCTTTGTCATTGAGTGGGCTCCAGCTATTCACCCCCTCCTTCTACCCTCGTCCATTGTACCCTCCTTTCCTTTAGCTTCGAGTGTTTTGTTGGTTACAACGTCCATCCAATGCCGCATTGGTCTCGAAGGCGGTCTCAACCGGCACACACCCCGCAGGTGGGACAAACTTCCCTCGTCGCCCAGCCTTCGGTGTTTACTGACAAACGTTGTCGCAGTCTACTCACTTGACCCACCCTACGCGACGGCCAACACCTACCACACCTTCTGATCGACTGGGACACGCGGATTCTAACCCGTTAAAACTCCCAACCAGTGCCACCGTTTTCTGCCTTTCTCCGCATTTACCTTTCCTTCCTCCTGTCCCCGCCCGCCTGAACATGTCATCCGCTTTGAAGACCCTCTTGAAAACCAACACGTAGTGACACCACTTTGCGAGAGCCGGTACTCTTCCTGGTGAGCATGACATTATACTGCTCGGATGTTCCTTCTCTCACTGATAGGCGTAGCTGTGCCAAAGACCAATCCCAGTATTGTCAACAAACCGCGACAACGTACCCCCGCCGCCTTCTGATCGACTGACACTATATTTCAATTCCTTCGTATTATTGGTATTTTGGGTGAGTATGTTGTGCACTCTCCGGCAACAGGGTCTCGCTGACTCCCTTCCAGTCTATCCGCCTCCACCTTCCATTTCTCTCGTGTCGATGGCATTCAGCGCTTCTATTCCAGTCCTCCGATATCCCCTTCCAATCCTCTCCTCAGTTCTTGTAGTAGGTATGCGTTCGCGTAACAATTACGACAGCTTCCTACGAGAACAGACACCCCCTCATTCGGAGATTACAGTCTATTGTTCTTGCCCTAGTAATATATACCACGTTATCAGAGCCGAGCTGAGTATCGTCCAAACTTCCTAAATTGGTCTATTCTCGAATCGACCGACAATTGGTCGACGAGTGACCTTCATCGAAGACGATTAACTAATCTTCCTCCTTTCCCAGCACCTCCACCAGCACGTCCAGCGTCCACCTTCATCATTCCCGGCGCCGTCCTGCTAAACCTTGGTTAGTAAAGAGCAAACGACTTGTTCACATCCTCATCTACCCCCGAGTTGTAGGACTGCAGTGACAGGTGGTCGCCCCAGTCATCTACCTCTTTGTCGCTTATTTCCAATATCGTGTGGGCTTCGCATTTCGGAATGTAGGAGGCCACGAACTGGTCCCCCATCCCCTCGTTTCACCATCCCCAGGTCCATCGCTACTCAAGATATTCTCCCGAGGTTGCCGTCACATTCACCTCGCATCCTGAACGGGAAGACGGGGACAAACAGGCCGGAATACTGTACACGCATTCACCCTTCCCCAAACGCACCCACCTCCGTAGATTCTGGATCCCCACTCCTGCCACGTACGCTACACCGCACACAACTATCCCCTTCTCACGAACATTCTGTAAACATCCCAGACTTTCCCTCAAATCCGACGACGACGATCGCGACACATCAGTATCGTTGTTTACCCCCAATCGCCACCCGTCCCATTGCCTCAGAACATTTACTCACTTTTTCATTTATCACACATTCCCTCGCGCCGTAGTTATCATTAATGTCCTTACAACTTGTACCATGTCTCGAATAGTCGTCTATTACGGAAACTGTCTACCTCAATGGTGCAGTCTATTCTCTAACATCCATGTTTTTGTGTCTTAGAGTTCCGGAGCGTGTTCAAGAAACAGTATATATTAAAGCAGATCTGGTCACTATACTATACTGGAAGGTGGTAACGTATTGTATAGGAAGACGCGACCACAAGAAATTCAATGAGTCCATAATCAACAACCGATCAAGGTGGGATCAACGCGCGAACATAAAAAAGACGCTGGGGTGGGGGATATACACGACAAAGTCCGCATGGGCAGGATGTAGAGGCAAAAAGGGAGATCGTCAAGAAAGATCTTCAACAGAGATTTTGAGAAGGATGTGGTGGGGTGAGTGCTCGAAAGATACCTGACAGACTCGCGATCTCTTCAGGCCTTGGATCTCGCCGTAGACCTCTTCCGGGGGGCGGGTGGCTCCACTTCGCTCTTCCTTTTCGCCCTACGACTGGGACTCGACATACCGCGAGTAGGAATCTGGCTGCCTTGAGCCTGTTGCATAACGAAGGCGACGTCGTTGACGATCTTCAACCACTCGGCATCGTGAGCTGGGAGGGTTTCGACGCTTTTGGTGACACCAAGAGCTTCAGCCCTGACCTGACGCGTGCTCTTCTCCTTCTCCAAGTACCTCTCGTGTGCGCGATCCCACCAGGCGAGACACAAGACTAATAGGAACGCGCCCTTGGATCCGCCGGAGAGGATGAAAGACCATCGGTCTGGGGTTTGAGGTGGGTCCCCATCGGAGCGACGCCATTCCGGCTGGATCGTTTTCCACCATTTAGTGACCTCGACGCCAAAGTCGGGAAGTGTGAGAGTGTCGCCCCGAGACGGTTGGTGGGCATACTGGAAGTATTCTTTAATCTTCACTGGCCGATCCACTGTCGTGAAAGTTGTACCCTTGGAGTAGTTCAGGACCAGCGGAGTGAAGACCCGGAAAAGATTGCTTACCATCTCTGTAAATTCGAGCCTTCGCTCCTGTTCCATGTAAATCTTGAGGAGATTCTCCCACGCTGTCCCCCCCGCAGTGGATGTGACATATTTCCATTGACCCTTCTTGACCATCCAGGCCGGAAGGTCATCTTTGTCGATGTCGAGCTGGGGGAGAGTACGAGTGGACCCCGTTCTTCCAACGCCAGCAAGCGGCTGTTGAGAGTCAGGAGGTGGAGGCGAGAGATTTTGGGACTCGTCCGCGGTTTTCTGCGACGAGGACACGTGGGTCTCGTTGTCACCCTCCAAGCTAACGTAGTCATGAAGATCAACGACTACGTATTGCTCGTCGCCAATCACGATGTCCTCAACCATCATATCCGGCGCCCCATCAATCGAGTTCCGACGTGATGACTTTTCCGATGGAATGGCTGCCGGACTACGAACCCGGTATCGAACCTCTGGCACAGGGTCGTTCAAAGTGGCGTTGACCTCCGCAGACAATTGGGAAGAAATGGGAGTGACAGTGGAGGATTCGGGCCCAGATTTAGGTGGCTCGACGACACCTTGAGGCCCAGTAATGAGCTGGGATGGGCTTACATTCGGTTTGATGGGGTTTTCGGAAGTGGCCGCGGTCGTCACTTGTTGATGCTCCCCAATTGAGATGGTGGCCGGCGCCATATCCACGTCGGAGTTTGGCAGATCCGCGGATGGGGATGGATTCGGAAGGACAGATGCGAAAGTCAATGTGATTTGAGACGAACCAGACATGACTGCGGCTTGAGGGGTGGAAGTGGTGGTTTTGGTGGATGAGTTCTGGGATGGTGATGCCCCGCATGCTGTCTGAGAGTTGGACGAAGAAGCCTCTGGCATCAGCTGGGAGTTGGATGAGGATGCCTCAGGGTTTGAGTCGGGGTCCCGTTCGAACAAGAACATATTTCGTCGCTCGCTCCCCTTCTCTGTGACGGAATTCGTCAGATGTGGTCGTGCGTCCCGAAGCAAATTAGACATACCACCAAATGCCCGAAGTGCCCACCGTCTGAACTCGTTCTCCACATTTCTATCCCACTCGTCCCCATAGAAAGTTTCGAACTTCAATCCTTGCGGAGTCTCCCCTTGACAAAACCTTAGAAAGGAACGTGAGTAGGTCGCGAAGACCGCTGCCAGAGACACTTACTTCTGGATCGATGGAGGTCCACCCTCCGGATCCACCGAAGCAACGATAACTTGAGCTACACACCCAGCCTGATCCTCCAAGTTCGAGAGGACACGGAGTAAAGACCTTGCGACCATTGGCTGATTCCTAGACGGTAAAAAAAACGTCAGACTGAGTCGTAGTTGGGGGTAAAAGTTTGGCTTACTTTTTGTGAATTTGAAGCTTGGCGATCCGATCCCCATCTTCGCCGATATCAGGAATCTTACGGTACATCTTTCTCCTGTCCTCTTCACGTCGGCGGTCGATTTCCTTCTTCTCTTCCGTAGACAGACCGTCGTACACTTCCTTAGCAATCTTGAGCTTGAACGCGAGCGGGATACACGCTTCCGTACTGTTCACATCTTCGGGTGGGTCGTCCTCATCGTCGAAGGTGTCAGACTTCTTTTGTTGTTCCCAACGAGTAAGGACGATAGGACGAAGGATTGAGTCCCAGGAATAGGCACAGTACGCCTGTACAGCTGCAAGTTTCCGCTTTTCGTTGACGTCGAGTTTCAAATCCCCGCGTGATCCCTTTGCCGAGTCCGAACCACGGCCCCGGTTGTTGAACCAGTGTTTGATTTGCTGGATGAGGTCAGGTTAGCAGTTGTAGAGTGACACGCATGAAACTATGACATACACTGTTCTTATCTTTCTGCAGCATCAAGCGACCCGCCTCTATGGTTCCGTACTCTTTGATCAAGGAGGGAGAAGAAGGGATTGGCCAACGAGTGTGCCACTCTTCGAAGACTCGTGGCCAGAAGTGATCGAGCGTCTTGGCGTCTTGTGCGCGCTTGAAACTCGGCCAATGGGAGAAGAGGAACTCGAGCTGTTCCCCTGTCTTCCAACCATTACGGGTGGCGACTTTCGGAGGCATATTGAAGCAGGCGGGATGAGAAACGTGAGTATGCTGACTGCGTGTGGTCTAGCTGTAAGGGCGAGTTGAGACTGGCAGAATTTCGACTGACAAAAGTCCTGCATTTAAATACGCTCTTCTATCGAGGTAGTGAGGTCACGTGACGTCCACTCAGTGAGCGACAAGAAAACTTTGCGTTGCGACCGGTAGGATGGATCGTTCTGCCGGACTTACAAAGGACAAAAAAAGTGATACTCTTGACTCAAGCGACATTGTCACTGAGTTGTGTTGTCACTCTGGTCTCAGGAGGGAGGCCGGATGACGCGGCCATTGACAAGGTCGAAGTGAGAAATCTGCTGTCCGTTATGCACCGCAGCCTCGCGGATGCACGAAGATCAGCGACAATCCATATTTGAGCCCACCGTACGTTGACCATTGAGGTGGGAAGTCTACCTCCACAAATACACCAGGGAAGGTGGAAAGTTCTATAAGAATGTCTCCCAACGTGGTAAACCTTCGAGATATTTCTGGGAAACCCCAATATCTACTGGTTGGTTATCCCGAGGTGTCGGACAAGCCGATGACGCCTCACCACGTCTGAGGTCGCGGGACGTGTAGTGGCCAAGATGGCCCCTACGAAGCGGTTACCTTCAAAAACTCCAAGTCCGAAGCAAAGGAGGAACGGAGACGGTTCCAAGCCAGTTTCCGTCACCTGTTCAGACAACTGTCGTGCAAGGAGACCTACTGGCTCTCCACATGATTGGCGGGTCGAGCCCTGGCTCAACTCGTTAAGCCAAGTACGCCTTATGTGCCAGTTATGTTGGAGGTGGGAATCTGCCCTCTGCAGAGGACGTTCCATCGGAACGTTCAGAACAGAAGTACTCGGGGTACTCGGGTGCTCTCAGGGCCAGGGAGATCCCCTGAAGCGTGGCTTGACCATTGCGGGTGATTAGTTACCGATTGAAGAAGGCCAATGCACGAGAAGGGTAACCCACTAACTGGCTGTCGGCCTCGCTGACGGGGTGGGTCGAGCCCTGGCTCAACTCGTTAGGCCAAGTACGCCTTATGTGCCAGTTATGTCGGAGGTGGGAATCTGCCCTCTGCAGATGACGTTCCATCGGAACGTTCAGAACAGAAGTACTCGGGGTACTCGGGTGCTCTCAGGGCCAGGGGAGATCCGGCTTGCAAAGACCATTGCGAGTGACTGGGAAGGTTCCCATTAGTTACCGATCGAAGAAGGTCAATGTACGAGAAGGGTGACCCACCAACTGACTGTCGGTCTCGCCGATGGCACGATTCCTCTGTTAAGAATCCCCATGAAACCGCCTTCCTCGTTCGCCCGCTGTGCTCTCCTTCCTTCTCCTTCCATCCTGTGTGCTATTCCCAGCCGCTTCAGTCTCCCTGTTATTCCAACATGACGGCGCAGCCACCCGATGACGTCTTCACTGTTTCCTCTTCGACTGCCCTCGCGATGGCCGAGAATCTCCTGCTCTCCCTCAACATTGTCGTGGGGAATCTCCCTGAAATCGAACTCCGCAAGATTCGCGACGCGTTGGAGAACTCTCTCCGTGTTACAGACGATCTTCTGTTCAACATAACGATTTGCTCCGCCTTCGACGTGCTCACTCTCGGTGACGGTATGTACGAACAATATCTGCTTTTTGCTTATCCTCATTTTCCAAATCCCAAACAGTTTCCACCACCCTCGTCGGGGGCACCTCTACCGCAAGTTCCACAATTTCCCGCGCCTTTGCTCCGAAAAGAGCTGTGAATACTTCTGTAGGTCTGCGATCTCTATCGTATTTTACATGACTCACTCCTGGCTAGAACACCTCGGTTCCACCTTCGTCACCTGCCACTTGCACAGTCGATGGCAACGTTGCGTTCCAGTCTGTCGTTCCTAGGAAACCTACCATTGTCCGTCGAGAGCCCCCTCCAGCTCCGGTCCCTACTCCAGTTCCGGCTCCAGTCCCTGTTCCAACTCCAGCTCCAGCTCTGAATGCGCGTTGCCAGACCCTCGCTGATCCAAAGCGTCCCATGATTATTTCAACTCGTCCTCATGTCGGTCGTCCCAACTACGAAGCTCACCCAGAGTTCGTTAAACCAGGTTCGTTTTCCCTTCCGTGTGGATTTTCAATTTAACATACATTCTGTCCTTCTAGGCATCCCTGGTCTGTATGTACATCCCCCGATTGAACCTTCTAGGCCGGATCCCCCTGTGTACTACGTCATCACGAAAGGACTCTACGTTGGAATCTTTACTAGCTGGTAAGTAATTGACCACGTTTCATCTCTCCATTACTTATGATACCACATAGGAACGAATGTTCGCCGTGGGTGATCAAAGTCCCCAGAAGTGTCTTTACCAAGGTCAGGCAGTGGACCGAGGCCATGAATTTGTACAATGCCCGCCTTGAGATGGATTCTTGCGAGGTGCTCTCCTAAACTGGCTGGCGAGCGTATCCGTACGATAGAATTCGGCTTTCTCGTTGCTTTTGTCCCATGTTCCCACCTGTGTACCTGCATCTACGTGTCATATACTCAAATATATCGTCCGTCCGTTCTTGAGTACTTGAGTTCTTGAGCTATTACGAGACTTGTTATAATATTTCAAGTTATGGCTTATTATATTCACTGACGCGGCCAACCTTGCAAGATATACCGTTGGGAAGGACCCCAATCCCACCATGTTCTGACGCTCGCCTGGTGCCGCCTTCTGTAACGCATATCATAGTACCTGGCGTTACGAATACTAGTTGCCCATGTTGTCTGCCTGATTTACGCTGAGAGCTCGATCTTCACTTTCGTATCGAGTTCCCGTACAGTACTTCTACTCCATATTTCGGTCCATTTGGGTCCATACCGATCTAATCGCGGTTCCTATAGATAGCGGCGACAATGCAATTTTCTGTGGCTATTTAAAACGTGAAACAACCCCGCACACACGAAACACGAAATACGAAATGTAGAGACTGTACTGTGTATAAACTACATATCACGACGTGAGTTAGTGTACGCCTCGAACCTGGGTTCGTGTTGGAATTAAAAGTGTTGGAGGGAGGGAGAGCTCATGTGTAAGACAGTCGCACCGGGCTCACTCGTTCCGATCGGAGAAGTTGTAGATAGCGGGATCATTCGCATACATACATTGTTTCACTCCCTGTCCGCCTGTTTGCGTGCTCCTGGGCTGAGGTGCAGTCCATATTAATTATTAATAAGTAATATACGCGAACGGAAATATGCGCCGATGGATGATTCCGTGTACTAGTGTATCAAAACAAGAGTGTTCCTCCACCGATGCACCGTACGTGTTTCGGTAGATCGAGAATAGGATGTGTGTCCCAGGGGTGCACCTATGAGGCGCTATGCTTCGGGGGGGGGGTCGTTTGGGCATACCCAACCTTGTATACTACGAGTACGAGGAAACCTGGTTGACTGCACCTCTCACTCCGTCGATCCTCACTTTTTTGCAAGCGGTGTGGAGAGGTCAGGCCCTTCATGGAATCAAACCACGAGTTCTTTCGTTTAATGCAAAGTTTAGCACAAAGTGTGCATTTATGTATAATAGCATTTGACTACGATTACAGAACGGAAAGGCACACACCTGGTTTACGGAGACCTAAAGCGAAGAGAACCAGGTTTAGCAGATGGCGTTATTCAGGCAGGCAACTGTAAGTGATCCGTAAGTGATCCATAACTTTCGACCATGCCAGACCTTATCAATACTTCGGGTAGAGCCTCCATAATTCCTCTTCGACGTTCAGAAAGTTTGTTATAGCATGCATTGAGATAGAGCCCTCTTATCTTACGTTCAAAGTCGTTTGTCGGTATCCCGCTCTGCGATTTAATCGAGTCGCCGATCGAGATCACCAATCCCGGTGGGTGGCACAGTGCGAAAAGTGAATAAGAAACATTCTATTTAACGCGCGGTGATGGTGAGGAATGTAGTAGTTGGTCCTATATCGTGCGCGCATACCGATGGTAGAACAGCAGTATGTACAGATTCAATCTTAGTGAAGACTCATGGAGACAGGTCCCTTACCATCACCACCTCCCTCTGCCGCCGAGGTCAACAATGTTTGCCTGGCTCGAGTCCTCCGCCAAAGCCATGGCCTACGCATTCACCACCGCCTTCGGTCCTTCTACCATTGGCGCCTCGTCCACTGGCAAGAAGCCCATCGTTATCGTCTACTTGTCCTTCCACCAGGATAACATGCTGGCCGTCTGGTCTGCTCTCTGCGCTGGCTTCGTCCCTTGTCTCCTTCCCAACCTTACCGCTCAACTTGACCACCGCAAGGCTCACATTCAACACCTCAACTCCCTCTTGACTTCCGATTCAGTCAAGCCCATCTGGTTGACCCACCAGATTGGATCCGGTCAATTCAACGATCCGGGGTTGAAATGCCGGACCCTGGGAAACTACCCTCCATGGCCCCGGAACAGGCCGGCGACCCCACTCACCTCCGAGCCACCTCACCAATGTCTAAGCGCAACACGAAGGGTACTCGACTGCCACGCAAAAGGAGGAAGGCGGGTTCAAGTTACGCCGCCGTCGATCTTGATGTTCCAGACTCGCGCACAGAGGGGGTAGAAGACATACGTGTCTGGAACATAACCAAGTCAGAAACAACTGGACGCGTCTCTGCAACACGGAGAAACTACCAACATATCTACGATAGCCTACCGGAGCCTTTGCGTGGAGAACCCCCCGTTGTCGAGGACATCAACTCCCCCGCTGATCCGGAGGCAAGCGAGCTGTTACCAGCCAAGTCGGTCGTAAAGCGCAAGAGGGCCAGAAAAGCGAAGACGAAGGAAAACGACAGTGTGAGTTCCATCGTACCTCCAACCGAGCTGATAGTCACGCGTTTGCAGACAAGGATGGTAGATTGGCTCGCATATTGTATGATTTTTTTAGACGAGTTGCTTCGCCAGGACGGTTTGGGCGATTCCGCGACCCCTGGAATCTGCGTTAACTGTAAGGAGTTGATGGGAGAGTACAGGTGCAACGACTGCTTTGGAAACAATATGTATTGTTCTCGGTGCATTGTCTCGTCCCACCGTTTCCATCCTCTGCACAGACTTCAGGTATGTTCCAAGTTATCGGTGTCCTGGCAACTTCAATGAAGTTTTAAATCTAGATCTGGGCGGACGGCTTTTTCAATCGTGTGTCCCTTGAGAGTCTGGGCCTGGTTATTAATCTAGGACACTCCGGGGATTGTTGTCCCTTACCTGCGGAGCCCGTGGGAATGCTTGTCGTCGACCTTTCTGGCCACCACACCGTCCGTGTCCGTTTCTGCAAATGTTCCAAAAATGGATTTGTCGAAAACTTTCAACAGCTCCTGCGCGTTGGCTGGTACCCGGCGTCAGTCCTACGCCCAAAAACGGCCTTTACGTTTGACCTTTTGGATACGTATCACAAGTTATCGCTGCAAGGAAAGCTAAACCTCTACGACTTCTACAACGCGATCGCGCAAAAGACAGATAACCATGGAGGCTTGAAACCGAAGGTATGCGGCTTTCACGAATTGCTACGATAACAACTTATTCACCCCAAAAAAGTACCGGTACCACGAAATGTCACGGTGTGTCCGACAGTGGCGCTACCTGAAAGATATCAAACGAGGTGCAGCGGGCCACACAACTACCCCGGTTGAAAAACTCGAGGATGGTATCCTTGCCATTGAATGTCCCGCCTGCCCCCATCCAGGACGAAACCTACCTGTTGGATGGGACACTGAACCTGATAAACGCGCGTAAGTCGTTACAGCTACCGAATGAATTATTTCTAACGGGAAGTGTGTGTAGGTGGCTTTATTCCCTGTTTTTGGCGATAGATGCAAACTTCCGGTTGAAACTGAAGACCCGGGCGATAAAGGATCCGGAGCTCGGATCTGGTCTAGCCTACTTTGTGGACACCATCAAGTTTCAGAAGCACCTCAAGGACAGTGTTCCTACGGATGAGGTGAGTCCGCTCATCCCTCGGTTTTAGGTAATGCTGACGATCGCGATAGATCGAAACCTGCGGTACCGAGTTCCATGCAGTAAATCAAGCGAATTTGAGGTCATCGAAGGATTTTTCGGTTTCTGGTGTTGGCGCAATTGTTTGCCGTCATGGCTTGATTCGCAAGAATGGTGTAGTCGACCTTCAAAAAGGCGAGCGGTAAGTTGGGTGTCCACCTCACCACCACCACGATCACATGCTGATTTACTTAGGTTCGTCAATATGGACTACATCTTTCTTTCTACATTGAAAGGTGAAAAGGTCAAGGTAATCAAGATTTCCTACGATATCGCTTGCCGTTGGGCTATCAATCTGTTCCGGAGGATGGAAAACTACTCCCAAGAGCTTCGTTTCCCCCAGGACCGATTTTCCCTGGAGTTCTTCATCCCCAAGTTCCATCTACCCGCTCATGGTTCCAGTTGTCACACGATATATTCATTCAACTATCGTCCTGGCGTGGGGCGGACTCACGGAGAAAATATCGAGAGTGGCTGGGCTCACACAAACCCAGCCGCAGTTGCGACACGGGAAATGGGCGGTGGCGCCCGACACTCGGCACTCAACAGTCACTGGGGGGGTTGGAACTGGCGGAAGATTACTGGATTTGGTAAGGAGTACCTCGATTATCCGCAGCTTCATCACAAACATTTGGCAGGAACACTCTTGTTGAAGAATCTTCACGAGGCGCGACGAATGGCTCAGCAGTGTAAGAAGATCTGCAATGACTTCGAACGGCTGACAGACCCAGGGACGGTCGAGGAGTGGCACGCAATGAAACGCAGTTGGGAGCGTGATCCCTCAAAACCAGATCCATATAGGTTGACTGAAAACCGTAAGCCCTATGGACTTTGCTCTCACTAAGCAACACCAACTGAAACACCTTTGTTTGTAGCTGCAAGTCTTGATGCCGCGAAGAGGAAGCTCACGGAACTCGAAGCCTCCGAAGCGACAACAGGTGGTCCATTGCCGCACAAACTACACCCCTCCTCGTTCATACGCATGGGACTCGAGATCGAAGACCAACAGTATGTAGTCCATGCTGCAGTTCATACACCATCACTTACTCGTCTAATCCAGGCAACAGATAATCGAACACCTAAGGTTGAAAAATCAACGCACCGACTCACAGAAGATTGAGATCCAACAACGAAGAAACGTTCTCATCAGGCGGATAAAGGTGTGGAGGGTTGCCCAAGCTGTCTACATGCCGCAAACTTCTACATATCTCCCTGACGAAAGCGATACCCCGAGTTTCGACAACGCAGAAAAGCTCAATACCTCGAAACCTGAAACCTGGTCCCTCTTCCTACCTTCTGCCATTCCCAGTGACGACCGCTCGCTGTGCTACAAGGGAGTCATTGAAACTGAGAAAGTTCTTCGTTTGGCCCAGTTGCAAGACGGCTTGGTGGACCTCAGGCGCTTTAGGCGATCTCTCCGCAACCTTCGGTTATATTTTAGGAAGAATATGGCCGGGGAGGGTCAAAAGACTCAAACAAAGTCGAGAACCATTGAAACGGGCGTCAACAATCGGATCAAGCGGGCAGTATGCAGGTATCGCATCGCGTACAATGCGCTCCTCGAGTTGGATCCGACCGGAAACTGGACAAGCGAATACCACGAGCTTAGGGACGAAGACAATCGGGGGCCGTTGAAGGAGGCTGAGGAGGAAGGCACCGGCGATGGGCGATACACTCCGTCATGGATATGGGCAGCGCCTTCGGCAACAACACTCCCAGGCGATGGACCTGCCGCCGAGCAACAGGAGGTTAACGAAACCGCTCGCTACGAGTGGATGACCTGCCGGGCCAGGGCAGATCGTTGGGCAGAAGAGGAGGAATTGTTGCAGGAGGAGATGCGCCGGGTGATTGTTTACCTGGAGTGGAAATCGCGTGCGTGGTCCGAGAGGGTTGGGGCTCGTGTGGGTTCATGCACCCCCGACATTCAAAACGGCATCGACGCCTACTCCCGAAAGCAGGCACATATCCACCGCGAGCTCGCGATTTCGTTTGCCAGCTTATGGCTACCATACTACGACAGGTTTGCCTATGATACCACATGGTTGGCGAACCTTCCATGGATCACCCAGGCCCGTTCTCGTAAACCGAAGCTGCCAAGATGGTTTCCGCCCGTTCCTGCAGCTACTTCACGCCTACCCACCTCTGCGACTTCACTTCCCCATGGCTCTACGGAAAGGTTGGGAGCTGCGCAGGAACATCCGGACGTTCACGTGGCACAAAGTGAGGATGGTGGCCACAAGGAATGCGAGCACGACGAACACTCCATTGAGAACGAGGATTCCGATGACGAAGAGGGGGGTTCAGATGACGAATACTACGGTTACAGCGACAAAGGTTACGACGAGGACCATAAAGACAGGGATTGCGATGATGGATACAACGATGACGGCTACGACAGCGAGGGTTATGATGACGGCGCCGAAACCAACGATGAGCTTGGTTTTGATTATGATGATGGATACATGTCTTAAAGGTGTCTTATTGTTTCGCGACGATATAAGCAATAAATCAATGTATTTCATGTTTGGAGAGCAATCGCTTGAATGACAGTGTACGTTCTATTTTACGAAGGAGGAAAATGACGCGAAGGAGGTTTCGTAGAGTGGGTAGGAGTGGATGCCAACGAGTGGTCAGCCCAGTGAGACAGGGTTGCGATGACGATCTCTCGACAAATGGTGGGAAACACGTGAAAGGCGAGGGGAGACCAGGACTGGGGTTTTGTGGCGAGAGAACTATACGTGGTAAGTATGTGTGGCCTGGTGAGATGTCGGTGTAATGAGAGTGCGCGAGGTTTGTTGGGGGCCGTGAAAAAAACCCTCAACACTGACAAACGGCCGTGGCAATGGTCTGAGGTTGAGCTGGTTGGTAGAAGGATGATATCGCAACAATGCTGACAACGGATAGATTGGGATTCAGCGAACTACGCGATACATCCACCAGCACTTAGCGGAAACGCTTCTGCTTACCGGAGACTGTTGCCGACATGTTAAGTGTTGCATCTAGGTCGTTTGCGGAATGGGTACAAGATTTTGTGGGAGGCGGTGTGGTGTGTGACATGATAAGCGAAGCATGGAGTTCCCAACTGGAATAGCGAGTCCGAGCAAAGACCGGGAACATACCAAGGGGAAGTGGAGGGACAATGTGGACAAACAGCGGGCCCATTGGTTCGTTCCATCAGAGAAAAGAAGGCTTTGAATAGCGTCGTCTCCGAGGTCCCCGGTAAGCGGTCCTGCCTTTTCCACGACTTCTGCGTCTGCCACGCTTCCCGGATCTCCGTTCCATTTTGAATGGAGGAGGGTAAGTGACTCCCCAACTCATCTGTTCTTTAACTTAGGCAGTTTGACAGATAAATTTGTGCTTTGGCGAACCATTTTATTGGTGTGGGTTCGCCGTGCAACTTGCCCCCCCCTTCCCACCTCCTTCGCATTTCATACTGTGAGGATGCGCGCATCGAGTACGCCTCCCTCTACTCAGCCCCATCCCAGCCTGTATAACCGTTCTTCCCCGGTTACACCCACACAAACACGTAACCGTGGCGGGGGATTGGTGCGGAGCCCCATTTCCGCACACGATTTCTTATCCAAGCAAGTGCGCCGCGAAGACAACATTTTTCAGGAGTATAAAACGCAACTGAAGAGTATGAAGACCCTCGTTACCTTTGAGTGGAATCCTAAGGATTCGAAGGGCATGTTTCTACCTATCCCATAGTGAGTCGCTTGAATTTACGTGCCAGGGTTTGCTGACCATTACATGTTAGCCCTTTGGATTCGAATGGTCAGCCGGTTGAACCCATGCAACTTCCGACGTTTCTGGAGACCCACGACTGGGATTGTCCATCGTGTTTCTGCGTGATGCGGAATTCTCCTCGAAAAGCCCAGTTTCTCGTCCCGACTCGACGAGACTCCCCAGCGCTTGGGATGATGTGTCTCGTATGCCCCGATTCAGAGTGCTCTTACTTTGGTGCGTATTCATTGTATCTACACTTACAAGTTGATTATCCTGATTCTTCGATAGTGAATGTTAGCGAGCTATACAAATGGAACAAGGACAACTTTGTCCCCGTCAGGGACGTAGACGGTGGTGAAAGCATTTCCGACGCGGCAGACAACGGTCAGTATGATGTCGTATAATTTACCGTGAAACATGGCCAATATTGAACGTTGAACGCCAGCTCCAGACGTCCCAGTGGAGGCTCCGAAAAAACGGAAACGTGACCTGCGAGGGCTTAATCACAAGGGTGCAGTTCATGGTCCCAGCCTCAGTTTCTCAAGTCGCCCGCCGCAACCGGATGATCGTCCATCCGCTGGGCTCGCTTCTACAGTTTCAAACCTTTTGAGTAGGCACGGTGCACCACAGGAACAATTTTACGAGGTATTCCGCGTTTGCGACTATTGTAAAAGGATCGTTTGTAAACAAACCTCCCGGGTTGACGGGCATGTTTGTGTTATTGAGGTGGAAGACTGACATCTTGTATATTTTTATCGGACAACGTGCTCGTGCTCAATACATTTCTTGCATTTCTTGTTACTTACTGCTTATGACCGAGAACGAAGCACGTAAGTACAGGACATGGTATGGAAAAATAAAAAACTAGACGATAAACTCGTCATCGCGCGGGGTAAGAAAAGTTGGTGAGGATTGGTGGGTAAAGGAGAGAGGGTAAAGCTGGGCGAGTGCCACAAGTGGTAGGCGGTTTGGGGCTTTCGTGGTAGAGAATCTGGGGAAACTTCCGAGATCCTTTCAGAATCATTAGAATAGTGGGACGAGTGTTTGAATCGAGTTCGTGGATGTCGATAGTGTGCGGTTGTCGTGGTGCGTGGAAACGAGAGGAAGGGACGATGTGAACAATTTTAGTTGCTGAGCTGGCGGGAGGTGTGGGAATTTTGGCGGTGAGGATCGTCCAGACAACAGGAGGAACTGTGGACTCACCAGCCGCTGTGTTGTCAAAGTTCGGAGGTAGATCAGGACGTGAGCCAAGAGAAGCAGGTTTGTCATCCACCCACCAGTAGTGGATGAAGCGTCGCGGTGGGGGGAAGCGTCGCGGTGGGGGGAAGTGTTGTGGTGGGGGGAAGCGCCGCCACTGCCTGAGCACAGTAGAGTGGCGGTAGCGGTTGGGGAACGACGAGGGAGGTTACCTAACTGATTACACTAGCGGTCAAGACGGTTGCCTCCATCCGATATAAGAACTCGGGTACATAATAGAAATTCATTCCGAAACTGAGAACGCGATGCCTACAATATATCGATGATAGTAGCACTACTACGCCTGAACGGGAAGATCATCCATGAGAGAAACTATCGTAATCTTCACATGCTGCTTGTAATAATCTATCAGTTACGGAAAGAGCACCTGATTCAGTGATGACGTTCGTGCTTACAGGAAAGAGTGATCAAAGATGAACAAGTAACCGGATCCTGCAGAACACGCTGTGCACGGGCTGTCGGGGTCTCTTTCGAAGGGGGTGGTGGACGTTTGGGTGAGTGTTCATAGTAGGAATGGAGGGTGGAAAGGAAAGCGATCTGGAGGACGAGTATTGGACCCGAGCAGTGGAATATCGTACCAACTTGGAACATAGCGAAAGTGAGGTTATGAGAAGGTCCCTGACAACGACAATCGCAATCAGTAGGCTAATAACAGGCAATTTGGATGAATATGGCGGCCGAGTGGGGGGAACGGCGTGACCCGGGATTACCGGGAAGCCAAGGGAAAAACTCACCGCAGGCTCGGCAGATAACCAACCAACCGGGGATGAATTACGACTTCAGATAATTGCCCGTTTTCTCCACGAACAGAGTGGGAACATGAATGCTCGCCGGAAGGGTGACCTGTGAGTTGGTCAACGAGCGCCGCACGGAGGGGCACGAAAATGAAACGCAGCCAAGTTTACACGCAAATAGACTGAAAACATGTATACTCACAATAAAGACGAATGAGAGATTCCTGATAGTTCCAATCGGGTGGAACTGAGCCCGGGGAGCTAGTCGAGGTTGAGCCTAGTGGTAAAGACGACGTGTTTGGGTGCGCATTCATTGTGGTGGTGACGAGGAACAAAACGGCGAAGGACGAAGGGGTTTCAGATGGTGGAGGGAAAGTGAGGGTGACCGGGAATATCCTGCCAGTCAGCCGGCAATAAAGTCCTTTTTGTCAGTAAGGGGAAAGTGTGGCGGTGGAGACGCGTCATCGCGAAGCAACGCACAAAAGATTGAGACGTGGAAGGAACACGGGATTCCTGATCTGCGTGAAGCCACTCGGATCAGAGAATGGAAATGGGAAAGGGTTGGCTCGAAAGGCGAGAGACGGTCGGGCAAGTCCCGTATTTATCAGTGATTTAGATGAGA
>Ga0307514_10002805_pt1 | contig 17489 bp, 8 predicted proteins | sample 16_EM_MG_FD_203088 | JGI IMG/M metagenome (GOLD analysis project Ga0307514, IMG submission 203088) | Populus trichocarpa ectomycorrhiza microbial communities from riparian zone in the Pacific Northwest, United States - 16_EM | ecosystem: Host-associated > Plants > Roots > Unclassified | place... | reverse complement strand
AGTTACCAAGCTAATGACCAAAACTTCCATGTTGTGAAGCGAGGTTCAAGGAAAAGTAAAAGACAAGGAACACGCAAGCTGACTTTCCATTAATAAACAAATGTATATGAGAGCATTACAGTAACAATCTCCACAACATAGAACTTTGCTGTCTATGTAGCAACTTGGGAGATCTGGAACCTGAAATTTTCAGGCTAAATTATGAAGACCTAAAGAGTCTCCACAAGATCGTTCAATGAATATTCACATGGGGCAACTCCTACGAGAAGGCATAAGAATGGCAATGGAATAAATTCTAAAACATTTTCACCCTAAAAAACCATGGAAGCACAAAAGCTATTACCAAGCATGCCAATAGGAAGTTACAGAAAGGCTGTCCCCGCCAACACCCTCCGCTGCTCTCTGATGAGAAACCAGTGCTCCTGATAAATCTCCTTTCCAGAAAAGGGTTCTCCCCAACACCTTTGATATTCATTGCTGTCTCTCCACATATTTCACAGATTCTGCATAAAGAAAATATGGAAGACATCTCAGAGAATTATGAAAAATAGAAGAAGAAAATAATCTCTGCTAGAAAGTCCCGAGAAACAGTGTAACACGGCATTAACTAAGAGAAGCAACCCCACTCAGAATATTGCTTGCAAGATTTTATACGAGGAAAATAATTTAAAATAAAGATTAAATGGCAAACTAGCATAGCCCTTACGAATAGTAAACACAAGAAGATAAAATAAGCCTGATCCAATCTCAACATCAATAAACATGTATACATATATAAGCATAATGTTCATACTAAAACTTGACTTTCCATGCTCGAAACATTTACCTGTTTCCTTTTAGCTTAAACCATGTTTCAGCACAATACACATGTGCAATGCCAAGATCATCTTTACATCCACAACCAATCTGAATTAGATCCATGGAGTTGGTTGTGGCAGTAGCAATTGCGTCAGTAGCTTCCAGCAACCCCTCAGAACTCAAGTGACAAATCCTACAAACCCTTTCTCCATCACAATTATCCTTAAAACCTCCTCCTCCTGTTCCACCGCCACCACCACTCGTCATATCAACCACACACGATGACTTCCCCACTTTGATCACTTTCTTCTCTGACTCGTCCATTGTCCCCTTACTTAACCTCATCTCATTGCCCCTGAGTTCCAATCTTTGGTTTCCTCCATTAATACCCGCATTCTCTTCAGGACCTATCGCGATCAGAGTCTCAAGCACAGCCCTAGAATTACTCGAATACCAACCTCTTCCTCGCTCAACTTGATTTAATACCTCACCATCTCCAAGCCCATGACGTGTTTCCTCATCTATCATTCCACATCTGAGCCCCAACTCCTCATTTTTTGCTCCCAAATCCTTATTTTCTCCATCAACACTTGAAGTCGCCCCTGAATTCATCACAATAACAGTCTCAAGTACAGCTCCATTAACCATAATTGTATTTGCGACCGTTCCTTCATTCATTGACTCTTCAATTCTTTTCCTATCACTTGTTCCCTGACTTGCCACTCTCTCACTGGATCCCAACCCCTCAATACTGGCATTCAAAACCCCAGTTTCCACCACAGCAGCCACTTTCTCTCCTGAATTTATTACCTTTAAAGTCTCTATGGCAACCCCATTATCCAAATTGCTTGAATTTCCACTCAAATCACTGGCATTGACAATCCTTCCCCGATACACTTGGTCCAAATTCCCAATAATTCCTTCGTTTCCTTGTGTGTCTTGATCCATTACTCATAACAAAATAATCTCCACCTCTCTAAATGATTTCCAACGAAAGCAAAATTCCTCAATTATGAACAGCCAAACTCAGATATCAACAAGAAGACAGCAGCACCTCTATTGGTAGCAAACAACAAACAAAAGAAAAAAACCTCACGACTCCAAAACCTCCAAAGAAACCAAAAATCTTCAAAAAAAAAAATTAAAGATAACCCAAGAATTGAACAAGCTTAATAATGGTAAATATAACTGAAAGATAATAACTTGGTAAAGAAAACAGCGCCCAGATAGTTTACCTACTCCTTTCGATAACTTGAACTTTAATAAAACCTGCCGCCATGTCTCAACAAAAAAACGTTTACTTCCAGGTTCAACTGTAATTAAGTTGACAAAAGAGAGATCTATCTATCTTTAAAGCAAAGTTGTCTCATCAATTTAACTTAATCCTAATGCTGTCTCTATGGACAGCAGATTTTTATGTGTACAGTGTGGGGCAGGAGTTGTTGAGAGAGGGTGAAGAGCTTTGGTGGAAGAAAATAAATGGAGAGTGCATGGAAGCCGTTAATAAAGGTTAATTAAATTGAAATAATAATTAGTGATCACTTAATTAGGAATATAATTCTTGGTATTATGATTATTAGGATTTATTCATGAGCCGGGAGTTAATGTTGATAAGATCTTCTATTTTTTTTTATAGATGGTAAGTCTTAATTCATGCCTTGTTAGGGATTTTCCACAAAATTTGGTTAATTCAATAGTACTAGAGTAATTAATTGAGTATTTAACAGAGAGTTCTTGTTGTTTTTTAATTTCTTCTCTTTCGAATAAAATAAATAATATTGTTCTTCTGACTCCAGTTTTAACAATCCTCACACTTGTTTTAGGTCTAAGAGGGCATGAGGGGGTAAGATTTCCAGTGAATGGACCCTACGTAGTTAGCCTCAAATTAAGTTGAAATAATAAGTCACCTTTAAAACCAAAAAAATAATAATAGTTGTCAATTCATGGATAACTTAATTAAGAAGAATTTATTTTATATCTTAATTATACCGTCAAGTCAACTTTCTATATCAAGATTAATCCATTAATTAAACCGTTGTGTGTATCCGCTATAAATACCAGTAATTACTCACCTAAAAATACTAAAACTTATCCATGACGTCCAAGATTATGTAAGAAAGGAAAGAAAAATGGTCGGAATTGACCTCGGACGGTAGAAACTTATAATATACTTGTGACAAGAGAAAGAGACAAATGGTGGAGTGGGGTTGAATTTGAGGAAGGAAGAAGACGACACGTAAGGAATTATGTTATGTTTGAAGCTTATCTGAGTTTATATCCAACGTACGTAACGTCTTGAAGAAGAAAAGGAGGGGGGAGATGTTGTCTGTCTAATGCTTGCAATCCATGGTTTTCATGCAGAACCAAAAACTGAGGGATGAATCAGGAGATGTAAAAGCTTCGCATCTTCTTCTTCTTTTTTCTTTTTCTTTTTTTTCATCTTGACTTGCTTGCAGGAGGTGGTATCAGAGCATCACCCACAGGTTTCTTCCACGGAGAGCATGGAAAAAATTCCTTACGTCCCATTTGCCAGCCTCTCTCTTGGTCTTTTCGTTTATTTATTTATTGTTAAATAAAGCACTGAAATGCAGGAAAAGAATCGACAGTAAAAGGTCTCTCTCATTTGCTAGTGTAATATATATATATATATATATATATATATATATCATGAAATGAAAATGGAGGTTGGAAACACGTAATGAAATCGGTTGTTTAAAGTTTTTTTATTTTGGAATATATTAAAATAATATTTTTTTTATTTTTTAAAATTTATTTTTAATATTAACATATAAAAAAATTCAAAATTATAAAAAAAATATTTTTAAACAAATAAAAATCAATTTTTTTGGGCCGGGCGAAATGGTTAATAAATTATTTTTAATACTCATGTTAGGGTTCATGCACCCGAATCAAGTCCCTCTTCGTGTCTAAAATGATAATGTATTGTAGGGTTTTTTTTTTTTTTCATAAACTGTTCATGTGTCAGTATTTTTGCTATGGAAAAATGTTAGTCCTTGGGGAGTGGTTCGGCCAGCTGATCGACTTCATCTCAAGTTGCTCACTAGTGTGTGTTTCTTTTCTGAAATCCAAAACGTTACTAAATTTACTCTCCTTTTAACTACTCTGCAGTCCTCTTTATCACATGGAAGCCGGCCCTCTTTCTTGAAATTTGGATCCCCTCGTCAAAAGTAGGCGCAATTGAAGGACCAGAAAGTCCAAGGGCGGTGAGACCATAGAGGCAGAGGAGGGTGCTATCAGAACAAAAATGGAGATAGAGATCATTATCTATCTTAATACCACCTCTTACTATTTCCCTTTCAATGCTAGACTACAGGACCGGTGGCATTTGCACCCAGGGAATTATCACAAAGTGCGTTTTCACTTCAGTACGTGAATCCTAACCGAACCCCAGCTTGAGCACAAACCACGCACAGATAATGATCAGACTCCCTTCTTCACCATAAGTAAAGGACAGTAGGCCGCCCCTACTGATTGGTGTCAGCCAGGTTGTACAAGTAACAGTCTTCAATTATGAGGAAAAGCCATGGGGCTAACAACAGAATATAGAGATGGCATGTGCAATGACAGCCACCCATTATCAAGCTGTATGGTAGGATTTAAGAGGAGGGAAGCAAGTTCTTGGTAACGATGGTCAATTATAAGTTGCATTTGCATGCCATGTGCGTTAATCCTAGAAGTACAAGCGGTGGATGAAAAGCATGTTAGCTGGGGGCTGGGGCTGCTCTAAATGAATATTAGAAGGCCCAGAAGACAAGGAGTATCTTGTCTGGAGTTTCTCTCAGTGATGATCAAGAATGCAGTTTTTCCACCACATGCAAGATTTAAGAACATTTTAGCATCCTTCTAAAGCAAACCAATCCCCACTGCAAAATGCAAAGAATAAAAGAGATTTTCTTGTGTGTAAAATGCTGTTCTACAAAATGCAAAAATCATTTACAGTTGAATTCAGAAAGGGAAAATTATACTATTTTCATACTAAATGAAAAATCATTTTACAGTTGATTTCAGAAAAGGCGAAACTATACCAGGTTATCGAGGTCCGGAAAGCTCCATTGCTTCAATGATGAAAGAAGATTCCTCATGAACATCGCTACAATGCCTTGAGCAATTGCATGCCCTTGCCTCACCAATACTAGTTGCACCTTGTGATTCCTCAATTGCAGGCTGCCCAACAATACCTTCTAGGACCTTCAAGACTTCTGACATTTTTGGCCGAAGGTTAGGATGTGACTGAGTACACTGCAGAGCCAAATCCACAGCTTTTTCCAGCTCGGACACATCAAAACATCCCTTCAGATCCCTATCCACTAGCACTTCCAACCTCTTCTCCTCATGCAAAGTTCTAACCTGTAAAATTCAGCCACCATTTACAATTTTGTATTTGGTGCAGCACATTAGGAGAGCATATGGTGGATTATAATTCAGTACAGAGGTTCCCTTTAAATAAATAATGTCTGGTTTCCAGTCACCAGAAAGCAATCATAAAACTAGAAGATACATGTTATGGTACTTCATAAGTAACCAGCATCAGTTCATAGCCACTGTAATCCTCCATACTTGAGAATTCATTAAGCAGGCATGAAAAACCCATTCCTGAACACGGCACTGACAATTATGGGCAATGCAGCTCAAGAATGAGTTGGTATAATTTCCTATAAATGCCACGAGAACAAGACATGCAAGTTATCTCTACACAATTTGTACAAGGGAGTTTAGAGTATTCAGATTTTGGCCATCATTTTTCAATTTCAAGTAACGAGGCCTTCCCCAGATAGATGCTACATATCAGAGAAATTATTCATTTGCGTCATGATTATGGTTAATCACACCGCAATCATGGATTCACAGGAATAGAAGTATCCATATAAATTTGGAAGATTGAGATGTTTGTAAATTGTAAACTCAGTGGTGGAGGACAATATAGAGAAATAACTTACCCAGTCAAGAATCATTCCCTTCTGAACCTGGCCATTTCCAGCATCTAATGCCTTTTGCCCTGTTATAAGTTCCAAAAGTAGTATGCCAAATCCAAAAACATCAGTTTTATCAGATGATTGCCCAGTTGAAAGATACTCGGGTGCAATGTGTCCTACAGTCCCCCGCACCGCAGTTGTCACATGTGAATCTCTAAGATCCAACAACTTAGCAAGACCAAAGTCCCCAACTACAGCTTCAAAACCTTCATCAAGTAAAATGTTCGCAGCTTTAACATCCCTGTGAATTATCTTTGGATTGCATTGTTCATGCAAGTATAGAAGTCCACGGGCAGCCCCAAGGGCAATGTGTATCCGTCTGTTCCAATCTAAAGAAGGTTTTTCTCGACAGGTCTCTGCAAAGGAGAATTGAACAAATAATGATGTAGCAGAACCAAATTCTTCACCTATAATTGGTTTTGTTTCGATTGAAGAAACAAAGAGAAATATAAAAACAATTTATTAAAGTAACAACCATGAAAAAGAGTTTGTTCATCAACCAATTACCAATACTATTCAACATATACTATTAAGAAACAGACACAAAATTCATTAAAGCAGATATCTTGTAAAAAGGATTTAAGAAAAATAAAAAGCTTCAAATATAACTAAAGAAAAGATTCAGCACGATTTTCTACTTGAAGTACTAAAATGTTAATGTTGGAGAGGGATAAGAAAGAGTATGTTAAGCAGGAAAAACAAAAAACAGTTTCTTCAGAGAACCAATAAGGACTTTAATGCTCAATATATTCCAACTGTTTAGTGCTGTAGATTTTAATGAGAAACAACCTCCATTTGCATTAGACCAGAGAATAATAAAAATCCTACTCGCCCAAATGAACTAATAGTAGAGTTTGAACAAGAAAAATGAGGCAAACCTCTCAGGCGGTCAGCAACACTGCCATTTGGCATGTAAGGATAAACAAGCAACCTCTCATCAGGTGTCATGCAGAAGCCATACAAACATAAGAGGTTTCTATGTAAAGCCAAGCCAATCATTTCCACTTCAGTTTGAAACTGCACTTCTCCAGTAAAATTTGGATCCTTCAGCCTTTTAACTGCAATGAAAGTTTTATTTGGGAGACATCCTTTGTAAACCACACCATATCCACCTTGCCCTAAGATATTTTTCGGACTAAAGTTGTTTGTAGCAATTTGTAGTTCACGGAAAGAAAATCTCTTCAAATGACCAATATCAAATTCATAATCTTGTTGCACTGCAAAATGCAATTATCACAATTAATCATATTGCTTTGCGTGATTTATTTCATTTGTGAAAATTAGATAAGCACTGAGTTTGGAAGTACCATATGATATGAAGAGTAGACGAGATCTATACCAATGCACCCAACAGACAAGCAGCATGACAGAAATCACAAAAGTGCAGCTGATGCCTATGGCAACAGAGAGCACCCACCGATGATGACTTCTGGCTTGCTCAGATGAAAGTGTCTCTGCAAGTAGGACATCAAGCATTTGTGGTCACATTGTTAAAGTGCATCTCTTTAAAAGAACTATTTAACCAGCTAAAAGTACATTTACCGTTCACTGGATTTGAGATACCCGTGCAATTTTGTGCATGTGAGGAAGTGCAAAGATATCTATTCCCAGCAATACTGCAATAAAAACATGCACACCATCAGATGGCTGCGAACAGAAATGATGGACACCACTGGTAAACATTAATGGGACTAGAAGTTATAAACTCCCATCCAACCACTTCTACAGATATTGATTTTTTTTTCCCTTCCACGAGAGATTATCTAACATTTTGATGAAAAGGGAACTGCAGTAGAAACTGAAACCTGCAATCTGCATCTCATTCTATTTAAAAACAACTTTACTTGACAATTGCAAGCATTTTGCAAGCTCAACGACATCAGATAACAACTCTTTAGAGTTTTTGCAAAGATCCAATAGATTGGATCAATGCTAGCCCAGAATAACCTGAGGTTCCTTAAAGCAAAGTAAATTACACTGGCCAAATATGAAGCATTTAAGAATCAAGGAGATAATTTTTTTTTAATAATCACAGTTCTAATAAAGATCTCACCTGTAACCTTTTGCTAATATTTTTGGAGTTGGACCACTAAGATTGTTAAATGATAAATCCCTGCCAAGCATATCGAAGTAAAGTTAACATTTACGTACACTATATGAGGTAATATTGTTGACATGTATGGACCACATACAAGAATGAAAGTCCAGTAAGATTGGCCACCAGTCTTGGAATCTGCCCAGTTAACTTGTTTTTACTGAGTCGCCTGGAAAAGTTTGCATGTTAAACTTTTACATAACACACAAATTATCAAAAGAAACATTAAAATAAAAAATCAACAGGAATTGAAATGCCATGTGTTGAGGTCAAGCAACTTACAAGTAACTTAGATGGGTCAGAAATCCCAAAGAGCTCGGAATACCACCAACGAACTGGTTACCTGAGAGGTCAAGAGTTTGAAGATCTGAGAGCTTTCCGATCTCTTCTGGAATGGGACCAGATAAATGATTGTTCTGTAATAACCTGCAAGCATAGCTCATGAAGATTAGCTAGGTAATGCAAGATACGATATCAAAACTTGAATCTGTTGCGTTTATGTCAAGTAACCGGAACAAAAAAGAACATCATCCTCGACAGAGCATCAGCAAATTCAAAAGAATAGCATGGTTTTACAATACCAAGGCTCATAAGTTATTACAAACAGAAACGGTTTTCAAATTTCCTACGTGGACTTCTTAACTGGAAAATTGAGTTAGTCCTGTTTGTCATAATAATCATAACAGCAACATTTCATTAGCCATGAGACTAGCCAATAATTAGCTTATACTCCAAGAAAAGAACAAAAAAAACACACGCACACACGCACACTCACAGAAACAAACAATTAATAGCAGAAGAATTCATGTACAAATCAAGTGAAGAACTCAGAGAAAGAAAGTAACAGCGGCTCACATTGTTCTTAGGTGACTCAAATTCGCGATACTAGGCGAAAGAGTTCCTGATAATCTTGCACTTGCCATTTCCCTAGCAGCAACAATATCCAGAATAAAAGATTAAAAAATATGAAGATTTTATTACTATACAAAAAGAAGTTCCTCACTTACAGGGAGAAGACGAAGCCTTCAGGAGAGCAACCGACCATATTCCAAGTGCAAGGATCAACAGAGTTCAAATCCCAACCGTTCATAACACCGGACTCATCTCTCATTTCTTTCTTCACAGCCATCAATGCGGCCACTGAATCCACAAACCAACCAAGTAAGCAAAAAGAAAGAAACGAAACACAAACCAACAGTAATTAACAAATCACATGGTTGTGTAATGCAAGATCATTTTGAATATAGAGTTTGAAAGTCATACCCTCATAGTTAACACCCTTTGGAGAAAGAAGACTACCAGTTGCTTGAGCAAAATGGACCCAAAAGACTGCTAAAAAGATGTGGAACAAAATGGCCGCCATTACTTCCTGTCCCGATGAGAAAGCCAACTTTTGTTTCTGACAGGAGTGTAGCAAAAGAGCAGATAATAGGACTAATTGGATTTGGATGTTGTCTCCATGTCCTCAAGACAAACGCCCCACCTGCAAACTTACTATGACTATATTGAATCTTTCTAATTACCTAGGAAACACGTAAAAATAAATTCACTTACAAACTAAACCATGAAAAAAGAAAAATACTGCTACAATAACATAGAAACGTGTTTTTTTTTTTTTTATTCAGTTTGATGGAAGATCGAGAGAGAGAGAGAGTAGAAGAATGGCTCTGATAGCGTTTGGCATCCTCGAGATTCGGGCATAACATGCATGGTCCCCTTGTCTCCATTTTCCTACTATACATACTAGTAGTTGAGTCATGGCCGTAGTAGACATTTACTTTGACCCATTAAATTGAATCAACGGCTCAGATTAAGCTACTTCAAATTCTTTTTGAGTTTATGATCTCGGAGCAAACCCTCCTAGCGCGAAAAAACATGTACTTGGAGTTGTGTCGGCGGCAAGTTTGAAAGCCGTATTTTAGCAAAGATGAGCTTGAAACAATTTTGTGTGGTTCAATGTTTTTTATATTCTGATATAAAAATAAAAAATTTAAGAAAAAATTATTTGTATATATTTTATATTTTTAATTAAAAATATTTTTGCACCGAGAGATAATCCCAAGTTCCATAATCCCATCTCTACCACATTGCCCGTATATTTTACCATAAACACAACCCTGCGTCTTCAGCTGACAACAAACTTTATCAGAAAGGGAGACACCGTTGAACTCCATGGAATCATCATCAGAGGACAGGGAGAGACCAGTGAAGTTACTTATAAACCATACAGGCACTAAAATGCTTGTGCAAGATTTGGAACTGCTATCGGCTACAGGGCTACAGCCATTATTTGGTGGTTGATGACCAGTAACTCACCTCTCTAAGTCTAAACTATCTTAAGCAATCTTCACATATTATCAAACCCATAATTTTCCTGTGCATCTCAGGTTCTTGCAGCTGGGACATCAAAAGCTAGAACATGCTGAGGATTAGATTTGCAAGACTAATAAACTAAACTTGGGCTCAAACAAAGAGGAACATTTGATGTACACAAACATAGCAAATATTAAACAGATGGTGAACGAAAACCCTGAAGTCGAAATACAAGGAAGGAACAAGTACGTTTACTACAAGAGAACGCAATAGCATTACTTTTGCACATAAAGCGAGTGATGACAATTGTCTGCAATTAATTCAAGTCAGCCACCACAAATCAACAAAAACTAATAGGAAACAACACGGGCAAGTAAAAACAAACCCCCCACATCCAACACCAGGGCCCACCCCTTTTCTTTGGGCCGTTATATTAGGGGCCTTCTTCCTAGCTATATGGATGAACACTTCTCCACCTTTTACCTCTTGCTAGCAGCTATCTGATAAGTGCACCTCAGGCTATCTTACTATCAAACATGTACATAAACAAAAAGGGTTTTGACAAAAGGGGGATGGGATTGGGAGAAAAACGTGGGAGAAGAAAACATGAAGAAAGCACAGCTATCCAGCCGCCTGATCCATATGCATCCTGGTAGAGAGAGAATTGTTGCCGGTCAGACCTCACGATGAAATAACTGCCAGGTGTATCACAGAAATAACTGCTAGATATCAATCCCATACCACTTAACTTGCTTATGTCCCAGCCAGGTGCATAAAATTTAGACCCATTTGTCGTTTCACATGTTCCGGTATCAACTTATTAACAAGCTCAGGAGAAGCCCCATTTAACTGTAAAGAAACAAACAATAACAGAGTGAACAAATAGAATTACCTTGGCCAGTTGCATACCAAATAATTGGATAACAAAATTGCAATAAAATAACAAGAGCAACAAAGAAATTGCCCAACTAAAAACATAGTCCATCTTATGTTTGAATGCTTGCATTTTGTTTTTCTAAAAGGTCAAAGATGAAAAAACAATCAGAATTAGAAAGTTGACATACTTCCTGTTTAAAGTTGAAGAGAGATGGTAAAGGGCGGCCATTTGGCAGGCGAGCATTGGGTTCTCGGAGTTCATCAAAGAAAGGGTGTGCGCATGCTTCCAACTGTGATAAAAAAGTAAATTGTCAGATTTCAATGCGCAAACATGCATCTCAAGTAGCAAAAAAGAAAGTAACATCAAGATTTGTTTTTCTTCAAAAAATAAATAATGATGGCCATTTACTGCCTTTATATAAAAAGAAAGTAACAACAAGGTCGTGGAGTTGCCACTTGACATGAATCTTGCACATCAACACACAAGGGAGAGAGCAAGGTTGAAACTACATAAAGACAGAAAAAAGAATAAGAACTTGCACTCACCGCCGTGCAGCGAAGACTTGGTGAGTATTGCAGCAGCCGCGATGCAAGATCAATTGCCTCTGGAGGCATCCTCTTGTGGAAAACCTAAATAGATGAACAACTAAATGAAACTCTAATATAAATCAAATTGTACCAAGACATAAGATTATGGTACTTGAATGATCAACAATTGTTTCCTTGTGGATCTCAACATGCACAAACAACAAAATATAATAATTCATAATAGTTTAGCTGCAGGAAAAAGAAAGACACCTCAAAGTCATTCATGAAAAGGAACTAAAAGCATACCTTGTGCCATGGGTGTGCCTTTATCTGTGGAAACCTAAAATCAGTATAATTTGGGTTCATACATCGAATTTCTTCTCTTGTTGGAGTGCCAAGAACCTGTAAAACAGTGAGTAAGATGTTGGTTCATGGTCATGTGAATTGCATTATTAAAAGCATCAATAAGTAACACGTACCTTAATAATATCTACAAGCTGGTCCACTGCATTTTCTCCTGGAAATAGTGGCTGTAAAAATATTCAAATGGCCAGCAGTCAACTACAAATTACCATTTGGAATACTGTCAAAAGAGCAGTCTTAAAATGCAATAAAACGAACTGCTAACCTGGCCAAGGAGCAGCTCGGCAAGGACACAACCAGCAGACCATATGTCGATTGATGTTGTATATTCTGTGGCACCAAATATAAGTTCTGGAGCCCGGTAGAATCGGGAACATATGTATGATATGTTAGCTTCACCTTTGACCTATTCACAGGGAACTTTGATAGTCAATGTATGGAACATTGTATATAAAGAATGAGAAGCAATAAAATCAGATCATATCACACTGGCACTGAAAGCTTTCAAGTAAACAAGGGCTTCAACTTTAGTAGTCACTCAATTATTATTAGCATCTATAACCAGTACTTGCAGAACTAGATGAGCAGATAAAGTGGAGCTTAAATTTGGTCCACCAAACCAAACAAGTTCCTCAACCCGGCCATGAAAGAGATGTAAGTCACATGATAATTTTTTTCATTTGATAAAACAATTTACAGGTTTCAAATTCTGAGAGATAGAGATATGAAGACATTTAGAATAAGGATTTGCACAGCAATACTAAGACCACCTTGACATCATACTCTGAATACTCAAGACACTCATCTGCAACAACTATTACTTGCATACAGATATACTGGATTATTGAAAATTGGTAGCCCTAAAATTGAAAGGAACAATATGATAAGAATACATTGAAAATCTGACACTCGATCAGATCAACTGTATGATATTATACACTGATTACCAAAAAAAACTAATCAAACAAGGATGCATAAAGCATTACATCAATGTTGCGGGACATTCATTTTCAAAGTTGTACACATTTCATGGAAACAGAAGGCACGTGAATTAATTGCAATGATATCCCTTTTGGTTAAGAACCAGGACAATATCCCAAAGACAGACTACAAACTATCCTGCAACTTAAGTGTAGTCACACAAAGCAAATATGAGGAATCGCAAACTAGAAGAAAGTCAGCATACCAGCACTTTTGCACTTCCAAAATCGCAAAGCTTAACCTGGTGAGTAAGTGGATCAACCTGCAGACAGCCAAGAATGCCTTCAGATAACAGCTACCATCTTTAAACATGCATTTATAGTAAGGAAGCATACCAAAAGATTTTGTGGCTTTAAATCCCGATGGCAAACTCCAGGAACAGCATGGATATAAGCCAGGCCCCTGAAAATCTGGAAAACAAGAAAGTCCTGTAATTAATACCACAAGGCTTATAATAAGGCAACAAATCAACTTCAGATGCACGTGGCATGCAATACCTGGTACATGTAAAGTTTCACATAAATAAGCGGCATTGTTTGTTTTGCATTGCTATAATGCTTCAAAACACGATACATGCTCTCAGGAACATACTCCATGACCAAGTTAAGAAAGAGTTCATTGTTATTTGTCGTGGAAAAGAAACAGTGCTTCAGGGAAATAACATTAGGATGATCCATCACTCGCATTAGCTGCAATTCTCGATTTTTATATCTTCTGTCCTGCAAAACCTTCTTTATCGCTACAGTCTCCCCGGTTTCCAAACATTTTGCCTACAAAAAAGAGAGAGATCAAATGACCCTGGTCACACAACTCTTTCTTAATCGTCAATTCCTTCAACAGAGAACACATTTGCATACCTGGAAGACTACACCAAATGACCCTGTTCCCACAACTCGCTCTGCCATGTAACTGATGGTCTACAAGAAACCAAAACATCAACGAAATTAATCTGACCATCAGCAAACTAAATCTCCAAAAATTTGCTTGAAAATCATATATTGATTCTCAACACCCTATGATAACTACAGAAAAAGAGAGAACCCTTGACAAAACAGAAACAGAAACAAAAAGGTATTCAACAAAAAAAAAAGTTACCTGCTTGGGCTCTCCATTTTTACCCCCAATTGTAGTCGAAATTATATGCCCGGTGACCGGATCATTCCCATCAGCAACACGGGTGGTCATTTCCTACGAAACACACGGACATCAGTGATCTTAGATCTATATAATAACTGTAATCACGCTTTATAAAAGAAAAAAAAAATTGGTTAGCTAGAGAAAAAAGAGAGAGAGAGATCTTAGATCATGATGATGAAGGAAAATAAATCAAAATTACAAATTTTATGGTATGAACTCACCATCTAGATCTATTCTAGCAGAACTATTTCTACCAATCAAAGAAGCTAAAAGCTAATTTCCAAAAAAACAAAGGCTTTATAGCTATAAAAATGCAGGGAAATAAAGAAAGCCCAGATCTTAAAAATAAACCCTAATGCAAAAGAAGATTTGCTTGGATGCTGAGAATAAAAAAGAAAAAAAAAATTGTAAACATTTTTTTAAAAAAAAAAAAAGCATCTAACCTTCTTGCAATTAGTTACTTCTTACCTTCTAAGACCCAAAATTAGAAAAACAAAAACACAAGACAAAGCCAACTCTCTCATGTCTGATTTTCCCGAGGAAAATGCAAGGATTTCAACATAAATTTAAAAAAGTGAGAAAAAGAGAGAAATTACCTTATCTTCAGCCATGTGTAAGAGAAAAGGAAAGAAAGCTGATGCTGATTAAGTTTGTATTTGCTTCAGAAATTAGTAAAGAGAGATCATGTTAAGGCAATAATAGAGATGGCCAAAAAAGGAAGAAGAAGACGACCCAACAAAACAAAACACAGAGGATGAGAGAGGGGGTGTCAAATTAGACAGAGAGAGAGAAAGACAACATCAACAACAATTACAACAACAACAAGCCCATGTGATTCCAGCCCCTCTCTCTCTCTTCCTCTCTCCCTCTTTCTTTTTCTTTTTGTCAATTCTTTTCTTTTCTTTTTTCTCTTGTTTTGGTGTCCCTCTCTCTCTCTGTCTGTCTGTCTGTCTATCTATCTACTTTCCGTTCTCTTCGCTTTTCTTTTAACCTCTGGTTTTAAGAGAATTACGATAATGGGATTTGAACCTTGTTTTGTTGACAACGTCACAATTATTGGACGGCTGCTTGGACCTCAGTGTCCGCCCCCTGTTTCTTCCTTCCCGTTACCGTTAAATCCTAAAAAGAAAAGAGAGCAGTCTCTCTGTTTCTTTTCTTCTGCCCGTTGAAAAGGAAATATTCCTATCAGATCAAATTTTACTTGTGCTTTTACGTCTGTGAGATTCAACTTTTATTTGTTTAGTATTAATATATATTGAGTTTATAAATTAATATTTCAATTTATATTTATTAACTTTTTGATGAATTTGAGATTACTCGCTATTAGAAAAAATAATTAAATTATCTTTAAATTTATGTTTGATATTACGTTTTAAATATGAGTTGGGTAAAATTTAAAAAAATTTATTTAAAATTAATTTTTTTATATTTTTAGATTGTTTTAATGTTCTAATATTAAAAATAATTTAAAAAAATATTATTTTAATACAAATCCAATTAAAAAACATATTAAAAAGCAACATAAACACACTCTAATATTGTATCCTTTCCATTTTTCAAATGATAAAAGATTAGTTTCTCACTTCATCAATTCAATTGGAGATTGGAATGAACAAACTTCAACTATGAGTGGACATATTTTATGCGAGGATAATTTTCCTAAAACTTAATTAGCTTGATAATGTCTTGATGTTAAGACAAATAATAAAGTAAAACATGAAGCAAATCTTTACATATACATCTAATTTACAAGAAGCTGTATGTTTAATTTATTTCTGCATGTTGCGAATCAACTTATATGTTGAAAATTAGTTTATTGTATATTTAATGACTTCATAATTGTTTTTTTAGACTAGTTGAAAAATATATTTATTATGCAAGCATTTTGAGTAATGATTCGATAGTTGAATTTGGAAATAAGAAATCCATCGACAATCCTTAATCATTGTAATGTTGTTTGTAATTGTGATAAAAATTATTTTTTAAAGTGTTTTTTGCTTGAAAATATATCAAAATAATATTTTTATTTATTTATTTTTAAAAGAAATGATATCAGCACATCAAAACAATTAAAATACAATAAAAAATAATTTAATACAAAAATATAATTTAAATTTTTAAAAAAACATGATTAAACTGCAAAAACAAGCATCTTAAGCCATTAACATTAGTGTTTTGTCAAAAAGAAAATCATCTTGAGCATCCTGAAAAAAATAAAAACCCTACAATTTTTCCTCTTAAAAAGTGAAAAACGTTTTCTTTAGACGACTCGATGGCTTTACTTAAGTGTTGTTTCACTTGTTTGATAGTGTGGCTGTGTGTGAGGTTTAAAGTGAGCCGTAGGAATATGTGTTTGGTTGGGTTAAAATCAGGTTTTATTTTGGTGGGACCCGTCAAGAATTGAGATTGCACCCGAGGTTGAACAAAAGCAAGATAGTTGAGCTCTGCAAACAGTAGCTTACCTCATTTTTCAAGATTCACCGACAAAACACATATTCTAAAGAGAAAAAACAAAGTTGTTGGAATATCAAACTTCCCAAAACCTCAACAATTCATCTAAAAAATCAAAGCAAAAATACCTTGCAATCTTTTCTTAGCCGGTCAGATTCCTTATCTCTCTCATAAAAATTTGAGATCTTTGTTTTCTTTGACTATCTTCTCTTTTTTGTTGTCAAAAATAATTTTCCTTTCTTTTTTCTACCCGATACGCTTCTACAATGTAATAATCTTGTAGATATGTTTAAAAAGGTAATTTTTTTCATTTTTTATTGCTTTCACCGTGACCAATTTTTTTTTATCTTATGTACTTGTCTTCTTCAAAATGAATACATGATTTGGCATCTCCTTGTTTTGTCATTGCGGGAAAAAAAAAAGAAATGAAGTCCATTTTTTTATTGTTTCTCATACTTTTGTATTTATTGTTGATGAATCTATTTACAGATCTATGTTAGTTTTGAAGGCACAAAAACAAAGAGATCCTGAAAACTTGTATGGGAACAAAAAGAGAAGGTGCTGTAAAAGTGATTATGTGTTTATTTTTTACAAATATTTAACTAATTACATGTTTTAATAATACATAAATTAAAGTTTGGGTGTTGTGTATTGTTATTGTTTACAATATTGTGAACATATGGTGTCGTGAGGTAGGTTAATTAACCATCTGCATTACTGGGTTTGCTGCCAACATGAAAAAAAAAATAATTAGGTGTTATGAAGTAGGTTAATTAACCATCTGCATTTCTAGGTCATTTGCATTTATGGATCTACAATACTGCAATCTTTGTTGATTCTTCTTATTTACAGGATATTTTGTTGGACCCTTTTTCTGTCATCATGTACTCTATTTTAAAGGATTTCAATTAAGTCTTTTGTTAATATGAGAAAAACTGAGAAGGATTATGCAA
>Ga0307514_10002804_pt1 | contig 17496 bp, 16 predicted proteins | sample 16_EM_MG_FD_203088 | JGI IMG/M metagenome (GOLD analysis project Ga0307514, IMG submission 203088) | Populus trichocarpa ectomycorrhiza microbial communities from riparian zone in the Pacific Northwest, United States - 16_EM | ecosystem: Host-associated > Plants > Roots > Unclassified | place... | reverse complement strand
TGAGAGAGCGCTGGGACAAAAGGAAGGGTATTAAATGGTTACTTACAATGATATGAGCCTCAGCCGCCGCAGTTTGATGTTTAGTTTATTGGCCCTGAAGAGTTTACCAGGAGCATAATTGTTGATTGATCCCTGTGTGCGGTTTGGGGGGAAGTGTTGGTGCACAGTATACCATCGGTGTCTAGGCAAACCTGGCACCCAGTGATCACGTTTTGTCCTAGCGGTAATACTCTCCAACAGGATCAAGGAATTATTCGATCATTCAAGGCAGCATACCGCAGAAAATATGCTCAATATCTCGTTCAGGTCTTCAACGCCACTAATTCGACTCCACCACCTATCGATATCCTACAAGCAATTCACTTCATCTCCGAAGCATGGCTTGAACTTCCTCTACCGATTATTTACAACTGCTGGCAGCGAGCGAGTATTCATTCTAGGTCAGCTGCATAATATGAGCTGTCCGGTATATCGAGAGTAGATTTGCCTGCCTGAAATCTTGTAGAGTCCCACACCCTTAGCGCGTCCGGTATAGTGGGGGATCCGGTATATATAGCGAGATCCGTTATAGCGGGGGCTAACTGTACCCTAGACGCCTCACCCTAGACGCTGGGAAACAAGGATGAACGGGCACTAACGCCTAAAAAGGTAGAATGGCCTAATGAAGACAAAAGCTGGTAAAAATGGGAATATATATGATGAGATAGGACTCCTGCATTTTCTTTCGTTCTATAGAGCATACATACTTCGATACCTCTCTTGTTTCACTGTGGCAACTGGTTTGCTGACGTAACGCCTGGGTACGAGGCTATCTTGTTTACACCACAAAGCGACTGTCCTTTAGCTTAAGTAAGCAATAATATATACTTTTACCTCTTCGGTCGAACTAGCTACCACAACGTCTTCCCTCATAACCTCGTAATTCTTACATTCTATACCAGTATGTGTTTATTTCCTTTTCAGGTCTATCCCTTAGGCCGTTGAGACAGAGCTCACTGTGCATTAGTGTTTTCTAGGCATATCAGGGTTGCAGGAAATGTACATGAAGTTGACTGACTGCAATTCCGTATTCTCTCCTGCTCTCCCTCCTGTATCAATCAGCATAGTACACAACCTCAGTTGGAACACTTTGTGTGTAATCGAGGATTCATAAAATCGGTAGAAGATACAGTATAGCTATTCACAAGAGTAGTGTCCAAGAGCCAGTAGAAGAGAGGCAGCCAATTCCCCATATATACCACGCAAGTGAGTTGTATAGCATGGACGAAGCTGATCTGCAATACCTACTCCCATATGGATAGTGGTTGTAGTCATCAATTAATAAGGAGCTTTCGCACTTCTGACCCAAAGACTTTCTGAGAAGAAACAGCATTAGTACTTGCCTGCGTTGATTCACTAAAGTCCGAGTATTCAGGTCATGTATGGTACTCATAATGAATACAGTATTATTGTCTTGCCATAATACAATGACTGCGCTTGTATGATCCCAAGGAAAAACCTTTCGAGCTGTATTTTTGTCAACTCGTAGATCTTCGGGAATTGCAGAGCTTCGTGCGGTACCACAGACACCAATACCTAATGCACGGAGGTTGGCAAATAGAGTGACATTGCTGAAGTAGTTGTCAAAATATATACTGAGTCGATACGTCAAATATGGTAGTGTTTTGGCTAGTCGCAAGCAACTTTGTGAGGTTGGAGTAAGCTTCTTAGGCCCAGAGGTAGGATCAGAGGTACCCCATAGAGTAAAGTATCCACACAAAAACAGCGACAGTCTTAAACATTTAATCCCTCTACTCACTATTACCTCTTCAACGTCTTCTGCTTCTCTGCCCCCAAAACAAGTTTCCTCCCTTGCACAAATAAGCCCTTCCTAATCCTCACTTCCTCCACCCATCCCTTCACCAACTGCACCCCCTCCTTCTCCACCCCTCCCCCCTCTCCCCAATCCTCCAACTCCTCCTCCGTCCTCGGCTCCCACCATGGGTCCTCATCCACAACAATCTCATAGCCTCCCCATCTCATCGCCGGGCTTGCCGCCTCTCCACTCGTCCTCTTCCTCAGCTCGTCACTGAATCCGAAACTCTCTCGCACAGGTAAACTTGCAGTCACAGTGAAATATGGTGTACCTTCACGCATCTCCTCGCTGAGGATTCGCCCCCGGCGGCGAGTAAGCACACCGTAGACTTTCCCGAGGGCAGTAGGCGGACAGAGTATAGTGACGAGGTAGGTTGCAAGGAGGAGTCGGGGAGACCAATCTCCGAACGTGGATCTCAAGGAAGATTGTGTTAGAGCTAGCATTTCGCCACGGAGGCGCTGGGGTTGAAAGTCAGACGTGGGGTGTAAGGTGGCTGAGTGGATAAAGATAGCTACACCCTGAAGGGGCTCATTGCAGAGCGGGCCAGAGGATGTAAAGAGTTGGAAGGAGTGGTGGAGGTAAGGAGTAAGATCAGTATTCCGGTGTTCCCCAGCACTAGAAGAATCTTCATCAATAGTTTGTGTATCTTGGGCAAAGGGTGCAGACTGTGTAGTAGCCGAATCATTCAAGAGGGGGCGGAACATCCCAGCCCCAGTAGCGTCAACGAGGATATTAGGACCTATTCTCCTGGGACCAAATGCTGCAATTTTTTCGACTACTCCTGCCCAAATTTCACGCTCCCCAGGGGGACACTCTTTGTCAAAGATTGCTTGGAGGCCCTTCCTGAATTCTTGGACTGAGAGGACGCGAAATTGTTGGGCTTCGAGAAGCGCATCACTTTCGTCAAGTTCCCTTTTTGTTTCTACTACTATCACTGATGAGTGCTCCTTATTACTCTCTTTATCCACCTCCTTGGGTATTTCGTCACCATCCTCACCACCCTCACCACCACTCGCTTCTCCATACGCCCTCCTATTGACCCGCTCTCTCTCCTTCCACTCCTTATGCAACTTCTTAATTGTCAAACTATTCTGAATCAAATAGCTCGTAACTTCCTTCGGCAATGGCCTCGTCTGGATCTTAACCGTGGTGGACTTCGATGGAGTGGTAGCCAGAATCATTCCTCTTGGCAAATCCTTCTCCTTGGGCGGCGCCATATCCGGCACAGAAACAATCGTTTCTCTAAACGGCACCACCGGCGGCGAGCTCTGAATCTCAATCTTCGCAAACCTCTCTCTCAAATCCTTCAAACATCGCTCAAGATGCAATTCCCCTGCGGTAAGAATGACATGTTCACCATTATCCTGCACGATATACTCCACGCAGGGATCAGCTTGCTCAAGCATCTTCAATCCCTCAACCATCCTGTTCAGTTCACTTGGGTTTTTTGGCTCCACAGCAACTCGTACGATGGGGGTCCCACCCATGCCTAGGCTTGCGAAATTGACTCCACCTTTGTCAACGCTGCAGAGTGTCCCGTTCTTCAGAATTTTACCCTCAAGTCCGCCAATACCAAACACGTTTCCGGCGGGTACCTGGCCAAGGGCTTGCAAATCCCGACCCATCATATAGTACAGGTCTGTGACCGTGATTTTCTGCACGTGCTCAGTAGGATGTGAAGGGTTATATTTCGGGCCCAAGACGTAGAGTTCTTGTCCTACTTTAATAGTACCAGAGTACAATCGTGCAAAGCCAATCAAATGCTCCTTGTCCTCTGCATTTTGTGCCTCCCCATCCACAATAGTGGTACCTGCATCGAAAGAATCTGCATTCGGGGTGCTTACATGGTCTGTAGTAGACTCCCCAGCCACATTTGCTGCTTCCGCAAGCTCCCTCGCCAGAGCCACTCGCTTCTGTCGTCCCATCTCTCTCATTTCCTCTGTGGACAATTGCTGACGAGTATTCTTCCGCAGTTCTGACTCGGCTATCGCTACCATCTTGCTGACATATGCTATCACTGGTGCATCCGGGCTCTTGTCAAACTCTACCATCGCCCTCCGGACATTAGGGTCGATGTCTCCATACCCGGGTGTAGCGTCGAGTATCAGGGGGATCCTTTGCTTCTGCCCTACCAGTGGCGAAGGGAGCTGCTCAATGACTGAAACAAGAACTGCTATTGACAGTGGTAGCCATTGGGCGAAGATTGTTGACAGCAGTGCCTTGGTATCTTTCGACTTCATGTCCCTTGGCAGAACCTTCAAGTTGAGAGACTTCACGATTTTCTCCACCTTTCCCAGATCTCTACAAGGCGCACGAATTTTAGTAAGCAATTATTCTTTGATATAATACAATTGCAAAAAAGGCGGAAATTGAGAAAGAAAGGGTTGCAAATGTCCACCTTGTAAGCACTGTAGACTCATACACAGCCCAGATAGCTTCCAGCACTAGTTGTACAAACATAGGCTTTAGATTCCGTCCCTTCAAATGCTTCTGTCCAAGTACCCGCTTTGTCTTTGGATCCAGATAAAAGTCACCCCAAAGGACTCTTTCCAGTACTGCACGTTTGAACCCTAGCTTTCGTTCATATATCGAAGCGAATTGCTTCACTGTAAATGCCCATCCATCAATTGCACTGGCAAAAATGACGTTCCCGTTCTCCGGGGAGAAGTATAGGCCCTCGTCATCCTTTTCTTCAAAATCCATGGTGTCTGCATCTGCTTCTACCCCAATATCTGTTACTGCGGTGATATCTTTTTTGGCTTTCCGCCTTTCGGCCTGTTCTCGCCACCGTAAGTCTTCCTCCATTCGCTCTCCAGCAAAGAAGCTTCCCATCACAGCATTGATGGTCCCCAAGAGTTTTGATATGTGGGTATATGCCTCCATTGGTGTGAGTTTCAGCTCGGTAATCAGTCTGTCCATCTTGTTGATCACCAGCACTGGTCGGATGTGCTCTATCCAGGTCTGTCTTAGTACTGTTTCTGTCTGTGAGCATACACCCTCAACAGCATCCACCAAAACCAGGGCACCATCACACAGCCGGGAGGCAGTGGATACTTCTGAGGAAAAGTCAATGTGACCTGGAGAGTCTATAAGATTTATCAGGTATTCCTCTGCTACCGACTCCTGGTCATTCCCAGAGCGCCGCAGAAGCTTGAAGAAGAGTGATATGGCACTCGATTCCATGGTAATCCCTCGAAGCTGCTCGTCGGGCCGTGAGTCCAAATACCGGACCCTCCCAGCCAGCTTGGGTGAAATGATGCCATTGGTCGCAAGTAAACAGTCGCTCAAGCTGGTTTTACCATGGTCCTATGTGTCCAGTGCCATTAGAGGGGAGTCTCTAGAGACAATTGGGATAAGCTTACAACGTGAGCCAGAATGCAGATCTAAATGTCGTCAGTTTAGGTCAGTGCTGCAGAAATGACAAAACTCACGTTGCGGATATTCTCACTATTCTTCTGTAAGGATGTAATCTGCTGAGGTGTAATTGGCGGCATCGTGAATTTCTTTGGGAGACGAAGAAGTAACAGGCTCGATTCCGGCTCACCTACTTATATTTCACCTATTCCTTAGGTTACTTCCGACCCCAAGGTTTAAGACTGCAGGTGTACTCATACTGACTAGTACACGGGTGCAAGGAAAAGACGTTGTAAAATAGCAAGGATATTGACATGGGTAGGTAGTCTCGTGACATGGGCCCCAACATTGTCACCTACCTACCGTACATAGGAAGCTACCTCAATCTAGTAATATAAATGTCTGAGAATGTGTGATATTCATAGTTATTCATATATTGAAATAACTAGACATCATAGCAGAATATCGCAAAAGATGCGACGCCATGGGAGAATAGCTAGAACAATATCACAGAGAATCAATTCAAGAAATCAAGAGATATGGTAAGAATATAAGAATAAGGTAATAAATGGTTCTTCGCAATACAACCAATGCCTCCTAGGAAACAAACAAGATACAAACAACGTTGTGAAGTATGATACTTAGTCAAGCCAAATTGTTACCCATAAACTTACTCCGATTAACTCTTCCATATGAGTTGCCGTAAGGAGCTCTAAATACTATTCCGAGATGACATTTTCTTGCTTGGTGAGCAATATATAGTGTCGATGGCAATGAGCGAGGGTAATTGGACTCCACATGACCAGCAATTGCATCCTCTGTGGCGTTCACTCTGCGCGTGGCGTGTGGGGCATACGGAAGCATTGAGATAACAGGAATCGGGATCTGGTAGGCGAATCTGCCCAACAGCTGGGAGCGCCTCACTCAATCTGCATGTCTGAATACTATGATCATGTTACTCAGCGGCCTGGGCAGCTTGTGGTCTCTTATTTTTTTGCAGTCTATACACCTATTGAGGCTTAGGCTATGAGATGACCATGATCTCTTTGACGGGACCTTCATTGGGAGCGGTCGACCACCGTGCCTACCCCAACCTATGAAAGACCCACCGCGGGGCAGTTTGTGTATTTCTAAGATGAGGGAGTTTACGCCAAAGAAGGATAAGCTGGTATGGTGAAAAGACATACTCTACCTCCTGTTTCTGACCCAATCCATATTACTTTTATGTATAAATAAATTCACTTCCTAGTATTCTCATGACAAATCAAAGAACCCATAAATGATAATGCTCCAGGACAGAGTTCTATAATGCACTTAGCTTGAGATAATATCAAAGGTGGTGTAACTAAACTGACTGAGCAACCCGCTTAAGCGATAATTCGCAAGCAGATGTGTCAATGTGATGGAATGTACAAGTAAAGGGCACGTGAGACATTCCGATAGGGTATCATACCGGTATATTAATAGATGAATGTATATAGGATCATTCCATATCTCTCAATCCGCATCACACAGAGTGTCCGAATCACACAGGTTGCTGCTTACAGTACGCATCATAGGCATGCATATGCCTTGATATAAAGCATCACTTATCATGATCGGCAAGCATATGAACTCATATGAACTCATATAAAGGAGGTCAACAGCTGAGATATCTACTGCACACAAGGGGGCTGAAATTGGGGCGCACTATATGTGAGACAAGGTGCCTAATTTTGGAGCAGAAGGACACTGTTGTGTGCCGTCTTAAATTTTGGAACGGAAGACGTGACGACTCGACATCTTGAACTTTATGCTAAAGGTGTCGTTAGTGTAGATTGCTTAACAATGGCGGGAATGTAAAATCCTACTCTTAAGAAAAGATAGGAGCTACATGCTAGAGGTGAAAAGAAGATAGAGAAGTAAAAGATGCCAGTGCTTCATTTTCTATGGTTACAATGTCTAAAGCTCCACAGAAAACCCTTAATCTACGGTTTTGTATGATTAGTATCCAGAACAGGAAAAAAAAAACCAACAATGATACCCCCAAAAAGACAGTAAAAAGAGATCTACAATTCTGCCTATCAGACCCTGATTGACCCTTCCCAATCCATCCCTTCCATTCTACCTGATTTTCTCCTTCCCTTGAAACCCACCCACTTGATTCCTAAGCCAGCGCCTGTCTCAACATCACCAGAAACTCTGGGGTCATTTTTAGAATCTCCTTGACCTGAGGCTTTTCTGGTTCCCCTGCCCGTCTCCTCAACGCCTCTCGGGTCTTTACCCTCCTCTCCCGCTCTACAGCCAAAAGATCGGAATTTTCACTCCCCGTATCCTCTTCACTGAATTCGTCGTCAATATACGCTAGATCTTCAAGGTCATCCTTACACTCACACCTATGTTAGCGGAACCCCTTATATGGGACAAGTAATCCTACCTCGTCGAGACCAAAATCGCTGCTCTTGAACATATCGGCACCACTGTTTGCGAAGTTCTTATTATCGCTACTAGCCATCTTCTGCCTAGTCTTTTGTTCATGCCACTTTTTTCGCTCCGCTTGCCATGTGATCAAGCTATCAATCTCCTGCTTTGTGATGGCTTCATTGATCTTCCCACTCTTGAGTGCATTCTCGAATAGTTGGTTCATATCCAGAGCTTTCCCAGGGCCCTCCCGTAGAAACTGAAGAATCCCCTCAAGCCAACCCATAAGCTTGTCAAATAGTCCATTATCGTGAATGTGAACCTCATGGACAAATTTGTAGAAATTCTCCTCATGGCGCGTACAAAGATCAATAAAAGCCTGAACAGTCTGATTAGGATCCGCAGACAAGGCTGTTCCCCAAACAAAAGTAGCGAAAACAAGTCAGCAAATATGGTTTTTCTCCCAGATCTAGAGGCTATCAGAACTTACCTTGTTTCTGTGCTTCCTCAACCACCTTGATCATGTCATCCACGAAGACGGCAAAGTCAGTAACACTGTTATAGACATTTGCCGACTTGTACACTCGGATAAGTGGTTCATAGAAGATCAAGAACAGGTCCTTGAAGAGTTTGAGGGTAACAGGCTGTGAAAGTTCGAATTAGTATCTCCTGCGTTAGAAGCTCAAGTTGTTTACCTCTTCAATAATACTCAGCATCATAGACTTATCCCTCTGCCTTGTGTAGAGTTTCAGCAATTGCTTCAGATTTGCAAAGAATATCGCCGCATGCTTCATTTCTTCATCTTCATTATCCAGTGCATTTGTCCAAGCCACATATGCATTGAATATCTTCTCAATTTGCTGTGTTGTCAATTCTGGCTGCAAATACTCAGATCGTAGTATAGCTACTAGCAAATCAATACTATCCTGCTCTGCTTCATGCTTGATTTCATCTCGTACAGCCTCATCGGCATCCACGAAGTGCTTGATCTTCTCACACAAAGCTGAATCGCCAACTTTTGCCATGAGCGCATCGATGGCTTTTCGAAACTTCTCTAGTCCGTCATTCAAAGCCATCCCAAGTATCCTTTGCATCAAAGACCGTGAGTTGAACGGTGTGGCCAAGAAGATATCCAGAAACCCGGATATCACCATCGCGGGGTTTGCGATCCGAAGGACATTTTTCATGAGGGTGTAAGGTATTAGTGAATGTATTCGTCTTGCCTGAGCGAAAATCTCCAGCGAGTTATCTTCCGCTAAGAAGATGTGATAAATAGTGGCTGCCACTCTGTATGCCAGGAAATTAGCAGACGTAAAAGAATTTTAGGGACGGAATACGGACTCTATCCTCAACCATTCAGCAAACTTTTTATAGTTTTCTGAGAGGCTCTCTAACTTATCTGCCTTCCTTATCTCCGCAAAGAGCCGGGTTAAGCCATCTATGGTCTATCAGTACGAAGGATAGCGATACCAATTTATGTTACCTACTGCGCTCTACTATATCCCGTCGAAAGCCCTCCATGTAGACATTCAACTCTCTTGCTCTCCTATGAGCGATCTGGAAAAATTTCTTCTGCTCTTCTATTCTGGACACATCCATCTCTTTCCGTCGCTTTTCATCGGCAAGCTCAGTCCCACTCATAGATATTGGATCCTTCAATAAGAAATTCCGGATGGCTTTGGATTTAGCAACTTGAGGGTCGGCTAAGAGAGCCCGCAGATATGCACGGAAAGATACCCGCTGAGCCTCCCTCCAGAGCACGAGTGTCTTTGGTTCCTTCGACTCCTGGGCAACGCTGTTCACAGAGGACGACGAATTGCTTCCAGTGAGGTAGCTACTAGCTGCACTAAAAAACCCACCAGTACGTGAAGGTGTCCGTAAATGACTCTTTTCTACTGTAGTAGTCTTCTGACGAGAGTTCTGAGACTCAGATGACGATGAGCTAGAAGTTCTGGAGGATGATACCGAGACAAAGTCATCACAATCATCTAATGTAGTGGAAACTACCACCGTCTGTGATGATGCTTCTTTGCGTGGGACAGATGGAAGAGCTTTTCCGGGTAGCTCGTGTCTAAGCTTCGAAGGAGGTCAGCACCAAGGCTAAGACATTTTTGAAAGCGTACTTACATCCTTGTCTAATTGAATGAATGCACCATATCTTCTCCCAACTACTATATCCAATTTACCCTCTTGCTTGGTTCGAACCAGGAACTCCTGGGGCAGGGCGTAAGTAGGTTACACCTGTGCAGGAAATATATGAGACTCACGGCATGTGGGTGTGATTTTATATGCCTTTTCACAGCAATTTCCCTCACTGTACAAACATTCACGTCCCAGCTGTTGATGTAATGACCCTCGGGAACATTCACTAGTAGCCTTTCTTCTGAAGCCCCTCTTTCCACAACTTCCATCTCTTCAAATTTTATTCTTTCCTCATAACCAGAAGCTGTAGGGATGCCAGACACCATCATCAGCTCCACAACCTTTTGTGCCTTCAGTGCCAATTTCCGGCGTTTCGTTTCTTCTAGACGGTCTTCCGAGGAGGAGATTCGTTTTATAGCGAATGATTCGAGGAACTGATAATGTCAGTAATTAAGCCCCCAATACGAAATTCCTCTGGATAGTGATCATATTCCGCCTTCACCTCTTTCCTTCCTGCTAGGGCTCAATTTTTAATCAAAGCGGTACTTACTACTTGTAACCGTTCCTGCCAAAACTCCTTCTCCTTGGCTTGATCCAGGAATGGGAAATTCCTAACATGGTGTACAAACAGGTATCTGAGAATCGGTAGCTCTGAGTCTTCTGGAGCAACCTCTCCCTTGTCTGATCTGAACGGGGCACCGAACCGCCGCAAAGCAGTTGGTGATGACAGTTCCGTAATCTCCCACTTCACTTGCTGGGAAATAAGCTCTCGCTTTAAGTCTATACACTGCTGTTAGGCATATTCTTCATGGAGAATGCTGAGTGGACGGGGCCCTGCATACAATGCTCTTGCTTTCCTGTGAGAATAGGTTTTCTGCCCAAAGTGGGCTTTGCAATATTTGGTGGGCCGTAGCCAACAGTAGAGGTTGCCATGTAGTTGAGGTTGTTGAGTCTACATGCGATCTGTTTTTGTGGAAGCGTATGTTTTTAGTAGAGCGTATGTTGTGAGCGCTATACAATCCTGGTTTGGTAGTCCAAGGGACTGGCGCCCGTTGAGGAATCTGCTTGTGGTTTAAGGCAACAGCAACGGGATGATGTCAGGGCCCAAACACGACTAGTTAGGACCTCGAATCCTTGCTATACTGCGAGCCCCACCACCAAAGTACTTTTCACCTAAATCACCCTTGCTATAACGAACCAGACAGCGAAATACAGGGGAAGTTGCTACTATCTGCATATAATTTGCCCTTGTTATAACGGAATCTTTAATTAGATACATGCGGGGAAAAAACCTGCTCTAGCCTTCCTCCTCTCTAAACAAAAACTACGAGCTGGAACCTGATTGAAGCCATCCGTACAAAGTCTGCTGTCCGTTGTTCAGTTAGTAACCTTTGAGAGAAAGCGCAATGATCCGAAGGGTTGAAATTATGCCCGAGACTTCAAATGTATTAGTAGGATGTTGAAGGGAGGACACCGGCAGTGCTTCAAAGTATTTGGTCAGGGTCGTAAGTGCACAGGAGTAGTCGGAGAGGGTGAAGAATCAAGTATAGGTACTTACTACCTACCTATTCTTCATACCTCCGAGTCATAGAAATGTTTCCAAATTCATTCAATTTCTGGTTGGGATCTTCTCGCATTTTCCAGACCTGGTACTTCTCTAATATGGTGAGAGCCCGATGCTTTTGTCTTCCTGCACGCAGCGTTTTGACTGATGAATCTTGAGCTTACCTAGTGTTCAAACATGCAGAAGTTGAACGATTTTCCTTTTTTAGTAGCTTTGGTCTCGTACCACGTACCCCTGTATTGTTTTATACCGGAACCTTGCTATGTATATCATATATACTGGACAGAAAAGGCCAAATTTTGGCCGTCTGGTATAGCAAGGTTAGACTGTACGTTGTCGAAAAACAAGCGACCTCAGTGGTGGTCGGGATATAGTGTGCCATTTTGGACCATGAGGAGAGATGTATCAAAACCGTTGGAGATTGGAAGTCCAATGTATCCAATGATCAAATCGAGCGAGATCAAGGACCACTTAAAGCAACAAAAAATTAAAACGAGCTGAAATTCCAGTCGTTAAAATCTAGGTTTGAATACGCTGGAAGAATGCTGGGTTCATGGTTATAGATAACAAATTTCAGACTCTGGGGAGTGCCAAGTACCCGGTAGTAACGTGATTCGTGCAATCTTTGCAATCGCGTTCCCGTCACTGTGCAGCATCAAACTTTCGCGCGGTTGCCCAATTATACCCCTCAGACTCTATGAAGATGCGTCTCCAGGTACTGATATGCCCCACGGCCCAGGAGGCTCCAGAATACTCCTTCCTGGAGATCACACAAGCAGCATTTACTCTCGAAGAATTGGCAGCATCGATCCAGGCCAGGCACACTAGGCTGTACCCCCACCAACCGTATGTAGTGTTCAAACACTCAAAATCTCCATTTGGCAACTTCTGACACTTGCAATCTTGTATTTAGGCGGTTGATAATACATAAACTCCAGGATGCCGACTACAATGATCTCGACCTCGAATATACTGTCGGTGACGTTTTCTCAGACAAATCGAAAGACAAGAGCTCTTCTATTGTAAGGGTTATACGACTTATGGCAAATAGTGCAAACTCAATCCCACCAGAGTCCAGCCTTCGTCCTCAACGGAAACATGGCCGATCATCATTGGTGTTTCAGGGAGGGGGTAGTTCCCGCTTGTCACATTCTTATACACAGGGGAAGGTATTGGGTGAGACTATGATGGACGAGGAATTGGAGTCTGGTGAATCATATCAGGAGAGGGGGCGAAAGCGGCATAAGGTTTGCACCCCGCTACCGGAATCAGGAAAATAGATTCTGTAGCCTTAGTTGAGGGTAATAATTGGGTAGTTGGATGAATAGTGCTAATTACCCTCGTAGCCAATAACCGAGGATACAAATGACGAGGAAAGCTTAGATAGCCCAAGCTTCGAGCAACAACCACAACAACAACATGAGGAGAGTAGTTACATTGAAGCCGCAGACAGCCTGATATGGAGCACAGACGGCCACCAGCCACCGAACCGAAGACTATTTACAAAGCCAAGCAGCTCCATCCACGACCGAAATCTTGCGTCTTCCCTCAACAAGGGCAAAGATCTGGACACCCCCGGTTTCCGATTCACACGCACAACGAGAAGTATTGAAAACCAGGCTGAAATACAGGGAACTCAGGCTTCTCAACCTTTGTCATTTCAAGCAAAGGGTGCATCACACCCACACTGGTTCTTCACAAATGGCGCTCCTGATATACTGAGTCCTGGGTCAAGTGTGGGTGCAAAGGCAGAGGAGCTTACTTCGCCAGTCAGCATCCGAGGCTCACATTCACCCATTCTGGCTCGCGAAGTGGCACCTTCTGCAAGCACACTCGATGGTGTGTGGTCTATAAATGGCACACAGGATACATCTATGTCATCAGTGCCAACCCAAGTACTTACCCAAAAGGCCAATATACAATCTTCCCAGCAAGCTTTCAGGTACCAGTCGCCACAACCACAAGATACGAGCAAGGAAGCTGATATCGGCATTAGCGATGTTTCAGAGAATGAACATGGGGGACAAAAAGAGCAGCAGCGTCACAATCTACCGCTACTAGATGCCCCATCCACCCAACTCCTTGGTAGTTTAGCTTCGCAGGAGAGTGCAATGAAAAGCCCTCCTCCGGAGAAGATAACAGATCAGAACAAGCTGGCAATTGAAAATTACGCTCTTGCTGCTGCAGAGTCGCAGAGGCGGAAACAATTGGAGGCTTCAGACGAAGACATGGGTGACGAAGAGATCGATACCACTGATAGTGAAACAGAACAGCAAATGGAGGAAGAGCTCAGGAAAGTGGAAGAGAAAGCACGGAAGATGAAAGAAGTAGAGGAAGCGCGTAAAGCTAACAAGGAAGAAGCACGGACGGAGAAGGAAGAAGCAATGGGCAAAGCACTAGGGGAGGCATGTAAGACCAAGGAGGAGGAAGCACAAAAGGAGAAGGAAGGATTAGTGGGAAAATCACAAGAGGAAGAAGGACGATCTAGAGAAGAAAAAGCAAGAAAGGACAAGGAGGAGGTGGAAGCATGGATGAAGGAGCAACTAGAAACCGAGAAGAGGAAGACAGAAGAAATTGAAGCTGAGAACAAGAAGAAGGCTATCGAAGCAGCGGAGAAAAAGGATGCCGCCCAAAAGAAGAAGGCCGGGGTGACAGCAGAGAAACATCGGAAGAAACAGGAGCAGGAAGAGTTGAAGAAGATAGAGAAGGAACATAGGGCCAAGGAAAAGGCAGAAGAATCAGAAAGGAAGAAGCAAGAGAAAGCCAAACAGAAGGAGAAAGGAAAATCGAAGAATAATGCAAAGAAGGCATCGGAGGATACAGTGGATAACTCAACTACAAACAGAGATCCCACGCCTAAGGCCCCCGAGCCTCCAGCTTCTCAAGCTGGCAAGAAAAGACAACGGCCTACCCCAAATGAAAGCTCATCAGCCGCTGGGGATGCGCCTCAGGATAAGAAACAGAAGACCACAAAGGTCGGGAGAGTCAATAATCCTAAGGTTGATGCCCCCCTCAGCCCAGACTTGCCCCCATCCGCAACACCAAAAGTTGTCAGTGCACTAAGAAAAACATCACTAAATGGAACTTCTGCCGCCAAGGCCAGACGATCTGTTTCGTTTGTGGACACGGCTGCACCAGTTTTAACTCCTCAAAACATAAGTGCCTCAGAAGCTCCTACGAAGGTCTACCCCAAGACTCCCATTCCGCCCCCTACATTCATGCCTGGTTCCGAGCCGACGCCAGTCCCAGCTGCGAAGCCCACAGCAAAACTGAAAACACCAATCCCTTTGCCTGACCCTGGGACTGCTACTAAAGCCACTGTGAAAAAGTCGGCTCCTACAAAAATCAAGGCGGTAGAAAAGAGGCTTGGAGCAGCGAAAGGCAATAAGAGTAAGCTATCTCAAGAAGTGGTTGAAGAAAGCGAGTCGGAGTCGGAGTTGAATAACGCACAGGAGCCGGCACAGAAACCTGCTCCCCTGAAGGCCGAGGCTGGAACGCAGAAGAAAGCTGCGAGCCCCAAGGTCAAGAAAGAGACTGTATCACGAGTCCAGGAGGACTCCGATACTGATATGGATTATGCACTAGCGAACGGAGCTGCACCCAAGGTAGGGGGACGTGTTACGAGAGCGGTAGTAGGAGCAACACTGCACGAGCCCCTTACAAAGCCGACACGTGGTAATACTGTAGCAGCCCCCTCCCCGCCAGCGCCTACCAGGAAGCCTGGACATGATGCATGGAATATCTCATCAACCAGTGAGGACGACTCGGAGGACGAGAAAGTAGCTGGGCCGAGTCGAGCGCAGAAAATGATCTCGGAAGTTAAAGAACAGATTGTCGTAGTTCCTGAGGCAAACCCAGATAAAATGCCTGACACAAAACCGCCTTCAGCCACTTCGGAAACTGAATCGGAAACTGACACTACTTCGCCCAATGATTCCGAGTCCGAATCTGATAGTGCGCCCTCTCAACCGAAGTCCACCCCTAGAGCTCCCTCACCAAAAGCTGAACAGATTGCCAATCACCTAACAAAAGCCCTGGGCAGGGCAATTGCAAGCAATACCACAACACCAACGACGCCTCGGCAGATAACCCTTTCAAGCCAGCCCGTAGCCCTCCTCCCGCCCAGCTCCCAAAAGTATAAGTCACTTTCGCAACTCGCGGTCGAGGAGGATTACCCTGAAATTAGCGAGAGGCTTTCCTCACAAGCCACAAAGAAACGGGAGGCTGGGTCAGATAGTGATGGCGAGGGCGAGGAGGAGTCGAGTTCGGAGTCGGGGAGTGACAGTGACTCGGATAGTAGCAGTGGTGCGAATAAAATCCCCAATACTAGGCGTGCTGATGGAGCTTCGTCTGCAGATAAGAAAAAGTCTGGCGGGTTAGGAGGGTTTTTGAATAGAAGTAAGTTGGCACTATTTTCTACAATTTTTTCTTGAGAGTTAGATATTTGAAGCACCTCCTATTTGGACTACGAAGGTCTTAGGTATTGATTCTTATCAGATAAAGCTAGCTACCGCAGGTCCCCCTTGTTGTATCTCCTAGCATGCTGTCTCTTCCCCTGGTGTCCTTGGCGCAATTGCGGTATTCGACGTTCCTCTCTTCCTATGATCCTGCTCTTTTATTTTATCTGCATTACTCGGTGGCTGTCTTCCTTTCGTTCTGAATATTTTGCTTATAATATCCAATTACAGGGAAATTTTCGCGCAGTACTAGGTAGTGGACACTATGTCACTTGAGCTGCCCAATTTACCCACCTTGATGCAACACGAAATTATTTTCAAAATTGACATGTCCCTTCGTTAATGAGATGGAGGTCCGCGGAATAGTCTAAGGCTCCCTTCGGGGGGAAAGGCGTATAGACAAAAAAAAAATGAGATGGGGACAGTCAGAAATATGGGATTGATTCTTGTTTATATTTATGCTTGTGCGCATATCAGGGCCTTTCTTCTTGCAACTTGGAGGCTAGGTAGTTTTATATTCTTTTGTGCTCCCGTGTGGGCTTGGTGGATCTTTAAGTGTCATAACAGAAGTTTTTAGGGTGCTTCTTGTGTACTTGTGTAGAAGGGTACGGAGACTCACAACAAAAGTCTTTTCATACCCCTTTACAAAACTATGCGCGTTTTTGCCATCTACATACCTATTGTAGCTGTTAGGCTTACTACGCCCATTGCCAGACCGGGAAAGGCAGCTTGCAGACCTGGCGGCATATATTGGACAATGCTAAAGACGAGGGGCGCCAGAGATGTGGGAGGTACTCTACATACCTATGCTGAGACTGGCAAGCACGTCGCACTGCTTATCTCGGGGTTGTTCAAAAGACGTACAGACTCAAAAACAAAAAAAAAAAGAATGTTACGCTTGGCAATGTGATAGGCAATGATGCGTCATAACTCATGCAACCATCACCATGCAGAGCAGCAGATGTGAGATGAGCAAGGCGCACATTATGTATGGCCAATGCGAGATCCATGCAATCGTCTCCATCGGTACCTTTGCTGCAACCATGCTGGAGCAAGAGCAGCAGTCCCTGTCGCCTTTTAACTGCAGTGAAGGTTTCTTGAATGTGAGCCTCAGCGAAATGCAGGTTCAACAGCTCTTTCAAGAATTTATGGATATTATAGGCGTCAATATCTGTGGCACTGGAATTGACAAGGATATGTTGGTCCTTTTTTTTTATTTTTAAAGTAACCATCTAGACTATATAAAACTCCCCCCAAAAAAGACTACAAAAGCTCGCGCAGGTGTCAAACGTCCCCAGCTCAGAATCGCGCAGGTACCCCGGAAAAGACTAACTTGGCAGAGGACAAAAGCCGCAAAAGTGGACCTCCCCAAACACCCCGGAACTAAAACCTTCGCTAGTGGAAACACCAAACCAAATTTGAACATTCGTGCCGGTGACTGAAAACCTCCAAACATCCCCGGAAAACCCTCGCAAGTGGAATACCCAAACCTCCAACCCCCTCTGGTGTCAACGATCCCAATCATAACATGTGGTGCGGAACAACCTCCTACCCATCCGCAGCTTCGTGCATACCACCCAGTGTGGGCAACAGGCCAGCTAGTCGGTCCACGAGGTCGGCCTAGGACGGACTAGGCGGTTTTTCTCATGGCCCGGGACGGCCTACAATATTCAGGCGGGCCAAACGTAAAACGGGCATGGCCTAGTCGGACTACAGGCGGAATA
>Ga0307514_10002803_pt1 | contig 17500 bp, 13 predicted proteins | sample 16_EM_MG_FD_203088 | JGI IMG/M metagenome (GOLD analysis project Ga0307514, IMG submission 203088) | Populus trichocarpa ectomycorrhiza microbial communities from riparian zone in the Pacific Northwest, United States - 16_EM | ecosystem: Host-associated > Plants > Roots > Unclassified | place... | reverse complement strand
ACCAGTCAATATACTAGCTACTATACCACTTAATATAATACCTAGTATGCCATCCAAAGAGCATGCAAAAGTCCATGCAAAAGCTCATGGCAAGGAGCATGTAAAAGCTCATAGAAAAGTTCATAGTAGGGCCAATCGTATGTGCCACAACGAGAACCAGTGCCGAGTTTCGCAAGAACATTCACCTATAACCTACATATAACTGTGTCTCGCAGTAAATGCAGTGACTCATTGAGTAGACGGCCCGATGTGTAATCCATTTAGATACCAATTCACCCCTCCTTGTAATTTATAAGCCCTTTAACTCGATGACTAAGTGAATAAAGGGGCAATAATCATGCGGCCGGCTTGAAAACCGGGTTTCAATTGAGTGTACTACACATACCATCTGGAAGAAGGTAAGCACGAATTCTTGGGATATTCCAAACTACGAAACACCTTCAAGTTCTGAGACAACCTGAGATAGGTCGCCGAAGCTTCCAAAAGCTTGACACGTGAGTCCTTGATATCCTTGATACTTTAAGAAGGTACAAACACGGGCCGCTCCGTACCGGTAAGCCACAGATTAGTCACAAAGCCGATTCGCAATTATAGGACTAGACAGGATTGTGTTGTGACGATAAAAAGTAAGGCCCTATTATGATAATATAATAGATTTTCTTATCACCAATATCATCAATCATCCTTCTTTTGAAACTCTCATGACAGCTTCTGACTGGTCCAATATGTCACCATGACCTCAAATTAAGTAGCTATAGGCCTTTTCTCGGAGTGCTGTATAACCTTCCATCCACACTCTGAGCTATGAAACTTTGTTTTCACCACCCTGTGAATTCTCGTATATATTTCCATAGTCAGGAATGTAGCCGAAGCTTTCAGTGTGATAAGATTCCATACCGCGTGATTTGAGTTCGCCATATTTCCCACGTTCTGTGATGAGGTGTGCCTCTATAGGTATCAGGTTAGACACCGTCTCAATACCACGTTTCTGGTAGTCATTTCATGCAGCATCATCAGCCATATGGCACTGCCTGTGGGGAACATCTCCGGATCTGGGGAAATTACACTTACTGTTGTACAACCTCAGGCATGCCTTGCAGGCTTGCCCGCAATGGGGCACCCCCCCGCAACTAACCACCCCAGCAAAACTCACGTTTATTGGTCATTTGATAGCATTCCCTGGTTGTGCTGGATTGATGCAAGGCATTAATATTCTTACGTGAGAATAATAGCAAGCAAGGGAACTGTGTTATTTTGTATATAATACATAGTATGTAGACATGGGTTCCCTAAGCTTAATTGTCAAAACGACTAATTTGCCATATCTTGATATCGCCAAAACGACAGTTGATATTAGGTGCTGGGTTACACTGGAAGCTAGAGTTCACTTGTTTCCCTCATGTATAATGATACCTTCGCTTACAGCTGTTATCAAGGACTATATATGACCATAATATCGGCTATTCACACAGTTACAATAACATTAACAAGGCTATCTGATAGCAATCTTGCCTAATTTATAGATGTACCTCGGCAATGTTCCAGGGGTCCTGTAAGGAAGTCACGTTGGCAGGCACCCACTCACTTGCGGGACTGCCATATTGGGTAATATTTAATTTTCGGGGCCATATTCTATACAGATAAGTGTTATATAGCAGAACACTGACGGTGGCTTTACTTCCCTGAAAATCTTTGAACACACCTGGAAATTAGTCCCTACTACAGGCCCACAATAGCCATGTCGGGCTTCTCTATCCTCGCACACGTGTGTTACAGCGCTATTCCCATCAGCACAGCATACTAGGAAGCACCTACACATTACCGAGAAGCCCGAAGATGGTTTCTTAAAGGGCTAATAGCTCCCTGTACAAGGGGGTACATAGCCTGCAATGAGGCACATCCCATAAACACACTCAGCAATATTTAATGCGGAAAAATATCTCCGTAGTGACTCGACGTTGTGCTCAGTAGGTTGCATTATACAGATTTCAGGAAAATCTTCCTGCATATCTTCATAATAAAAAATAAAGAATGCAGCTCTGAACGCACTTTTGAATGGAGGTGTTAGCAAATATCAGCTAGTCTCCCCCAGACCGGGGGTAATGGAAATTGGGCATGTCTGGATGTAGACTGAATCCCGTTTAGCGCACCCTCCATAGTCGGATGGATTTCCATATTGATATTGCCTTACCCCCACTCGGAAACCTGCTCCAATGAATTTTCATGGGGATGGACAGAACCACTCCACTTTCCTTGCAAGGGATTTTTTTGACGTCGACATGCATGTATAATATAATTATAGCGTCGCACATCCAGTGAGAGGCATGCGTTAGTTAGTGATGGCCGATTCCACACCCGGGTTTGAGAAGTAATACTTCAAGGACTGGGCTTTACCGTTAAGTGACAACAATAGGATGCAATAGGTCAGAGATAATAGCTACTAGTATGAGGTCATGAAGGTTGCGCATCCTAGAGGCACTGGTTATGATATGAAATATGTGACGTACCACACGATGGTTTCTGTGAGCGTGGCTCCATGTAATAGGTTTCAGGATACCTAATGAATCTCAGCTGGGTGGGGTGCAAAGAACACCACTGCCGGTTTCCAGCTTTGTATACATTATCCATTTCTACTAAGACATCTTGGGGGAATTTTTTTGAAAGCTTATTCTGTATTGACGTGCTCGTATTGCCGCTGGCCCATTGCCGAAACGAAAATGACCTGCGTCCGCTTCACATCTCAAACATTGCCGTAGGTCTTTGGAATGTTCCGCACCTCCTAGAGTAGCATCTTGGGGAGCAGTGCTCTGTTCTCAAGAAGTTCCTAGTGCCTGTTACGGCAAGCTGACCAGAACTGTCTAGAATATGATGATCTCATAAAGTATCCCAGCTCAGTCCCACCGCCCAATGGCCAGGGACAAATTACTATAGCGTACATTTGACGATAGCAGCTCGTATTCGCCTTATGTCCTGTTTTTGCCATGGTGTCATTGTGACTTGCGCCCTACATGCCCTAGATATTTTCGGAATTTGAGCATGGCTTTGACCGGCCATAGTTATTATACATATAAGGTCAAGGCCGTACTAGATACTGTACACGCGCGTAAACATCGATATATATGTAATGTATGTATTATATATTATATAGTATCGAACATTTACTGCAGCTAATACACAACGCTCAATTGAACGCAGAACATGTGACTATTAGAGTACTTAAAAAACTCCCCAGGATACATTCTTATTGCGTCCCCCCTATGATGCAGGGACGGGGAATTTTTCAAGGGGCTTACATTTCCAGTTCCATTCAGTGGAAGGCAATCTGAGTCTGATTCTTCCTGCACGATTCTTTAAGTATAGCGTCTCGGATATATGCACCCTCAATGCGCGGGAATATGGTACAACTCCAAACTCCGAACTATCATTGGGGGGGCTTCTTAGGCCGGTCTTAGATCACATGAAGGCATCTCTTGCAAATATCGTTAATAGAGCGGGGTACGGTAGGTAGTAGAGTTGACACGTTAGGCAACTCCATGCACTTGGTACCATTGGCGCCCTAGTTCTTTCCAGGCATGATTATTTTCCCGACAATAAAATACTAGCCGTTTTTGGCAATCCCGTGGTATCATATAATTACAGTATTGAGGGATCATTGTGGTTAAGTTGAGATCTATGGAAACAGCTACACTCTACAACATGGTTACCCTCACGCCCTACCAAAATCAACGTAATACCCAATACCTACCCTGACATTATGGCCTCCCCAAAGACATCCCCCTCCCCCTTCTGCCTCTTGGTTGAAGCTGGGCTTGAAGCTGGGCTGGATACTGGGTTCGGTACTGGGCCAGGCGCTAGGAGAACTACTGGGTTAAATATTAGGTTAGAGCCAGGTTGAATACTAGGAGAGAGGCTGGATTGGATGCTGGATTGGATGCTGGATTGGATGCTGGATTGGACGCTGGATTGGACGCTGGATTGGACGCTGGATTGGACGCTGGATTGGACGCTGGATTGGACGCTGGATTGGACGCTGGATTGGACGCTGGATTGGACGCTGGATTGGACGCTGGATTAGGCGCTAGATTGGGCTCTATGTTGATCATCCGCAATGACAGTTTTTTGGGAATTAAACGCCTCGGAAGAGGCTAGAATACCCTGCATCTGAAGTGACACTTAGAGTCCAAAAGGAGGGGGTATTGAAGCTCCTAGAGCTATTGGGGGCCTCTTCATGGTGGTTGAGGGGATGCTATTATATGTAAGTAAGGTAGGGCTCCCTAGTTTAGGGCAGCATCACCCGCCTGATATCCGACCTATAGGGGGGGTAGAAAGGGAGGGGCAGCACCATTGGAGAGGCCGTACCACTAGAAGGAGGTACTGGTATTGGGTATTAGGCTGATTTTGGTAAGGTGTGAGGGTAACTATATTGGAGAGCGTAGTTGTTTCCATAGATCTCAATTTAACCACAATGATCCGCCGATCCCTCATCCTATCACGGGATTGCCGAAAACGGCTACTGTTTTACCATCGGAAAAATGACCATGCCCGGAAAGAACTAGGGCGCCAATTGTAGTCCGTGAAAGAGAAATACAAAATTTGTGATTCAACATCCCACGCCACTCACACCTGAGATTTAAAAAAAAGGAGGCAGAGAAATAGAATCCAAGACCTCAAGGAAAATTGGCAGTGAAATGAAAAGTTGAAATTGTACTAGTACCGAATATACCAGCCGTTACAGTAGCAGTAATAACTACTGCCATTCGGTCAGGCATACTTCTCCACAGCACCTAAAGACAGATTTTGGAATATGCCCCCTATGCCCCAGGCAAAACCTCAGAAAGCCTAGTATATTTTGCATCTAAATCCTCAGGTGTGTTGGCAATGTCAGGATACTTTGCAACAACTACCTACCCAAACAATGTGCAACCGGAGAGGTATCTATCAGCCGAGACATTGCTGTGTAACAGAAAGGAGGAGAACCTTGAGAAGGCAATGATAGATCCGAGCACAATCAAAGGTACAAAAGGTACAAAAGATACAAAAGGTACTACAGTACTTACCCAAAAGCACCCCCACAAACCATCTCTCTCTGCCGGAACAAGTTGAAACCCACTTCTGTTCTGGTGTTTGAAATATCCAAGTTTGCTTTGCATCTGCGGGCCGCCCTCACAACTTCGAATTGTACTTTCAAAGTCCCTAGCTGTCCATTTCTTCTTTCTAGAGCTCCCTTCTCTCAGGAGAGCAGTCAAGGGTATCCACGGAGACATGAGGGCAACAATGCTGTCAAATTTCAGTCTGGGCACGAGAACACGAATTTGCTCTCTAGCCCGTGTTGGATTCTTAACACATCACCTTCTGCCTCCCACCAGGTTTCCATAGTCTATCAGACCTAGGGGCAGTCTCAATAGATCCCCACTCTGATACTCGATCAAAAGGATTTCTGATACTTGACCAACAATGACCAGATACTACCGAGATCATATTGGAGGTGGGAGAGGGTGAGGATAGTAACTTTTTACCATTTTCACCTCGCGTTGCACACGGAGGCATGGTTGTTACTCAAAGTCTGTCGCTATGTTCCACTTTTCCCCGCGCCGATCCGTGTTTTACCAAGACTTTTACCTACAGTGACTTTGGTAGCATGCTATGCCTTAAGTTCCCTGGGAAGCCACCACATTTGAATCAATGTCGCTGATTGCTATGGCTTGCATTGACGGGATGCCTGAAAGAGATTTTATTGGCAGTCCATAAATGGAAATTTCTATACAATGGGCATCATAGAGATACCAGCTGGGAGATCAAGAAGTGGCGATGTCTACATCGTCGATATCAATGATCGAACTGTACATCTAGATCTGGGCAGGATGTCTGGATCTAGAGCTACAAGAGCCAAGGGTTCCCTATTCGGGCAGTCGTAGACCTGCACTGCCGTTTTTGGCCACCACAACTACTTAGAACTTGGCACCACTGGTTTACCCCTCGAACCCCGAAAAAAAAAAAAAAAGTGACTTACGATCCTCTGCTTGGATGGAGCACCCGAACCGCCCCAAATTTTTTTGAGACAGCTTTAATCTCAAGGGGCTAGTGTGCCACCTCCTGCTGAAGGCAGAGCACAAATTTGAGTCTCAAACTGCCAGCCAACAACGTGTTTCTTATGCACCCCTAGGGTTGGGAAATTAAGACATAGAAGAATAAGGAAGACGTTAGGGTCAACTGAGACTTGCTTCCCTTGACATGCTCAGCTAAACTCCGCAGGTTACCTAGCTGTAGCTCCGAATATGTGGGGTTTCATATGTAATGGATTCATGTATCACATCATGGTTTTAAGAAATTACCAACGCAGTGTTTGCAACAACCAACTTGACCCCATATCATTTGGTAGTATAACTGTTTGAAGGATACCAAACCTATCTACCTAGCCAATGTTGCAATGAATCACTGGGTAAAGAGTATGAGTGAAATTATCTATGTATATATGAGCCACCGAGAGATACCCAATGCCCCAACCGTTGTCCAGTCAGCGTTGGCTCTCCACTCCAGTCTGTACCTCACAACTGGGTGCGCGTATGCCCATGCAGCTCAATTCGAAATATGCCTGTAGAAACACTTGCAGCCTTAAGCAGATACATGTATGTAGAACCGGTACTGTAGCTGGAAGTTGACAAGGTGGATCTGAATTTGGATTAAACTTGACTCTGAGGTCGAGTAGATGGGTAGCCAATATAGCCAGGTGACTCCTGATGTTGGTTGATCTTTACTGTTCAGAGTACGAAGGCCGAGATATCCTCGACATGCAGTGGAGTAGAGAATAATAACTGTGACAAAGAAATTTGGAGACTCTGGTTTGATGTTGAGGAAGCCCCGCCCCCCACTTCCAGCCTCGGCAACCCCGCCATGCACATGCACCGTCACTACCTGTACCGGTTTCTGCAGAGTGGTAACAGATCACAAGGCTGTATGCATGCCCATATCCAGACAGGTAGGTAACATCCGTCTCATAGCCTAACGCTCCATAGACGTATAGACTTCCCCCCCCAAAAAAAAAAAAAATAAGTAATATGCGAGTGCACATGTCATCTAATAGGTAGAATTGAAAGTTTTGAGGTGTTGATTTACAATGCACCAGGGTTGTGCGGGTAGCCGCGGTTTGTACCGTATAAGTACATCTACCCACAGCTGCAGATTGGTTGGATATGTACACTGTATACTACTACATGTAAGTGGATCGCGTGCATAGGAAGCGATACCCCGAAATATGAAAGGATGATGTGCTGAAAGATTGCCATTGAATGCTCATTAGATCTCACAGCGTGGTGAAGCTCACTCATTCTGACTCAATAGTAATCTCAGCCTCCCAGATATCATCCGACTTTTCACTGGCCATTCAGATCTCCGATCAGTATCCTCTTTCCACCCCCTCTCCAACAGTAGTTACCAAATCAAAATCCTGTATATTAAAACAAAATTCCGTCTCTCCGAGTCCAATGTGACCGACCAGTGAAGCCGCACAGGGCAAATTGTGCCAGACTCGCAGCATGTGCACGGCGTGATGAGTGAATTCATCCCGTCTTAAATGGCCTAGGATAGTCGGTTACTCTCCGAGTCGAGTCACGAGTGTTTCAATCGCGACAACTTACTGGTGATTCGCCGCACACCTTACACCTACGTGCTTAGTTGTGGTGTTTAACCTTGCAATTTTTGTTTCCCCGCAGTAGGATATGAGGCAACCTCCGCGCAGTGGCGGTGGATGGGCGAATCAGGATTTCGGCCCCTCTTGCAGCAGTGATAGAGCCCCCTGATCGTAGCCCCTAAGGCTGGCAGGGGAGGCAAGCAGATGCTTAGGGAATGGCAATCCTCAGCTACCTACTGTAAGTACCTAGCTTCTCTCATGTATGTGCGGGTAATGATCTTAGCAGCGTGACATATTCTTTTAGTTGCTTCACTGCTGGGGCATGAGTAGTTAAGTGGCAAACATTGTGGCCAAGTACCTAGGCACAGGATGTATGATCCAGGATTGATCGATCGCTGACTGTTTTCATTGACAGGCATTGCGAGCTTGCTGGGATCTGGATTTCAGGATGGGGGCAACCACTCATCAACACCTTCTTAAAATAGCTACAGTAAACAGTGTACTTGCAGTAAGTACTGCCCATAGGGCGGCGCAAGCTAAACCACGTATCTGGTACAACAGGCATCAAACTTCAGGAACTCTTACTTGATCTGACTTATGTACTACTGGAGGAAGACATTGCAGTTTGAAGCACATACACGTACTATAATCATGAGATCGATCATGTGCTCCCCCAGCAACCCAGGCATTGCAGACGTGGTGGCACCACGTGCACCCCAAAAATATGGGGAACCCATGCTCTTGCATGTGAGCTAACGCAGTGGCGGAGGAGGTGGTGAGGTTGAGGTTGGGTAAGCAATTCTAATCCTGGGATGGACAAGGGTTTCAGCAATGTATGCAAGTATTGGAACACAAATTTCAATTGACACATACTGGTGATATTGATATTGGATGTTATTTGCAGCTTTGTAATGCCAGGAACTTTCATATGTATGATATAATATGAACTGACTCACAAAGGAGCTGACATTTCGTATAGTGAAAGAAAATATCCAAGTACCAGTCTTGCTTCACATACTGGAATTTGGTGCAGCTTTTGTGCTCAGGTAAGTATTTTGAAGCTTCAGCTGGTCAACAAGAGGTTGGGCATGTATGCTTCCCAGAGGGAAAGTACGACCTCTGCACTATGGCGCATGCACTTGCGACCGATATCTCCCACCTATCTCCATCATGATATCAAAGCTTTGGAGGAGGTCCGACTGACTCCGCCAGGCGATATCATAGATTGGTGTCACAGGTGTAGGCATGGGGGTTCCAGAGTGGGAGATGTGACATCTGGAACCTTGATGGGTGTTTCATTTTACTTGTTGACTCTGACACCAACGTAAAGTGTTCAATTGATACCACTGTATACAAAAGTTGAAGGCTTGGGTATGTCACGGTCCCTGCATATCTACCCAAACATTTTACTTTATCAGTAGCACTATTAAATCAATGCATGTGTGCTTGATACCTTAATTATTTCTCACATGGCATTAATGAACGGCATCAGCAGAGTTAATCCTGACCCAAAATTCTTGATGTCACCCCCTACTTACCCAACATCTAAATGCCAGAAGTCGGTTTCATTCTGACACCCTAGCCTTTGTACAACAGTGATAAGAGGCAACCCGTCGGGTGGTTATAATTACAGTCCACCAAACGGTAATTTCAAAGCCCCATGGATGATACCTGGCAGGCTGCATAAGGACAGGCTATATATATGTATATAGTCTGATTGCGGGATGTATGTATATAAATGCAAATCTGGTGAAACCCGGAAGCCAAGTCCGGTTCACGGGCCGTGGTGGAGCCGCTGTGATACCTATCTGAAGTTCAGCTCCTTCGTTAACACATGCTATCTCTGGGACCCCTGAAGTAGTGTGAGGCCCCCCCCAAATTGTTGGGTTATCGTGTTGGTATTGAAGGAGTGGCTGCCCCCGTGGCATGGACACGGGACGGGTTGCACGGTAAAACGTGTGCAAGCATTAGAGGATTTGCCTTGCTCATAAAATTCGGGTTTGGCTTTTGGTCTGGACGCATGCAGCACGCGGGAAGAAAAGTGTTAAAACAATGCTGGGGGTGTAAGTCGATGTGTATCAACTGATGAGAGTATGCATGAATGGTCAATTCCGCACATGTTCTCCATATCTCAAATGGTGAGGCCGCTGAGGTTAGCACTGAGCGACTTAAGACTGAAGTTCGTGAGAATGTATGGAAAACCGTGCGTTGAGTTTTAGATAAGACTAATCCCAAATCAGCACCATCGATCCGGCGGGGGAAGAGCTTGCAGTGTTCAAACTACTCGAATTACCAACTTCCGATGTCGTTAAATGTCTCAGCAGTAGCCTGCCCGGCTTCTAGTGGGGGTCCTGTGTGGGGGGGGAGGAATGCCACTGGAAGACATTGAATTCTCAAGTCGAGGGCTTGCAAATCTCTATACTGGGTGTTATGCATCACTTAGGAAGAGAGGGCCCCCCCCGTTTTGCGACGAGCTGGGCTTAGGTAGATTTTGAGTTCCTTATTGTAAACTACTAGCAGGGTCCCCTCAGCCCAATCGGTGGTACCTGGGATTACCAGTAGAGCTCCAAAGTCTACATATTCAGAATGTAATCTCGAAAATATAGTCTGCCTGACACGTTGTCTATCCTACCTACTAGTTCGCATTTCATTTGTGATGGCTTCCTTCGCATTGTCTTTGCTTTTGATGCTGGTCTTTTTCATTTTGCTTTGCCTTTTTCCTGCCATCCCTTGCAAATTGCCATCAACTGTCGCAACCATCAATAGAGATAGAGATCATCGCTCGAACGCAGCTTCAACTGAACTTGGTTATCAATAACATCTTAAAATAGCATTTAGGAGAGCCTTTGACGGGTGCATGGCCAATGCAGGCCAACTCTGACTGAACCGCTGTCCCATCCAATTCATCTGCATCCGCATGCGCTTCTCGCTTGCCCGGGGTCCAGTGGTGTGTGCAGCAAATTCATGAACATGCCCCTGCTCTTTATGTAACCCCCACCTTTCCGGACTGGAGAACCCCAGGTCGAGTCCCAAGGCCTGAAGGGGCATAGTTAATCGTTATTAGAAGACGGTGGTAGGTAAGTCAATTAGCCGACAAAAAGTTCTGGAAGCAATTAATTTGAGCGCAAACATTGTGAAGGAGTATAACGTTCCCGGTCGGCTTCGACTAGACCTCTTGACCCGGCTTGTTAGTTGTTAGCATGAGCAAGGCAGCTGCAAGGACAAGGGACAGAGAGCATCCAGATTCTAGATATCAAACTGGTCACTTGAACAGCTGGAGCTGGAGCAGCAGTTGGGGTCAACCTGGGATCGAGGAGTTGCAGTCGTAACCTAAGCCTAAGTATCGTGGGAGTAGCGTGGAGAAAGTGACGCTAGCTCCTGTCCTCTTCTCATTCCTCCTCGGCCGCCTCCCTCACTCACTCGCTTGATCTAGCTTTTTCACTCTCGTTTTTTGTCATCCTTATTCTTCCTCTCGCTGCTGTCTTTTGATTCGCCCCGTCCTGTCTCTCGTTCAGCTTTGGTCTCATTATTGTCACTTTTGGCTTCACATCACTGGCTCCTTTATGCCGACCGTGCTCCACTGAGAAGCTCATCCCTCGCCGCCTCTATACTATAACCCGCCTCCATCTCCGCCTACATATGTATTCTCCTTGTACTTGAGCTCTGCACCCCCCGCTGTCGTCTCCTGTAACCTGTCTCCCCCGCTCTCATCCCTCACTCTCAGTCTTATCCTCCTTCACCCACAGCCGGTTCTTGGGAAAAACCTGCATTGCCCTCGTCATCCTCGACTTCCAGCAGCACGTTTTCTGCCTTGAAGCTAAACCCCCGAGCATACTAAGCAATCAATAGTCAAAGTACTTGCTATTCGTTGCCGTCGTCGTCATTGTTCATTTACAGCTTCCGCCCGGTTTCGAATTCAGGCAGTTCATCTCAGTTGCGTCCAGACCGTTGGTGGACGGAAGCCAACCACTCGAGATCTATCACGGGCACAGACCGATATTCGGTCCAAATCCAAGCCAGTGGATTCGGGTCGACTCACCGTATCAACCAGCATCGGGGCACGGGACGAGAAGTCCTTGGATAACTTCTTGGTATATGCTACTATAATATTTATGACAAGTATATATCTAGGCATCAATCTGTGCAACTATCCAGCATCACACAAGCAAGACTTTCCTGCAGCTTGCCACTCTTCAACACAAGCTCAGATATATTTCTTCTCAGTGCCGACTGGCATTAACCGCAAACGCAAAATATATCGAGTACGCCACGTTAGTTCCAATAAACAAAATATATCCATAAGCTTCCTCCCGAGGCGCCACCGGCATCGGAATTTCCCCCAGCGTTGTGTGAGTGTGTATGTGTGAGTGAGTGTGTGAGTGTGTGAGTGTTTGAGTGTATATGAGTGTGTGTATGTGAGTGTGTGTGAGACTGATACCCCATAACATAACATACCATACCATACGTCTCACCATTGCCCTGCCTACTTACCTGTCATTATTCAGCCAAAGGCTGGTAGCAGGTTAGCCAAAATATATAACTTGGGGGTGGATATCATATCGTTTCACGAATACGAATTCGAGGCGTTTCCAGTCCCTAAGTCTTTATTAAAATTTAGGGAGAGAAAGGGTCAACACTTCATTAGTGTCGCCTTGTCTCAGAATACAACTCTGAGTTAGACAACAGCAATAAAAGCCTTCGAGGTACTTATTGCAGTTCTTCCTGTGGAAAGGGCCGTTAATACTCGGTCCAGTTACAGGACTCGCTCGGAGCGATGAATCCCAAGAATTTGAAGTTCCTAAGTAGCAGGGAGTCGATACCATCCGACATCAGCATGCTTGAAAACTTTGATATCGACCATCTGAAGCGGTATTGGAAAGGTCAGTCTTCAACAGGGGATGAGCGGACGGAGGAAAGCTGTACTCTTAAACTACTTGTACTGACTAGAGCATGGGCATAGTATTCAAAACTAGCAGTAATGTTCTACCTGGTGGTCACCGCCTGGAGAATTTGTTTTGGAGAATGTGGGGTTCTGAGAAGTTGCACAAAACGCTATCCGGCTCCCGAATAGCAATTCTGTTCATGATGATCCAGCAAGGGGAGGAAGCCTTCGAGAAAAACCCAAGGTTCCGGATCCCCGAATTTGGCAAAGCGGTTGGCACTAGAATCTTGTCTACGTGTGCTTCACTGGAGATTCCTCCAACCCCACCACCGAGCCCAATAGAGTCTCAATTCACGGGGCCAGGTGGAAGGCCACCAATGTCGAGACTCCTCTCCCAAGGCGATATTGCAGAGTCTCTTCATCAAGCTGTTCTTCAGCTGCGACAGATTCCTGTCCGCTCTTCCCCACCAAATCCACCACCACCATCCCCAGCTACGCCAATGGCATCACCCCTGTTAGCTGCCGTTCAGGCCAAAACCGGGCAAACAGGGTATTTCACTAGCTCCGAGCAGCCTAGAGTTGTTTCAAGCAATAGTGACAATACGATGATGAATGTTAATTCTGCTGCTATCGCTCCCCCGAGGCCTCCTCGCCCATCCAATCCTACCCGCAAGTCAAGTAATTCCATCTTACCTGTGGTGGAGGAGGTAGTATCAACCACCCCCCCAACTACGCAGCATAAAGACCCAACAAGATCTGAATCCACTGTGTCGATTGCAGAAAGTACGACCAGCTCAACATCGGCCAAGGCTGGCAAGAAGGTTGGTGCAGGGAACAAAACTTCTAAAAAGGGGACTTTGACAAAAGGCAAAGCCAAGTTTGCTACGGGTAAGAAGGGTGGTTTGAGGCCTGCATTAGTGCGGCAAAAATCAGGCACAAGTTCCACGGTGGTGGAGAATGAGGAAGATGAAGATGAGGATAATGACCAATTAGCAGAAGCCAAGAGACAAAGTATCATTCAGCAAGGGCCGCTGGTAGAGGGGGATGTCAAAATTGAGGAGAGTGGACCCGTGGTAGACGAGAAGGAGCCTACAGGGCGATTCAACAATAGTGTAGCGGAGGTTAAGAAGGCTGTCGGGGAAGTTAGAAAGCCAGTAATGGAGAAATTCCCCATCGTTGGGGAAAAGCCTGTACTGGAGGTTGTATCTGACATTGCAGAGGAGGGTGACGAGTTTGAGGATGAGGAGGATCCCAAGGTAGCGCCACCACCCATGCGAAGAACGGCCAGCGCCGGTCCTGCCCTAGGGTTAAAGAAGAATAAGAAAGGATCCTCCTCAACGCGGCTTTCCAGGAAAAGTCGAAATGTTTCCGCGAACGCAGGCAGAGCGGCACCTGGACTAGGAATAGCTGCTGCCCTTGGTGGCCCCGGAGCAGGGAAAGAGGTCGAAGAGCCAGCGCCACTCCCTTTTGTATCCATTGTTGAACCTGATTTTAGACGAAAATTTCAGGAGAGGAATAACATCACTCTCGCGGCACCCGAGGATGGTATATCAATCCATTCCGGGAATTCCAGTCTCGGGAGCTCCACCAGTGGAGTGGAATCTAATGGGAAAGGCAAGAGGAGAGAAAAGCTAGTGTTCTTGACAAGTGATATGGAGGCTAGGGCCGTGAAAAGCCAGCCGACGGTGTCGATAGCAACTGCAACTTCGAGCGTTGTAGCGAAGATGATGCATGGGCAGAATGTGTTGATGGCAGAAGCAGGAGAGATAAGGGGATTAAATAGCCGAAGGACTCCAGTGGCTACGAGAAAGGTGGAAATTGACAATTTGAAATCCGTCAGTATGGGTGGAAGTGGAGAGGGAGGGAGTAGGAAGTCTACCTTGAGTTTGATGATTGAGGATGCGAAGAGGAGGAATGGTGGAAAGGTTTGTGGCGGTGAGGAGGGGAGCCTCGGGGGGGGGTTAAGCTAAAGGGCATCAAAAAATTGAGGGTAACTGGAGAGCCTGCAAGCGGAGTTTGTCCGGAACGTATCCATATTGGTTTGTTGAGGAGGAGGGTCATACCATACCATTTTATATTGTTTACTTTTCTTCCTCGTGTCTCACTTTCTATTTATTTATCTTATATCTTTATTCCCTGCTTTTTTTTCTCCTTGCAAAGAAAACCAACGTCTTGTGTTTTTAATTTCCAGTTTTTTATACTAATTCACTCACCTTTGCATATTAGCGGATGGAACTTCTTATCTCATTTCTTGTCGCCAGTAGTCTGTTGTAGTTCGTGCCCCTAGCTCTTTTTTTTTTTTTTTTTGTATGGCTTTCTATTAGGGCGTTTGGAGGGGATTCGTTTTTGTCATCTTGTTTCATTCCCTCTCCGTTTTTGCTCCGGTGGACAAGGAGGATTGTGAGTGATGGGAGGTACTTTGATTATGTGTCAGGTGGGGAAAGTGAATAATACATGGGTTGGAATGATCAAAGTCTTTTGATGTGTATGTGAAAGTGGTAGTACTGGTAGCGGAGGTTATAACGTCTTTGAATGTATGGTCCAGACGGTGGAAGAGTTTTCGGGCTTACTACATCTTTCTTTGCCGAGGTTTTCTAGTCTCAGGGTAACATTGGGCATCACCCATCCCTCAAGCTTGTACTCCTACCTGTTCAGCCTTTGGGTTTTTTTTTTTGGGGTTTTTTTTTAATGACATTTCTGAAGGGTACCTCATGACAGTGGTGCCTCTCCAAACAAATCCAAACATTATAAAATAATGCCTGAGAATGTGGGGAGCTAACGCTCAAACAGGTATGCCCTATGAAGTAAGCTCTTTTAGTTTTAGTTTTAAATCTTTGGGCTAGTTTTGATGGCCCTCACTCAGCTGCCGAGGGTCGGAGAGTAAGCATAATCTTATCCGTGTCGAGTCTCCTCCCCCTTTGTTGTTTCTGTTGTTTTTTTTGTTGTTACGCGGTGGTTGGGGCTTGTTTCTGTTGGCGGATTCTGTTGGTCACACATACTCTCGAGCTAGACTTTTCGGTAAATTTGTTGTATGTACTGTACATTACCTCATATAAAATTGTATGTGCGGTACTTACATACTAAAAGCAAGTAGTACTTGGGTTTACTTGGCGATGCCGGAGATGCAGGCGATGCAGATGACAGTCAACTACACAAGTAGCAGCACGCAATGGATTTAATTAATAATGCTCTCTACTTAAGGCCCTCCAAGCCGATTTATCTCGGGTGTGGGTTAGACTCATTCCGAGCCCAGGGGAAGGATTCAGCTTGGCAAATGTACTGTACAAAGAAATATGATACGATAAATAAATAAATACTCACTGCGATGGCATATCGCCGTCCATATCGCCGTTCATCTTCCCTCCTCCTTCCAACCCACTAATCCCCAACGCATAAACAACTCACAACCATGCCCCGCGCCCCCCCACCCCCTCTCCACCTCCCAGGAGACCACCTCGAAGGCGGTGGCCAACTCCTCCGCAACGCCCTCACTCTCTCCGTTCTCACCCGTACCCCTATCCACATCACCGCCATCCGGGGCAACCGCCCTTCCGGAGGCGGCCTCAAACCCCAACACGTCTCGTGCATCGCTGCCCTCGCAATGTTGTCCGAAGCGAGTGTCGGAACGGCTCCAGCTAGAGATATGTTTGCCCTAAGCCGGGGGCTCAAGGATATCACCTTCAGACCGGGGATGGGCGCAGACTGGAGCAGGGGGATGTGGGGGGTGAGGATGGGGGGAAGGATAGCTCCCCCGAGGGTTAGTTTAGGAGGGGAAGGTGGAGGTAGTGGAGGGGGAGGTAGAGAAGGAGGCGATGCGGGAGAGAGGGTGATTGAGGTTGATATCGGGAGTAATGGGGCGGTGACGATGGTTTTGCAAGCGATACTCCCGGTGGTGGTGTTTGGCGCCTATAAATATAATTCTGCTACTCCATCCTTGAACCCAGGGGAGACAGAGGGGAGGGTTAAATCAACAATCTACATTACAGGTGGTACAAATGTCACCTTCTCCCCCTCCATCGAGTACATCAACCAGATCCTCTTCCCAACCTTGACCCAACACCTCCATCTCCCGCCACTATCTCTCACCCTCCTCCGGCGCGGTTGGACGGGGTCGTCAGAGCTTGGCAAGATAAAAGTGTCTGTAGAGGAGTTGAAGCTTGGGGAGGGGGTGAGTGGGTTTAGGATTGAGCCTGACCCGGAGATGGGGGAGCGGGTGGGCAAAGTTTGTATTACACTTGTGCTGCCGACGGAAAGGGAGGTGGAGGTATGGAGTGAGATTGCCAGGAGGATGGTTAAGGCGAAGAGGGTGAGTGAGTGGCGGGTGAGTGGGTGGCGGTTTCCTCCACAGACGGAGACAGAGGGGGACGGGGTGGGGGGGGCTGTGGATGGGGTGGCTGAGGTGAATATCGGTGAGGAGGTCGAGGTGGAAATTTCATCAATGACAACAGCTACATTACCTCCACTCCCCTCTGGGTCTACTAGGGCATCGGGTGTAGGTGGGGCAAACGCACAGAGCTACTACGTGATGGTACATACAGTGTCGAAACCCTCCGGGTGGAGGATGGGGTATGATGTACTGTACACCTCCCCCAAGAGCGCCAAACTCCCCGGCCTCGTTGGCGATCTAGACAATAAACGCTCCTCCTCCTCCCGCCACGGGAAAAAGAAAAGAAGACGGCACTCGAAAGCCAACGAACCGCATACAGCAGTGTGGCCTCCCCTAGACACCTCCGACGCCCTACCCCCCACTGATGGTGGTGATGAACCCGACTCCCCCGAGCTAGCGGAATCCCGCCTTCTCGCTCACCGCATCCTCAGAAAACCCCTGTCGAAACTCAAAGCCCAGTGGTTGGCGGGAGAGGTCGTGGACGAGTATCTCCGCGATCAGTTGGTCATCTACCAGGCGCTATGCGTGGGGGAGAGTTTTGTCGCTGGTGGGGAGGGGGAGATGGGGAAGTTGGGCGGGGTGGAGGTTACGGGGGGGGAGAAGG